>Ga0100391_1003397_pt1 | contig 16170 bp, 15 predicted proteins | sample CryGeymeta201515_FD_81541 | JGI IMG/M metagenome (GOLD analysis project Ga0100391, IMG submission 81541) | Groundwater microbial communities from Crystal Geyser aquifers in Utah, USA - Crystal Geyser metaG 2015-15 | ecosystem: Environmental > Aquatic > Deep subsurface > Groundwater | place: USA...
CCAGCTGGGTCTGGCCGAAGTCGAGCGTATCGCGGTCGAAATGGATACGATCCTGCGTGCCGAAGGCCGGGTCGAGGGCACGCTCGGCGAGCGCATCCAGCAGATCGCGCAGCGCCCGGACCAACTCTATCCCGACACCGACGAGGGTCGGGCGCAGATCCTGGCCGATTATCAGGCAATCATCGACGAGATCGACGCGGCGATGCCGCAGTATTTCAACCTCAGGCCGGAAACCGGCGTCGAGGTCAAGCGGGTGCCGGAGTTCTCCGAGGCCACCGCCCCGGGCGCCTACTACCAGCCGCCGTCGCTGGACGGCAAGCGCAAGGGCGCGTTCTTCGCCAACCTGCGCGACGTGTCCGAGATTCCGAAGTTCGGCATGCGAACGCTGGCCTACCACGAGGGTGTGCCCGGCCACCACTTCCAGCTTGCCATCACCCAGAAACTCGAAGGCCTGCCGATGTTCCGCCGGCTGGTGCCGTTCACCGCGTATTCCGAAGGCTGGGCGCTGTATTCCGAGCAACTGGCCTGGGAGGCCGGTTTCCAGAACGATCCGCTGGACAACCTCGGTCGACTGCAGGCCGAGATGTTCCGCGCGGTGCGGCTGGTGGTCGATACCGGTCTGCACCACAAGCGCTGGAGCCGTGAACAGGCGATCGCCTACATGCTCGATCACACCGGCATGGGCGAAGGTGAGGTCACCGCCGAGATCGAGCGCTATCTGGTCATGCCCGGCCAGGCGCTGGCCTACAAGGTCGGCATGATGAAGATCCTGGAGTTGCGCCAACGGGCGCAGCAGGCTCTTGGCGAGGCGTTCGACATCAAAGCGTTCCACGACCAGATTCTCGGCAATGGCTCGCTGCCGCTGACCCTGCTCGAGCAGGTCGTGGACCAGTGGATTGCCGAGACGCGCGGGGCCTGACCGAGAGCTGCCGCAGACTCATTTCGCCATCGACGGGAACTCCGTGCGGTGAATCGGCGCAAAGTCTGCGACTGAACTCTCCTTGCACAGTCGTCGACCCCTCCGGGCGGTCGATCCCGAGCAACCCGCGGAGCTTGCCGGCCCGCGGGTTGTTCTTGTTGATCGGCATTCAGATCGCAGGGCGCGACAAGCGCAAGGCGCAATGCACCGGATGAACATGCCCGGGAGCTGCAAGATTTTTCATTCCAGACCGGTCATTCCTGTTCATTGGATGAACTGGAGTTTTCCTTTGCCTCAGGTCGGCCCGTTGTATTTGCTGGGGATGGCATTGACCGGCCTTGGCTGGGCGACGACCGGAATCGCTGACGGCAGCGCGCGGCTGCAGATTGAATCATTCGAGCCGGGGGTCGGGGGCGCGCGGCTGAAGGCAAGCCTTCGCGGCGAGCTGTTCTATCACCAGAGCCCGAACACCCGTCCGATCCCGCATCGAAAGATATCGCTGGACCTGACCATCGACACCGAACTGGTGCGCAACTGAGAATCGAAAAAGGCAGCGATCACATGACCCGGCAATCCAGACATCGCTTGATCACGGTCGCGTTCGCTGTGGTCCCGGTACTCATCGTGGTCGGGCTGATTCAGAGCCACGCGGCCAACTCGGGCGCACTCGATCAACAGCGGCTGGCCGGTCGCCTGTTCGAGATGGAATTCGAATTGTCGGTGCTGCAACAACAAGGCCGGAATTATCTGGATCACGCGCCGCGCGAATATACCTACTACTTTCGCGACGTGGAAATTGTCTATCCCAACTTGATGACTCACGTCAACAACCTCGACAACAGCTTCGCCTTGCTGGCACTGCAGGCCGCCGAAATTCCGGGCAGCGAGCTTTCAGGCCTGGTGACTGGATGGGACGAGTTCCGTCGTGGTCTCGAGGAGCAGCTTGGCGTCGATCCGCAGATGCCTCGTCTCGAATCGGCTGCAAGTCACATCACCGGGCGCGTGCCGGCGCTGATCAAGCAGACATCGAATGAGCGACGCGCCCTGGATGGCGAAGCCGGCGCAGGCATCGATGGCCTCACGTTGCTGCTGGCGCTGATCACGGCGCTGGCGATGTCGGTCTGGTCGTTACGAACCACGGTTTGGCGTGATTGAATTCGATCGTATCAGTAGGGCGCCTCGGGAATTGCAAACCAGGCCGCGTTTCGTAGCAATGTCTGGAGGGGCTTCATCTGCCCGCGGACAAGCTGGTGCTGCAGGGTCCGTGCCAGGACTGCGTTCATGATGGTCGTGCGATCAATCGGGCCATGCGACGGAACGAGTGTTAGTGCGTCGTCTGTTCTGTAATTTCGATGGCCCTGGATTGCGGTAAGCCACCGGCTTATCCTTTCGTCAGAGTTTTCGACGACAAAGACGAAAAGGAAGCAACCGATGACCTGCCGGGAAGAGGATAGGCTCTTGAGCGTGTTTCGAATAATTGGCCGGCGAGGAATTTGACGACATGGGCGAGGGGTTGGTAGAACGGCTGTCCGAACGCATCATCGGCTTGGGCAGGGTGTTCGGCGACTCCGACGAGCTCAAAACCAATCTCGCCTTGTAGTACCGGGATGCCGGCATTCGATTCGAGTCCGTTCGAGCAATGGCCCCGGCTGGCTCAAGAACGCACGAACTCCAGCAGCGGCGCAAGATCGCGACGGTCGGCTGCGCGCAGGCTGTCGATGTAGTGCTGCCGGGTGCTCCCGGCGTGGACCAGGCTGGTCCGTCCCCGGGAAAACCGTGGGCGGTCCAGTCGGTGCAACAGGCAATCAGTGGCCAGGCGCGCATGGCGGCCGTTGCCGTTTGGAAAAGGATCGATTAGCACCAGACGGTGATGAAAGCGCGCCGCGAGCTCGTCCAGCGGCCAGGTATCGTTTTCGATCCAGAAGCGCGCATCGTCCAGCAATTGGTGCAATGCTACCGGAATCCGGCAGGCATCGATGCCGATGCTGCGTGCGGACTGTCGATAGCGGCCCGCCCAGCGCCAGACACGTCCGAACATGCGCCGATGCAAAGCTTGCAGGAACCATTCGCCAAGCACATCGCGCCGACGCGAGAGCGCCCAAGGCGTCGCTTCGGGAATGTTGGCCTGTTCGGCCTCGTTGAGCTCCGCGCGCAGTGTGATCCAGGACGGAATCAGGTCCTGCTGTTCCTCGTCGGTCAGTGGTGTGGCCGCATCGTCCGCCGGATCGAGCAGATCGCTCATTCGATGTCGTCCCACGGCGCCGAGCACCCGCGTTCGGCCAGCTCGCGCACCAAGCGATGAGTTGTTCGCGCTCGTCGTCGCGGTCCGCTGGCTGGGCTTCCAGGGCCGTGCTGTGGGGGATCACGGCCAGAGTCCGTTCGGCCTTGCGGCGCGCGCTCGTCCACCAGTTCCTGCAAAGGCTCGTGCAGAACCAGCGCTTACACCAACTGACAGTCCAGCGCATGGGCAGCCTTCTCCGGGCTTGCCAAGGTTACGGCGAATCGCGCCTCGGCCTTTTCCAGCACCGGAATGCGCAACTGGGCCACGCCCATGCGACGGGCCATTTGCGCGGTGGTAATGCCCAGCACCTCGCGGACGGCGCGGATCCAGCCCTTGGGCGGGGGTGCCGGCGCGCGGTGACGGCTTCATTTCGATTCAAACGAATCCTTATGATTGATCGCGAACCCCTTCCATTATCGTATCCAAATGATTCCTGATTACGTACGTTTCTCAGCTATTGATATGGCCACCACGTAGCCTGGTAACCATCTGAAAAACAGGAGGTTATGTCATGGCCCGGAATGCAGTCAGTTTCAAAAAGGCACCAGCCTGTCCAGGTTTCTCGAAAAATACGGCACCGAGGCGGGCTGTCGGGAGGCTCTGACCAAGCTGCGCTGGCCCGCAGGCTTCGTCTGCCCGAATTGCCGCAACAAAACCGGCTGCCAGCTCAAGACTCGCCCGGTGATCCAGTGCCATCGCTGCCGCCATCAGGCGTCGTTGACTGCCCGGACGCTGTTCGAGAAGACCAAACTGTCGCTGACAACCTGGTTCCTTGCGATCTTCCTGCTCACCCAGAGCAAAACCGGCATCTCGGCGATGGCGCTGTTGCGCCACCTTGGGGTGACCTACAACACCGCCTGGCTGTTGACGCACAAGCTGATTGGAGCCATGCGTGAGCGCGATGACAGCAGGGTACTGTGACCGGCCTGGTTCAGGTCGACGATGCCTACTGGGGCGGCGAACGGCGCGGCGGCAAGCGTGGCCGGGGTGCTGCCGGGAAGACGCCGTTCGTTGCCGCCGTGGCCTGCAGCGCCAACGGCCGGCCTCGGGCCATGCGGATGACGCCGCTGAAGGGCTTTTGCAGCGAATCGGCAGACCGATGGGCACGCCGGCAGGCCGGGACCCCGTCCTGGACCGTCGAATCTGCCAACCTTAACGCTTCAGGATCCACTCGCTGATCGTGTTCAGCGCCAGCGGCGCCATGGTTTCCTCTAGGTCGCGGTATTCGCCCAGCGCACCGGTTTTGGCGGTCTGGAACAGGTGGTTCAGGCCGGGGAGTTCCGTGACCGTAGCGTCCGGGAGTTCGGCCAGTGCGCTTCGGATCGCAGCCAGGTTCTCGGCCGACGGCACCTGAACATCCAGGCTGCCGTTGATCGCCAGCACTGGCACATCGAGTCGGTGCAGGTACGGCGCAGGGTCGAAGCGCAGCAGGTAGCGCAGCCACGGTCTCAATGATGATTCGATGATCAGCGCTTTACGGTCGGGACTTGCGCCGAGGATTTTCAATGCTTCCGGGGTAAGCATTGCGTCCAGACGGGCGCGCGCGTGATCGAGGTCTGCGGTCTCGGCTACCGTGCGCCAAAGCTGCCGGTTGATCGGCATGACCTGGGCCAGTTCGGCCTCGCTCACCCCTCGGGTCAGCGCCATAGCCTCGGTCTGGCTGGCGATCAGTTCGAGCATGTTTACGCCCGGCGCGGCCAGCAGCACGACCCAGGCGACGTCGGCATCGCCGCCTGCGGTGATCGGCGCGACCAGTCCGCCTTCGCTGTGGCCGATCAGGCCGATCGCGTCACTCCGGATCTCGGGCTGTTGTACAAGCCACTCGACCGCGGCAGCCGCGTCGGTGGCGAAATCGGCCGTGGTCGCGGCCCAGTGATCACCGCCCGAGTCACCGAAGCCTCGATCGTCGTAGCGAAGCACGGCAATGCCGTTACGCGTCAGGTGATCGGCCAGCACCAGGAAGGGCTTGTGACCCATGAAGGTCTCGTCGCGGTCCTGTGGTCCGGAGCCCGAGATCAATATCGCGGCCGGAAAAGGCCCGCGACCTTCGGGTATGGTCAGCGTGCCGGCCAGTTCGATCCCATCGGCCCGATGATTGGCAAAAAACACCTCGCGGCGCCCATAAGGAACGTCGTCACCGGGCTCCTGCGGACGGTTGCGCGCCGCCGGTTCGCCGTCACCATTCGGCTCGAGACGCAAGCAAACATCTGCATCCGGTGAGCCAGGTCGGACCCATACGCCACACATTTCATTGCCTTCCCGATTCAGTGTTGCGGTATAGGCCACCGAGGCGACCGGTACCACGAACCGCACCGTGCCCTTCTCTCGCGACAGTTCGGAGACCGGTAGTCCGGTCGCACCCATGTCGGGTGAATCCAGCGTGGCGACGGTACCGGCATCGCTGGTCCGCACGTTCAGCGTCAACCTCAACGGCGTTCCGTTGCGTTCCAGTGTGCCGGCCCAGCGACCGTCCAGCCCCTTGATCGGCGGTGCGGCCGGCGGCAGCCCCGGCGCCAGGTTCAATTGCATGTCCATGTCCTGGCTGAAGGTACCCTCGAAACGGCGCACCTCCGGCATCCACGTTCCGGAGTAGGTCGCGGCAGCGCGCGGCACGCGAAACGACAGCGTCTTACCATCGAACTCGACTGCTTCGGTCGCAATGTGCACGCCGGGTGCCTGCGACGGCACCTGGAAGTCGGCTTCCAATGCGCCCGTCTCGGCGTGCTCGAGCGTCACGATAACCATCAACGGCCCGGCCGGGCTCTGTACCTGGCCGTGCCAGTCGCCGGTGATGATGTCGTCGGCGCGGGCAATGTCGGCCGATGTGGCGATGATCAGCGCAAGGACGATCTGGGCGATCGCCAGTGCCAGGGCTCGCCATAGCAGCGGGCGCGATATACAAGAGTTTCTGCAGAACATAATCGTTTTCCTTTGCTGGTGTTTGAACGGTGGTGGTTTCGAGCGGCAAGCCACTCCCGTAGCCCGCCGGTGGCGGGCGTTGATTTAGATAACTGGAGTTCAGAGGTGCCGCGCGGAGTCGCGGGATGGGGTCTCAGCCGGAGTCGGCTCGGCGCCGAATCCGCACGATGGCTGCGATGGCGAATAGCACCGCGGCGCCATAAACAGCCAGCCCGGTGACTTCGGCCACGGCCAGTGGCAAGGTCAGCCAGATCGTGAAGGCGATCAGGCCGGTGATGACGAAGGTCCAGCCGAGCAGGCGCTGGATTGCCTGGGTGCGGGAGCCCGTGCAACCAGGTTCGGGCTTTTTCGGCAAGCCATTGCCGATCACGATCAGTACCAGCGCGCTGGCGAGCATACCGAAGCGGTCGGCCCAGTCTTCGGGAATGACGCCCAAGGCCGCTGCGGCAACCGCGGCCAATGCACCGGTCACGACCAGACCGCCGCCGAGCAGGCTGTCGTAGAGATGCAGTCGTTGTTTCGGGCGGTCATTGCCAGGTAGCATGCCGGTCAACTTCAGCAGCGCCCAGCCGGCCGGAAGTGTGCCCATGCCGACCAGCAAGGGCAGTGCAGCTTCAGGCCGCCGGCTCAGTGCCAAGCTGCCGAAAAGCAGGCCGAGAAGTATCAGCCCCAGCAGCGCGATCCTGCGCCGGGCAATGGGGTCTTGGGTCGCTTTCATGATTCTTTCTCCTGATCGGGATCGGGTTGATCGCGCCGGACCTCGAGATTGAACGCCTGGGCAAAGCCCATCAGCGCCTCTTCGAGCACCGACATCCTGAGTGAGTAGATGATTGACTTGCCACGCTTCTCGGAGTGGATCAGGTCGGCTTCGCGCAGCACCTTGAAGTGCACCGACATGGTCGGTTTGGAGACATCGAAATGATCGGCCAGCGCGCCGGCGGTCATGGGCTTGCGACGCAAGAGCTGTAATACCTTGCGCCGGGTCGGATCGGAAAGTGCCTTGAATACGCTACTCATAATTTGTAGATTAGCTAAATATCTAATTGTTGTCAAGCGCCATGCATTTCCCCTGAATTTCTGCGCCTGCCGGGCAGTCCCCGATGCGTGGATATGCTCGGGTCGCGAAGGCGCATGGAACGCGCCATGGCAGAATGATCAATCGGCTAGACTCAGGCCATGAGTTACTCGATCGGCGCGTTGATTGCCCTGCTGTTCCTGGCCTTCGCGCTGGGCAGTCGCAAGCTGTCGGGTTCGATCCTGACCGGGCCGATGCTGTTCGCCGGCTTCGGCTTCTTGATCGGACCGCAAGTGCTGGGCTGGGTGGATCTGGAAATCTCCAATCACGTGATTCACACGATCGCCGAGGTCACGCTGGTGATCGTGCTGTTCACCGACGCGGCAAGTACCGATTTCACACTGTTTCGCCGCTCGGGCAATCTGCCGCTTCGCATGCTGCTGATCGGTATGCCGCTGGCCGTGGCACTGGGCACACTGGCAGCACTCGGTCTGTTTCCGGGCTGGTCGCTATGGGAAGCGGCGCTGCTGGCCGCGATTCTGACGCCGACCGATGCAGCACTCGGCCAGGCGGTCACCGAGAACGAAGCCATCCCCGAACGTATTCGCAACGCCATCGGCACTGAAAGCGGCTTGAACGATGGGCTTGCGCTGCCGCTGGTAGTGTTGTTTGCAGCCCTCGCCGCAGGAGCTTCGAGTGACGGAGCGGGCTACTGGCTTGAATTCGCTGGCAGCCAGATCGTGCTCGGCCCGCTGGTCGGCGTTGCGATCGGCTATGCCGGCGGTCGCCTGGTGGGGCTGGCCGACGAGCATGAATGGATGGCTGAATGGGCCGAAGGAATCGCGGCCATGGCGATCGCTTTGGGTGCCTTCATGCTGGCCGAGGCGGTGCACGGCAACGGGTTCCTGGCCGCGTTCGCGGGTGGGCTTGCCTTTGGCAAGGGACTGGGGCGCCGCTGCCGGTTCCTGTATGAATTTCAGCAGACCGAGGCGCATATGCTGGTGCTGATCACGTTTACCCTGGTCGGGGCCATGCTGTTGCCGGCGGCGATGCAGCACTTGACGCTGAACTGTTTCATCTTCTCGATCTTCGCGCTGACCCTGATGCGCATGCTTCCGATCGCACTCAGCCTGACCGGGCTGAAGCTGGGGCTGCACACGATCGCATTTCTTGGCTGGTTCGGCCCGCGAGGACTGGCCTCGGTGCTGTTCCTGCTGATGGTCATGCAAAGCACCGATCTGGCGCGCGAGTCGGAACTGCTGGCGGCCGTTGCGCTCACCGTGACCTTGAGCATCCTGCTGCATGGAATCACGGCTGCGCCCTGGGCGCGCCGGTACGGGCGCGCCCAGGGCGACCGCACAGAACATCCGCGCGAAATCTGATAAACCCGGCTTCCAACCCAACCCCGAGGACACGCACATGACCCTGAACGACAAGCAGCTAGCCCTTTGCCAAGGTCACGACTTCGATTTCTCCGATTTGAAGGCCATGTTCATCAACTGCACGCTCAAGCGTTCGCCCGAGTTTTCCCACACCGAGGCACTGATGAAGGTCTCCCGGGAAATCATGGCTACCAACAAGGTCGATACCGAAATGCTGCGCGCCGCCGACCTGACCTTGCCGCCCGGTGTCTATCCGGACATGCGCGAGCATGGCTTCGAGCGCGATGACTGGCCCGGGCTATGCGAAAAGGTCATGGCCGCCAACATCCTGGTGATCGGCACGCCGATCTGGCTGGGCGAGGTGTCGTCGATCTGCCGGGTCATCATCGAGCGCCTGTATGCCGAATCCGGCAAGCTCAATGACAAGAACCAGTCGATCTACTACGGCAAGACCGGCGGCTGCATCATCACCGGCAATGAGGACGGCATCAAGCACTGCTCGATGTCCACCCTCTACTCTCTGCAGCATCTGGGCTATACCATCCCGCCGCAAGCCGATGCCGGCTGGATCGGAGAGGCGGGTCCCGGCGCGTCGTATGCCGATGAAGGCTCGGGCGGTCCTGAAAATGATTTTACCCAGCGCAATACCACGATCATGGCCTGGAACCTGATGCACACCGCGCGCATGCTGAAAGATGCCGGTGGTCTGCCGGCGCACGGCAACGATCGCAAGGCCTGGGCGGCCGGCTGCCGCTTCGACCATCCGAATCCGGATTACCGTGCCTGAGTTCGGACCGGCGTCGGGTGCAGGTCCAGCTGCATCTTGACCTGATCGAGCGCATCGGTTTAGGCTGGGTGAACCTGAGCTCGGAGGTGAACGGTTCCGTCATGTCTGCTCGACAGGAAATTGCCGATCTGCTGCGCTCAGCCGAGATCGAAATAGGTGGATCGCGGCCGTGGGATCTGCAGGTGCACGAGGCGCAGTTCTACCGGCGCGTTCTGGCCGAGGGCTCGCTCGGCGCCGGCGAGTCCTACATGGACGGCTGGTGGGATGTCGAGCGGCTGGATGAATTCTTTACCCGCTTGCTAAGGGTTCGAATCGACCGCAAGATTCGTGCGCCGTCGATGCTGCTGCTGGCCCTGTTGAGCCGGCTTGGGAACCGGCAAAGCCGGCGGCGCTCGCGGCGGGTGGCCGAACAGCACTACGATCTTCCAACGCGGCTCTACGAGGCCATGCTAGGCCCGACCATGCAGTACACCTGTGCCTATTACGGTCCGGAAGGCGAAGCGGCCAGGCTGGATGACGCGCAGCGTGCCAAGCTGTCGCTGATCGCGCGCAAGCTGCACCTGGAGCCAGGCATGCGCGTGCTGGAACTGGGCGGCGGCTTCGGCGAGCTGGCACGCTACCTGGCCGGAGATCACCAATGCGAGGTCGTCAGCTACAACATCAGTCGCCGTCAGGTCGAATACGCGCGCCGGCTCTGCAAGGGCCTTCCGGTCGAAATTCGACAGCAGGATTACCGCGAGGCCGCCAACCAATCGGACGACTACGACCGGGTCGTGAGCGTCGGCCTGATGGAGCACGTCGGCCCGATGAACTACCGCGGTTTTTTCAGGACGGCAAAGGCGAGATTGAGAGCCGGCGGCCTGGCGCTGGTCCACACCATCGGCGGCAATGATAGCCGTAACGCGGCCGACCGCTGGATCACCAAGTACATTTTCCCCGGCGGCGTGATCCCGTCCGAGGCGCAGCTTACGCGCGCCAAAGAAGGCCTGTTGGTGCTCGAGGACTGGCACAACTTCGGCCCGGATTACGACCGCACGCTGATGGCCTGGGCCACCAACTTCATGGCTGCCTGGCCGGAATTGCGCCAGAGCGAGGAGCTCGACGAGCGTTTCTTCAGGATGTGGCGCTACTATCTCTTGAGTTGTGCCGGCGCATTCCGCGCGCGTGGCCTGAACCTGTGGCAGCTGGTGTTCAGTCACGGCGATATCCCGCGCTACGTGCCGGTGCGGTAAGCGTTTCGTGCCCTGCTCAAGGTGTGCTCCCACCTCAACTCCCGCCCACAAGCAGGGGAGAGCTAGCCCCTTGTTTGACTCGCTGCCCTGCTTTCGTGGAAGGGCTGGGGTGGCGGCCGTTTCATTCGGCTTGCCTCCAGCATGAAGGGCCAAAGCGCCGATCGAAGTTCTGCCTGGCCCGATCACCGTGCCCGCGTGCAATCGATGGCCGCAGCACTCGCTGATTCCAGCGGACCCGTCCGGCTGCGAAAACCCACCAGCAACCTGTTTCGACCGCGCGGGGCCGACGAGCGCACCGAGCTCGACGCGGCATCATTGAACCACGTCATCGAAATCGACGCTGAAGCCGGCTATGCCGAAGTCGAAGGCATGACGACCTACGTCGACCTGGTCGATGCGACCCTGCCGCACGGTCTGGCACCCGCCATCGTTCCGGAACTGAAGAGCATTACGGTCGGGGGTGCCGTCAGCGGCGTGGGTATCGAGTCCGGCGGCTTTCGCTACGGACTGGTGCATCACACGATGCACGAACTCGATGTACTGGTCGCCGACGGCCGCGTGCTGACCTGCTCTCCGGATCAGCGCCCGGCGCTGTTCTTCGGCTTTCCCAATTCCTACGGCAGCCTCGGCTACGCGACCCGGGTTCGGATCGGCCTGATCCCGGTGCAGCCGTTCGTGCGGCTGGAGTATGTCCGCTACAGCAATCCGGCCCGGTTGTTCGAAGCCATCGGCACCGAATGTACCCACCCGGCCTGCGACTGGCTGGAGGCTGTGTGCTTCGGCCCGGATGAGTTCGTGCTGACACGCGCGCATCGAACCGGTGCCCTGCCGGCCACGGTGCGGGCTGGCGACTACAGCTACATGCGTCAATACTGGCGAAGCCTGCGCGAAAAGCACGAGGACTACCTGACCATTCACGATTACCTTTGGCGGTGGGATACCGACTGGTTCTGGTGCAGCAAGAACGTCGGGGCGCAGTTCAAACCGGTACGGCTGATTCTCGGGCGCAAGCGGCTCAACAGCGTCACCTACCAGAAAATAATGCGCGCCAGCCACCACCGACCGCTGAACCTGATCCGTCACCTGCGTCCGCGCACCGAATCGGTAATCCAGGATGTCGACATCCCGATCGAAAACGCCGCAGCCTTCCTGGTCGAATTCGAGGCCGAAATCGGCATCCGCCCGGTCTGGATCTGCCCGTTCGTCGTGCCCGACGGACGATTCTCGTTGTTCAAGCTGAGAACGGATACGCCCTACATCAACTTCGGCTTCTGGGACATGGTGCGCTCCAGCAAACCCGACGGCCACTACAACGCGCGCGTCGAGCAACTAGTGAAAAAGCACGGTGGCAAGAAAAGCCTGTACTCGCGAAGTACCTATGATGAAACAACGTTCTGGACCGAGTACGACCGGCCACGCTACCAGGCACTCAAGCACGAATGCGATCCAGAGGGCCGGTTTCCCGGTCTGTATGAAAAAGCCGTACAGCGCGAGTAAGACGGCCCGGACCGCGGAAGGGTATCGACGGGCCAGCATGTATCGAGTCGCTAGCCCGGATTATTCATGACCCGACCGTCGCGAGACGGCTCCAGGTCTTGTCGCCACGGTGTTTCGCGATCGAGCGCACCGCAGCCGTACTCGCCCTGTTTGTCAATGCTGGCAGGTGAGGATGCGCGACCGAGCAAAACCTCGCCGATGCACAGCCTGGGGGTGTCGTAGCAGGTCGAGTCATGAATAAACCGGGGTAAGGGGGTGTTGGTGTAGGCCGGATGCTTTTGCCTTACCAATACAATCAGAAGTATCGCCACATTCAGGGATCCGGCCGGATTCGCCTGCAAGGCAAGGTGGCGAAGGCGTCATTGTTCTATGTCGAGTCAGCTTAACGCCGAGGGCAGATTCGTCCGGAGCCCCCGTGGCTTGTCTCTCTGCGCCCGTGGGCTGCGTTGTCGGTGCTCGATGCAGGTTCAGCGACAGACTTCGCGCCGACGCCTTGCCACGGACGCCGAGAGACAAGCTGAATGAGGCACTACTTCTGATCGTACCAATCATAGGATGACGCTTCGCAATCTCAACGCATTGCCAATCACAGATACCGAGCTGAACGACATTGCCGCCGCGGCAATGATTGGCGAGAGCAGGATGCCGAAGAATGGAAACAGCACGCCGGCGGCCACGGGCACGCCCAGGCTGTTGTAGATGAAAGCAAAGAACAGGTTCTGCTTGATGTTGCGCATGGTCGCGCGGCTCAACTGACGCGCCCGCACGATGCCGCGCAGATCGCCCTTGACCAGGGTCACGCCGGCGCTTTCCATCGCCACGTCCGTACCGGTGCCCATGGCGATGCCGACCTGTGCGCGGGCCAGCGCCGGCGCATCGTTGATGCCGTCGCCAGCCATGGCCACGAATCGTCCCTGGTTCTGCAATTCCGCAACCTTGTCGGCTTTTTGCTCGGGCAGGACTTCCGCGAAAACCTCGTCGATGCCCAGTTCCTCGGCCACGGCCCAGGCCGTGGTCTCGCTGTCGCCGGTGAGCATGACGATCCGGATGCCGTCGGCGTGCAGGGCCTCGATCGCCTCTTGCGTGGTGCCCTTGATCGGATCGGCAACCGCAACCAGACCAACGGCTTTACCATCGACCGCAACGAACATCGCGGTCCGGCCTTCGGTGCGCAGTGATTCGGCCTGTTCGGCCAGCGCCGCGGTCGGTGCTCCCAGCGCATCCATCAAAGCCTGGTTGCCCAGCGCCACCTGCTGGTCGCCGATTCGGCCCTTGACGCCTTTGCCGGTCACGGATTCGAAGTCGGTGTAGCGATCGATCGCAACACCCCGTTTCTCGGCGCCCTGGACGATGGCCGCCGCCAGCGGATGCTCGCTGCCACGCTCCAGCGAGGCGGCCAGCCCGAGCACCTGTTCCTCGTCGAAGCCCTCGGCCGCAATAATCTTCTGTAGCCGTGGGCGGCCCTCGGTCAGCGTGCCGGTCTTGTCGACGATCAGAGTGTCCACCTGGCGCAATGTCTGAATGGCCTCGGCATTCTTGAACAGCACGCCCATCGATGCACCCTTGCCGCTTGCGACCATGATCGACATCGGTGTTGCCAGCCCCAGCGCGCACGGACAGGCAATGATCAGCACCGCCACGGCGTTGATCAGGGCATAAGCCATTGCCGGTTCCGGCCCCCAGATACTCCAGACAGTGAACGTGATCACGGCGATCACCACGACCGCCGGGACAAAGTAGCCGGCAACCACGTCGACCAGGTTCTGGATCGGTGCCCGGCTACGGCTTGCCTGGGCGACCATCTGGACGATCTGCGAAAGCATGGTGTCGCTGCCGATGCGCTCGGCCTCGATCACCAGTGATCCGGTCCCGTTGACGGTGGCACCGATGACCTTGTCGCTCTCGCCCTTTTCGACCGGGATCGGTTCGCCGGTGATCATGGATTCGTCGACGGATGACCTGCCCTCGACAACCGAGCCGTCTACCGGAATTTTCTCGCCCGGTCGCACCCGGAGGTGGTCGCCAAGCTGGATATCTTCCAGCGGAACGTCTTCCTCCGACCCTCCCGCGCTGACCCGACGGGCGGTCTTGGGTGCCAGTCCGAGTAGCGTCTTGATGGCCGCGTTGGTTGAGCTTCGTGCTCTGAGCTCCAGGACCTGCCCCAGCAGGATCAGCGTGATGATGACCGCCGCGGCTTCGAAATAAACCCCGACCTGGCCACTGTCACCTCGGAACGAATCGGGAAACAGCTCAGGAAACAGGGTTGCGACTATGCTGTAGAAGTAGGACACTCCCACGCCGAGGGCGATCAGAGTGAACATGTTCAGATTCCAGCTGACTACTGAACGCCAGCCCCGCACGAAAAACGGCCAACCGCCCCAGAGCACGACAGGAGTCGCGAGTATCAACTCCAGCCAGATGCCGATCCGGTGTGGCACCAGCGCCTCCATATCCACACCCGGAACGTGTTTGCCCATGGCCAGGATAAGTATTGGTATGCTGAGCACAGCCGCGACCCAGAAGCGCCGTTGCATGTCGTGCAATTCGGATTGGTCGTCGTCCTCCAGGCTGACCGTTTCAGCCTCCAGGCCCATGCCGCAGAGCGGACAGGACTCGGGAGCGGTGGAACGGACCTGCGGATGCATGGGACAGGTGTAGACCGTGCCGGTGTAGTTTTCTGGAACCTTATCGAATTCCTGATCCGCGCTGCTGGTCGCATTGGCTTGCGGATTATCGTGTTGGCAGTTTTCGTGGTCATGGTTCATTTTTCGCTCCTTGTTTTGGTGCGCCGACCTTGTGACATTTGACTGCCTCCGGGAGGCTTATTCCATGATTGCTGGATAGTGATTGAATACCGTGGTGCGGCCGGCTTCGTCAAAGCTGACGACATCGAACGCGTGGCGCGTGTCGCCGTGTTCCATGCCCGGTGAGCCGATCGGCATTCCAGGCACTGCGATGCCGGCGATGTCGGGCTTTTCGGCCAACAGACGTTGGACAGCTTCGGCCGGGACATGACCTTCGATGACGTAGTCTCCAATAGTCGCGGTATGACATGACGGGAGGTTTTCCGGTACGCCCAGTCTGCGCTTGATTGCGTTCATGTCGGTTTCCTGGACGGCCTCGACGGCGAAGCCGTGTTGTTCCAGGTGTTCGATCCATTTGCTGCAGCAGCCGCAATTGGGATCGTGATAGACCACCATCGTGGAGGTGTCGGCCGCCGGAGTTTCCGGCGGGGCCTCGGCGCTACAGCCGGCGGCGATCAGGAGTGCGAGGACAGCCATGGCACCGTACCGCTTGTGAGTTGCCGGTTTGCGAATTTGGTTGATCATGAGTGAATCTCCTTGGGGGGGTCCAGATCCATCCGCTTCCACAGGAAATAGACCACGGGAACCACCAGCAGCGACAGCACGGTGACGCTGATCATGCCGCCGACCATGGGCGCGGCGATGCGGCGCATGATGTCGGCGCCGGTGCCCGAGCCGAGCATGATTGGCAGCAGACCCAGCACGATGGTGGCCACAGTCATCAGAATGGGACGTACGCGCAACAGGGCGCCGTCGATGACCGCCTGCGTCAGTTCGGTGAGCGTGAGCTTGCGCCGTTGCTCGGTGATCGATGCGCGCATGGCTTTCAGCGATTGATCGAGGTAGACGATCATCAGCACGCCGATCTCGACGGCAACGCCCGCCAGTGCAATCATGCCGGCGCCCACGGCCACCGACATGTTGTAGCCGAGCAGGTACAGCAGCCAGTAGCTTCCGGCGAGCGCAAGCGGTAGCGTGCCGAGGATGATCGCCACCGAAATCAGGTTGCGGAAATTCATGAACAGCAGCAGCACGATGATGGCTACGGCGGCCGGCACCACCAGCTGCAGCCGGGCGACGGCGCGTTGCATGAATTCGTACTGGCCCGACCAGGCGATTGAATAGCCGGCCGGCAGATCGACCTGATCGAACACCGCCTGACGCGCGCGTGCAACAAAGCTGCCGAGGTCGTCGTCGGTTACATCGACATAGATCCACCCGTTCAGGCGTGCGTTTTCGGTGCGGATCACGCCGGGGCCGGACTCGACCGAGACGCTTGCCACCGCCGACAGCGGAATCTCGGCACCGCCCGGCGTGATGACGGTGAGTTGCCG
>Ga0100391_1003400_pt1 | contig 16155 bp, 13 predicted proteins | sample CryGeymeta201515_FD_81541 | JGI IMG/M metagenome (GOLD analysis project Ga0100391, IMG submission 81541) | Groundwater microbial communities from Crystal Geyser aquifers in Utah, USA - Crystal Geyser metaG 2015-15 | ecosystem: Environmental > Aquatic > Deep subsurface > Groundwater | place: USA...
AAATTATGGATAGACTGGACTACTGGACTAGACTAGTGTGTGGATACAGAGCAAGCATAGGCACACGACCTAATAGAGTATGACCTAACTCCTGAGTCCCACAGTCCACCTGGGCTTAATTTGCCTGGTCAGTCATACCAGGTAGTAGTAGAAGACTAGGTTTGGTCTAGTAGGTCTACTCGTACTCGTAGACTCGGAGTGCTCCTCAAGTACCAGGTATGCATTACTACTGGACGACTATTTACTAGTAGTGGCTACTAGCTAGAGAGCTAGCTAGTAGTAGTAGTAGGAGTACCGTAGTTAAACCAAACAATTACTGGTAGACCATTATTAGTAGACCATTATTTATTTTTATTTGAGTTTTCTCTCTAAAGTAACTACTACACTAGCCACTAGACTAATCTAGTGCCTCTTGTAGTACGAACACTTGTAGTACGAACAAACAACAGCAAATAAGCATAACTTGCTCGTGCATAAAAAATACCTGGAATATGGCACAAGCGAAGAATACAGATGCTGATCTTCCGGTTGTTGAGATCCAGCATTGTCCCGGATGAGGTAAGTTCTGTTTGTATTTCGTATCATGCTTTCCTTTCTCATCATTCAGCTCTATACGAAATTCCCGGTATGCTGTTGGGTGTTGGGTGCTACGGAGTTCCCCCTTGCAAAATAAAACGCACTATGATACATGATACAACAGTGGTATTCATCACCCACCTCACGATTTATTCACTATCTTTACTTTTGTTGTTATTATGCAGGCTACCGCAATCACTACGAAAAGCTCAAAGAATTTCTCCTATCGCAACCGAGCTTGGCCAACAAGATCCAGGTTCGAGCCAAGGAAGACAAGGCACTGACTTATAATTTTGTGGTGCGACTCCTACTGCAATGTCACGGCGATGAAGACGATGACAATGACGACGGTGGTAGCCACACGACGACAATTGTGCTTCACACAAAAAAGGGGGCATCATCAGGAACGTGTCTCCGACCAGAAACTCTCGAAGAAAAGGAGGCAATACTGAAGAAAATACACGATGTTTTATCAAAGAAACGAGAGAATAAATCAGTTGCATAGTAACTGGCAGCTACAGAGTACTTGCGAAACAGACAAGACAGCGACGGCAATCAAGTTTTAAATGGCGCCATAGACCGCACAGCGTTGGCAACACACTGAATGATAACAATGACGAGACTAGAGGCTTGCTACTTTGTTTGCCATATTGTCTCTGAGCAAAACATCTTGATTTGGTTGCTTTCAAGCAGCAGCTCATAAATACACTTACATTGCCAACGCACTAACCGTGTAGTATCCTGTCGACAAATAAAAAGTATGGAAAGTCTCCGTGTTCCTTTCGCCTTTGCTTTCGTACTGTGCACGAGGCAACCGCTAGTAGATTCGTAGGCAGCTCAACATACTGCTATTCTCTCTCTTGTTTTTGTGAGGCTGCCACATGCTTCATTCGATGGGTGTTCCCATTCCTCATTCTCGCTTCACCACGGTATGATTGCTTTCACTTGCCCCTTACAATTAAACAAAGCCAATGAAAAATCACTATTAAGGGACAGTTAATTGTACTCTAGCTTCAGGATCCTGAAAGAGAAAAGTTGTGGTCAAGGAACGAGGAAACCTGCCGCAGCCCCAAGGGATTGAGAGAGGCGACCACCAATTCATGTTCGCTAAGTTTAATGGTTGAAGTCAATTGTTTTTGGGCCATACATTGAAACCACTTAAAGATTTTATTCCTATTCTTCTCGTCATGCCCAATATCGTCGACGTACCTGCATCCAGTAGAATGGTACCGGCCAAGCAGGTGAAACCAAAAGTTTTGCCGGAAGCTTTTCTGGTAAATACGGTTGATGCCAGGAACATATTATTAAGAAAAAAACGAAAGCAGAACTATCTTCCAAAGCAGATGGTTCAACAAAGCTGAGGATTCTAAATGTCAATGGTGCACAGCACTGACACTTTTCCCGTACAGCTCTTTATTGTCGCGGCCAAGCGAGCGAGCTCGGAGCTTTCACTTGCCTGTAGTGAAATTTCGTGGCCATCGTTTATATTGCTGTTTGGCAAGGAATACTATCGCAATCATCGCCACCTCCTTCTCTGCGCTTCTACACTTTTTCATTGGATCGATTTCGTTGTTTCAAAAACTTCTATACATAATGCGCAAGCTAGCCTACCAATGCCAAGCAGCAGCAGCAGGGCAGCCGGAGCGGCGGCAGTGGCCGTGGCGGTGACGACGACAGCGGTATCTCTCTCGATGGCCCCATGCGATTTATTGGCTCCAATTTCCACACGACCAAAGCCTGTCTACTTTCGGCAACGAATGGGATGCTAGCGCTGTGTCTGCCAAAATCGGAATTTTCGCATATCTAATAGTAGTTTGTTTTTGAAAGGATTTGGAGAGGAGTAGGATTTTTCGAAAAACCTAGAGTTAGCACCAGAAAGCATGTCTCAATGTCTTACAGGACTCAAGCAGAACAAAAAATACAAGTCAACTCAAATTATTGCATCTTCTCTCGACAAAACGAATGAGTGGACCAACTGATGATACCCACCTCACTCAATGCACAAAGTTAGAAATCTAATGCTATGCACATTGAAATAAAGAAAATCTCTTAAAATTGCTGCTTCGCTAAGCTACATCTGTTACACAAATTCTCTTGTTTTTACCCGCCGCTTTCTCAATTGTCCTTCCCTGCCATGTCATCTGTTCCTGTCAGCCTAACAAATGTTTGTGTTCAAGGAAACACTTCTGCTAGGCCATTCCAAGAAAAACTGACTTCTTCTTGTAAACGAAACTTATCTGTTTCTTTTCCCAAGTTGACGACGGATGACGCTGAGTGCCCCGATTCCCCTACTCCATCTATTATTTCCGAGTCTTCTGCTGAGGGGCCCTCTGCGAAGAAACGTCTGAAGCACACCAAGAAGAAAGTGACATTCGATTTGACTAATATCGAGGACGTTACTAAGGCTTGCAAAGATCACTACAAGTTAAACAATGGCAACGATGCCAGGACCGCAATGTGGTGGTCGGAGATGGAAATGATGGGTATCATGAAGCGAGAAGGAACGTTTGTGCTAAACTTGAAAATCAGCAAAGCCGGGGGATTACGCCCGCTGTCTTGTTCACTCAAGCAGACGATCAATGAAACCTTCAAAAAATGTGTGGATTCTCCCGTTGCTTTGAACACAGGAGTTTCCCTGGTAGTTTCTCTCAACGATTCTGCTGGAGTAGAAAAAAAGGAGTCTAACAAGTCTCTCGTGGACACTCGAGGATTGGAGCGGTATGTTGCTCCTATTATGAGTGCCCACCGTCAGATGGTCGTTAAAAGCCTTTTGAACACACAATCCAAGCTAGCAAATCAAGATCGCAATTATCGCGCAAAAGTGATAGGGGAGCGCTATGAACACATGTCCAGGGTAGCCGCAAATTTTGCTCTTGTAATGGGTAAACTTGACGCCGAGGTTGCAGCAGCTACATGCTAAGTTGTTTCCTTTTTGAAACAAACCTGCAGGGTTTTATACTAATAGAATATAACAGGGCCGACAATAGAACATTTCATGATTCTATGTATGTAGGTTAATTGCACAGCACATTATATTCCGCAACACATTTCATGATACTATGTATGTAGGTTAATTGCACAGCACATTGCGTTCCGCAACAAGCAGGCTATGGCGCGCCTGTAGAATAGCTAGGTGTTGTGTGTTGTATACCAACACAGTGGTGACTAGGTACAAGGCTATACAACAACTGATTTCGAGGCCGTTCAATTTCTGCTAATAGCCGGTAAATCAAGCTACCAAGCCGCGTTTTTCTAGCAACGAAGGAAGACGAAATCTGGAGAAACATTACTTAGTTTGCCCCGCCTCACTACGAATTCAAGCTCTGTGGCCATCCTTGTCTACGGAGAAATGCCACATCCTAACACAACCAATCCTAGAAATAGCATTTGACAGTCTACGCAACCAGCTGATAATGGAGGGAGATACACGACCACTGTTGACTGCAGCACATTTACCATTAGATGTTTGGTCTAGCTACATGTTGTAGTGTATCGTCTATCATAGCCAAATTGCGACAGCGCCGTTTTTGTTGAGATAAAATAATTTACCTGTATTTCGACTCTTGTGTGACTGCCGCCAAAACGACTCAATCAAGAAAAATTTAAACCTTTCGCGTGAATGGAATTTTTGTTCTAGGAAGGCGCTGAATATGGAAAGACGGAAAGACACAATGTTGTGAATCAGCAATCAAATAAAATATCATGGTTTCTTCTTTACCGAACATATGCCACTGCTTATTCTGGTATCTTTTTCTTTGCCTTTTCCTGGCAACAGGAAAGGCCAACCAGATGGAACCCTCCCGCCAGCTAGCACTCGAAAAAGAGGAACAAGTGCAACAGGACGTACCGACCTCGGATAAATTGGCCACGCGCAAGCTATCATTTTGGATCAACAAGAAAGACTCATCAGACTGGCAGGATCTCAAATATGCTCAACGAATCGAGAAAACAGCGCTTCAAAATAAAAGACGTCAACATCCGCGCCAGGGATTGCACGGAGATTTCCACCCACCTTCGCGTTGGACCGGGCGCGGATTTCGGATGGGGCGAAATATGATGAACACAAAGTTTGAAGGTAGACCAACGATGAAACCAATGATGAAAATGAATATGAACAGAAACAACAGCGCATCTACTGGCAGTACAAATCTTCGCAAGAAGCGACCTATGAGAAGGGGCTGGCAAGGAGGAATGGCACAACATAAAGCGAATTTGAACTGGAAAGAACTCAAGGCTCGCCGACAGCGACAACGAGACCATGACGGGGTGCATTTGAGACGTAAGTGGACGAAGAAAGGCGATCCAGAATCAGTGGGAGCTGTTTACACTAATAACTTGAACTTTGACCAAAGAGAATCGACAGATGTTGTCAACGCCGCGAAAGTCTCGGGAGAACGATAACAGCATACATGTAGTCATAAACAAAGCAATATAAGATGCACAGGATTCGAGGTTCTTTATAGTGTACAAATTTTTACGCCCTGCCATCTCACGTCACAGAGCAGGAAGTCACTGAATGTGTTACCTTAAACCAACATTTCATCGAAGGAATCCATGGCTTCAGTTGTGTCCTTTGTTTAGCCTTTCCAGACTAGTCTCTCGTAGTACTGTCTTCTACATTCATTCATTCTTTCTTTCTTTTATTCATTCTTTTACGGTAGTTGTTGCCCCTTGATAAGATACGGCTGGACGCTTACTTGTGGCATAGTTTTGGGGGCAAACGTTTCGCCAAAGGACATACGGTCTGGACACATTCTTTCACTTCCTCGACAGCCTTTTCTCCATGGTTGATGCAAAGATACTTCATGAGACACTTGGCCACCAACAGACCGCTCATCTCGCGGCACTCATCAATCAAGAACTTGTCCAAGTCTCCGACAGTCTTTTCGTCACCCTTGCTAATATCTATGACGGTATCTTTGCAATCTTCCAGTAGATCGTACACGTTGCATTTTGTATTGGGGGCGTGCTTGGCCGACACTAATGTTGTTGTCCACAAGCTCAGAAAAATGGACAAGAGAGCAATCGTGGATCGGGAAAATAATTTCATGTCTGTCATTCATTCAATAAAGTACAGTAGATTGCAATTCGATGTTATCCCAGAGGAAGAGTCCAAGGTGCACGATGCAAGATGGCAGTAGTAGTATGAGACAAAACACCAAATGGGGGATAAGAATTAAAGGAAAGCATTAGATCTGGTTCAACAACAAATAATGTAAACTACCAGTCGTAGAAGATGAAGCAAGCATCTGGTCAACAGGGAGCCGCGGGAGACCAGCATAAGTATGGCGACCAGCGACCATTCCAGTGAAGATAGCCGTTCATCCCTGGTCCTGAATCTCGATGCGATGATCAATGTTTTTTGAAAAGGATAACATACCTACTTATTAATAATTTATCAAAGAGTGTTTGAATATTGGACTTTTCCAGTTGGGTGGGATATTGTTAATCTACAGCTGTTTCTGTCACTGTGTGTTGAGAGTGTAATGTGTGATGATATCCCGGATCACGGAAGCGATCTCGCTGCAGGAATCTACGTTCACGTTCAAAATGACCCCAGGAGGCCTGACAGACTGCTGTCATCGTGACTCCGCTCTGACTCCGCTCTGTACCACTAAAAGATATAATAAAAAATATATCCTTTTACCAAATTATTAGCTACTGTAGTTTATTCAATGGTAGCTAGTACTAGCTAGTATGAGAAGCCTACTACCGTAGTACGGTAAATAATATAATACTAGTAGACCAGTCCAGAACTAGATTGAGAATTAGCCTGCTACTTTCCCGGGTGGGGAGACTGCCATCAACAGCAGCTGGTTTTGTGTGGAATCCTTTGATTCTTCCGCTAAATTGTTGGCTGCCACAGCTGCCGTTTCCCTCCTCCCTGGCTAGGTAATTGCTGAAAGAAACATGTTAGGTAGGCCAGAATCGGCACAAGTACAGCCATGGCTACATCCACGGCCCTGCTGACGGAGAAGAGACTGAACATGTCGTCGTGCTTACTGTTACATCGCTACATTTACTAGTGGCTATTACATACTCTAAGCATTGCTTGTAGAAACAAAATAAGTACTATTTGTCATAAAATATTATTACCAAGCAGCATCCAATATGCAGACTCTCTCACACACAGATGCCCAATACGATTGTGAAAATAGAGGTTGCAATCAGATAGTACTTGGAGGTCAGCGGCTTTTCATACCTCCGCAGAATTCGTCTTGCTGTCCGCCTCGAGGCCAAGATAAAAAACACACATCCAATCCGCCAATCTACATCCTCGTACATTGATTAAGTCATGCATCAACTTACGAGTTCATGCCCTCGCAGGTAGACTCAATGTTATCAGCACGAGGACAAAGCTCACGGATACAATTATAGACCTTGGTTTCTTCTCCTGGAACAATGAGAGGTTCAAAACAGACATAGTGCATAAAAGCATACGCAATGGCAACGTCTGGATTGTCGCTTCCTTCCAGAGCGACACCGGCTTGCAACTTTTGGTTGTACCTGCGAACTCCCTTCATGACAATGTTTTCGTATTGAGACAATGTTCGTTGACCGTAGACGGAATCATCAATGGATTCGAGGTGAATGTCTCCACATTTGGCAACAATGCTGTCAAAGTTGCATGTAGAAGTATCAACAGCAGCGACAACCGCAAGGGACACCCACAGGAGGGCAAGAGCGGACAGGAGGGAAGATTTCATCATCTTGGTTGAACTGTTCGAGAGAAGTATGTTAAACTAAAGTTGTACTCCGAAATGATTGCCAGTTCTTGGTACCTGGTAGTAGTAGACGGCCGGAAAGGCATCGACCCAGTGTTGTCTTGACTGTGGAAGTTAGTACTGAAGTAGGTTTAATGAATGACTTTCCGATTAGAACCTTCCTCTTGAGAACTCTAATAAGATCAGGGTTTTGGTTGCAACGATTTGCCATACCAGTACTATCTGGCAGTAGACAACGCAGGTAGGGAGGGGAGGGGGAGCAAGTTCGTGTGTACTACTCTATTAGCTAGCTAGTAGTCTACTAGTCTAGTACTCTACTGTTGAAAACTTTTCACAAAATCCTGAAATCACCAAGAATAACATCATGGCCTTGCATTTGCTTCCATTGCCGTTTGTTTCACCTCTGCGCACACATTTATATAACTAAATAGCAAGGATCTTAGCCGTTGATGAAGAGTTGCTTTGGTTTAGAGGTTGTACGTGGGTGTTGAGCTTGTGGAGGAATTCCTTGGGGAGGTCCTCCGACGTACACTTGCCATAGGAAACGTCTGATGCTGAATTTCGTCTTCCTTCCGACGCGATACTGGCGCTTTTTTTCAATCAATTCAGCGTTCGCTCTCTCTCCTCTGTCATCTTTGCCCCGTCTCAAACAAGACACGAGGTGGCCGGGAATTTTCGCTCATAAAATAAATTCTGGCTAGCAGCAATAGCAGATCAAGCTGTAGACTTCATCCGCGAGCTGTCATTTTAATTTTCACGTCGCTTTGAAAGCTCGACGGTTCATCAAATAGTAGATCGTATCTTTTGATAGTAACATGGGTAAAATAAATACTGTCCCAAGGTCTCATCATGAAGTGAGCGCGAGGCGAACCGAGACGAACTAGATATATTTTACGGGTTTGTTAGTCACCATTGATTCACCATCGATTTTCAATTTTTATTAATCCACAGTTCTTGAACTCCACTCGTAGCAAACGGCTACTGCTAGTAGTACTAGTAGTAGTTCAGCGTTTTGCAGCTGTGTAGCACGACAGAATTATGTCATCGCATCGCTATTCTACTCCACACTCCAACCAGCGCGCTCGTGAACAACAGCCTACTAACACATAAGAGATAAATTGAGGGACAATGTTTGCTTCCGCTTCTTCTCTTGCCCATTTGAGACAACAAATAGGAAGAGGAATGGTCGCTAGAACTACCATCAGCTGCCGACCAACTATTTCCAGCGACAGAAGCAGAAGCAGCAGCAGCATCAGTAGTAACCATAACGTTTTCTCTGAACGGTCTAATTCGGGTCAACATGAGAGCGAAGAGATGGGAGAGGAGAGGAATGAAAGCGACTTCAATACAACGGAACCAACGATAGAAACGAAAAGACTGGATGTGGCCATTGTGGGATTCCCGAATGCTGGCAAGAGTCAACTGCTCAATGCTATTCTGGGAGAAAAGGTTGCCGCTGTTTCTCGCAAACGACATACCACCCGAGATGGAATTATGGGAGTCGCTACACACGACAAGAGTCAATTGGTATTTTGCGACACTCCTGGATTTATGACGTCGCCACAAGATACCATAGGAAAAGATCTGAGCATGACGGCCAAGGCTAGCATGGGAGATGTCGATCATTCTCTCGTTGTGATTGACGCCGCAAAAACCAAACTGACACCCGACTATATGAATACGATCAGTTCCCTTATGTGGAACTCCTTGCATTCGCCTGGCGGAAAATTCTCGATCGTCTTGAACAAGGTGGACTTGGTCAAACCGAAATCCAAATTGCTTCATTGTACCCAAGTCTTTGGAAAAATGGCAGACACTATGATTCTGGAAAAAATAAAACTGGAACTGGCTCACCAACAGAGTACCAGTACCAGCCAAGTCCAACCACTTCCTCTATCTCCTCCAGATGAATTGATGCCGGAAGTATTTTATACATGTGCCAAGCAAGGGCATAATGATGAGGGTGTACAAGACGTTATGGAGTATTTGTTGGACTTGGCAGTACCAGGTCGCGATTGGCTTCTACCAGATGCAGGTCAAGTCACACCACTCGACTATCAGGCCAGAATAGAGGAAATTATACGAGAAAAGGTCTACAGGACACTGCACAGAGAAGTTCCTCATCAAATCCAACAACGAAATCGACAATTGGAGCTGATACGGGGGGAAACGGACAGCAACAGCACTGTCATGCTGATTCAGCAGGATTTGTTGGTGCGTTCAAAGTCGCATCTTGCTCTGCTCCAGAAGGGCTCTGGTGCAAATTTGCAGCGTATTCACGATACTGCGGTGCCCGAACTACGCCGATTATTTCAGTGCGAGGTTCTCCTAACTTTGTCGGCCAAACTCATTAACAGGAACAGAAGATAACGACATTGTGCAAAGGAAATAGTACAGCGTCCAGTAAAGCAGATAATTTTACACTTTTATTTTTACTCTTTAATATTATACTGTTGCTATGCGAAAGGACAGGGAGGATCAACTGCACGTTTTGATCCTTTTCTTTCGCTTTTTCAAGTACTACTGGTTCAGCATTTTTGGCTGCTGGATTGACTGACCCGTCTGCTAATATTGACCAACTAGTCACTTCCGACTGTGACAAGGACAGTGTAGGATGTGAATTCTCTCGTCGCTTGATTTAACGACGCAGCCTGCCTCTGAGAGTAGGCGGACGGTGGAATACTGCTACCAAAAGAGCGATGAGTGAATACCAATGTACTGTTGCTTGGAGCGACTGTATTGAACTTAATTTAACATCTATAATTTATTTATCAGTGCCGCCGGCCTCTACTTTGTCAATGGATGCAATTTGATTTCTTCAGCGTGTCAATGATCTCACTGATTACTGCCACAGCAATCGAGCTGGATGCCATCGTTGGTAGGGCAGCAGTTCCCAGTCAATCCTAATACAGCACACTGGGAGTTGGAAGAGCAAGAAGCCATACTTTCTTGCCTCGACACTTCACAACAATCCAGATTCACTCCTGTTTTGGTCGGGCAACAGAGGCCTTGCAATCCCTCAGCAGCACATGAAGGATTTTCCTGACACAAGGCTCCTCCTACAAAAATAGGAGCGGTTGGGCTGCCTCCAGCATTACGGTCAAGGTCGGTTGGAGCTGAGCTAGGGGATAGAGTGGGGGCCGAGGATGGACCAAAACTAGGCATGAAAGAAGGACTGGTAGTGGGACCTGCCGATGGTGCAATAGAAGGCTTTGCTGAAGGCGCAGTAGATGGCGCAACTGAGGGCACATCAGTCTCGTAACAGAGAGCGATGAAAGCATCATTGTACCGACAAAAAGTTCCTACTGGAGCACTGGCATCAAGGGTGAATGTTGCAACACCATTTTGAAGCCACGCGTTGAAGATTTGACTATCAATGACAAAGGAATGAGAATTGTAGGTATTAGAACACTCCCCGTCGGGATCAATTTTACCGATAAAGGTAGTGTTACTGTGGAAAGTGTCCGCGAATTCAAAGTCTTCACCATAATCTCCTCGAAGATTGATCTCCATGTTGACAAAGGAACCTGTAGATGGTAATAGCGACGTAAAGTTGAAAACCATCACGCCCTGACGAAAGAAAAATAGAGTGAGCAAGGGAGAAGCTAGCATAAGGAGAGTGAAACAGTGGTTGTCTATTGGCGAACAATCAGTTTTCTTACACCATTTTTCTGAAGGCGCTGAATCGAGGAAACATATTGGCTCAACGGAGCCGAGCAGTTAGTAGGCAAAGGTGGCGTCTGCACAGCACTAGGATGCAATGATGGCATAAGACTTTTTGAGGGAGACGAACTTGGACCAGCAGTAGGACCAGCAGAGGGGCTTGCAGAAGGTGTGGAGGAAGGGCTTGCGCTCGGAGTGGCAGATGGTCTTCCACTTGGATTTGTAGACGGAGCTTTACTTGGCTCTAGGCTAGGAGAGAAAGTTGGAGTGTCAGATGGCAAGGAGGAAGGAGCATTGGCCCATGCATCGAGTGCTGGCTGGTGGTCACAGCAGTCGAGCTCAGCATTGTCGACCGTAGGACAACAATGATTGGCTAGGATGTTGCATTTGCCATGAACTGAGCATGCTCTATTGCAGCAACTATGATAATCGCCATCATTGTTCGGGCAACATGCACCTTCGCTTAGACCCTGTGCGGCGCAGACCGGATTGTCGACACACATGTTACCTGCGTCAGTCGTTTGAAGACGTTCATAGAACGTTCCTCTGACGTTGTGCCCATTGCACTTTGCGAATACAAGCGCTGCAAAGAAAGAAACTTGAGTAATTTTCATGATGACTTTTTTCGTGCTCTTTCAGATTTTGTGGGAATTACAGTATAAGAATCGGTTTTCGATTTCATCATAATTGTTTTCGTTTCCGGAACGATCGCTCAGGAAACTCTTAACCGCCGTGTGCCTCCTCACACACACAATACTCACGACTTGATATTCTAATTCGTCACTCGTGAATCAGTTGTGATCTAAAAATCTACTACTAAGACAAACTAAGTACTCCATGTATTATTTATTCACGAATCAATTGGCGATCCAATTGCACTGCTAGGCACACTAGTACTGCTAGCTACTCTAGCTGCTAGGCTAGTATTCTTATTATTTGTGACCCCAAAAATGATCCATGCATCAAGTAACAGTCAGCATTGCAATCAAAATGCATTGAGTGCTCTCGCAAAAATATAGGGGTACTCTTTCTATGAAAGTCCAATGCAAACTGCTCATGTATTTCTAGATGAACGTCAGTTATCACCTGGCTTGATTCGTCAGAAAACGCTTAGCGGGCCCCTCGCTTTTCTTTTCCGCGTGTTTGTCGATGTGGTGTACTAGTACGAGGTAGACGCTAACTAATCAGCGGTTGAATCGATTTGATGGATGGGTAGCAATCAAACCTAAAAACGAGAATTGCTGTGCGTGTAAAATATTGGTCTAAAGCCGGGCTTTCGTGATAAGTCCGAAGGCTTGTCGGGTGTCCCATACCCCGTCGAGAGGGGAGCTTTTTAAAGCCAAAGCTGTCGCAAAATGCCTTGCTACTTGCTAGATTGTACTGCCTAAATATTAAATTTGAAATATATATTTATATATTTGTCTACGTCTGACCTAGGGCCATTCCATGCACAACGCAATTTACAGCGACAGCGACAGGAACAAATTTCATGTGATATGGCTACTCGTCAATCGATCATTTGCTACCTTAAGGAAATGCGTCGTGCTGGGGGAGTTCAGGAAACATAACAGCTTGTTCCCCCTTATCAGCCACGAAGATATGGCAGGTAGGTTTTACAGCAGGACCCCCCTTCAGGGCTCCGAGTGGGGCCACGTTGCCTCCTCCCGCAAGAATCTTGTAGCAGAAGGAACCACAATTTTTGCAACTGTATCTGGTCGTTTCGACGTCTGGATTTGCTTTGTAAGCAATCAAATTGTCCCCGCCCTTGAGGACTTTGAACTCAGGAAAGACTCCTAACTGAAAAATCATTTGATCGTGCAAAGATTTAGTATCATGGTGAATATAATATAATGCAAGATACAGGAGAACCGAATCCGAATCATCCAAAAAAGGGAACCTTCGTACATACCTGCATTGCAGCTCCAGTTTGTTTACGGCAGGTTTCGCAGTGACACCAGACGGCGAGAGCAGGATCTCCTTTTACTTCACCCTCGAAGTTACCGCACATACAAGACCAAGTATAAGTCGTCATTGTTGTTGCAAGTTCAATATAAATAATTATAATATTATTATCGTAACGGAATTCAACTTTGTGTTCATCACTGGTTGTGGGTGGGGTATGCGGTATGCGGTATGCGGTATGCGGTCATCGATGATCGATGCTGCCGTTGCGAACGGCTGGAGGCTGATTTGGCAGGCCTTGCTACGGCAATGGATCTTTGAGCTCGTACGAGCTATGAAGGATTGGACTTCGCTTTCGAGATTTATGAAGACTACAGTACTACCAGCAGGGTGCCTACTACTACTCTACTAGCTAGTAGTAGTAGTAGTTGGAACGTCCCGCCGTAGTAGTGGTGCTACACTTAGCTAGCTTGTACCAGGTGGTAGTAGCTACAAACAGCCACAGCATGAAGACGGATCAGCAGCGACATTCATGAAAAACATAATATTATTATTATATATTATGACAGAACGACTAACAAAGTCACGGCTTTCTATTTATTATAATTGTATTCTGTCTCTTGCTTGAACATAATTTTCTCTTCGGAAAATATGACAAATAATAATGATAATAATTGCGTCAATGAAAAAGAAGAGGAAGAGGAAGAAGAAGATGATGGTGATGATGGTGATGTTAATAGCGAGGACGAAGCTCTGATGGAGATGCTGGGTTTGCCTTTTATGGACATGAATATTCACGAGGACAATTGTGGATATGCGAATGATAATGACGATGCCGATGCCGGTGATTACCACCACCAACAGCAACAGCAACAGCAACAACAACAACAACAGCAACAGCAACAACAGCAACAACAACAACAACTAAAAGACGTGCTTGAGCTATGGAGACATCGACGTGATATTATTGCTACAGAAATGAAAGATAAGCAGTTACTTGACGTTTATGAAAGAACAGGGATTTGTATTTTCCCCGAACGTTTGTGGATTCCTCCCACTATGATGCGCAGGCTGACGAACGAATTGGTTTGGGGTGGAGATGAGGTTCAAGTTGACAAGACCTACGAAACCATAATATCTTCGATACAAAAAAGCAATGGAGGAGGCAGAGGAGGAGGAGGTAATAAAACAGAAGAAGCAGTGAAACGACGTGTTTTGACACGATTAGAAAATTTTGTCATGTACCATGAAGAATGGAAGGAGCTGTGTTGCTCTTATTTACGAGCCTGCATTTCTAGATTGTTGGGTTGTGATTTGGTGCTGTTCAAAGAAAAGCTCAATTTAAAACCTCCTGGGGGAAGTGGATTTGCTCCCCATTTGGACGGTCCAAGTTTACGGCTGGCTCTCGGTGACGATGGTCCACAAACCTTTGTTACGGTCATGGTAGCCATTGATGATATGACTGCACAAAATGGTTGTTTGAGAGTCTGTAAGGGACGTTGGTCACAGGATCATAGTTGTGATGTTATCGAACCCGAAAAGGGTGCCAGTCCAGATGCTGGTGGACGAGCAGGAGCCATTCCAGTTCACGTTGCTGATACATTGGAATTTGAAGATGTAGTATGTAAAAGTGGGACCATTGTGGCCTTTAATGATTGGACTCCACATCGATCCTCTCCCAATGCATCGCTATTTTCTAGAAGAGCTGTTTTTCTGACATTCAATCCACTTTCAGAAGGTGATTATCACCATGCCTACTATGAGAAAATGAAAAGTTTACGAAGTGAGTGGAGGTCCAAGGTAGGTCTGACCAAATTGACCCAGGAAGAGCAGGACTACATGAGTGAAATTGACGCTTTGGCCACTGTGCCAATCTAGTAAAAAAATTAGAATAATGATGTTCATACATAGGCCATACTGCAGTGGTGTGTATAGGGAAGGAAAATCACGTGCTACTGCTGCATACTACAGCAGTAATACACACACACACGCATATCAATTGCAGCTAATGTGAACCAAAATTGATGCCCTGGCCACTGTGCCAACCTAGTAATAATTATAGAATATTGATGTTCAGCAGCCCTGTGGACATGAAAGAAAAATGATTTGCTGCTACTTGTTTTGAATGGTATATCTTTCAAGACCTTTGAATTTTCTTTGGTCTGGTATTTCTGTACCCAAAGATGATTTAATATGTTGGACGCACGCCTTTGCTACTGTGGTTATTGTTTGGAACCGACCTTCTTTCTTCCCACGTAGGTATAGTTTCCTTCCCACGAAGCCTGGTAGCCAAGAAACAGAATCTGCCACGGATGCATGAACACTTCTTGGTGCATACAATGAGTCCAGCTTTTCACACTTCCGTAGTAGATGGTCCACCTGCCTTGTTTCAGGATTGGTAAGCCAACTCTCGGACAAGATGGATAGTGTTGGCATGCTAGATGAAAGACCCGCATCAAGTACCTTATCTTCCAAAGAAAAGGCCCAAGGATCCAAGATACTCAGTGAATTGATTTGTGTTAATTTCAAATTAGAAGTAGATTGGCTTTGGTACTCTTGAGCTTGCATCACCATGGTAGATCCGCCAAACGAGTGGCCAACCAATGCAACCCCCTTATCCAAATCTGCAGACTTTAGTATTTTTTGAAGTTCTGGACAGGTTGCCTCTGGCCGATTGAATACAGCGTCCACAACATCTGATACTTCCTTTGTTCGCTGATGTAAGAATGATCGCCGAAAATTCAACACTTTTTGTCGTGAATAAGGTGAATCGTCCGGTCGCTTGTAGAAAATGGAGTCTCCCAGATTGGTTTCCGCATAGGCTCCACTTCCATCTTCGTGTTCCAAAGCAAATACCAGGAACCCGTGAGATGCAATTTGTTGGCATAGTTGCGTGTACATTTCCATACAACCACCCAGTCCGTGAGAAAAGACAACCACCGGAAATGTCCGAGTCTTGTCAGTTCGAGGGTCCGCATTGATCAAGCAGGGATGTTGGCGGTTGGTTAATAGCTGTAACAATTCTGCTGAGGTTCGGCTGTAATCTGCAACTCCCTCGACTGCTTGGGGTCGAAAATACGGCTGCTTGGACGACACAGCAGAAAAAGATTCATCGGCAGCAGGATAGTGTACCTGGCATGCCACAGAGCCTGGAATCTGAAGATAATGCCTCTGAGCCAAAAGAGCACCCCACAATGGGGTCAGAAAATGTGTAATATATAAATCCTCACACACCCCGCCACGACTGGAGTAGCAGGTGCGCTAGTGCAGGAAGTGTAATAATGTCTTG
>Ga0100391_1003412_pt1 | contig 16104 bp, 10 predicted proteins | sample CryGeymeta201515_FD_81541 | JGI IMG/M metagenome (GOLD analysis project Ga0100391, IMG submission 81541) | Groundwater microbial communities from Crystal Geyser aquifers in Utah, USA - Crystal Geyser metaG 2015-15 | ecosystem: Environmental > Aquatic > Deep subsurface > Groundwater | place: USA...
TATATACCTAAAATAGTTTCTTAACCGCGCCCTCCCGCCCGATTGGCTACCCGAGTGTGAGAGCAACCCTAGCGGTCTGCCCTCTCACCCGGGTGCCTCGGAACGGAGAAAAGGTCGGCCCTACTAGTAAATTGCCGAGTTTCTCCAAACCACCCTACCTAGCCAAACGTAGCCCTAGAGAGCTGGCATAGTCGAGAGAACGCGGTAGCGTTCGCTCGTCAGAGACAATCGGCATTCCTTTAACCTTAATCTCAATAAGTAATGCATAGTTTGGCAACGGCTGCTGTAGTACAATGTTGTGTTAATAGAATACTACGAGTACCGTACTAGACGTAGATATTACTAGTAGTAGTAGTAGACTAGCTAGTAGTCTAGTAGTAGTAGACCTAGCTAGTTATCTAGCTACTACTACTACTCTAGTAGTAGGTAGATTACAGAGCTACTCTACTGCCTTCTAGCTAGTAGTTAGTTAGTTGTAGTAGCTAGTAGGAGGAGGAGTAGGAGTAGTACTACTACTACTAGACTACTCGAGTAGTAGACTACTGCAGAGTAAAGTAGCTAGAGAGCATAATACCGCCTGACAAGCAGTGGAGTAAACCTACAAAATAACCAGACAAGAACAGACTCCATTCACAGTCTAATTTCTATCTTTCATTGCCCTCATTAGAGCTAGAAACATCGACAACAACCAGTTGCAGCAAGAAGATACACCGTACGAGGCACCTTTTAGAAAAGGAAATAAGGAAGCAAGCTACTTTGCTGTGTCTACTGCATTATCCTGTTTGAGGGAATCCAAGGAACCGAAGCAGAAACAGAAATCATTATGCGCAAAGACGCAGCACATGGTAAAAAGGAATAGGAGAAATGGTTCGACCTCGCAACCATAGCAGATCTCGACCACCACCATCTTCTCGAAAAGAGCGTGATAGGGCATCGAAAGAATCCACAATGGATGATAAGATTATGGCAGGTGCTTCGAACGAATCCACTTGGAACAATGAGTTTCACCGGAACAATCGAGGGAGCGACTGCGACGACACCGAAGGAGGCATTCTTGGAAGAGTTACAGCAGGTGCAACATTCACCAAAGCATTTGCAGGCGAAAAAGGAATAGAATACAATGTCAATGCTGTAACGGCCGAAAGGAAGAGAAAATCCAAGCAGAAAGGAGTGTCGCAGCAGTCGGAAAAACCTTGCGGCAATCGGACAATCCCAAAAGTAACACGTCCTCTCGCGCACGCGCTTGAACCAGAAGAAGCCTCCGCCGATCATCGTCATCATCATCACCAGCAACAGCAACAGCAGTCTTCTAAACGACGTCGAACTGACCAGAACCGAATTGACCATAACGGTCCTGGTAAACGGCAGTCTCTTAGTGGGAACGCACGCAACAAAATGAACCCCACTACGACGAACCTGCTGGCAGGATTGAATGATCAAAAGGGGCAAATGAATTCTTGCTCGCTACCGGTCAACGGCTTTAAGCAAAGTGCATCATGGAAAAAGGAATCGAACTCGAAGGGCTCTTGTACAAATAGTCGTTTTCCGAATGTTGAGGTTGAGGTTACCACGGACCTGACCATTGGTGGTGACTATGCTACAAAGCCTGCTGCAAATGAAGGACAATACAACCTAAAGAAGCGCAAGAGCGAAGAAAAGCCAGTGAAATTTAGTTACATGGGCAACATTTGCAAAAATACGCATGAAAAGGAAGCACAGCAATATAGCAACGGAAAGCCGCGTTCAGCAGTGCCATTGGTGAGTTCTCAACGGAATTGCAGCAAACATGATGATCCGTCGTCGGCTCCAGTAGCTATTCGACAACAAAGCCTCCCAAAGGAATTAACGAATATTTTCGAAGGCGAAGGTACGGATGCTAAGACACCATGCTACGCAACGAACAAAAATAATACCATTTTGAACGGCTGCACAAAACGTCCTGGCGTCCTTGCTGGGACGGTGGGACAAAGTAATTTTTCGGTCGAAAAACATGGTACTGGTGAAGGGCGGTCAGTCGCACCTATCAATGGTAAAAAAGGTGAGACTGTGTTGTCTTAGTTCTGCTGGAGCTGGTTGTTGTTTCTCGCATCACCTGCATTTTGTATGGTCGTATTCTTTTACTTTCTTTCGTTCGATGCTCATTATACCGGACGCTGTCCTTTTCTTGTATTATAAACTTTTGATGTAGCCAAACGAAAGCGTGCTTCAACTGCAGTTGTTCCAGGTCAGACCTTCAAGGACCCGCCACGTCCTACCCAATCAGCATCAAGTAGTCACAACCGCGAGAATAGTAACCCACATAATGCAGTATCACAACGACGATCTGAGCGCGTGCAAGTCAATAATGCCATGAAAAAGGGTAGCAGCGGTGATGTTATCGATTTGATGTCAGACGACTCGGAAGCAGAGAAAGATTGTTTGATATCCAGCCAAGATGTAAGCAATTCTCCAGAAAATTCCATGGTGGGACGTGTTGCGCGTGGTCTTGCAACTGGAATAGGAAAGCTTACCATCTCTCTCTTTTCTCACGTTCAGTCACCAGCAAGAGCAAGAACCCGAAACCACAAGCTCGAGCTGAATCTTTCTCGTATCGCCGTTGGGAAGAAAGTCTTTGGTGCTGAGTGTAGGATAGTGTACAAACGTGGGATGTTGGATGTTTATGCACAGAATTCAAGGAAGAAAGCGCAAGATACTCGTCTTTTTCAAATTGACGCCAGCAAGGATGAATTACGTGTTATGAAGTTTTATTATCACGAGGAACACGCAGAAGATACTACCGTCGGGAGCTTCTTGACTCTGCAAGTTCACCCAACCAAACACAACAAGTTGACTACGTACAATACTAGCTACGACATTAAAACCGACGATGACGCGAAGCAATACCTCGTCTTTGAGTTTACAAGCGCTGCTGATCTTCGGAACCTACTGACTATGATGAAAGAGGAAAAGAATTGGCACCTGGAACAGTTCTCTGATGGGTCGCTCTTGAAGGCAGAGGCTGCTCCAGATTACTCTGCATCCTTACGACATTCTAACCAAAAAGGAGTACGGCGCCGTGGCGTTTCCAAGGTCACTGATGCTTTTGTCAAGAATCGAGCCGAAGATGATGTTCTACTCGTATATCCCTTCGCTGGAGATGCTAAGAAGATCGAGGAAGCTGCCGAAGGCATGCCTGAGGCCGGCGACCCCAAGCTACGTGGAGCTCCAGGGAATCAGAAAGTAGCACACTCCAGCATCCAGATTTCCGCAGAACAGGACGACTCTTCAAAATCATCTAACAATAACGACGCTGTCAGATCGGAGCATCGACGCCATTTCTTGACCATCCAAGTCCGGGATCTTGAGAGACTTTGCCCTGGAGAGTTTCTCAACGATACTTTGATTGACTTTTGGATTCAATGGTACGTTCCCCTCTGCACAGGATTCTATGTTTTCGTCGATTGTTTTGCTTGCCTCACCAAGTCCTGTTGGCTCGTCTTTTCTCAAAGGATCACCCGGCATACGGACCCACAGGATAATCAAGTTCATTGCTTTTCGTCTCACTTTTATACGACTCTGGTGGACGAAGGGATCGCGGCAGTAGAGAAGTGGACAGCAAAGAGGGGAATCAATGTATTCAAAAAGAAATTCATTTTCATTCCCATCAATGATGCTCTGCACTGGTCCCTTTGTGTTGTTGTGAATCCTGGTGACATCCATAAGAATGGCGATGACGACCCAATGTCATGCTTGCTCTTCCTTGACTCTCTCAAAGCTCATCGTAAGAGCAAGGTGTCAAATCAAGTTCGAAAATGGCTTAACTCAGAATGGAACAGAGTCCACGGAAGTGACGTCAACCCAGATCCATTCAATTCGGACGGGAGCTTTCCACTCATTGCTCCAATCAGTAAGTCCTTTCTTGGTGTATTGATTCAAGTCTAGATAGTCTGTTTTGCTAACTTTTAGTGCCTTAGTTCCGTACCAGGATAATAGCTGGGACTGTGGGGTCTTTGTGTGCCGATATGCTTACGCTGTGTATTGCATGCGGGACCAGCCATTGCTCCGCAGTACCGAATGGCTCCAGCGTGGACGCTATAGCCTTGAAAATTATCAACCGGAGTTTCGATTTGGCATGCCCGAAATCAAGAAACTACGCGAAGATATTCGAATTCTCATTCAGAATCTATCCGAGCTTTACGTGCCCTGGAAGAAGGAGGACGACAAGAGATTGAAGGCAGAGCTGCGTCGTGAAAAAGAACAAGAAAAGAGTCGGGGAGGTCAGAGATCACCGAATGCCCAGAAGAATGCAAATCACCAAATAAGTACTGACACTACCGCATCGGCGAACGAGGACCCAATCGGACATGATACCATACCTGGACAGCCAACACCCGGCCCAAACTTGGAAGTGGGCTTTAATATGAGAGTAGATACCTCTGATACCAGCGCCAAAAGCTCCTACAAGACAGAAAATGAAGTCAAGGCTATGAATGCAGGTGTTTCAAAGTTGACTATTGCTTCGACTGGGAGTAGCCGCGGGAATGGGAGAGAAACTAACATGAATTTGCAAGAAGGTGCTCGCGATTGTCTCGTGCCAGCATCACAGAATGCTACTGGTAGGCCTCCATCGCGCAGCGGACGTTCTTCGCGAACCAGCCACAAACCTTCCAGTATTGTCCCCCTTCCAGATGCTTTGGCGGCTTCGTCCTTTCGTCATCCTCGCGGAAGAAAGGAATCTCGGGGTAGTCTCTCCAAACCAGGCGAAATTTCTGATGAGATCTGATAATTTATTTTGTTTTGTTGTACTTTTAACCCCTACTAGCTAATAATAATAAATACCAGGGTACGTAGAGTACGTGCTTTTGCTAGTAGTACTATTAGACGACTTCAAAATTGAAGATGTAGACGCACATAATTTCCAAATGCTGTGATTTTCTCTGCGCTGTATCAAATCGAGCAGTAATAAATTGGTGCTGATATATTATTTTGGAGAGTGCCACAGCAGTCTTCAGTCTTCAGTAGTACATACTCCGAGTACGATATTGTTATTTCTTGTACTTTCATCAATAAAAAAATAAAATGTTGAGTGATCGGAGTAAAGCCCGTGGTTACGCTGCTCTGAAGGCTCTTTTCACATATGTGGGGGCATACATTATCATCGCCCACTACTTTATGGTGTTGAAATGGAATTCAGTAGGCCCTGGTGGTGACGACCACCTTGGTGTGGATGTCGTTACCAATCCAAAAGTTATTTTTGCCAAAGACACAACGAATGCAGACGTCCCGTCCTCTTCTGCCGTGAACGAATTTTTGAAAACTATTCAAGCAGAGATGCAAGATCATCAAGACGAACTAGAAAGTACCGTGGGAAAGGCACAGGATCTGCTAGAAGATCTGCGTAAAAAGGCCTCGAAATGGAGCCAAACAGACGGCGGCAGCTTGGTACTGCCAGCAGGATCAGCTTTGGACGAAACACTGGAGCTCAAAGACTTGTTGCTGCATGCGCAGTCCCTATCCGACATGAAAGACGATAATGTTTTCCAATCTCGAATGGAACACGTACGAAAACAATTGAAAGAGCTGGCAGATAAAAGAGCGGTCGTTCGGTGGAGTGATGTTCACGAACTACTTTCTCCGGAAGCGGCATACTCGCCCAAGGAGAAATTGTCGTCAGAAGAATTGAAAGAGATGCTGTGCCTCGCACCAGAGCCACCCGAAGAGGATGCTATCGATTCAGAAACATTGGAAGCAGTCTCGATTGGTGGAGAGGTTCAAAATCGATCCATGTATGCCAGCGAAGACGACTTGGAAGTGCAGTTTAGCGTTGTTGAAACTATTCTCAATCTTCGCTTGGCAAACCCACAGGAGCGACTCAGGGACAGGACTGCAGTTCAGACCTTTTTTGAAAAGTTGAAAATGACCTTTGCAGATGAATTAAGAAAAGGCAATACTATTGTCATCAACACTGTGGCAGAAATCACGGGCGCTGTTGATCGAACATCGTCGTTACCAGGCCAAACTCGAGAAAAACCCGCCGGATGCACTGCTGCAGACAAGGACGATGTTATGGATCTCGTCCAAGCTGGATTAGATGCTCTGGCACGTCACCAGGACCTTCGTTCGGCTCTTTTGGTAGCATTGGAGGAACTAGACTCTGCCAGTGCCAAAAATTTAATTTTGGATGCCGATTTTGGGACCAATGATCCGACATTGCCAATGATACCTATTCCCGATAAAGTTCCAGTTCAGCGGCTCATCGACAAGCCACTCTTGTCCAATTTGGCGCCTATACTGGATCGTTTCGTAGATATTATTGGGGGTTACAATGATAGCTTGGATCATTATGTGGACCAACTACAAGAGCGACTCGTTGATGTTGACGATAAGGACGCTTCGTCTCTGGGTAAAGTTTTTGTGTCAACACTGCTGAAACGAAGTGGTCATCTTGAATTTCCAATCCCGGAGCCTTTGAAGGATATTTTACGACAAACTAGAGGGGGACGAGCATTGTTAGCATCTTTAGTCTAAAAAGTAGAAATATCTGCTGTAGGGTACACGAGAATGATGTAGTATTATAATTTTATGGAATTCAAAGATGAAGTCACAGCGTTGCTTTCAACAAAAATGGCTGCAGCTGCCTGTTAGTGGCACATACTCAGTAGAATACTACTCCATACCATTTCAGAAAATGGTGTCTAAACAAAAATGTGTGTATCACACCTTCCAGTCGTTAGCTCTGCTTGACTTCGTGAACCACATGATGAACTACGTGATGAATGTGCTGATGAACGACCATTTGGGGCTGTGCTGGAGTTGCCAAGGCATGATTGTTCGGCGAACGGTTTCGACGAAATTTTCGCCGAAAGAAACCTACAAGCCCACCACCCCTTTGGACGGTCTGATCAGATGGCGGCGGTTCCGTAGTTTTACCACTGTTTTGACCGCCGCCACTCCACCAAGAGGATGCACTACTACTGGTACTGCCATCGTAGGTTTGAAATTGAGTCATATCGGTATCTTGCATCCAAGAAGAAATGAGGGACTGTACCAATCCACCGTCATTGTCGGAACCTTCATGTTTATTGTTGCTCCTGCTTCCGCCACCAAAGTAGGAATTGTCCGGATACACCGCGGCAATGGTATTGTCTTTGTCGATTGGTGATGACTCATCCTGGTAATGATGATTCCTGTTTTGCTTTTGTTGAATTCTTACCTTTTTAGTATCCTTTATCATCATCTTTTTGGACGCGAACAATGGAGATTTTTCGACGCCTCGGCAAAGTACTAGGGAAGAAAACCGGTGTGATAGAGCAGAAATACCACTGGACCACCATGGGTCCACAATCAGTGGTGGCTCGCAGGAAGAACAAAAGAGTATTCGTCGCGATAAGACTTGCTTCGTGGCAAACGGTATCATCATGAAACATACGGCACATAGTAGTACCAAGAGACGAGCTTTTGAGCTGTGCCGAAATGTTGTACCTGTGGTCTTTGATTTGGTTGTCATGTCACTAGTTGAGGCGTGGAATGACGTGTCATTTTTTCTGTTTGATGATTCTTGTGGATCTTTCGCAGCTATGCTCGTCTCTGCTTTCTGAGGAGGCGCTTGTCGCAGACCTTTCGCGCGACTGTTGAAACTTGCTTCAGACCTGGATTCACTGCTGTTGCTGTTGCTGTTGCTGCTTCTCCTTCGTTGTGGTATGACATATGGTTTCATGTTCTGTTTGATACCAGCTCCATTTTGGATTTGTTTCTTGTCGATACTGTCAGTGCTATTACTGGAACTTTTGTCAATACACCCTTCATCGGTTGTACCATTATTACCGCTTCCGCTGCTGCTACAACTATCACGACTACTATTAGCAGCAGTGCTAGTAGTAGTAGTAATCGTTTTTGATGGTGGTGTTGTGGCGTCAGTTACCGATTGTTTCACCGCTTTTATCTGTTCGTCCCACCAATTTGTCACAGCACCCTTGATGAGCTGCCGTCCTCGATGAGGATGTCGTTCCCATTCTTTCAATATAGCCTCTTCATCACACCGATATTCGTACCTTTGCCAGAATTCTTCGGAAGACACAACCTTCGGAATGAGCAACTGGGCGTACATGGCAACTTCTGGATATTCCTCCAATACAGTTCTTCGGTGTGCCTCTCGTTCTCGACTGTAAAATTGAGGATAAAAATCTTTTAAAAATTGTTGAAGTGCTGCAAGATCAGCATCGTTGCTGTCAACAGCAGCTATTGCATCCATTCCCAATGGTAACGTGTAAGTGACTTCTCGACTTCTTCGTCTTACAGCTTCTGCTGCAGCTTGATTTCGCCATGGATTGATGCTGGCAAACATGAAAGGACTACACTATCTTCTTCTTTGGTTTTATTTTTCTTCTGTGAAGAACAATAATTATTGATCTTACTCTTGGTCAGAGCAGTTGTTGTGAGAATAGAGAATATTATTATTATTATTATTATTATTATTTTTACAGTACATAGATCGCGTCATCATATTCAGCCAACGGATCTATCAGAGTACTAATAGTCTGCTGGTGCGTAGCACCAGTAGGCCTACGCTACGACTCCAATAGTAGGCCTAGCTACTAGTAGCTAGTACTAACTGGTACTACTACTATTGATAGACCTCTACTCCCTATTAGTAGACCTACTACTAGCTAGCTAGTAGAGTACCAGGTAGTACGGTAGACAAGTGTCTATCTCTGCTATGTTACCTGGTACTGTACAGTCTAGTTTATTCTTTTATTTTAGGGTTAGTACTGTATCGGCAAGCGAGCAATCCGTGTCTGGCATTTTAAAAAATTTCGGAGAGGCCGTGTTTAAAAACAAGACGTAGTACGTATCGTGACCATGATCAATAATAATGTCACACGCCATAAAAACTACTCCTACTGTGTACAAACAAACAATTAATTGTACGCAAGAACTAGACGAAAGACTAATAACTAGTCTACTACAGCACATTAAAATAATAATAGGGTCGAAGCGATCCCAGCACGTTACGAACACAGAGTACAACCACTACCACCAATATTATATCTTTTTATTTCGTTCGCCTTGCTTTTTCCTTATTGACGAAAATAATAGTTCCAAAAGAAAAAAACGCTTTTTGTTGTACTCCACCAGCCAAAACAAAAATTTCTCCAGGCAATTCCTTTTTAATGCAGTATACATCGAACATGGCACCGCGAGGAGAAGAAGATAACACCAGCAATGCTTTTCGAGATGTTGAAATGGCCACCACGAGTACTACCACTACTGCGACTGGAACTGAGGAAATTCCTCACATGTCCAGTAATATTGGTGATTCACATCCAGGTCTTTCACCACGCCGACGTGATCGTTTACACCCACCATCGTCGTCGTCCGACAAGCAACAACAACAACATGACGCTCATTCGCATTTAATGCATCCAGAATTCAAACAACGTGATAATCATCATCATGATCACAACAACAACAACTTTGTGTTGAAAAACCCTAGCAAAGTCGTACAAGTTATTTCCGTTCAGAGCAAAGCGGTTACGGCTTGTGCCTTGTACAGTTTCTGCTCGGTAGCCATGGTTTTGACGAATAAGTCTCTGGCATCCAATTACAATGATAAGGCACCGACCGACTTGAACATTTTGCTGGTGGTCTTTCAAGCCATTGCGGCCATTCTCTGTGTCCAACTTTCCAAACAAATGAACTGGGTTGATTATCCCAAACTGACGTGGGAAGTTGTTCGCATGTGGATTCCTGTTAATCTGTTCTTTTGTGCCATGCTGTTTACTGGCATGGCCTCACTTCAGCACAATTCGGTACCCATGGTGACCATTTTCAAAAACATTACCAATATTATGGTAGCCTTTGGGGACTTTTTCTTTTTTAACGCACTGGTTGAAACATTGGTAATAGCCTCCTTTGCGGTAACACTGGGAGGAGCCATTGCAGCTGCTTGGAATGATATTACTTCGACGTGGACTGGTTTGTTTTGGATGGCTGCCAATTGCTGCTCCACCGCAGGCTACGTCCTCTACATGAAATTTGCTACCAAGCACGTGAAATTGTCCAAATTTGGAATGGTCTACGTGAACAACATACTTTGTGTTGTATTCCTATTGCCGGCCGCAGCTCTTCGAGGAGAAGTACAAGCTTTTCTCTCCACCAAGGCATTGCACACCTTGGATTATGCTGGCATGAATTCGGTGGCAGGATTTATGGGATTCTTTTTGAATTTTGCTGCATTGAATTGTGTTTCTGCGACCGGACCGACGACCTATGCGGTGGTAGGATCTTTGAACAAGGTACCTGTGGCATTCCTGGGTTATTTTATGTTCGATAGTGCCATTACACCGCAAACGTGGTTCTTTATTTGCGTCAGTTTGTGTGGTGGATTTTTGTATTCGTACGCCAAAATTCGACAAACCAAACACTCGACGCAATCCGGTAGCAGCAAGTAAACAATCTTTACCAACCAAACAAAAGCCAACCAGCAAACAATGAAAGTACCAAACAACAATTAGTAGCATTCTGTAAATCAAGGAGTACTCGATTATTTAGCTTGTATCATCGCATTTGGTTTTCACTGGTCAAAAGATCACCTTGTTTTCACTTGCATCAAGCATATTAATCATCACATCCACGCTTCGTCACAATATTAGGAAAAGCAATAGCAATATTGTCAAGCACACGTTAAATACAATTATTTTGGTATTCAAAAAATTGTGGCAGATTTCCTATAATAATCCTATAGAACCGTAGTATCGTATCGAGCATGCTCTTTTTGAATTCAGATGTGCTGTACTGCTGCTGATAAGCAAAATGTATTTCTCAGACACCTAAAAAGTGTACTACTCACTTGCCGGCCACTGGAGCACACCCTAGAGTTCTGCATGACTTAGAAAATAGTCCACAGCAGCCAGCGCAGTTCGCGTAGTTGTAGTGTCGGGAGCTTGACGCACAAGGTTCATCACCAGTTCAAACAATTTGCTTCTGGGTAACACCGCCCTAGTCCCAAGACCATGCAAGACACGGAAGCGCCACATAGCTTTCTTTTGTACCGCGGCGGACGTGATGGTACCATTCTGAATTCGCGCATGGAAGCAAGTGGTCTGTAGAATTTCCTCGACGAGAAAATTAGTCTTGTGGTGAATTCGAGCCTGTGCTTGATGATGTCGTGCAGCGGACATGGCCGTTTGCACTGCTTCCAAGAGTGGTTCAAGCAAGATTTCCAAAACCGGAGCAGGACGAGTTTTTGAAAGATTTTTATAACCATTGTAAAGTGCTGCAAACTTTGTAATGTTCCTAGCAATTAACACATGAAACGCATGAGCTGATTTGACGTTGGCTCGATCGCTCTGAAGCTTCGTCAGGCAGATACGAAACATTGTCTTGAGTCCACCAACTGCTTTAAATTTTTGTTGAATCAATGTCAAATTTTCCTTCTTCAAGACTTCTTTCAGTAAGACCCACAAGCCACCCCCGAGCTCTTGGCTGTTCTTGGGCATCAAATGTGGGAGCACGTCTACCGAACTAAGTTCCTGTAGCAGGAGACTGGCATACCTATCAAAATGATATTCGTATTGCTTGAGAGCTGCTGGCGTGATAGTTTTGGTGAAGGTTCTGGCGACTCTGGCCGTAGATTCGGGGCGTGTATTAGCAACTGTGACGGTTGGAGATTCTGGAAGTGCCACACGTGCTGCGACGGCGACAGACTCTGGGTTTGTAGAAGCTGCGGCGGCGGCGGCAGGTTCACCATCGCGTAAAATATGAGTCTGCTTTGCTTCCTCCTCTCCTTTCTCCACAAAGGCTTTCGAATTGACCATTTTTGTTTCACCTTCTGGTACGTTCTTCAACAAATTTGAAGGATCCTTGCTCTCTTCTTGTCTCGTGCTTCTTGTAGGAATATTTGGATTGGTGGCAGACTGCTGGACAGCTGCAGAAAGCTTTACGAGCGTGACTGCGTTCGTGTTTGTCTCATCGCCCATTGCGAATCTGTCTTGATTTACAGAAGGCTTCGCTGCTGGCTTTTTTGCGTCATCTTCTAGCATCGTCATCGTAGCTATAGCTTTCGTGCTTGACTGCGTATCGCCATCATGAACAATAAGCATAGAGTCGTCGGCAGCATTTGGTTTGTCCATTATGGAATGTTTTCAAATAGTTTGTTTAAAAAAAAATGGACCGATCGAATGCAAAGGCTATATACTGATTATTATGAGACGTTAGCACCATACAGTACTTTGTTTCTTTGTAGCTTATTCTCTAGTGAGATATTTCTCCGTAACAGCACCTACTAATAGAGGCTGGAGTTGTGTACATTACCGTGGTGACCCCACTGGCGTGGCTGATTCTAACTGATGGGAGTTGTTGTCGCTTGATTACAATTTCAATATGTTTCTTTTTCTTCATTCTTGAGCGATTGAATCGTTGTAAGCCTGTTGTTTTGTTCCGTGCGTGAATCTGCATAGTGCTCTAACATTTCACAATGGTATAATAATAATATTAGCAATGAGAGCGTATTTGAATGAATCGCACATGATTGGGACATGCAGTAGTCGTTAATTGAATCTGCGTTTCTGTTCTCTCTACTAATAATAGTGAAAACGCTGAACAAAGATGACTCCGCGCTTTCACTTTGACGCGTTTGAATTGGAAGTGCAACCTGCTCCACCACTAATACTGTACCAAGATAACGGAAAGGAGCTATGACCCTGTCAACGCCTCTATACTCTGCACAACCAGAGCTATTCAGCTGCAATCTATCTATCTATTGCTAGCTAGTAGGAATGGTTTTTAAGCAATGCTACTACTCGTAGTCGACTACCACAACTAGCTAGTACCTACTACTAAAAAGGAACAGCATAATTTTGTCGAGTACTCTAATTTTTTGGAGTCTGTGTCGATACGAACACACCCACCCTGGCTGGTGTAGAGCTTAATTGAAACATGAAATCTTAAAAGCAAGGAAGCTCTTGATAATTTTCGTCGAAACTCTTTGTGCAGTTTAAAAAGCCTTAGCTACTACTCGACGAGTACTACTAGTACAGAGAGAGTAGTATTAGTACTGGTAGGGAGCTGCCGTAGGTACTATTGTAAACGAATTCACTGCGAAGACAAAAAATTCAATCACAACAAGCCACCACCGTGCACTACTCTACAGTACGGTACAAATCCAACGTTCAACCTTACTACCGCCCGCACTCTTCTCAGCCAGACAACAGCTCTACAAACCAACACTGCAGACCATGGAAGACAACGACAACCCTTATACGATCCTCGGTGTTGAAAAGACTGCCACCGCCAGAGACATTAAGCTTGCGTACCGAAAACTGGCACTCATTCATCATCCAGACAAACAAACCAACGAGAAAGACCGAGAGGCAGCAACGGGCAAATTCGCCAAAATAAGCAACGCCTACGAGCTTCTTATTGATGAAAATCAGCGACTTCAGTACGATCGCAATAACAAACCTCGATCCAAAGTACCGCGACAGAGCAGTTCGTTTCACGACCACCACCACCATTTTTCTCATGCATCCTTTCACGATCCCTTTTCTGTCTTTGAATCCTTTTTCCGTAACGAGTTTGGTGGGGATCCATTTGGCGATCGCAGTGGCGGCGGCGTTGGTGGCAATGGCTTTGGATCGCACCACCGTAATGTAAATCAGAATTATCGAAATGATGATCCCTTCTCCGATCCATTTTTCGGTGGTGGAAGCATGTTTGGAATGCCAGGCGGCTTTGGAGGAGGAGGAGGATCCATGTTTGGAGATCCATTTTTTGGAGGTGGTGGTGGCGGTGGAATGATGGGAGGTCCAGGAGGAGGACTCTTTGGAGCCATGAATCAACAAATGAATGGAATGATGAATATGCACCAAACCATGATGGATCAAGCCAGAATGATGCACCAGCAGCAACATCAGCAGCAACACCAGCAGCAACAACCAGAAAACCAGCACCAGCACTTTGTGACTTATACCAGTACAAATTTGAACAATTTCATGGGTGGTGGCGGTAACGGTGAAAGTGTATCCAAATCCACTACTACTCGCATGATTAATGGAAAGCGTCAAACGGTGACGGAACGAATTGTGCGCAAGGCTGATGGAACAGTAGAACGGCATGTGGAAGAGACCAAAGATGATGACTTTCCGGCGCAAAATAATTTGTTGGGTGAAACTGGAACTGGAATGCAGAGCAACCGTCAAGCTCGCGCGATTGATTGGCAGGAGAGTGAACAACAAGACCAACACCAACGCAAACAAGATCCAAAGGAAGATACAAAACGAAGAAACTCCAAACAACCATTCTTTAAACGAAAGCGTCGAGATTCTTCCAAGAGCGCGCCAGCACCTGTGGATCCCTAGTGTGTACATTGCACCTGCTCTTTTGAAATGATTCAAGGAACAAACAAGTCTCTATTTGTTCCAAAGACAATTATGTACTTTTCGAATAATCAAAAATCGCAAATCACCAGTAGGAAAAGAATGGTAACTACAGTTGACTTGAAGAATGAAACAGAAATCAGGATATTCCAGATTACTGAGTAGAATATTAGGCTGAGAGATCTCGTGACGACAGTATTTTAGATTAGCGTAAACTTTTTCTTTACAAGAGTAATATTATGTATTCTACAACAGGTTTTGTTGTCGTTGCAAACAGTCAAAGAAAAGATCTAGATCCTTTGATCCGTCAAAAGCAAGTCGCCAAAACTCTTTTCTTTGCGCCTGCACTTCATTAATTTTGGAAAAACTCCTAGTAGATCGAAATTAGCGGAAGCTGCACTTGCGCTCTTTGTTTGGCTGCGTTGATTTTATTACGAAGGTGCCTTGCTTGAAAAAAAAATCATAACAGCTCTTCTGTAGTTGCTTCGAGCTGCACCTACTGTGCCATGGGTTCCACCGCAAGCAAGAACTTGCACGTTTGAAGTAGTCTACTCATGCAATTTGTGGTATCACAGTTTATCACCAATGCTACATACATAGCTTAGGTTGTCTCTTTGCTCTTTTTGGAATATTAACATTTCTTTCGAGATGGCAAGAAGCTCTTTGTTTCCTGTTCATCCGGCAGCAACATGTCGCATTCAGCTGCCAGCCCACTGGTAGAATTGGAAGAACTACCTGCATATGTTGTAGTATAGACCAAATTCTGCTCTCCTAGTTTGCCTTCTACTATCATTCGTTTACCATGCTCCGATTCCTGTGTCGGCACACCCAGACATCGATACGTCACGACCAAAGCAATGCACTGGAAGACAGATCCATAACACCAAATGGCTGCTTGTTCATTGATCGAAGGCGTATTAAAGGCACTCAACACGGGTCCTGACAGAAATAACAAGACGGATAGGACGGCCACAACTGGCCTTCGCCGAGCCATGAGCAAATAGGGAGCAAACATTAGAAAGGCATGCAACGAAGAGGAAGGGGTGTAGTAATTGAGATGATACCAAGGAATGACCCAAGCCAAATGTCCTTCTTCTGTAGGAGACAGATAGGTGCAGACGTTATTGGGTATATTAGGCGTGACAAAGTCAAGATGTTCATCGTATCCTTCCCGGAGCCAATTGTAATTGGGACAATCCTTGGTGGCAGGAGGGGCCAATCCATTTTCTGATAGGAAAGCTGCCCAGATGTAGGCCAAAATGGACCAACATCCTCCCAACCAGCACAAATTTTGGATCAATTCCGTTTCCACACGATCTCTCACAGAATGCTGTCGGTACAGACCCATGATGGCAAAATTTACAAAAACAGGCTGGAAACAAATATGGAAGATACCTGCCCACGTCAAGGCTTGATTGGTCGCATTGTGACACATGGAATAATTATCATCGGGTACAGCCAAATAGGAATGTTGAATACATTGTAAGAATTCCATCAAACCAAAGTAGGCCAATCCGATCGTATAATGCCAACACTTCCAAGCCCGGTATTTGTGAGGATTTATATATTACACATTATCTGACCCCATTGCGGGGTGCTCTTTTGGCTCAGAGGCATTATCTTCAGTTGGTAGCTGAAGTGGTTAAGCGGTGAAGCATCAGGCTCATAACCTGGTTGCCGTAGGATCGACTCCTTCAGCAATGCATTAGCATCATCCCGTAAAGAGCACTTGCTGGTGTTGAACACGCAA
>Ga0100391_1003413_pt1 | contig 16102 bp, 12 predicted proteins | sample CryGeymeta201515_FD_81541 | JGI IMG/M metagenome (GOLD analysis project Ga0100391, IMG submission 81541) | Groundwater microbial communities from Crystal Geyser aquifers in Utah, USA - Crystal Geyser metaG 2015-15 | ecosystem: Environmental > Aquatic > Deep subsurface > Groundwater | place: USA...
CGCCACGCGCGCGAGGCCGCCATCGGCCCATTCGAGCGCGCGCGCATAGCCCGCAACGTCGCGGCGGTGGCCATGGAGGCTGTCGAACTCCACCAGATTGGCGAAGGTCAGGCTGCCGTCGGCGGCGCTTTCGACACATTGCGACAGGTAGCCCATCAGGTCGCGGTCCGGGCCCGTCAGCACATGGCGCACCCCGCGCCCGGCGAAGATGTCGCGGATCTTGCCGATGGTCCACGTGTCGCGCCCGGCCGTCGCGGCCCAGTCCAGCACCGTCGGCCCCGGCGGCTCCATCGCGTAATCGTGGCGGTTGGCGGTGCGCTGGTAGGCCCCCGGCGCGCCGGTGAAGGGCCGCGCGATCACCCGTCCCACGCGCATGGCGTGAAGCGTCGGAGCCAGCGCCGCGCACAGGGCCAGAAGCCGGTCGAGCCCGAAGCTTTCCTCATGGGCCGCGATCTGGAAGACGCTGTCGGCCGAGGTGTAGCAGATCGGCCAGCCGGTCCGCTGATGCTGTTCGCCAAGGCGGGCGATGATCTCCGTTCCGCTGGCATGCGCGTTGCCGAGAATGCCAGCGGTGCCCGCAAGGGCGCGGACCTGCGCGATCAAGTCGGGCGGGAAACTGTCGGTCTTGTCGGAAAAGTAGGTCCAGTCCCATGGCACCGGCAGGCCTGCCAGTTCCCAATGCCCCGAGGGCGTGTCCTTGCCGCGACTGACCTCCTGCGCGGCCCCCCACAGCCCCTCGGGCAACGCATCGAGCCCTTCGGCCCGCGCACCGGACGCGTCGCGGATCGCCGCACCCAGCCCAAGCGCGTCCAGATGCGGCAACCGCAAACCGCCGCTGCGCCCCGCTTCGGCCTGCCCGCGCGCGCAGGCCAGCGCGATATGGCCCAGCGTATTGGCACCGGTATCGGGCAGATCGCCATTGAAGAACGCCGCCGCATCGGGCGCGCCGCCGCAGCCCACGGAATCCATCACCACAAGGAAAGCGCGCGGCATGTCAGGCGATCCTTTCGTGGATCAAGGGCGGCGCATCCACGGGGCGCCCGGCGATGGAGAAAGCCCGGCGCAGCCGCGCGGCGACGGCGCGCCCCCGGTCCTCGCTTCCGGCATGGATGCGCGCCAAGGGCGTCGCACCATCCACCCGCATCCCGATCCGTGCGATCTCGGACAGACCCACTGCCGGGTCCACGCGATCCTCCTGCCGGATGCGCCCCCCACCCAGCGCCACCACGACCTCGCCCAGCGCGCGGGTGTCGATGGCGGTGATGAACCCCGCTTCGCCGGGATGGATGTCGATCATGACCGGGGCGGCGGGCAGGCGGTCGGGCCAGCGATCCACGAAATCGGCCGGGCCGCCCAATTCTGCCACCATCTCGCCGAAGATCTCGGCGGCCTCTCCGCCCGACAGCACGGTCGCGATCCGCCCCTCGCCATCGGCGGCATCGGCGGCCAGCCCGCCCAGCGCCAGAACCTCGCCACCCAGCGCGATGGTCAGCCGCGCCAGCGCCGTGTCGCGCGCCGCGCCGGTCAGCACCTCCATCACCTCGATCACCTCCAGCGCGTTGCCCGCCGCGCGTGCCAGCGGCTGGTTCATGTCCGTCACCAGCGCCGTGGTCATGCAGCCCGCACCCTGCGCCGTGGCGACCAGCACATTGGCCAGCGCCAGCGTCTCGGCATCGGACGCCATGAACGCGCCCGAGCCCAACTTGACGTCGAGGATCAGCGCCTCCAGCCCCGCCGACAGCTTCTTGGACAGGATCGAGGCCGTGATCAGGTCGATGGAGGCCACCGTTCCCGTCACGTCCCGGATCGCGTAGAGCCGCCTGTCGGCGGGCGCCAGATCGGCCCCCGCTCCGACGATGGCGCAACCGATATCGGCCACGATCTCCTGCAGATCGTCCGGGGCGACCTGCGTGTTGTAGCCGGGGATCGCCTCCAGCTTGTCCAACGTGCCGCCGGTATGGCCAAGCCCACGCCCCGAGATCATCGGCACGAAGGCCCCGCACGCCGCCAGCGCGGGCGCCAGCAGCAGCGACACGCAATCGCCCACCCCGCCGGTGGAATGCTTGTCCACCACCGGTCCGTCCAGATCCCATCGCAGGCTGCGCCCCGACGCCCGCATCGCATTGGTCAGATGGACCCGGCCCTGCTCGCCCAATCCCCGATGGCACACGGCCATGGCGAAGGCCCCGGCCTGTGCATCGCTGACAGCGCCGGTGGCCAGCCCCTCCGCGAACCAGAAGATCTCCGCCTCCGTCAGCGGGGTTCCGTCCCGGAGCTTCAGCAAGATGGTGCGTGCGTCGCTCATGGAACCGCGATCAGGTCTGTCTGGCCATGTGCGCGGCGGTGAACCGGCCTGGCAGAAGTGCGGCGACTGTCATCGTCAGGGACGCGCCATCGGTGGTGGCCATCGTCACGGCCACATCGCCTTCGGCGAATTCGGCCAGCTTCTGGCGGCACCCGCCGCAGGGCGGCACCGGATCGGGGCTGTCGGCGATCACGGCCACCGCGGCGATGCGCGTATCGCCCGCCGCGATCATCGCCGCGATCGCGCCCGCCTCGGCGCAGGTGCCCTCGGGATAGGCGACATTCTCGACATTGCAGCCAAGATGCACATGCCCCTCGACCGAACGCAGGGCACAGCCCACCTTGAAGCGCGAATACGGCACATGGGCGTTGAGCCGCACCTTGGCGGCAAGCTCGATCAAGGCGGGGTCGGTCATCGAAGCTTCATCCTTGCTGGAAGGTCACGCGCGCCAGTCTGCGCACACACCGGGCCAAGCGCAAGGCATGGCGCGGGCTATTCCAGACCTGCGCGTATCCCGTCGATCAGGGCAATCAGGTCCGACAGGTCCGCCTGCAACGGCGCATGGACCGGCGGCAACTCCGCCGTGTCACGCCGCTTGGCCGCGATGTTGAGCACCTCGGCCATCTGGCACAGGCGATCCGCGCCGACCGCCCCGGAAATCGCGATCAGGATATGGGTCTGGGACCGGATATCGACGGCATTGCCGGTGGCGATCGCCTGTTCGAGAATCCGTTGGACCGACCCCAGATCCTCGACCAGCCGGTCCAGCAACTCGTCACGCCCGTCCTCGCCCGCCGCCTGAAGCAGCCGGTAGAAGCGGGCGATGTCCATCTTCTCGAGCAGGCCGGACCCGGACAGGATGTCCTCGGGCGCCGGAAGATCGCTCGGCCGCCCGACATGGCGCAGGATGGTCCGGCCGAAAGCCTCGCCCGAGGCGATGGGCTTGCCGATGATCCCATCCGCGCCGGCGGCATAGATCGCCTCCCGGTTGTCGCGCAGGACATAGGCGGTGATGGCAACCAAGGGCGTGCGCGACAGCGGGCCGGGGGTGGCGCGGACCTGCTCCATCACTTCCAGGCCCGACATCTTCGGCATCTCGATGTCGATCAGTCCGATATCGAAGGTCTCGCGCAGCAGCGCATCCAGCGCCGAAAGGCCGTCGGCCACGAAGACCGCATCGGCGTTCATCTTTTCCAGCATCTGGCGCAGGATGGTCTGGTTCGTCAGGTTGTCCTCGGCCACGAGGATGCGCAACCCTGCCAGGTCGGGCGGATCGCATTGCCGTTGGCCTTCGCCGGTCCAGTCGACCCGAGACGCGGGCATGTCCAGCCGGGCCCGGCCGCCTCCGGTATCGGGATCGTTGAACAGGTGCAGCCGGGCCTCCAGCGCGACGCTCAGGTGACGCGCGATGTTCAGGCCAAGTCCGCTGCCCCGGATCCGCCCGGTCCGGGCATCGCCGCTTGACCCCGCCATGATCGCCTCCGCGAAGCCCGCGCCGGCATCGCAGACACACAGGGACACCCCGCCATCGGGGTTTGCCGTCACATCCACCCGCACGTCGCCTCCGGGCGCATGGGTCAGCGCATTTGCGACAAGATTGCCGATGATCCGGTCCAGATCGAGCGGCGACGCAACCAGCCGTGCGGGCAATGCCCCGACGCAGCGGATGCTGAACAGGCATCCCCGTTCCGCCGCGGGGCCGGTCCAGCGCCGGTTCAGCGCACTGAGCCATTGGGCAAACACGACCTCGGCATTCTGGTCCTTGATCAACGTTTCGCCCGCAGCCGTCAGCAGAACGCCGTCCACCAGCGCAGCCAGCGTGTCGGCGGCGGCGCGGACGCGGTCGATCTGGGTCTGGGTGTGCGGATCGAGCCGAGGCGTGTCGATCAGCCGTAACCCGCCCAGCACGTCCGACATGGCCGAGCGGATATCATGGGACAATTGCTGCAACACCTCCGATGCACTGTCATCGGCTCGACTGCTGGTTCCGGTCGACACGGGGGGGTCAGGCTCGACATTCATGGCGATACCAGCGGTTGAGGGCACCAAGGTTCCTTTAGCAGATCGCCACGGGCACTTCCATGCGGCGCGGCGAGTTCCGGCGGACAGTTCCGTTCCTGCCACGCCCATGGTAGGCAGGACGCCACGTGGAGCCGCCGAAGATCACACCGGATGTCGCTCACATCCATGTCCCTCCCCGCCCCTCAAAAGCCCGAGGCCATCAGCTGTAGTGGCTCACCGGCGTGCCCGCCAGCGCCGAGATGTTCAGCAAGCCGCGCGCCGTGATCGACGGGGTCACGATATGGGCCCGGTTGCCCATGCCCATCAGGATCGGACCGACCTCCAGCGCGTTGGCCTTGGACTTCAGGATATTGCGCGTGGCGCCCGCCGCATCGGTGGACGCAAAGACCAGCGCATTCGCGCTGCCGTCGAGCCGGCAGTTCGGGAACACGCGGGCCCGCAGCTCGGGGTCCAGCGCGCTGTCGACATGCATCTCGCCCTCGTAGACGAAATCGCGCGGGACCGCGTCGAGGATCTCGATCGCCGCGCGCATCCGGCGCCCGCTGTCGCTGTCGAGATTGCCGAACTGACTGCCCGAACACATCGCCACCTTGGGCGCCACCCCGAAGCGCCGGATATGGCGCGCGCAGGCGATCGCCGTCTCCGCGATCCGTTCCGGCGACGGCTCGGGATGAACCTGCGTATCGGCAATGAACAGCGGGCCGTCTTCAAGGATCATCAGGCTCAGCGCGCCGACGGGATGCAGCCCGTCGCTGCCCAGAATCTGCATGATGTAGTTCAGATGCCACAGATATTGCCCGAAGGTGCCGCAGATCAGGCTGTCGGCCTCGCCGCGATGGACCATGACTGCGCCGATGGCTGTGGTGTTGGTGCGCATGATCGCGCGTGCCAGGTCCGGCGACACACCCTTGCGGGCCATCACCGCGTGATAGGTTTCCCAATAGTCGCGGTAGCGCGGATCGTTCTCGGGGTTCACCAGGTCGAAATCCCGCCCCGGCCGGATCACCAGCCCGGCCCGGTCGATCCGCGCCTCGATCACGTCGGGACGGCCGATCAGGATCGGCTTGTCGGTGGTTTCCTGGATCACGGCCTGCGCGGCGCGCAACACGCGCTCGTCCTCTCCTTCGGCGAACACGATCTTGCGCTCGGCGGTGGCGGCGGCGTCGAAGACCCGCCGCATGATGAAGGCAGAGCGGAACACCGACTGGTTCAGACGGGCGCGGTAGGCCGCGACATCCTCCAGCGGCCGCGTCGCCACGCCCGACGCCATCGCCGCTTCCGCCACGGCCCCCGCCACCACGGCCATCAGGCGCGGATCGAAGGGCTTCGGGATCAGGTAATCGGCGCCGAAAGTCATCTGCTCGCCCTGGTAGGCGGCGGCGGCCTCGGCACTGGTCGTGGCGCGCGCCAGCGCCGCGATGCCTTCGATACAGGCGATCTGCATGGCGTCGTTGATCTCGGTGGCGCCCACATCCAGCGCGCCGCGAAAGATGAACGGGAAACACAGCACGTTGTTGACCTGGTTCGGGAAATCGCTGCGCCCCGTGGCGATGATCGCATCGGGCGACACCGCGCGCGCCACATCGGGCAGGATCTCGGGCGTCGGATTGGCCAGCGCGAAGATGACCGGACGCGTGGCCATCCGCGCCACCATCTCGGGCGTCAGGACACCGGGGGCCGACAGCCCGAGGAACAGATCCGCGCCGTCGATCACGTCGCCAACGCCTGCCGCGCGCGTCCCCTGGGCAAAGGCATCCTTTTGCGTGGTGGAATTGCCGCGCCCCTCGAACACCAACCCGTCGATATCGCATAGCCACACATTCTCGCGCTGCACGCCCAGCTTCAGCAGCATGTTCAGACACGCGATCCCCGCCGCCCCGCCGCCGGTGGACACCACCTTGATATCCTCGAACCGTTTTCCGGCCACCCGCAAGGCATTTGTCGCGGCCGCACCCACCACGATGGCGGTGCCATGCTGGTCGTCATGGAAGACGGGAATACCCATCCGCTCGCGGCACAATTGTTCGACGATGAAACAATCCGGCGACTTGATGTCCTCGAGGTTGATGGCCCCGAAGGTCGGCTCCAGCGCGCAGACGATGTCGGCCAGCTTCACCGGATCGGATTCATTCAACTCGATGTCGAAGCAGTCGATATTGGCGAATTTCTTGAACAGGACGGCCTTGCCCTCCATGACCGGCTTGGAGGCCAGTGCGCCGATATTGCCAAGCCCAAGGACAGCGCTGCCATTGGTGACAACCGCCACGAGGTTGCCGCGCGCGGTGTAGCGGGCGGCATCGGTCGGGTTGGCCTTGATCTCGAGACAGGCTTCGGCCACGCCCGGACTGTAGGCGCGCGACAGATCGCGGCCATTGGCCAGCGGCTTGGTCGCGCGGATCTCCAGCTTTCCGGGGCGCGGGAATTCGTGGTAATGCAGCGCCGCCTCGCGCAACCCGTCTTGCTTCTCGTCGTTCATGTCCCACCCACCAAGTTCGTTTAACGTTAAACCATCCCTATCAGCACTCGCGGGGCCGGGCCAAGCGGCGTCGGCCCGATCCTGCCGGAATTGATCCTACTGGAATTGCTCGTTCAGCAACCGTTCCTCCAATCCGTGACCGGGATCGAACAGGATGTGATGTTCCACCTGGGGCGCGGACCGGATCTCCACCTCCGCTACCGCCTGAGCCGACCGGCTGTCGGCATCGGCCATCACCGGGCGCTTGTCGGGGTCCATCACCTCGATCCGGACCAGCGCCTTCTTCGGCAACAGCGCGCCGCGCCAGCGCCGGGGGCGGAACGCCGCCACCGCCGTCACCGCCAGCACATCCGAGCCGATGGGCAGGATCGGGCCATGGGCCGAATAGTTGTAGGCCGTCGATCCGGCCGGCGTGCAGACCAGCGCGCCGTCGCACACCAGTTCCGGCATCCGCAACTTGCCATCGACGAAAATCCGCAGTTTCGCGGCCTGCGGGCCCGCACGCAGCAGGCTGACCTCGTTGATCGCAAGCGCCTCCGTCACGGTGCCATCGACGCTTCTGGCGGTCATGTGCAACGGATTGATCACCGCCTCCTCCGCCGCCTCCAGCCGCTCCACCAGCGCGTCCTCCGCATATTCGTTCATCAAGAAGCCGACGGTTCCGCGGTTCATCCCGTAGACCGGTGCGGGCAGGTCCTGGGTGCCATGCAGCGTCGCCAGCATGAAGCCATCGCCGCCAAGGGCCACGATCACATCGGCATCTTCCGGCGCGAAATCGCCATAGCGCGCGCCAAGGCGCACCTTGGCGTCCTGCGCCAAGGCCGTCGGCGATGCGAGGAATGCGATGTTGCGTGCCGCCGGCATGGCCGCCACCTCCTGGTCAACTCCACCCAGGCGCGACCATTGCCCGTGCCCATAGGAAACACAATGCCGCACAGGAAACCTCCTGCCTGCGCGAGGTCGCAAAACCGCGCCTCTGCTTCGCTTTGGCCCCTTTCCCGAAAGCGCGATCTGGCCTACATGCACCCCCTACTGCACCAGAGCCACGCCAAGGAGAGCCCCCATGAACGCCCCTCACCGCGATGAAGGTTTCTTCACGGAAAGCCTCGAAACCCGCGACCCGGAGATCTTTGCCGCGACCCGGTCCGAGCTTGGCCGCCAGCGCGACGAGATCGAGTTGATCGCGTCCGAGAACATCGTCTCCGCCGCCGTGATGGAGGCCCAGGGCGGGGTGATGACGAACAAATACGCCGAAGGCTATCCGGGGCGGCGCTATTACGGCGGCTGCCAGTTCGTCGATATCGCCGAGGATCTGGCCATCGACCGCGCCCGGCAATTGTTCGGCTGCGGCTTTGCCAATGTGCAGCCCAATTCGGGCAGTCAGGCCAACCAGGGCGTGTTCACCGCCCTGCTGCAACCCGGTGACACGATCCTTGGCATGAGCCTCGACGCCGGTGGCCACCTGACCCATGGCGCCAAGCCGAACCAGTCCGGCAAATGGTTCAACGCCATCCAGTATGGCGTGCGCCAACAGGACATGGAGATCGATTACGACCAGATCGCGGACCTGGCGGTAACCCACAGGCCCAAGATGCTGATCGGCGGCGGCTCGGCCATTCCGCGCATCATCGACTTCGCCCGCATGCGCGAAATCGCGGACAGCGTGGGTGCGTATCTGCTGGTGGACATGGCGCATTTCGCGGGCCTTGTGGCCTCGGGCCATTATCCGTCGCCCTTTCCGCACGCCCATGTCGCGACCACGACCACCCACAAGACCCTGCGCGGCCCGCGCGGCGGCATGATCCTCACCGATGACGAGGCGATCGCCAAGAAGATCAATTCCGCGATCTTCCCTGGCATCCAGGGCGGCCCGCTGATGCATGTGATCGCCGCCAAGGCGGTGGCGTTCGGCGAAGCGCTGCGCCCCGGTTTCAAGGACTATCAGGCCCAGGTGATCGCCAACGCGCAGGCGCTGGCCGACCAGTTGATGAAGGGCGGCCTCGACATCGTCACCGGCGGCACCGACACGCACCTGATGCTGGTCGATCTGCGGCCCAAGGGCGTGAAGGGCAACGCGACCGAAAAGGCGCTGGGACGCGGCCATATCACCTGCAACAAGAACGGCATCCCCTTCGATACCGAAAAGCCCACCGTCACCTCGGGCATCCGCCTCGGCTCGCCCGCCGGGACGACGCGCGGCTTCGGCGAGGCCGAGTTCCGCCAGATCGCCGACTGGATCGTCGAGGTAGTCGATGGGCTCGCCGCCCATGGCGAGGATGGCAATGACGCGATCGAGGCCAAGGTCCGGTCCGAGGTGCAGGCACTGTGCGACCGGTTTCCGATCTACCCGAACCTCTGACGGAGTCGAATTGATATAGCATTGATCTACCCCGCGCGGCCACGTCGCGCCGGATCATGGTTAACGCGACATGGGGTCCGGCCGAAGGGGTTCCCCCCCGGCGGCCCATCTGCCGATCATGCGGCCCGCACAGCCATGCCGTGTGTTGCCCGGAACGCCAGTCCATCTCCGCGCCGGCGCTTGGCGCGTGCACAGGCCCCGCAAGCCATTTCTTGCCCACTCCCGTGCAGGCGCCACGGAATGTTGCAGCGGGGCACACACCGTGGCAATTTACACAATCGAAGCAGGCACCTGCAGCGGTCGGGCTCCGGGTCAACGCCATTGCGACAGACGGGCTCTCGCCCTTGAAAGACGGCCTTGAACCACCAAATTCTAAGTAACTTTTTCGAGACCTGGACCGGACCCATGCACGCCAATTCGTCCCTTCCCGAGATCACCCCGACCTATCGCCAGGAGGCGGAGCGAGAGCTCCGGCGCTTCACCCGCGACTGGACATCGCGCGACGAACGTCTGGCCTCGGTCAGCTATTTCGGTACCTTCGCCGCGTATTTCTTCACGCTCTGGCTGGCCGTGCAGGCCTGGCCGACCTGGTGGCTGGTCGGTCCGCTTATCGTGGTGAACGCGTTCGCGGGCGTCCGGCTCTATGTCCTTCAACACGATACCGGCCATAATTCGCTGTTCGCGACGCGGAAGCGGAACACCCTGGCGGGCCACGGACTGAGCATCTTCACCCTGACGCCCTTCGCGGTGATGCAGCACAACCACAACGAGCATCACAGCCATTTGGGCAACCTCGATGCACGCGCCACGACCGAGATATTTACCATGACGCTGCGCGAATGGCAGACGGCGGGCTTCTGGAAGCGGCTGCATTATCGTCTCTATCGCAACCCGCTTCTGATGGTGCCGGTCGGGGGCCTCTTCACCTATGCCCTGGCCTATCGCTGGCCCAAGAATGCCGCGAAGATCGCGCCCTGGCAGGTCGTGCTGCACAATGGCGGCATCGCGCTTTGGGTCTTCGTGCTCTGGATGATGGCGGGTTGGCCGGCGCTGGTGATCTACGCGGGGACGATCTTCACGGCAGGCTGCATCGGTGTGTTCCTCGTCTATCTCCAGCACAATTTCGAGGATACGTGGTGGGACCGCAAACCCGACCTGAACCCGGCCCGCGCGGCGTTGCAGGGTTCGTCCGCGCTGGATCTCGGCTGGTGGTTCGACCTGGCGGTCGCAAATATCACCTACCACGACATCCACCATTTCAACGCCAATATCCCCAGCTACCGCCTGCGGGCGTGCCACCGGGAATTGCGTCGGCACTACCAGGTCCAGACCATCGGCTGGGCCGAGGCGTTTCGCTCCTTCACCCTCAAGCTCTGGGACGAGGACCGGGGCCGGTTGGTGCCGTTCCCGCGACGGGGCCGCGCGCAGCCGTCGGCGGTGGCTGCCGGATAGACGCGGCGACGCTTCCGTTCATCCTGGCCCCATTCATCTTGGCAGACAGTCGCAATCCCGGCCGCTGCGACCATGCGCGCTGCCAAGGTCAGGGCGCGGCCTCTATGTCGCGCCGACGAGCTTGCGCACCATGTCCCAGTAGATCGCCTCGACATCCGCGCGCGACAGCCGCCCGCCGTCCCGAAACCACGTCGTCACCCCGGTCAGCATGGAAATCAGCCCCAAGACCGCCAGCTTCAGATCCGGCACCGTGAAGACATCCGCCGCCACCCCGTCCCGCAGGATCGCCTCCAGGCGGTTCTCGTAGTCGCGTCGCAGCGCCTCGATCACGGCAAAATTCTCGGGGCTCAGGTTTCGCAACTCCATGTAGGCGATGAACACGAGGTCGGGCCGGTCGAGGTGGTAGCGGATATGATGACGCGCGAAATCCTCAAGCTCGGCCACCGGCCCGCCACCGGGGGGCGTCCAGTTGGCCAGCAGATCCTCGAGGTGATCGCGCATCAACTCGAACAGCAGCGCCTGCTTGTCTGGCGTATAGAGATACAGCGCACCGGCCTGCACCCCCACCTCCCGCGCGATCTGGCGCATGGATACGGCGGCAAATCCGTGCTGCGCGAAAAGGCGCAGCGCCACGTCGCGGATCCGGGGGCCGGTGGTTCCGGCGTGACTGCCTTGGGTGCGGGCCATGGCGGCATGGTATCTGAACGGGTGTTCAATTCAAGCGCCCCCTGCCGCTTGCCCGATGCAGAGGGATATGGACTTGCCCCCGCCCCGCGCGCTACGTCTTCCGCCATGCTGCGCACCACCGCCTTGTTCCTGTGCCTTCTGCCGCTCGCTTGTGCCCCCGGCACGCCGGATCTTGGCGCGCGGGTCAGCGCCGAGTCCCGAAGTGCCGATTTTCCCGCCCTTGTCCCGCTGGGCCCCTTGCTGGCCGGTATCGAACAGCCGCGCCCGCGCAGCGCGGAAGCGGCGGGCACCAGTCTGGAGCAGCGCGCCGCCGACCTGCGCCGCCGGGCAGATTGGCTGCGCCGTCTGCCACTCTGACGCCATGGCCTGCAGCGGCCGCGTTGCAGCATCCCGCCGAAGCGGCTAAACGGGCGCGACATCAAATCGACGCACCCGGAGACCCCCATGAGCGATCCCCTCAGACTTGGTATTGCCGGGCTTGGCACCGTCGGCGTCGGCGTCGTGAAGATCGTGCAGCGGCAGGCGCATCTGCTGTCGGCGCGGACCGGCTGCACCATCTCGATTTCCGCCGTCAGTGCGCGGACGCGCGACAAGGATCGCGGTGTGGTGCTGACCGACTACGCGTGGGAGGATGATCCCGTCGCATTGGCCACCCGCGACGATGTCGATATCTTCGTGGAACTGATGGGCGGCGATGACGGACCGGCGAAACACGCGACCGAGGCCGCGTTGCGCGCGGGCAAGGACGTGGTCACCGCCAACAAGGCGATGCTGGCCCATCACGGGCAGGCCTTGGCCGAACTGGCCGAGGCCAAGGGCGTGGCACTGCGCTACGAGGCCGCCGTCGCGGGCGGCATCCCTGTCATCAAGGCGCTGCTCGAGGGGCTGGCCGCCAACCGCATCAGCCGCGTCATGGGCGTGATGAACGGCACCTGCAATTATATCCTGACGCGCATGGACGCCGCTGGCCTGACCTATCAGGAGGCTTTCGACGAGGCGGATGGTCTGGGCTATGTGGAGGCCGATCCGACACTCGATGTGGGCGGCATCGACGCGGGCCACAAGCTTGCGATCCTGGCCGCCATCGCCTTCGGCACAAGGGTGGCCTTCGGCTCCATGCGACTGGAGGGGATCGGCAAGGTGTCAATCGACGACATCCGCCGCGCGGATGATTTAGGGTACAAGATCAAGCTCTTGGGCGTGGCGCGGATGACGGGCCGGGGACTGGAGCAGCGGATGACGCCCTGCCTTGTGCCCGCCACGTCGCCGTTGGGGCAGCTTGTCGGGGGGACCAATATGGTGGTGATCGAGGGCGATGCGGTGGAGCAGATCGTGCTGCGCGGACCGGGCGCGGGCGAAGGCCCGACCGCCTCCGCCGTGATGGGCGATGTCTGCGATATCGCGCGCGGCCTTCGTCTGCCGGTCTTCGGGCAACCCGCGACCAGCCTTGTCGCGGCCACGCCCGCGAACGCCGAAAGCCCCGCCTGCTTCTACCTGAGGCTGGAGCTTGTCGACAAGCCCGGCGCGCTGGCCAAGGTCGCTACGGCATTGGGCGAGAACGGTATTTCCATCGACCGGATGCGCCAGTATGACCATCCCGGGACCTCCGCGCCGGTGCTGATCATCACCCACAAATGCGCCCGCCCGGACCTTGACGCCGCGCTTGCAGCCTTGCCCGCCACCGGCGTGGTCGCGGCCGACCCCGTGGCGCTGCGGATCGAGGAGGTCTGAGCCAGCGCCCGATTCCCAGACCCCTCCCAGACCCCTCCAGACCCCCCGAACGACCGTGCGCACCCTGTGCACACCCTGTACACATCCCGTACATACGCGCGGCATCGCGTCCCGACCCGCGCGCCGGGTCCGGCGACCGCCCCCGTTAGCGCCCCCGGCCTTGCCGCCCCCGTCCCCGCGCTTTAAGGCTGGCCGCATCACGCAGCCAACCGCGCAGGGGACCGCCCGCCATGCCCAAGATCGACTTCAACGACCGCATGCTTTCCCTGGGCCTGGCCCGGGTGTCGGAGGCCGCCGCCATCGCCTCGGCGCTCTGGGTCGGGCGCGGCGACGAGAAAGCGGCCGATCAGGCCGCCGTCAACGCCATGCGCGACCAGCTCAACCGGCTCGACATCAAGGGCGTCGTCGTCATCGGCGAGGGCGAGCGCGACGAGGCGCCGATGCTGTTCATCGGCGAGGAGGTCGGCAGCGGCCAGGGGCCGGAGGTCGATATCGCCCTCGATCCGCTGGAAGGCACCACGCTGACCGCCAAGGACATGCCCAACGCGCTGACCGTCATCGCCATGGGGCCGCGCGGGTCGATGCTGCATGCGCCCGATGTCTACATGGAGAAGCTGGCCATCGGCCCCGGCTTCCCGGACGGCATCGTGTCGCTGGATCAGACGCCCGCCGAACGGGTGCGCCTGCTGGCCGCCGCCAAGCGCTGCCGCGCCTCGGACATCACGGTCTGCGTGCTGGACCGCCCGCGCCACGAGGACATGATCGCCGAATTGCGCGAAACCGGCGCCGCGATCCGCCTGATCACCGATGGCGACGTCGCGGGCGTGATCCATTGCGCCGAGGCCGACAGGACCGGCATCGACATGTACATGGGCCTTGGCGGTGCGCCCGAAGGGGTGCTGGCCGCCGCTGCGCTGAAATGCATGGGAGGCCAGATGTGGGGCCGCCTCGTGTTCCGCAACGACGACGAGAAAAGCCGCGCCGCCAAGGCCGGCATCACCGACCTGGACCGGGTCTATGCCCGCGACGACATGGTGACGGAAGACGTGATCTTCGCCGCCACCGGCGTCACCGACGGATCCATCCTGCCCGGCATCAAGCGCGAGCCGGGGCACCTGACGACCGAGACGATCCTGATGCGGTCCAAGACCGGCTCCGTCCGGCGGATGAGTTACCGCAACCCGCGGAGCTGAGATGCGTGTGTCGCCCCACGTGGTCCGGAAACCGGTTCCCCCTTTTCGGGTGGCACGCTGATGGCCTCGGCGCTGATCCTGATCGATTTCCAGATGGGGTTCGAGGACCCGGTCTGGGGCGCGCGGAACAACTCCCACGCCGAGGCCAATGCCGCGCGACTTCTGGCGACGTGGCGGGCCGCCTCTGCGCCGATCTGCCATGTCCGCCATGTCAGCCGCGAGGCCGCAAGCCCCCTTGGCCCCGGCCCCGGCACCGCCTTCAAGGCCGAGGTCGCGCCCCGCGACGGCGAGCCGATCTTCGAGAAATCGGTCAATTCCGCCTTCATCGGCACCGGGCTGGAGCACCACCTGACCGAATGTTCGATCGGCGACGTGGTGATCTGCGGGCTGACGACGCCCCATTGCGTGTCCACCACCGCGCGGATGGCGGCGAACCTGGGCTTCGGTGTGCGGCTGGCCCATGACGCTTGCGCCGCCTTCGCCGGCAACGCCCGGACCGATTGGGACGCAAGCCTTGCCCCGATGGGGCCCGAAGCGATCCACGCCGCCGCGCTGAGCCATCTGCACGGCGAATTCGCCCGCGTCCTGTCCACCGCCGTCATCCTGACCGAGGGGCCATGAGCCTGCCCGGAACATGAGCTATCTGGGCGTGGCGAACTCGCTGACGGGCCGGGCCTGGGTCGGGCCGTCGCCCGAAGTGATGCGCCTGACCGAAACCCTGATGCAGCGCGCCCATGTGGAACCGGCGGTGGCCGCCGTGCTGGCCCGGCGCGGGGTGCAGCCCGAGGAGGTCGCCAGTTTCCTTGCCCCCGCGCTCCGCGACCTGCTGCCCGACCCGATGAGCCTGCGCGACATGGCACCGGCGGCAGAGCGTCTGGTGCGGGCGGCGCGGGGGGGCGAGCGGATCGCGATCTTCGCCGATTACGACGTGGATGGCGGATCGTCGGCGGCGCTGCTGGTCTGGTGGCTGCGCGGGCTGGGGCGGCGCGCGACGCTCTATGTGCCGGACCGCATCGACGAGGGTTATGGCCCCAACGACGCGGCCATGGCGGCCCTGGCGCGCGACCATGACCTGATCGTCTGCGTCGATTGCGGCACGCTGTCCCACGGCCCCATCGCGGCGGCCGAGGGGGCCGATGTGATGGTGCTGGACCACCACCTTGCCGAGGCGGCGTTGCCCGACTGCGTGGCCGTGGTGAACCCCAACCGGCAGGACGAGGATGGCGCAAGCGGGCATCTGTGTGCCGCCGGTGTCGTGTTCCTTGTGCTGGTCGAGGCCAATCGCCGCCTGCGCGCGGCGGGCGTCAAGGGCCCGGATCTGATGGCGCTGCTGGATCTGGTGGCGCTGGCCACCGTGGCCGATGTGGCCCCGCTGGTGGGCGTGAACCGCGCGCTGGTGGTGCAGGGCCTGAAGGTAATGGCGCGCCGCCAGCGGCCCGGCCTTGTGGCGCTGGCCGACGTGGGGCGGCTGGACCGCGCGCCGACATCCTACCATCTGGGCTTCGTGCTGGGGCCGCGCGTGAATGCGGGCGGGCGGATCGGCGCGGCGGATCTGGGCGCGCGCCTGCTGGCGACCGATGACAGGACCGAGGCCGAGGCTTTGGCGCGCCAGCTCGACAGCCTCAACACCGACCGCCGCGAGATCGAGATGCGCGTGCGCGAGGCGGCGCTGGCGCAGGCCGAAGCGCGCGGGCTGGACACGGCCCTTGTCTGGGCGGCGGCGGATGGCTGGCATCCCGGGGTGGTCGGCATCGTCGCCTCGCGGCTGAAGGACCACACCCACAGGCCCGCAGTGGTGATCGGCTTCGATGGCGATGACGGCAAGGGCTCGGGCCGGTCGGTGGCGGGGGTGGATCTGGGCGCGTCGATCCAGAAAC
>Ga0100391_1003414_pt1 | contig 16100 bp, 16 predicted proteins | sample CryGeymeta201515_FD_81541 | JGI IMG/M metagenome (GOLD analysis project Ga0100391, IMG submission 81541) | Groundwater microbial communities from Crystal Geyser aquifers in Utah, USA - Crystal Geyser metaG 2015-15 | ecosystem: Environmental > Aquatic > Deep subsurface > Groundwater | place: USA...
CAACGTCGCGCAAAAGATGCGACAACTCTCTATGGATGTCCGTTCGATTCTTGATTACCTGCGGATGACGAAAAATTCCACAGGATCATGCACGCGGTCGCGTTAGAACAAATTTGCCGTGGGGGGAAGCCGGATTCAGCTTTTCGCCGGGGTGGTTTTGTGTTATAGGTCATCGTTTCTGCGCGTTTTCGGACAAGGAGTAAACCCATGCCAAGCTTTGATATCGTTTCAAAAGTTGATTTGCAGGAAGTCGATAACGCGGTCAATCAGACGATCAAGGAAGTCACCACCCGTTATGACTTCAAGGGCACCACCAATGAACTCGAATTCAAAGGCAGTGAAATCAAAATCCTGGCCGCGGATGATTACAAGTTGAAAGCCATCAAGGAAATTCTCATCGGCAAACTGGTGCGTCGCGGCCTGTCGGCCAAGTGTCTCGATTACGCCGGTGAAGAAAAAGGTTCCGCTGGCACAGTACGCCAGAAGGCGAGTGTCATTCAGGGCATCAGCAAGGAAAAAGGCAAAGAAATTGTCAAGCTGATCAAAGAAACCAAACTCAAGGTGCAAGCCCAGATCATGGAAGATCAGGTGCGGGTGACCGGCAAGCAGATCGACGATCTGCAGGAGGTAATGCAGTTGCTCAAACACCAGAAGCTGGATGTTGAACTGCAATTCGAAAATATGCGCTCATAGTCCACGTGACCAAGCGCCGGAAATGGAAAAAATTGTGGAAAAATTAACTCTCAGCCTGGTCAGCCTGGGCTGTCCGAAAAATCTGGTTGATGCCGAGGTGATGCTCGGTCATCTGCCCCCCGAACGCTTTGTGATTACTACCGATGACAGCCAGGCCGATATTATTGTTGTCAACACCTGCTCTTTTATCAAGGATGCCAAAGAAGAATCCATCGACACCATTCTTGAGGTGGCCGATTACAAACAGACGGGTCGCTGCCGCCTGCTGGTGGTCAGCGGGTGCTTACCTCAGCGTTATAAGGAAGAGCTGGCCGCACAACTGCCCGAAGTCGATCTCTTCATGGGAACCAGCGATGCGCCACGAATTGTCGAATTGATCGAACAACAGCTGGGCGGCCACCAGACAACCGTCCAGGTCAGTGTTCCCGACTATCTTTATGATCATCACACGCCCCGGGTCAACTCATCGCCCTTTTACACCAGCTACGTAAAAATTGCCGACGGCTGTTCCAACTGCTGTTCTTACTGCGTGATTCCCCAGTTGCGCGGTCATTTGCGTTCGCGCAGCATGGATTCCCTGGTGAGTGAAGTCACCCGCCTGGTGCAGCAGGGCGTGCGTGAGATTAACCTCATCGCGCAGGATATTACCGCCTACGGGGCCGACCGTCAGGATGGCGCAACGCTCGAAAAATTGCTGCGCCGGCTGGTAAAAATTGAAGGCCTGGCCTGGATTCGCCTGCTCTATGCCTATCCCGATGGCGTCAGCGACGAACTGATCGAGCTGATCGCCCAGGAAGAAAAGATCTGTTCTTACCTTGATTTACCCCTGCAACATATCGACGATCACATTTTAAAACAGATGAACCGCCGCCTGGACAGTGCCGACATTCGCCGACTGCTGGCGCGATTGCGGCAAAAAATACCCGATCTCACTCTGCGCACCTCTTTTATTGTCGGTTTTCCGGGCGAAACCCAACAACAGTTTGACGCCCTGCTCGACTTCGTTAAAGAAGGCCACTTTGAGCGCATGGGGGTCTTCCGTTATTCCCGCGAAGAAGGAACTCCGGCGGCGCAACTGCCGGGACAGGTTGCGGCGGCGACCAAGACCCGGCGCATGCACAAGATGATGAAAGCCCAGGCGCAGGTGGCCTTTGCCCAGAACCGGCAGCGCCTGGGTCAACTGGAACGCGTATTGATCGAAGGCTACAGCGAAGAAACTGAGCTGCTGCTCAAGGGCCGTAGCGCTCATCAGGCCCCCGATGTTGACGGCTGTTGCCTGATTACCGCCGGTCAGGCCGAGATTGGCGAATTTGTGACCATGCGCGTCACCGATTCCTCCGAATACGATCTCATCGGCGAAATTGTGACACCCTGAACACTTCATCACCGCCCCCTTTTTCAGTAAAGGATCAAGCCATGTTGCGCCGGGAAGTTTTTGCCCTAAGTTGTTGTTTGATGGTGATGCTCGCGGGTTGTGCCACGCCGCCACCTGCCGCCACCCCGACTCGCCATCAGACGGCGGTGCCCATGGACTTTCCCCAGCTGCAGGCCGCGTTAGAGCAGATAGACGGCATTGACATCGCCGCAGGCACGCCTTTGCGTTTCAGCTATCCCGTCGACAGTCTGTTTGGCGCCGCCGCGGTTTTGCCCATGCCCGGCGGCGTAGCCCAACTGGACAGGTTGGTAAACTTGCTGAAAAATGCGGGGCTCAAATGGCAGATGAAGGTGCGCGCCGCGACAGGATACGGACCCGAGTACGACCGTCAACTGGCAGAGGCACGATTGCGCAACCTGAACTTCTATTTCAGCGGCAGTGGGCTGGACATGAAACTCCTCACCCCCCAGGCCCTCGCCGAGGGGGGCGCACCCCTTGAGTTTACTCTTTTGCCACCCCCAACAAATCGACCGGAGGGTCTATGAAAGTCATTCTACCCGTTGCAGGTAAAGGTACCCGTCTGCGCCCCCACACCCATACCAAGGCCAAGTCTCTGGTGCATGTCGGCGGCAAAACTGTGCTCGAACACATCATCAGCCGTCTCGAATCCCTGGAAATCAGCGAATACATTTTTATTACCGATGAAAATGGTCAGCAGATTGAAGATTTCATGGCGCGGCGCTTTCCACAACTGCCCTGCCGTTACATTGTTCAGCAGCAGCGCCTGGGCCCGGCTCATGCCGTCGCCCTGGCTTCGCCGGCGGTCGGCAGTGACGATGATCTGCTGGTGGTTTTTAACGACACCATTTTTGTCACCGATCTGACTCAAATCCCTACCCTCTGCGCCGATGCCGACGGCCTGATCTATTCATGCGAAGTCGAAGATTACCAGCGTTTCGGGGTCAATGTGGTCAAGAATGGTCGCATTGTTGAAATGGTCGAAAAACCCGACAAGCCGGTGTCACGCCTGGCGCAGGTGGGCCTTTACTATCTGAAAAACGGCCGTGGCTTCATCGACTATATTGAACAGACCATCGCCGCCGGTGATACCGTCAAGGGCGAATTTTACCTGCCCGCGGTCTTTGTGCGCATGATCGCCGATGGTCTTATTCTGCACGCGCCGGAAATTGATGCCTGGCTCGATTGCGGCAAGCCGGAAACCCTGCTCGAAACCAACCGTTATTTGCTGCAAGGCCGCCATCACATTCATGGCGAGGTGGAAAATTCGGTGTTGATCGAACCGGTTCACCTTGAAAAAGGCGCCCGGGTGAGGGATTCGATTCTGGGCCCCAATGTCTCGGTGGCGGCGGGCAGCTGCATTGAAAAGAGTATCATCCGTGATTCGATTATCAATGCCGATAACCATGTGAGCAATATGATCCTCGAAGGCTCACTGCTGGGGGATGCGGTCAGCCTGATTGGCGGGCCGCGGCGCATGAATATTGGTGATCACTCCATCATCGAAATGAATCATTAGGATGCACCGGTGAGCAGTTTAACCCTGAATACCTGGCTACCCTGGCTGCTGCCACCGCTGCTGGGGGCGCTGATCGGCTATGTCACCAACTACATCGCGATCCGTATGCTGTTCCGCCCCTTGCGCGCCTGGCGCCTGTTCGGCCTGCGCTTGCCCCTGACGCCGGGAATTATTCCGGCCAAACGTGGTGAGCTGGCGCACAAGATGGGGCAGATGGTGGGAGAACATCTGCTGACCGCCGAAGATGTTGGCCAGGCCTTTAGCAAAAGCAGTGTGCGTGATGCCCTGCGGCTGGCAGTGACCGACAAACTTGCGCGCCTGTTCGATCGTCAGCTGGGTTCCCTTGAAAGCCTCGTACCTGAAGGCTTTCGCAGCCGCTTTCGCGAACTGATTGAGCTGACGCGCACCAAACTTGTCGGCCTGATCTTTGATTATCTCCATCGGCCTGCCTTTGAACTGGCCCTGCGCAGTTTTGTTTACCAGCAGTCCGGCCAGTTTTTGCAGCGCGAACTCGGATCTTTTTTAAGCCCCGCCCGGCAGAAGTTACTCCATCAGCACCTGGAAAAAAAACTCAGCGATTTTTTACAATCGGCGCAACTGGCCGAAGCTTTAGGGCATTATGTCGATCACAAAACCGAACAGCTCTTTGCCAACCAGAAGCCCCTGCGTGAATTGCTGCCACCCGAGCTGATCGAATTGCTCCTCAACCAGCTCGAAAAAGAAATTCCACCCCTGGTCGAACATTTCGGCACCCTGCTCTATGATCCCGGTTTTCGCGAACGCCTGATCCTCAAGGGCAAGGCGGCAATTGACGCTTTCCTCGATTCCCTTGGCGGCCTGGCGGGTTTGCTGAGTGGCTTCATGGATCTTAATAAGATTTATGCCAAAATTCCCGATTTTCTCGATAAGGCCGGGGATGAAGTGGCCGCCTGGCTCAAGGAAGAAGGCACCCAGCAGCAGCTGGCGAAACTGCTGCGTGAAAGAGTCGAAAGCCTGCTGGCGCGCTCGCCCGCGAGCTATCTCGAAAAGCTTTCCCTGGAAAAAGCCAACGCCATGCGCCGCTTTGCCCGTGAGCAGGCGATTGCGGTGGTGCAGTCACAGCGTACCGCAGAAACCGCAGTCGAGCTGATGGACACTGCTCTGGAGCGGCTAAAAGGCCAATCCTTGCACCAATTGCTGGAGACGGGGCTGCCCGCCGGGGTCCTGGAACAAAGTCGCGAGTCGCTGATAGCTTATCTGTTGACCCAGCTGCGGTCGGCGCACTCACGCCACATCGTCGATGCCGTGTTGGCCGAACAGGCTCAGCTCTGGCTGATGCAGAAGAATCTCGGTCTGCTGTCTGCCCGCTTGCCCAACGATCTGCGCCAGGAGCTGGAAACGGGGATCTGCCAAATGGTCGAAGATCTACTGAAAAAGGAAGCTCCGCGCCTGGTTGAAACCCTGAATGTGCGGCGGATGGTCGAAGAAAAAGTCAACCGCCTCGATCTGCTTGAGGTCGAAGGCCTCCTCATGGGCATCATGCAGGAGCAGTTCAAGTACATCAACCTGTTCGGCGCGCTGCTGGGATTTTTGATCGGAACTCTTAACCTGTTACTCTTGCGCTTGCTGTGAAAATATGTATTTCTCAAACGTATCTATTCAGCTCCGTAGCGGCAGAGCCCGAGACCCCCATTCCACGGGTCGCATGAATCCCTCCCTGGAGCTTAGTTGTCGCCATCCGGGCGACAGATGCCCGTTCCATGGCGGCCCCGTGCTCTGCCTGGTAAATAGTTACCCTCAAACAAATGAAGGTCAAAATGTTCAACGATAATGAACTCAAAGAGCAATTAAAAAGGGTATTGTCGGCGGTAGAACAGTTATTGCCGCCCCTGGTTGAAGAACTTAACTGGCAGCACACCTGGGCCGCAAGCTGGCGGCGGCAGTCCCTGGCCGGGTTTCTGCACCCGGTTGACGCCCTGGATCCCATTCAGCTGGATGAACTTCTGGGCATTGAGCAACAGAAGCTTTTGCTCGAAGAAAATACCCGCCAATTTGTCCAGGGCTTTCCGGCCAACAACGTACTGCTGTGGGGCACAAGGGGCACAGGGAAATCCAGCCTGGTACGCGCCCTGCTCAACACCTATGCGGATCAGGGTTTGCGCGTGATTCAGGTGGACAAAGATGATTTAAGTTATCTGCCCGATATTTTTGCCGCCATCAAAGGGCAGAAGTATCGCTTCATTCTACTGTGCGACGACCTCTCTTTCGAAGCGGGTGAAACCGGTTACAAGGTGCTTAAGAGCGCGCTCGATGGCTCGGTTTACGCCGCCCCTGAAAATGTGCGGTTTTATGTCACCAGTAATCGACGTTACCTGCTGCCCGAATACGAAACCGACAATCTGGGTTTCAAAATGGTCAACAACGAATTGCATGCCGGTGAAGGAGTAGAAGAAAAAAGTTCCCTGGCCGACCGCTTTGGTCTGTGGGTTCCATTTCACCTTTTTACTCAGGATCAATATCTGGAACTGGTGCGGCAATCGGTGGCGCGCCTGTGCGCAGAACACGGCCTGGCTCCCCAGTGGAGCGATGACCTTCAGGAAAGCGCGATTAAATGGTCGCGCGACAAAACCAAACGTTGCGGCCGCACCGCTTTGCAATTTTCGCGGCACTGGGTTGGTCAGCAGCTTTTGAAAAGAGCTTAAAGCCTGCCGCTAGAAAATCCCTTTTTAGCAACGTGCGCTCTTTAGAAGGGACATCTGCGTGCCCCTGTTTAGGATATTGAAATGCCTTTCTCGGTTACCATTTCGGAAATTCGCCAAATTTGCGGAAACACCTATTATCAGCGCGGCCTCAGCTATCAACGTCAGGGCCGGGTTAAAAATGTTGCGCTTGATCCAGAATCCCATCAATTGCGGGGGCAGGTTCGCGGCAGCGGCAAAAAACCCTATGAACAGACCATCTCTTTTACTCCAGCCCGCCATCGACGTTTTATCGGTCAGTGTTCCTGCCCCATAGGTCAAAATTGCAAGCATGTGGTCGCGATTTTGCTCGAATGGATCGAGCTGAATCTCGAAACCTTTGCGCGCCAATGTAACCCCGATCCCGGCCTGTTGGAGCGTTGGCAGCAAAAAACCAGCACTATTTTAAGCTCGGCCAGCAAAAAAAAGCTGCCGACCCCAGGTGAAATCTGCATTCTTTACTACCTTGAATTCCAGGGTCAGGATTTCGAACGCAAACTGTGTGTCAAAGCCTTCAAGAGTCGGCGACTCAAACGCGGCGGCTGGGGAAACATCAGCTATTTCAATCTGCACGAAATTTCCTCTTACTACGCGCCCGCGGGAGCGACCCCCATTGATCATGAGATTGGCCAACTGCTCAATCGTAGTTCTGTTCATTACCATAGTGCGCAGATGATAGAAGGTGAGATGGGCTTGCTGGCGTTTCAACGCTTGTTGCAGTCGGAACGCTGCTTTTATCCCCCCCAGATACAAAACCCCTTGCGCCTGGGGCCAGCGCGCAAGGCGAGCTTCCGCTGGCAGCAGCAAGAGGGGATGACCGGCCTGGTGATTGGCCTAGAGAACTGCGCCCGCTGGGAACTTTTGCCCACCACGCCAACCTGGTATCTCGATTGCGAAAGTTTGCAATGCGGCCCCATAGAGCAGCCCCTGTCGGTAGAACTGTTTCGCGCCCTGCAGATATTGCCCCCTCTGCAAGAGTCTCAGCTTAAAGATTTCAGCTATTTTCTTTTTGAGAAGATTCCAGCCGACAGCCTGCCCTTACCGGTGGAAATAAAGATCAAACGCTGGGAGCAACCGCCACAGCCACAGCTGATGCTCCACGGAGTTATTGGCCCCAGTGGCTCGCGCCACCACCTGGCGCGGCTGCGTTTTAATTACGGGCCCGTCAGCCTGGCGCCCCTCAAACCCCATGAACCCCGGCTCGCGCTCGTGAAGCATCAAGATGAAGATTGGCAGATTCTGCGTCAGCCCCAGGCAGAAGAAGATGCTCTTGATGTGCTGATTGATCGGCAGCTGGTTCCCGTGCCGCCGCACCTTGGCGCTGCCCGCGAAGGTGACTTTTATTTTCACCCCACTAGTTTGACCGATTCGGCGGCGGCCTGGCAGGCTTTTCTTGCCCGGATTCCCGAGCTTGAAGAGCAGGGCTGGCAGGTAAAATTCGACCCCAGTTTCAAGCTGAATTTTGAACAGGCCGACAGTCTCGCCGTCGAGATTAATGAGGCGAACAACGACTGGTTTTCCCTTGGCCTGAGCGTCGAACACGACGGCCACCGTATCGCCCTTTTACCCCTGGTTACCCAGTGGCTCGAAAATCACGACCCCCAGCAGCCCCTCTTGTACCATCTGGGGGGCAGCCGCTGGCTGGAAATCCCGGCCAGCATGCTTGAGCCGGTGGTCGGAACTTTGGTCGAACTCTTTCAAGACCCCCAGTTGAGTGACAGCGGTCACTTGAAATTGCCTCGGCCTTTGGCCCATGGTCTTCTCGATCTGGAAGATCATCTGACCGCCAGGGGCTGCGACTTTGCCTGGACCGGTGGTGGGCAAGTGCGGCAACTGGCAAAAAAGCTGAGAGATTTTAGTGGAATACAAGTTTCGACCCTCCCCCAGGGCTTACAAGCCGAATTACGTCCTTACCAGCTTCAGGGCTTATCCTGGTTACAGTTTTTACGCGAGTACGGTTTCCATGGGGTGCTGGCCGATGACATGGGGCTGGGCAAAACTATTCAGGCTCTGGCCCATCTGCTGCTGGAAAAAGAGGCAGGTCGCCTCACCCAGCCCGCCCTGATTGTCGCCCCCACCAGTGTGCTGAGCAACTGGCAGCGTGAGGCCCAGCGTTTTACCCCCAGCCTGAAAACCCTGGTGCTCCACGGCCCACAACGCAAAGACTCTTTTCAGCATCTCGCTGATTATGATCTGGTCATTACCAGCTACGCCCTGCTGACCCGCGACCTGGAAGTGTTACGCCGCTATCACTTTCATTCGCTGGTGCTCGACGAAGCCCAGGCAATTAAAAATCCCCAGGCGCAAAGTACCCAGGCGGCCTGCGCCCTGGCGGCCGATCACCGCCTTTGTTTAAGCGGCACACCCCTGGAAAACCATTTGGGCGAACTTTGGTCTCTGTTTCATTTTCTCATGCCCGGTTATCTGGGCACGCGCAAAAAATTTACCCAACTCTTTCGCACCCCGATTGAAAAACAGCAAAATTTCCAGCGTCAGCAGCAGCTGCAACAGCGGGTCGCCCCTTTTGTGTTGCGCCGCGACAAGAGTCAGGTCGTACAGGAATTGCCGCCGAAAACTCAAATGCTTCGCGAAGTTGAACTGAATACCGCCCAAACCAAGCTCTATGAAAGTCTGCGCCTGGCCATGACTGACAAGATCGGTAAACTGCTCCAGGAAAAGGGCATGACACGCAGTCACATCGAAATTCTTGATGCCCTGCTCAAACTGCGTCAGGTCTGTTGTGATCCGCGCCTGGTCAAACTTGAAGCCGCGCGCAAGGTTAAACATTCGGCCAAACTTGAAGCCCTCCTCGAAATGCTCGACGAACTGCTGGCCGAAGGGCGCAAAATTCTGGTTTTTTCCCAATTCACCTCAATGTTGACCCTGATCGAGGCCGAATTGCAGACGCGGAATATTCTTTACAGTAAATTAACCGGCCAAACGCGCAAACGCGATGCGGCGATTGCGGCTTTTCAGGAAGGGGAAGCGGCAGTCTTTCTCATCAGTCTCAAGGCCGGCGGCGTCGGGCTGAATTTGACTGCGGCCGATACGGTAATTCACTACGACCCCTGGTGGAATCCGGCGGTGGAAAACCAGGCCACCGATCGCGCCCACCGCATTGGCCAGGACAAACCTGTCTTCGTTTACAAGCTGGTGGCTCGTGGCACCCTCGAAGAAAAAATTCTGCAAATGCAAGCCAAAAAGCAGTTGCTCGCCGATGGCGTTTACCGCCAGACCAAAGACAAAACCCAGATTCTGCCGGGTTTAAGCTCCGCAGACATCCTGGCGCTGCTAAAGCCGGTAGAGTCGGTTGTGCACGAGGAAAGCGAATAATCCGCTCAAGTCACAGCTGATTCTAAAAACGGCTTTAGGTTCGCGAAAAGCTTAAAAACAGGGGAAAACATTCAGGCCGAATTCGGCCCGGTCGGGTTGACTTGCCCTGGGCACTGGTCGATAATCCAAACAGCATTTCACCCGATCATCGTGTTCTTCCGCTCTCAAAGGAGTCTGTCTTGGATCTGGTTCTACAGGCCGGGCCGGTCGTTAAACTGGTGCTGTTGATTCTCCTCTATTTTTCTCTGGTTTCCTGGGGAATCATCTTTTACAAATTTAAAACTATCCATGCAGCCATGCGTGAGTCGGAACGCTTTCTCGACTTTTTCTGGGAACAGAAACGCTTTGATGCGATTGGTCAGGGGGTTAAGGACTTTCGTCAAACGCCTTTAGCGGTGCTGTTTCGTGAGGGTTATCACGAACTGCTGCAGCGGCGTAAACAGAATCGCGCTGAGGCCACGCGCGAAATTTCGGCGGATCTTGGTGGATTGGGCAACATTTCGCGCGCTTTGCGCCGCGCTTCGACCCAGGAGACACATCGCCTTGAAAAATACCTGACCTTTCTCGCCACCACCGGCTCAACGGCACCTTTTATTGGCCTGTTCGGCACCGTGTGGGGCATTATGGATGCCTTTCACGGTATCGGCCAGACCGGCAGTGCGTCGCTGGCGGTGGTCGCGCCGGGTATTTCCGAAGCCCTGGTGGCCACCGCCATTGGTTTGGCGGCAGCCATTCCAGCGGTTATGGGTTACAACCACTTCCTCAGCAAGGTCAACCAGTTGATCGGCGAAATGGACAATTTCAGTCAAGAATTTCTCAATATCGTTGAGCGCATGGAGCGTCACTAAAACCATGGAAGTGGGACGTCCAGGTAACGGCCGCCGTAGCAGCATGTCACAAATCAACGTTACACCCTTTGTCGATGTGATGCTGGTATTGCTGATTATCTTCATGGTCACCGCGCCCATGCTGGATCAAGGCGTCACGGTGGATCTGCCCGAAGTGGCCGAAGCCCCCAACTTACCGAGTAAAACCGAACCCCTGGTGGTGACGGTTGAAAAAAATGGCCAACTGCTCATCGGGAAAACCCGCATCGATCAACTCGATAAACTGGCGCCGGTCATTCTGCAGGCACTCAAGAACCGGCAGGATGCCGAGGTCTTTCTTGAAGCCGATAAGGCAGTGCCTTACGGACGCGTGATTGAGGTGATGGCAGCCGTCAAAAAAGCCGGTATTGAGCGCCTGGGCATGATCACCCGCTTGCCAGAGGAGTGACGCCGCGCATGCCCGAGCACCACCGTCAGCACCAGCGCCGACCGCTTGAACCCGGCTTGCGGCGCATGCTGCTGGTCTCTTTTTTACTGCACCTGCTGGTACCGCTGATGTTGGCGGGAGTTTTGAAGATGACCCACAAAACCCCGCAGCTGCCAGTGTACCGGGTGAATCTGGTCAATAAACCGGTGAAAAATCCCCAGGCGGGGCGTCCCGATGCGGCACCGAAAACCACCAAGAAGCCCAAACCGGTCGAAGAAAAGCCGGCAGCCGTTAAGATTCCGGCCAAAAAAGTGCCGCCGCCCCAGCCCGCAGAAAAGCAACCACCCGCGCCGAAACCGGAAACCAAGCCCCTGCCCAAGCCCAATCCGGCCCCCAAGCCCGCGCCGAAACCTGACCCTGCGGCGCAGCAGAATCTGGCCGAGCGCCTGGCTGAAATCCAGGCCAGAGCCGAGCGCCAGAAGCGCCTCGATCAGCTCAAGGCGGCGTTGGCGGCCCAGAAGGCCGAAATCGGTCGTCCCGAGCTTCAGGCCCCGGTGGGTGAGCCCGATGGCCAGGGCGACGAGGTGGGTATCAGCAGTTCTCGTTTCATCGAAGGGTTTATCCGCGAACAATGGCGACTGTCCCAATATCAACTACCCCGACTCGATTTGCAGGCCGAGGTGCGGGTAAGCTACTCACGAGCCGGGATAATGCGCAGCTGGGAATGGCTGGAAAAGTCGGGCAACGCGCAGTTTGATAATTCCCTGCGCACCGCTATTCTGAAATCACGTGAACTCAGCCAACCTCTGCCCGACGATGTGACCTTTGAAATTACTTTCAACCTGAAGGATTTACAAAATTGATGAATAAAACCAATCTGCTCTGTTGTTTACTCTTGTTGTTTTTCGCCCCTTATGCTGCGGCGGTTAAAATTGAAATTAACTCGCCGGGCGAACAGACCATCCCCCTGGCGTTGACGCGCTTTTTGCCCCTGGCAGACGTGAATGACAAGACCGCCGCCCAGATTGACCAGGTGCTGATGGCCGACCTTGAGCTGTCGGGGCTCTTCGAACTCGCCAACCCCGTGGCCTTTCTGTCCGATGCACAAAAACTCGGGTTAAGCAGTACCCAGGTCGATTTCGCTCAATGGCGCCTGCTGGGGGTTGATGCGGTGGTCAAGGGGGGCTACCGCCTTGACGGCGACAAGCTGACGATTGAAGCGCGGCTCTATGACGCAGTCACCCGCCGCCTGTTAACTGGTCGCCGTTATGTGGGTCGCCCAGGTGACGAGCGCCGCATTGCCCACAGCTTTGCTGACCAGATCCTGTTGGCTCTGACGGGCAAACAGGGGCCGTTTTCGACCCGCATTGCCTATATTTCATCACGCACGGGCCGGAAAGAACTCTACTTGATGGATGTGGATGGCGCTAATCCCCTGCGTCTCACCGATCACCGCTCGCTGGTGCTGGATCCCGATTTTTCACCGGTGCGCAAGGAAATTGTTTTTACGTCTTACAAAAACGGCAACCCCGACCTCTACCGCAAGGAGATCTATACCGGACAAGAAGGCCGAATCTCCCAACGCCCCGGTATTAACAGCGGTGGGCGCTACCGCGCCGATGGCCGCGAGCTGGTGGCAACCCTTTCCCAGGGCAACAATTCCGACATTTACCTGCTGGGCACCGATGGCAGCATTCACCAACGCCTGACGACCCACTGGGGTATCGATGTCGCGCCAAGCTGGAGCCCCAACGGCGACAAAATTGTTTTCGTCTCCGACCGTTTCGGCAATCCACACCTCTTTATGGTCGACATTAACCGTCTGAAAATCGAACGCCTGACCACCGCGGGGCAATACAATGCGACGCCCGACTGGAGCCCGGACGGTGACTGGATTGTCTTCACGCGCCGCACCGAAAACCAGTTTGATCTGTTCATGATTCAGCCCGACGGCAGCGGTGAGCACCGCCTGACCTTTGGGCCCGGCACCAAAGAACACCCGCGCTTCAGCCCCGATGGCCGATTTCTGGTCTATTCGCTGGATCTTGACGGTAAGAAGTCGATTCACGTCATGCGGCGTGACGGCACCGGGGATCGGCGTTTATCGGCCCCCGGTGGCAGCGACAGCCATCCGGCCTGGTCGGGATACTGGCAATAAGGCGACGAAACGCGGATAAATTTTGCGGATTCTGTTGTTTTTCAATGGGCTTTTAGTATAATGACGCCTTGTAAGAAAACTCTGGTCATCCAGCCAATTCAAATTTTTGTTCGCGATTGCGAAAGGAGTGTGTCAACCATGTCTCTGAAAAACATTTTCAAACCGGCTCTGCTGCTTGTTCTGGTTCTTGCCCTGGCCGCGGGTTGTGCCAAGAAGCCGACCGAAGACGCAACGGCGAATGTCGATCAAACCGAAATTGCCCAAGAGCAGGTCGCTGCCGTCAGTGAGCAGCCCGTCACTGAAGAGCCCGTCGTCAGCCAGCCGGTTCACGATATGAACAACATGAACCACGAAGACATGGCGGCAAAGCTGGTACGGGTGCATTTTGACTTCGACCAGTATGTGCTCACCCCTGAAGCCCGAATGGCTCTGGCCGGCAATGCCGAATACCTGAAAAGCAGGGGCTCCCGGGTACAGATTGAAGGCCACTGCGATGAGCGTGGCTCTGATGAATACAACTTGGCTCTGGGTGAAAAACGCGCACTGGCCGTTAAAAATTACCTGGTCTCCCTGGGGGTTATGGCCGACCGCATGACGGTTATCAGCTACGGCGAAGAGATTCCGCTGGTCATGGGCAACACCGAAGATGCCTGGGCACAGAACCGTCGGGCCGAGTTTAAAGAATTGAACTGATTTCCTGCGGTTTAAGCATAAAGGGTCGCGTCTTTGACGCGGCCTTTTTTTATAAGTGAGGTGATCTTATGGCGCGATTGATTCAGATTTTTTGTCTGGTGTTACTGTTGGCCGGCTGCGTTCAGCCGCCGCAAGCGCAAATAAAGATGGAAAGCGATTTTGAAGAGATGAAGCGCCGCCTGGCTCGCCTGGAAGAGAAGAACAGCGATGGCGGTAGTCAGGCCCGTGGGCAGTTGGAAGCCCTGGGGCGCCAGGGGGCTGAAATTCAGGCGGGCCTCGATACCCTGCGGGTTGAATTCCAATCCATCAACGGGCGGCTGGATGATCTGGGCCGCACCAACGAACAGCTGGCGGCCGATCTGTCCCTCACGCGGGACGACCTGGGTATGCAGCTGGCGGCACTGAGCGAACGCCTCAATACCCTGGACGCCAGACTACAAAAAACCGCCACCCCCCCGGCCACACCGACCGCGCCCCCTCAAGCGCAGGACAACGGACAGAATCAGATCGCCCCGGAACAACTCTATCAGCAATCTCTCAGCAAAATTCTCGGCGGCACGGACTTTGCCGTCGGCCGCGCCGGGCTGGAAAACTTCATCGAAAAATATCCGCAACATGAGCTGGCAATCAACGCCCGATACTGGATTGGCGAAGCCTATTACGGTGAGAAAAAGTTTGAAAATGCTATTCTCAAGTTTCAAGAAGTGATTCAGCTGTACAGCGATCACCCCAAGGCAGCCAGCGCACTATTGAAACAGGGGATGGCTTTTGACGCTTTAGGTGACCTGGCCAATGCCAAGACGGTATGGAATCAGCTGATTAAAAACTTTCCGCTGTCGCCTGAGGCGGAAAAGGCCAAGCAGCTGGTTCGCTGAACGGCTGGCTTTAAAACAGCAGCACCGGACACGTCACATGGTGCAGAACGTAATTGGCCACCGATCCAAAAAGCACATCACGAATTTCACCGCTGCCACTGTGGCGACCGATCACCAGCAGCTCGTAATTCCCGGCATTGGCAATCTGGGGGATCAACTGCCGTGGCGCGCCACTTTCGAGAATTTCCGTAACCTGAAAACCAGCGTCGACTAATTTGACCGCCTTACGCGCCAGCAGCGCCTTGCCCGCGCGCAGGGCATTTTCGTGCACCATCTCTCGTTGGAAATCGGGGATCATGCGCCAGGCCAGCTGATCATCAATCACGTGCAGCAGCGTCAGCTGCTCGGGAAAGCGCTGACGATGGGCAATGATCTGATCAATGGTTTTGCGGCAGGTTGGGGAATCGTCAATCGGCACCAGAATCTTCGGCATAAGCACTCCCATGAAAATGTCAGTGATTGGCCTTATTTACCAGCTTCAGATCCCTATGGAGTTAATTGGGTTTCGAAGGCCAGGCGTAACTCGTCGGGCAGCGGCACCGCCTTACCCTTATGAGCATCGAAACATACCATCACCGTGCGCGCCTCGGCGAACAGGGTGCCGCTGCGATTATGCACCCGATAATCCAGGGTAAAACTGCTGCGACCAGGTTTAGCCGAGCGAATGTCGACCAAAACCTCATCGTTCAGCCCAATCGGCTTGCGGTAGCGGCAACTGGCCTCTACCACCAGAAATTGCAAACCTTCCGCTACCAGATCGGCAAATCCTTCGCGAAACAACTTGACGCGTGCCGTTTCCAGGTAGGTAAAATACACCGCATTGTTGACATGGCCATAGGCATCCAAATCAGCGAAACGGACTTCAATACTGGTCGTGAGCGGAGAGGGGTTGTTCATTGTACCGATGGCTCCTTTCCCTGCAAAATAGCGACAATCCGCCCGCGGTAGGCAACAATGTCGCGGCGCAGAGTAGAGAGATTAACCATTTTTTCGTCAATTTTGCCAATATGCGCATCGAGGAGTTCCACCACCTGGGGGGTGATGGTATCAAACTTTTGGTCGTTAACATCGAAAAACTGCGCCAATTGCAACATTTCTTTAAGGCTGATGCCCAAGTCCTTGAGTTTCAGGATAAATTTCAGGCGTAAAAGGCCGGAACGGCTGTAGGTTCGCGCCCCACCTTCAAGGCGCGATGGTTCGCCCATCAAGCCAATTTCTTCGTAATAACGAATGGTGCGCGTGGTTATCCCCAGCTGGCGCGCAACCTCACCTATGGCAATGGGACTCTCGTTCTTTTCGTTCATAGGGATTCCTTTAAGAGTGGATACATGCCACTGTTCAGTCCTTCCACGAAGCCCAAAAACCATTGTAACCAGCTTGCGATGGAGACAAGACCAAAACCGGAGGTCTTGCAAGGGTGAAACTCAAAACGGACTCTAATACCCTATAACACATAATCTTTCGC
>Ga0100391_1003418_pt1 | contig 16090 bp, 10 predicted proteins | sample CryGeymeta201515_FD_81541 | JGI IMG/M metagenome (GOLD analysis project Ga0100391, IMG submission 81541) | Groundwater microbial communities from Crystal Geyser aquifers in Utah, USA - Crystal Geyser metaG 2015-15 | ecosystem: Environmental > Aquatic > Deep subsurface > Groundwater | place: USA...
GCGCGCAGTGTCAGCCCCCAGCCCGCCCAGCCGACCGGCAGCAGCAGTGCCACCACCAGATAAAGCGCGGCGAGCAGCTGCAGCGTGCCCCACATGCCCCAGCCAGGCAGCAGGACGAATCCACACATCAGCGAGCCGGCCACCCCACCCAGGATATTGAGTGCCAACAGTTGCCCCAGCAGCTGCCCCGGCACGCGCAGATCGCGCTCCGCCAGTTTCATCAAAAAAGGGAAGACCGTGCCCAGCAGAATACAGCAAAACCCGATCCCCTGAAAAACCATCAACATCAAACTGCGGACGTAAACACCCCAGGCTTCGATCTCCTGCACGGGTTTTAAGCCTTCGGTGACATGCATCAACAGGCTCGGTCCCAGCACCAGTAAAATTCCGCCGCTGGTGGTCAATACACCCAGCACCAGCATCGGCCGCCGGGCGAGCCGTGCGAGCAGGGCACTGGTGCCCGCCCCCAGTGCGAGACACAGCAGCACCACCGCCAGAATGACCGCATAAGAATACACCGAATTTTCATGCACCTGGGCAAATACCCGCATCCACACCACTTCCAGCGCCAGCACCACAAAACCGGAGAAAAAACAAAGCCCGCCCAGCGTCAGCCGCCGGGCCAGTGGCGTGCGCTCCTCCGCTTGCGGGTCGTTGCCGTCAGCGTGGTCAACCGGGGGTTCCAGCTGGTAGCGTTCCTGCCGGGAAAGTTTCCAGGCCCACAGCCCGATCGCCAGCGACAAAAACAGCGCCCCGGCATAGCTGGCAGCAAACCCGAATTTGGGGATCCAGATAAATGCCGCACACAGCACCCCGCTGGCGGCCCCCAGCGTGTTGATCCCGTAAAACAGAGATGCGGTGCGGCCAAAGCGGCTGCGCTCGCGGATCATGACCTGGCCGATTGCGGGGATAGTGCCTCCCATGCAGAAGGAAGCTGGAAAGACCAGCACCAACGCGAAAACGAATTTGAGGCATAAGAGCCAGGCCTCTGCCGTGACCGAGGCATAGACCAGTGGATATAAGGCCCGAAATCCCTCCAGTGCCCCAAAATAAGTCAAGGCGGCAAAAGCGATGCCTAATTCCAGCCCCGCATATAAACGCATGGGACGCGCACTCTTGCCGACGCGGCGTCCCCACCACCAACTCCCCAGCCCCAGCCCCGCGAAAAATGCAGCCAGGGTCACGGAGGCTGCTTGTGCGGTGTTGCCAAACAGAAAGCCCAGCTGGCGTATCCACAATACCTGATAGACCAGACCGGCAAAGCCGGAAAAGAATACCATCAGCACGATGGTCAGGGCGGCACGCGGGTCCGCTTGCGCGGCGCTGACGCGCGGCTGTTTTTTATTTTTCATTATCGGCCTAAGTGCCAGCCATGGTTTGCGGCGCTGACAGCCGCTCAGAGGCGCCAACCCTCGCCGTTGCGCAGGGTGCGGCAGGCTTGCCCCTGTTCCCGGCAGGCGGCTTCGAAGTCGGCCGGGTCGGCGGTGTTGAAGGCAAACATATCAAAATGGTGGGGGATCACCAGTTTGGCGCCGATGGTGCGTCCGAGGGCGGCGGCTTCCGTGCCGTCGAGGTTGCCGGCCACCCGGCGTTCAGGTTTGTTGCCGTTGATCGGGAGCAAGGCAAGATCGGGCGCGAAGGGCTGGAGCGATGCCGCCAAGCCATCGTGCAGCAGAGTGTCGCCGCTGTGGTAACAGGATTTACCGGCCAACTGGACGACAAAGCCCATAAACCTGCAGTTGCCGTGCTTGTCGCGCTCAAGCGTATTGTGGGCGGCGGTGATCCCGTGGCAGCGGATACCCGCGACCGCAGTGCTTTCGCCCGCATTCAACTCGACCAGGCGGTCGGCGACGTCACCGAGGCGATCCAGAATAAAGTGACGGTTGGCGCGGGGGCAGACGAGTTTGGCCTGTGGGTTGGCGTCAAACAGCGGGAGCAGGGTGGCTGCGTCGAGGTGGTCGGTGTGGTTATGCGAACTGGTGATGACATCAATGCCGCTGAGCCGGGCCGGATCGATGACTTGCTCGGTGACGCGCTGGTGCGGCTTGTCGGTGCCGGCGTATTTGTGCGTCAGCGAATTCGAAAGATAGGGGTCGAACAGAACCGTGCCATCCGGAGTGACCAGCAGGAAACCGCTTTGGCCGAGCCACCAGACTTTACATGCCCCGACCTGTCGAGCTGCCGCGATGTCGGCCAGCAGGGCGGCGTCTTTTTGGTAGGCGGGCTGCATTGCCTCAGGAAATGCCGAGTTCCTGTTTCACCAGATTCACTCCGGCCACCATGTTGGCCAATTTGCGCTTGGCGGCCCAGCGGGCGGTCTGGCTGAGTCCGCAGTCGGGCGCAAAGACCAGTTTATCGGCAGGTGCGTATTCGAGGCAACGTTTGACGCGGCGGGCGATGTCTGCCGGCGTCTCGATGTAGTAGCTCTTCACATCCACGATGCCGACGGCGACGTCGGTGCGCTTGGCAATCTCGGTGATCAGCTCCAGTTCGGCGAACTCGCGGCTGGCCATTTCGACATGCATCTCGTCGCATTTGAAATCCAGAAAGGCGGGAAACATGGGGGCGATCTGGCGCGGGCCGACTGCGCGGGCCTTGAAATTACCGAAGCATAGGTGGGTGCAGACGCGGGCCTGGCCGGTAATGCTTTCCACCGTGCGGTTAAAAATATCGACGAAGCGGGCCGGGTCCTCCTTGTAGGCGTAGCAACTCATCGACGGCTCATCCACGCTGATCTCGGTGCAGCCGGCCGCGACGAGCGCTTTGAGCTCCCGGCGGACGATAGGCAGCAGGGCTTCGGTGATGGCCCAGCGGTCCGGATACTGCGCATTCGGCAGCAGGCGGCCGCTCATGGTATAGGGGCCGGGCACACTGGCTTTGAGGGTAACCGGTCTGCCGGGATAAGCTGCCTGATAGACCTCGACCAGGCGCTCGTATTCCTCGACGGCACCCAGGCCGTCTGGGGCATGGAGCTCGCCGCTGATGGCGTGTTTGCCGCGCTGATCGTGGGCCGGCGGGCCGAAAAGCCGGGGAGATGCCGACTCCAGTTCGATGCCCCGGATGTAGCCGTAGAAGGAGAGGTTGAAGTCGAAACGGGTCTGCTCGCCGTCGGTGATCACATCCAGCCCGGCAGCCAGTTGGTCGTGCACGGCCGCAATCACCGCATCGCGCTGGACTTCCGCCAGGTCGTTGGCTCCAAAGTTGGCGAGGTTTTCAGATGCCAGTTCGAGCCAGCCGGGGAAGGGGTAGCTGCCGATGACGGAGTTGCGGAGTGGGTTCGACTGCATGATGGAGTGAGATTACGGAGGTGCGCGAGGTTATGCTTGGATAGGTTGGCGGCCGATGGTGCCAACGAGGTCCTGGAGATAGGCCGGGGAGCTGACTTTTTCAAGTTCAGCTTTGGCGCTGGCGAGGCGTTGACTGATGCCCAGCCGCTGCGCGACCGCAGTGTGGGTCTGCCGCTGCAGGAAGTGCTCCAGATACTCGACGTGGCTCTTCCAGGCGGCGATGTCATGCGTTTGCTGGTTGGCCAGACGCTCCTGATACCAGTCGCTGGCGAGCATGCTTTCGCGGGTAAAGAGGCTGCGGATTTCAGGGGCATCAATGCCTTGGCCCTCGTAGTCCCCCTTGGCCATGATATGCAGTAATGCCTTCAGCGGCGGGCAGGCTTGGTCCACCGAGCCATCGGCGAAGTAGTTTTCCGCCACTTCCTTGTGTGCGGCTGCAATCGTGAGCATACCTTCGACATAGGTGTCGAGGTCCTGCAATTCAGGTTTCAGCATCTCATCGTTGAGCACGGAGGTCGGGTTATTGAAGACCCGGCCAAAGAAATGGCGCACGAACTTGGAGGTGATGCGATACCCGATGCGGCTGGCGGGGATGAGCTGCCCCTGGTGCTCGAAGTCTTCGACCTTTTCCAGATAGCCGTTTTCGATCAGGAACTTGGGGTCCGATTCTTCCGGGCGCAGGCGGCACCAGAGCTCCGGCACCAGCAGGCTGATGTCGTGATCGACGCGGTAGTGCGGGCCGACGTAGCCAGCTGCGGTGATGTAGGCGGGCTGTTCTGTAGCGAGGTAGGCGACCAGCGCGTTATTCAAATCGTAGATCGGGGGCAGTGCATTGAAAGGTGCTTTGGTCAGTGCGCCCTCAGAGCCTGCCCCGGTGGTCGAAGGGGACTTGCCGGTGATGCTGGCGATGAACTCCATGAAGAGTTCCGGCAACTCCATGTAGTGAATCGGATTGTTCACGCACAGTGGCTTGATGCCCGCTTCGGGGTCGGCAGGGTTGTTGCGGCGGCCTGGCAGAATCGAGGTGACCGGTCGCAGCAGTGGCGTGTGTGCATCCTGACGACGGTAGAGACGCGAACTCATATCGGCCAGATACAGATTGCGCGGACTCTTCAGATCGGGGCGCACCTGCAGGTAGCGCGGGTTCTTGGTCGGCTTACCATCCACAATCCGCGGATACGCGTTGGTGCAGTAATAGTCCGGTGTGCCCTTGCGGACAAACTCACGCACCATGTTTTGCATGGGTTCGGTGTATTGACCGAAGCGGATGGCATCTTCCGTTTCATTTTTGGCATACTCCTGGCTGAGCGGCTCGTAATTACTCAGGAAGGCACCGAAAGCACAGAGGTCAGCTTCCGCCTGTTTGTCGTAGCCGCGGATAATGGCATCGTCCGGGCGTTGAAAGAAGCGGTATTCACAGTTGTGGACAAATTTCGCCGAGGGCCGGTCCCAACCCGGAGGCAGACTATTGAGCTTGGCGGTCGGAGCGACCACTGATGCGGTGATATCGTCCTCCAGTGAGATTTTATGCGCCGGGAAGAAGTCTTTTCTGAGGCCAAAAGTCCGCCAGGAGCCATCTGCGGTGTAGCCCACGCGCAGGTATTGGGTGAGCATTTGCTGGCCGCGGTAGCGCAGGACGTTGCCTGGTTCACCGTTGATCAGGTCAACCGTGAAGCGTTGCCGCCAATCGTCACCCCAATCCTCTTTGTAGAAGCGTTTAATAATCAGGACGAGTTCCTTGACGTGTTGCGGGATAGTTTCCAGCCAGGCATTATATTCCCCGGTGTAGTCGATTTTGGAGGGAGTCAGCAGTTTGACCACCGAACCGAGGGAGCGTTCGACGCTGAGCAGGGGACGACCGTGCTCGCGGTTCTTCGATTTATCCAGGAAGCGGTCACCAAATTCCTTGTTGATAATCTCCTCGGCCAGGTCGAAATCTTTTTTGAAATCGCTGACAAAGACCGGACCAGAAATAATCGCATCGGTGATGGGTTTGGAAATTTCGGATTTACCTCCACCGGAGACGGTGCAGGGTTTGTGGCAGACCCGGCTCTCGGCGGTATAGCCGACCAGGCGCCAGCGGCGGCCCTCCGCCGGTTTGATCATTTCAACCTTATAGCCAGTGGGCAGGACATAAGTGCGCTCGGGCAGCAGTTTAATGATTTGCTCAACTCCGCCCTTGTTCCAACTGATTTTCTGGGAATTCAGCTCGATGCGGGCATCTTCCGGCAGGTAGATAATATTGCTGAATTTTTTATCGATGGCGTAGCCTTCCGGCTGCAGATCGATCAAATCGGAGTAGCGGGTCACTACGCCGTCGAAGGTCTGGTCCATATCACTGAAGTATTGGTTCAGCTGAAAATCCTCGCCCAGGTCATAACCGGTAAAGGCCAGAGTGCCGCCGGCGTGTTCTTCTTCTGCCAAACCGTGCAGGTTGGCCGAGAAACTGATCTGGGTTTTGACCTCTTTTTTGCAGTAGCCGAAGTAGCTGTCGGAGATTGCGGTAATGATGCGCCCGGCGGCATCACGGCAGGTGATTTTAAAAGCCCTGCCGTCGTTGTAGAGCTCGTCTTCCTTTTCCCAGCACATGCCATCGCGCTTTTGGCGGTCGGTGGCTGCACTGATATGCGGCAGCCCGAGTTCCTTTTTGGTGGTGCCAATCAGGTGAGGGGCGAGTATGATGCAACCACTGGTGCCGGTCCAGTGCTCCGGATCCAGCCCGGCATCGTTATCCGCGATAAAGGGATCGCCGGCATTGCCGAAGATGGATTCGACGAAGTCAAGATTGCTGCAGAGGTTGCCCGGCACGAAGAAGCGCACTTCCATCGACTTTTCCCGGCTGAAACCGGCGACTTCCGGGACGACCACCGGCCGCAGCAGCAGCGAGACCCAGGCTTTGGCCTGCTCCGGTTCGTTGGCCAGAAAGGGCAAGGTAAGCAAATCATCGGTGGCCCCCATGATTGCCTTGGTAAACAGGCGGGCCGCAGCCAGTTTCGGCACGGCTTTTTTATCGTAGGGAATGGGCAGACCGCCCTCGGTGACATGGAAGACACCCTGGGTGGTGCGGCGGTCGCTCTTCGGGTTGTGCAATACGCCCTGCTGGATCCGGTAGGAATCGATGGCGTCAGACGAGAAGTGATCGCCGCGGGCAGGCATTGACAGGGTGCGGGCAATGCCGTGGCGATCAAGAATCAGGGTATCGTTGGGCAGGTGCGGTATTTCATGGATCGGCAAATCACTGAAATACTCCATCAGAAAGCTCTGAATGCGCTGGTCACAGGGAGGCAGGTAATCCGCCAGCAGCCGCGATTTTTCCTGATAGCTGGCGAGCAGCGACTTGCCCAGCCCGAATACTGCGGAATCGGTAGCAGTCCCACTGGTCGGTTGACCGATCGAGGTTAGCTTCAGGTTGACGTAGTCGAGGAGTGCGCCTTCTTCGTGCGCATAAGCTGCGGTTTCAGGATCGAGTCCGAGTTGCGTTTTGAAGTCCATAAGTTTCAGGTTTTTGATGTTCGGATTTGGATGAGGTCAATTGTTGCAGGAAGTCTGCCGAAGCGGATGATTGATAGTAACTTTTTTTGTCATGAAACCGAACCGAATCGGCCTCGGATAACAGGAGCGCGGAAAATATTTGATAAGATTAACTAATTGCAAGAGAAAACAAGATAAGCTAATTTGTTGGCGTTATTCAGAGTAACTTGGCGATGTCGATAATCGGGCGGGCGTGATGCCCGCTCTCGTTGCGCTCAATGTAAGGGTCCGGCCTGATATCGGCAGGTTTTTCAGCGTCATCCAATTCGTCCTCTTCGATCGGGATAAGTTCATCAAAAAACAGCGTCATCCGGCGCGCCTCTGGTTCGAGCACGGCAACCGGATTTTTAGTCTTTCCCTGGCTGACCAGCTCGATGTGGCAGGGGAAGCAGGCCTTGCGGTAGTGGCTCTCGAATGCTTTGAGCCACTGGTTGTCAACCAGTTCCCGGCGGGCCAGCAGCACCACATCCGAAAAGTGGATACAGGCGTTGAACCAGCCGCGGGCGGCCTCCTGTTGGCTCAGAAAAGAGCAGTGCACCACAGTAATGATACGCCCCAGCTCGCAATCGTTGTGCTGGATCCATGCCTGCAGGGCTTCGGCCACATCTGCCGGATTCGCGGTGCCGGGAGCCAAAAAGAAGATTTTTTCCGCAGCGGCGGAAATTGGGCCGTGCTTGACTTTACCTGCGGCGAGTTCCCACGCCACGACACTGACATTGGCCCGGGCAGCCAAGTGTTCCTCCTGCTCACAGCTGCTTTCGTCTTTAGGCCGGAAGTATAGGACCGCCTCGCTGCCGGGCAGCCCGCCCTCAATCAAATCAAAGAGCACGCTGCGCCGCCCGGAGCCGGGTATGCCGTAGATGAGATAAACTAGCGGACGATCAGGCATTTAAAATTCAAAATGTTCACACTGGGCGCTATGCCGCATCCAGTGATCCACCAGCACCAGTGCAGCCATGGCTTCGACGATCGGCACCGCGCGCGGCACGACGCAGGGATCGTGACGGCCACGGCCCATCAGCTCGGTTGCGCCGCCCGCCTGGTCCACGGTTTGCTGGTTTTGCAGAATGGTGGCCGTCGGTTTGAAGGCGACACGGAAGATCAGCTCTTCACCGTTACTGATTCCGCCCTGGACGCCGCCGGAGCGGTTGGTGGCTGTGCCGATGCCGCCATTCTTATTGATAAAACTATCGTTGTGTTCGGAGCCGCGCAGCAGGGAGCCGTCAAAACCGCTGCCGACCTCGAAGCCTTTGGTGGCGGGCAGGGAGAGCATGGCTTTTGCCAGATCGGCCTCCAGCCGGTCAAAGACCGGTGCGCCCAGGCCGACCGGCAGGTGACGCACGCGGCACTCGATCAGTCCGCCCACGGAGTCACCTTCGGCGCGCATCGCCTTGATCCGGTCCACCATGGCCTGCGCCGTGGCCGGGTGGGGGCAACGCACCGGCGAGGCCTCGACTTCTGCCAGCGCGGGAAAGTGTTCGATGGGCGGTGCGGCGATATCATGCACGCGGGTGATGTAGGCACGGATATCGATATCACCGGCCAACTTGAGGATTTTGCGGGCAATGGCACCGGCGGCGACCCGGCCAATTGTCTCGCGGGCGGAGGAGCGGCCACCGCCTTCATGGTTGCGGATGCCGAATTTACGCTGGTAGGTAAAATCCGCGTGTGACGGACGGAATTTGTCTTTCATCTCCGCATAGGCAGACGGGCGCTGGTCGCCATTGGGCACGTAGATGGCGATGGGCGTGCCCAGCGTCCGGCCTTCAAAAACACCCGACACGATGGTGGCGGAATCGCTCTCTTTACGCGGCGTGGTGATCTCACTCTGACCGGGGCGTCTGCGGTCGAGCTCAAGCTGAATCTCTGCGGCGGAGATGGGCAGGCGCGGTGGGCAGCCGTCGATGACAACGCCGATGCCGCCGCCATGGCTCTCGCCCCAGGTGGAAATCCGAAATAATGTGCCGAAGGAATTACCCATGCCGGGAGAGTGCAACGCATGCTTGGATGAAGTCAATGCTGGCCATGGTTTGACGGGACAAGTTTTTCAGGATGGTGGTGCATCCTCACCAGTTCCCGCTTGTGCGCAACAGGATCCTGCTATAAAAATTTGCCGAGTGTGCTTTACGCTGGCGGGTTTTGGAGCTTAGCTGCGGCGACAAAAGAGTCATGTTTGAATACCAGACAGTTTACAACGCCAGCACCGCTTTGATTGCCGGGTTGGTGACCAGCGTGCACTGTGTGGCGATGTGCGGGCCGCTCTCCTGTGCCTTTGCCCCCAGCAAGGCGGGTGATGCCGAACCAGCGGTCATCCTGACCAGCTACCATTTGGCGAAACTGCTGGCTTATGCTATTGTCGGCACGCTGGCCGGAGCTTTTGGGTCGGTGGTCATCCGCACGGTTGAAAGCTCCTGGTTGAATTTTCTGCCCTGGATATTGGTGTTGTTTTTCCTGATTGTGGCCTTCCGGCTCGACCGTTATCTGCCCAAGCCCAGGTGGGTGGGGCGCTATTACCGGCAAGTCACCGCGCGCTTCAGTCGTCTGAACAAGCCGCTGGCGGCGGGGCTGATCGGCTTGGCCAGCCCGCTGCTGCCCTGTGGGCCGCTGTATATGATTTTCGGGCTGGCGCTGTTTTCCGGTTCGGCGCTCAAGGGAGCCGAGTTTGCCATTGGCTTCGGGCTGGGGACCTTGCCTCTGCTGTGGTTGGCCCAGGCGCAGTTCATGCGCTTAAACCGCCGGGTCACCCCAAGTGTGCTGTTGCGCATCCAGCGCACGGTGGCTTTGGTGGCTGCGCTGGTGGTGGCCTGGCGCTTGCGCACCACGCTGGGGATCGAAGGGGCAGAGGATTGGGTTTGTCATCCATTTTAATCGACTGTGGAACCTTCCCTAAGTCAGTTTGTCGCATGATTCGATGATGGATCGCTGAATGGCTACACTTAATTTTCCGATTCACTTTGTTATTTATACTACGATTAAAAATGAAAACAAACCGACTCACATTCATGCTGCTCGCTGCATGCGCAGCTCAAACCTTATTCGCGGATACTCTCAATCCGGAGCTTCAGATTGCCAGAGATGATCGGGCGATCCGTTCGGTCGATAACGGCCCGGTTGTCTCTTACGCCGATGTGCTGGACCGGGCGACTTCATCGGTGGTGGCAGTGTACACCTCGCAGATTGTCGCCAGTGCAGAGAGTGCACCCCAGACCATGCCGGATATCCTGCGGCAATTTGGCTTTCGCGTGCCGGACGAGCCCAATGAGCCCGCCCCGCGTGAGCGGCGCCAGCAAATCGGAGTCGGCTCGGGGGTAATCATTTCGGAGGACGGGTATATGTTGACCAATCATCATGTCGTCCAGGGAATGCGTGGCCGCCAGGCCGACGAGATTCTGGTGCAGCTCAGTACTGGGGTCGAATATGAGGCCGTGCTGGTGGGCTCCGACGAAAAGACCGACGTTGCGGTATTAAAGATCGAAGCGGATCGCGCATTGCCCAGTATCACGCTCGCTGACAGCGATAAGCTGCGGGTGGGTGACGTGGTTTTTGCGATCGGCAATCCGCTGGATGTCGGCTTGACGGCCACGCAGGGCATCGTCTCGGCCACCGGGCGTGATTCCTATGGGATACTCGGGCCGGGGGCTTATGAAAACTTTATTCAAACTGACGCCGCCATCAATCTGGGCAACTCCGGCGGGGCATTAATCGACGCCTGGGGGCGTTTGATCGGCATCAACACGGCAATTGTTTCCCGCAGTGGGGGCAGCATCGGTATCGGCTTTGCGATACCGGCCAACATGGCGCTGAATATTGCACGCAATTTGATCAACAGCGGCGGGGTGCCACGCGGAATGCTCGGCCTGTTTCCGACCAATCTGGATCGGGATATGGCGGATGCCTTCGGCCTGGAGACAACCAAAGGCGCGCTGGTCAATCAGGTGCAACAGGACTCACCGGCCGCGCGCGCCGGGATCCAGCACGGCGACATCATTATCCAGGTCGATGACATTGAGATTGAATCGGCGCAGCAACTACGGCTCAGGGTTTCGCAAATGCTGCCGGGTAGTGAAGTCATGGTGACTTTGATCCGCCGGGGCAAGACGATGCAACTGCCGGTTAAACTGGGTTCCCTGAATGGTGTGGCCGAGAACACCCCTGCGATGCAGGACTCCGTTTACGCCATGCGGCTCAGCCGGGTCGATCAGGATGTCCGGAAACGCTTCTCGATCCCGGACGGGATTGCCGGAGTTTTGGTCGAAGAGGTAGCCGCAGACTCGCCCTTTGCCGGCAAGCTGGAGCAGCTAACGGTCATCCTGGAGGTCAACGGACAATCGGTCGATTCGCCCGCAGCGGTGGAGGCGCAACTCAAGCCAGGAATGAACCGCCTTTACATTTGGGCCGGCGGGCAAAAGGGCTTTATTGTGATGCGGCTTTAACCCAGGCCGGGCGATCTGTTGGCCCACCTTAAGGGCACTGCTGGAAACCGGGAGGAGTGCGGTGCATCCCGCACCGCACATAACTTATAGCGTGCGCAGCTCCGGACGTGCCAGGGTTTGCTTGAGGTATTCGATAGTTTGGCGCACGTCATCGGCTTTGCGCTGACTCAGGTGGCGCGGAAAGTGTTCCGGTTTGCCGTCGGCAAATGCAGCGGCAAGTTTTTCGAGTTCGGGGATGGTGTATTGTGCGTGAGTACCGTAGCTGCGGAGAATTTCCAGCAGCTGCAGGGTGCGTTTTTCACTGGCCCAGTGGTTTTGATTTTTCAGGTAGAACAGGCAAGCGTCAATGCCCTCGGCGACCTTCCACTCGCTGAGTAACTGGAGACCTTCGATGCGGATGCCGTCGGCGAACATAATGCCACTGGGAGCCGGATTGACCACAGCGTAGTGAATTTCGGAAAGGAAGCCTTCCAGTTCAGCCAGCGGCAGGTTTTTAAACACACTGAGGTAGGCCAGGCGGGCACGTCCGTCCTGATTGCGCAGGCCGGCCTGCACGGCGGCTTTAAGCAGCTTGCGGTCCACCTCCTCCAGTGAATTGGCGAGGAGTCCACCGCGCTCGTTGAACAGCGCGAAGCTCAGGTAGCGCTGCTCCATAGCACGGGGATCCTCCGGACCGGGTTCGCGGGCCAGCATCTGGAGCAGCTCGGGCACGGCGGGCCTGGCGGCTTCGCCAATTGCGGCCAGTGCATCGGCAGCTTTGACCCGCAGCCAGAGGTGATCGGCCTTGAGGGTTTGGCGCAGTTTGGGGACCGCCGGGGCAGCTTTGGCTCCAAAGTGTGCCAGTGCCTGGCAGGCACCCAGTCGGGACTCCAGCGCCGGTGCATCCAGCAGCCGGATCAATTCCGGCATGACTGTCTCCGCCTGCCGGGAGAGCGCCACAGCGGCACGTTCACGCACGACCGGCGACCAGTTGCTGAGTCGCCGCAGCAGTTCATCCGTGGCGAGTGCATCGTAAAAACTGTGGCGGTCGGCATTGCTCCAGCCGCGCCCATCAGCCAGGATAGCCTGCGCCTGGGCGGAGCTCAGTTGCGGGGTGGTGGCCGCTTGCTTGCCGGTGATATAGAGTTGCTTGAGCGGCATGGCATAGGCCAGCAGGTAAGCTCCGGTGGCATCCCAGCCGGGCGTATGGTCGGGGCTGGCTTGAGGCGGACCCTGGTGACGGAACATGCCATCGTGCCCACGCGCCAAATCGTAATACCAGCTGCCAAACTCGTGCATCCAGGCACCGGTGGCTTCGGGGCCGGACTGGTTGACCCCCGGCATCGCCCAGCTCATATTCCAGAAATTACCCGTGTGGCCGGTATCCCGCTCGGAGCCGTGGGAGGCCAGACTCATGCGCGAGAAAAATTCGGCACCTGCTTCTTCCTCCAGCAAATTAAAGAGCACCGCCGCCATGCCGCACTTGCCGTTATCTTCGTGCATTTGAATCCATGGGTGGTGGTCGCCGTAGGGCACGGCTCCCTTGCCGATGTAGAAGCGCAGCAGTTTGGCGCTGCGCTCGATTGCATCGGGGATTGCTGGATCCGTCACTCCGGCGCGGCGTGCCAATTCGAGCGCAATCGTGAGCGGCACTCCGGGGGCGTTCATCATGCCGTAGCCAACGAGTCGTCCGTCATCGCCTGCGAAACGGTGGCCCCACGAGCCGACGATACTCTGGCCTGCCGCCGACTCCAGCGCCAGGCGGCGCAAGCCGGGCAGCACCGAATCGTCGCCGGTGAGGATGGCATATTCAGCCAGAAAAGTGATGACATAGCCATAATACCAAACACTGAAGCTATCGGCCGAGTATTCTGAGGCCCACCTGGCTTCTTTTTGGATCAGCGGCAGCCATGCCTCATCGCCGGTGGCGAGGAGCGCCAGTGCATTGAGTGCGCGTGAAATCGGATTGGGCTGATAGTCCGGGCTTTGCATCGCCTGCGCCAGTGCGCGGGAACCCTGTTGCAGGATGCGGGCGGATTTTTCGCAGTCATAGGGGGCGGTTCTGCTGTAATCACCCAGCACTGGTATGCTGATAGTGACGGTCTGCGTCTGGCCGTTGCGCCAGCGCAGCAGCTTCAGGCGGCCTTGGCCTGCATGGGATTCTGCTGCGGTGAGCGCCTGTCCGAATGCGACACGCGGGTCGGAGCTGAAGGCCTGGTCACCGGTTCCGAGAATGACATCACCGACCTGCAGCACGCCTGCAGCCGGCGAATTTTCCGCCACCCCGGTGATACGGATCTGACGTGCCTGGCTCGTCTCCAGTTGGTGTGAATGCATCCAGCCGCGCGCGCCGGTTGCGCCAAGAGTCCAGTCATGCGTGGCCTTTTCCGGAATGGCTGCTCCCTGGGTGAAATCCGGGTTGGGCAGATCGACCCGGCGTGCTGCAGATGCTGCGGGCATGGCAACAGCCAAGCCAAGACTTACGAGGACAAAAGCAGCGCATGGGCGCATGCAGGGTAAGGAAGCAAACAGAGTCATAGTGATACGTTAATGTGAGCGAATCGATTTAGGCAATCTGTTTCATGTTGAGGTTATTGCAGGAAGCACGCCAAAGTGCTGCTTCGCCCGGATGGCCGTGTCTTTGCAACAACTGGTTGATGCGATCCAGCGTCGGTTCTGCTGCCGCTACTGCCGGATCTCCCGGCAGTTCCGGTTTTTGCTGGCACACGAGTGCCCAGACGGCCCAGGCCCGGGCGCGCCGCAGTTCCTGCTGCAGGCCGCGCAGGCGGGTGGCCTGGTGCTGGAAGCTGATGCGTGGATTGCCGGGGAAGTCGTTGCCGGGGTGATTGGCGACAATCCAGCTCAGAGCGTCGTAGGGGAGCGGCCATTCCTGCAAAATCGGTTCATCGGCAGGGAGATCGGTATAGAGCGCGCGGGTTACGGCCAGGATGGCTCGTCCGGCATGACCGTTCAGCCAGAGATAATGCCCGTATTGCAGTGCTTTGAAATAAAACCCGGATGTATGCTTCTTCAACTCGCCCAGGCAGCGGTGGGACATGTTGGTGGCCGCTGGCGGCAGGTGCGGACATGGAGTTGGCATCAATTCAGGAATGGATACAGAAAATTATCCGCTGGCTGCGGTGACGCGCTCATCTTGCGGGCGGAGTGATTCAATGTGCAGGGAGAGCTGACTAATTGAGATACCGGCAAAGGCTTCGATTTTACGGATAGTGTAATCGTGCAGGTCCTGGCAGTTGTGGGCGGCGTCCACGCCGTAGGGGAGGGAGAGTGTCATTTTAATCGCGTAGCCTTCGACCTGGTGTTTGATGCGCACGCGCTGGAGTTCCACCGCAGGCACTTTTTCCTGGATGCAATGCAGGATCATCTGCAACAGGCCGGGCTGGGTATGGTGAGCGAAATCTTCGACGGCGATGCGCCGCACACCCCGCGCGGCGCACCGAGCCAGGCCTGGTCGGTGGCATGCCTGCTGGATGCATACTGGAAATTGCGCCGCGCGCAAATCGAACAGGAGAAAAAACATGGCAAAGCATGATCCGGCTGCGCACGCCGAGACACTGCGCTTGCAGGCGCAACGGCAAGGCAGCGACAACTGGCGGCTGTGGGGGCCGTATCTGTCCGAGCGCGCGTGGGGCACGGTGCGCGAGGACTATAGCGCCGACGGCACGGCGTGGGAGCATTTCGACCACGACCAATCACGTTCGCGTGCCTACCGCTGGAGCGAGGATGGCCTGGGCGGTCTGTGCGACGAACAGCAACGGCTGTGTTTCGCGCTGGCGCTGTGGAACGGTGCCGATCCGATCCTGAAGGAGCGCGCCTTCGGTCTCACCGGCAACCAGGGCAACCACGGCGAAGACGTAAAGGAATGCTATTTCTACGTGGATGCCACGCCCAGCCACAGCTTTCTGCACTACCGCTACAAATATCCGCAGCGCGCCTTTCCCTACGCGCAACTGGTGCAGGAAAACGCGCGCCGCACGCGTGCCGATCCGCCGTTCAGTTTGATCGACAGCGGTGCCTTCGCCGACGACCGTTACTGGGATGTCGAAGTGCGCTATGCCAGGGCTGCCAGCGGGGAAATCCATATCCGCATCCGTGCCGACAATCGCGGGCCGGAAGCGGCCACGCTGCATCTGCTGCCCACGCTGTGGTGCCGCAACACCTGGTCGTGGGGCGACGACGAAGGCGACAAGCCGCAACTCAACATCGCCGCGCCGTCGCCCGGCGCGGCGTGGGCGGTGGAGGCGCATGTGGCAGGGCTGGGGCATTACCGCCTGTACGGGCAGCAAGCCGCCGACTTGCTGTTCACCGAAAACGACAGCAACAGCGAACGCCTGTGGGGCGCGACCAACCGCACGCCCTATGTAAAAGACGCATTTCACCGGCGGTTGATCGAAGGTGAAACGGGCGCGGTCAACCCCGCGCAGCACGGCACAAAGTTTGCCGCCTGGCACACGCTGACGGTGGCGGCCGGTGCACATGCCGAGCTGACGCTGATACTGTCGGACGCGCCGCTGACCGCGCCCTTCATCGACACGGACAAAGTGTTCGCGCAGCGCGAACGGGAAGCCGACGCTTACTATCGCGCATTATTGCCGGACAGCGCTACCGACCGCGCCATCCTGCGCCAGGCGCTGGCGGGGATGATCTGGAACCAGCAGTTCTATCACTACGATGTCGCGCGCTGGCTGGACGGCGATTTGCAGCGCCCGCCCGAAGCGCACCAGCACGGGCGCAACCGGCGCTGGCGGCATTTCCGTGCGGCGGATGTGATGTCGGTGCCGGACAGTTGGGAGTTTCCGTGGTTCGCGGCATGGGACCTGGCCTTCCATGCGCTGCCGC
>Ga0100391_1003432_pt1 | contig 16051 bp, 9 predicted proteins | sample CryGeymeta201515_FD_81541 | JGI IMG/M metagenome (GOLD analysis project Ga0100391, IMG submission 81541) | Groundwater microbial communities from Crystal Geyser aquifers in Utah, USA - Crystal Geyser metaG 2015-15 | ecosystem: Environmental > Aquatic > Deep subsurface > Groundwater | place: USA...
AATATTATGACTAGAGTAAAGAGACTAGTGGTGTGTGTGTATAGGAAGCAGGCATAGGCACACGACCTAATAGAGAGAGACCTAACTCCTGAGTCCTATGGTAGTCCACCTGGGCTTAATTTGCGATAGAGTTAATGATCATGTCAAAAAACAAAAAAATATTATCGAATACTCCAAGTATTAATTTCGTCCTTTTTAAAAAATATTTTTAGTTTTCCTAAAATGAGGAGTATTTTCTTTGTCCCGTCACTGTTTGTACAGTAAATGATTGTCCACCAATCTTTCTTCTCAGCGCCCTCTAGAAATTTTCTGAAACTAGAAAATAAAAGCATCTGGAGCTAGTAGCTGCGACTTGGAAGATGGCGAAACGCCGCTTGGTCAAAAAAAGAAACCATCGCGAGGGCTGGCCGTTGCCAAATGCATCAGCAACAACATGAGTCGACTCAGTTTGGGTTCACAAATCCACAAGCATATAATCCCTTTTCTAAACACCTTATCCTTTATCATCGGAACACTTCCTCGACAATGATCAGCAACTTGTTTCGCGCTCGTTCCAACAATACCAAACAATACGTCAAATTCGACGCCGACTTGAAAATCGACTTGGGTCTCCTAACAAGCCACTGCGCACCTTTCGAGGGAAGAGTGGTGTATCAGGACAGCAAGTCCTACAAATCAATGGCCAAGCAGCCGTGTCTTTCAACTCGAAAATGCTACACGTGTTGCGAAGAAAAAGCCCTCGCCGCGTTTCCACTGTCAGTACGTCCGGCCCGTCATTGCCGATTTTGCATCAACCTAATGAAGCGTAATCTCGACCCCACGGGAGTGGGATACGACGGCTTTCTGGGCATGAAAGGGCCCGGTCGTACCATTTCTATACCAGCAAAGAAGGCCTTCAGGGGCGACAACCGCAGTGGTGATTCGAATTCGGTATCATCGGGAAAGTTTAACTACAGTGTCAAGTCAGCCGTCTTCAACTCTGCAGAATACGTCTGACTTTCCTTTGTGACATTTTTTTCGCACCGATAGAGTAATGCCAGAATAGCTCCGTTTCACAAATGCGATACTCATCTCTACGCACCATGGAATTTTCAAACATACATACGATAAAATAGCATTCGCAAACTGCATTACAAAGCTATCGGAAACGAATTAAAAGACTAAACATATAAATCCTACCAAAATAGTTTCAACAGCTTACTTCCCAATTGCCATCTACTACCGTATTTTGTATTACTTTATCGTTCGTCTCGTTGTTCCCTTCTTTTACTTTCTCTTTCGGCAAGTCTTTCCCCGATGGCTTATTCCGTGATTGTGTCAATCTTTCTCGTGCTTTCTGTACATTCCCATTGCACTTTTCGATGGCTCGAAGACCGGCCAAAAATCCTAGATTTGGATTTACTTGTCGTGCGGATCGAATCAAATTGAGGGATTCTTCCAGGGTATACCCTCCACGCGAGATTAACCAGGCGGAGCATACTGCTGCCGATCGAGAGACGCCACGGGCACAGTGAATCAACACGTTTCGTCTAGGTCTTTTAATTCGATTGTTTGGAGTGATAGGTGCGACTGGTGTCTCTATGCTATTGCTAATGATGGAGAGAATTTCTTCTAGGCGGTCCGAGACAAAATCACTCTGAGCCTTATCAGGTAAATCCCAAACTTCATGGTGAGTTACCAGATGTCGGCCAAATTTTCGTTGCTCCTCTTTCAACGTGTCTGTAATGGCTGAGATAATGGATCGAGAAGACAGGACAGATATTATTGTCCATTCTTCGTCTTGTTGATGGTTGTCGTTGTCTCTATCGTACTGCTGTAGCTCGAAGATAGCGCGAACTGCCGCCATTCGGCCAATCCAAAATCCAGGTAAAATCTGGCCCAGTGCTGTTTTGTTTGAAGGTCTTGCCATGTTTTAGCACATCTCATGAAGCTGTATTTTGGATATGAATGGTGGTGGAAGATACTGTTTTTTTTTTGCCTGTCGGCTGGGTTCTCCCGCACAAAATTTCTTGTTCGAACTTGGAACTACCAGATAGACTACTCGGAGTAGCTAGCTACTAGACTAGTACCTACTAGAGTAGATACATCTGTTATCACCATTCCCGGGATATGGAAAAATCCTGGGGCTGAGTATCCAATTTTCCGGGATATCCAAATCCCGGGCTTGTTTGACGATTTAGTGATCACCAATTCCGGGATATTGAAAAAAACTCGGGATATATTTTATGCTTATACGGAATGTAGTATGGTTTAATGTTACATTGTATTTAGATTAGCATCGTATAATAAAAATAAACGCAACGATTTCTTGTGGGACAAGACTACTAGTAAAAAGCCAGTGTTTTAGTAGTAGCTTTGTTTGCCCGATGATCGACAGAGTTGTGTTTCTCAGTTATGATTGAGAATAAGTTTACAGTAGGTAAAACAGTACACTAGAATAATCGAATGAATACGTTTATTTGAATAATGAATTAGTAAATTAAAGTGGTTCAGCAGCTACCTGTTAAATGCTAGCTTAAAAGTGCTTGACCATTTTATTTTAATGCACACGGTCTCCAATAAGAAGTTGTTTATTCGAATTCAAAACGTTTCACCTTATTCGAATGAATTAAATTAAAGTGGTTCAGCAGCTACCTGTTAAATGCTAGCTTAAAAGTGCTTGACCATTTTATTTTAATACACAATTGCTTGCAAATAAGTTAACAGGAGGTAAAACAGTACACTAGAATAATCAAATGAATTAAATTAAAGTGGTTCAGCAGCTACCTGTTAAATGCTAGCTTAAAAGTGCTTGACCATTTTATTTTAATACATTTTTTTATACAATTGAGAATAAGTTTACAGTAGGTAAAACAGTACACTAGAATAATCGAATAAATACGTTTATTCGAATAATGAATTAAATTAAAGTGGTTCAGCAGCTACCTGTTAAATAATAGCTTATGGACTTAAAAGTGCTTGGCCATTTTATTTTTATTGACAGCCAATGGACCATTATTTAATAAAATTGCACTGAGATAGTAATTAGATCACATGCTGTTAAAAATAACGGTTCGTATTACTTAAGCCCAACAAATGCTATTTCCAGAAACAACCCAGGGATTGTGTTTTTCCCCATCCCGGGACAGTTTTTCATATCCCAGGGGGTGGGATATCCCTGGATTGGTGATAACACATCTTCTTATTACCCTCCAAAGATCATTATTTCTTTTAGTCGTGCATGAATGGATCGTAGCTCATCGATTTTCCTAGTAGACTACCAGGTAGTCTACTACTAGTCTAGTCTACTTAGTAGCTAGACTACCAGGTAGTCTACTACAAGTCGTAGTAGTCTCTAGTAGACTTGTGCTGTTTGGTTCTGAAAGGATGATTAGCTATATGGGAGTGTAAATTCCGAGTATGAACACTCGTCAGCTACTGTACCTGCATTGCTTCCCCGTGCGCAACGTCAACATATTATTAGTTGTCCCACATTTATGTAAAAGAGGCAGAACCATTTTTGTTGTGAATGCGTGTAACCGACAGCTAAGGGCAGCAAACGACTGGTGAAATCAGTTTGGCTTGGTAGTTTTCGGTTAATTTTGGTATCATTGTTACTATGACCATTCTCTAATTCTGAATACTTGTCAGGAAACACTATTACATGCAATCATCTGTTTGTGCCTATTAGTAGGTTGCAAGCAACTCAATTTGATAGCTGCTTGATGTATGGAGCAAGACAGCAAATTCATTATTCAGAGTAGTCGAAACATTTCAGCGTTCCGGGAAAGCAGTCCATGGTCTCATATCATAGGATGTTTCCCATTCGTACGGAATATCCAAATTTTCAGGAGGTTCTTCGTCTTTGTTCACGGGGCGGCAGTATTTGTGGACAAAAGCAACCGCCTCCTTCAGCTGCTGCCTATTCTCTTCCGGACAATTGGCGAAATCATCTGTATAGTCCTTTTCGGGACTTGCACCAACCCCAGGCATCCAATTAAACCCTGGTAAGAATTGAGCGACATTTTCTTCCTTGGATTTGGAGTAATCCCATTTTTCCAGACGGGGCCCCACAGGCGAGTAGCGATCCTTGGCAAAATCCAGCATTCCGTAGGCATGAATGAGATTGTACAACCAGACGAGATTTCCATGCTGCGTGCCATATTTGGCGTCGTACCAGTTGGGCAAGCCGACGTGCCAGGTCTGTGCCCATTTTGCTCCGCCGGGCAAAGCTGTTTCCATACGACGCTGTAGTTTTTCATTGACGCGCTTGATCTTGTCCACGAGAGCATCATTATTTTCCAGTGTCTTCAAACTTGCCAAAATGGGTTGATCCAAATCACTGGGTCTCGCAGCTCCAATGGTCTGGGTGTGCGTCATGGGACCACTAGTCTGCGTATCTTGGTGTAAATGATATTGCCACAGCCACAAACTTCCAAATTCCATGGGTTCAAACTCTGGTAGCGTCAATTCTCTCAATTTCACCGAAGGTGCATACAGGCGACCTCCCTTGTCGTAGGGGGAAATAATAAAGACTCCCATATCATGTTTTCGCGCCAACTCAACATTGGCATAGTTTCCATGATGCCCGTTGTTCATGCCCTCGCTATCTCCCGAAGCTGTGTAAGATCCAATAAAGTGATGGTGCAGGTTGACGTAGGCAAAGGCATCCGTTTCGATGGCGCGTCGAATGAGATCAGCTCGTGCGTGTGTACTGAATCCAATGTGTCGAATCTTTTCCTCCTTTTGTAAATCTTTCAATGCATCAATAAGATTACCTCTTTCGGGAACATTATCAAACAAGTATTTGAACTCTTCTTCCGAGTTGAGTCCATGGACACTGAACAAATCGAGGTATTTGACTTTGAGGGTTTGCATCTGTGTCAGGATTTGCTTTTTGTAGCTTTCTACCGTCATGCTCGCCGCGACGCCGCCCTTGGTCTGGATAATCAAATCTTCTCGCTTGACAAACTTTTCCTGGAACAACTGTTGCAAGGCAACTCCCAATTGCAGTTCGCTGCATCCGTATCCTTTGGCTGTTTCAATGTGCGTAACGCCCATGGAAATGCCGTGTTTGAGAATTTGCACCAAATTGTCCTGACATTCCGGTTCGACTTGATCAATTTTGGAAATAGGCTCAGCTCCGCCGCGATTCCAAGACTGCTGAAAGCGCATACAACCCAACGTTACCAGGGGCATTTGCAACTCGGTCTTGCCGTATCGCACAGTGGGAACCCGGCGTGTTTCTTGTCCCGTGAGAATGTTGGCCAAAGTCGAACATTCGTCCACTAGCAAAGACATGGCTGCGTCCGCCCGTTCCTGGCGGCTCTCGTCGTCCAAATTGTCGGTAGTATTGGTCTGTACATACTTGATGGTGGCCAAAATATTCCGCCCCGCCTTGATGAGACGATCAGTCGAACTGGGAGACGCGTCTTTGTCCAGTGCTCTTAAAAACTGGGGACAAGACTTGGAGAGGAAAATTCGAGCAACCTGTTGTGCCAGTGCTTCGTCTTTGAGGTCCTTGACGGCATCATCAGTTGTGGCTTTGAGGGCAGTATCGTAAAGGGTGGTCATGTCTGTTGACTCGCTACCTGTTACTTTTTTACTAGTCTATTATTGTATTGACTTAATTGACTAGAGTATGTATGATGTGTGGCTCTTCTTCGTCGATCTTGAATCTTGGCCCACAGTTTTTTCTGACGGCAGACGCATCCTTGCTTCTACTAGCCTCGTGATCTGTTGGCTTTTTTGAAAACGTCATGGCGAGAAAGTTTCATTCCCGAGCTTGATTGATTAGGATGTCATTAGTAGTACCATAGCAGTACTAGTATTACCAGGTACTACTAGTAGACTAGTCTACTACTACTTCGAGTACTACTACTAGCTACTAGTCTACTACTTGTCCTGTACTAGTACTAGACCCCCCCTAGTAGTACCTGGTACCAGTACTATTTATTTTTTCCTTTTTCTTTTAGTTCGAACTCTTTTGTGTGTACGTACTGTAAATTTTGCAATGCTGAATTTGCTTCTTTAGTACATCAAGGAATACTACTGTACCGTACTCCGAGTACTGCGGGCGCCATAGTTGCAAATTAAGCCCAGGTGGACTATGGCAGTTTACCTTGTTTCCACATTAGGCGATTCAGTGGAAGACATGGGACTCATGAGTTAGACCTTACTCTATTAGGTCGTGTTGCCTAGCCTGCTTTATACACACAGGACCACTACTAGCTAGTCTTTATCCATAATATTCATCTATTATCTAATAGTCTCCACACTAGCTTTTTACGGTTGTGATCCCCCGTAAATTTGACAATCAGTCATATCGTATGGTAGTCAAGTATTTGGGAATAATTCTCTGGAACTAACAAATAAAACTAGACTACTCTAGTAGACTACCAGGAAAATGATGTATTTTTAAGTTCACACCGCATCCCTGGGCAACACATGGCCCTCCTCCGTTGAGGGATACTTTGGATTCCTAAAAAAAAATTTCATTTGCACCATGTTGCATCTTAAGCAGTCTCTTACAGCCAGTCGTTTCCTATCTAGATTCGTGTTCGAGAATTCGTCGCAAAAACCTTGATGATTCCTATCGGCTCATCTATCACCTATCATAAACACCTTTTACTATACATCATTATTTTTCTGACTTTATTAACTCATTATTGCGTTTGGATTTTGGATACTTCACGATGGACCGAGAAGATACAACGCAAGCCCTTATCGAGTCTCTCCAGACCCGCTACCCTACCAGGGGCTTTAAGATCCATCCTGCCATTAGCTTTTCTCTCAACCAATCATCAGATGGCATAGGTTGCATTGCCAAAGATGACATCAAACAGGACGAGATTTTGCTAGTCATTCCCAATGCCACAAGAATCTCTACGTCGAATGTCATGAACACGAAAGAATTGCGCAATCTCAGCAAGAACATTGAACGAAAATGCAAACAAGTCAACGCTCAAATGATTGCCCCGGAAGATTTTGCATTGGTCGTGGCCGTCATGCATGTCTTGTCCAAGAAACAGACGGAACCGACCAATCCATTTGTCCTTCAAGCCTTCACTTGGCCTTCGGAAAATGAGATGAAGGAGTCATCCATGTTTTACTGGGACGAATCGAAAATCAAGGAGATTTGGAACCGCAGCCTTCTAGACTATGAATTTACCAAACGGCGCGAGAACGTACGTCAAATCTTTGAGGAAGCTATTTTTCCTTTATTGAAAAACGATTCCGACAATTTTGTGGATACTAGTCTGGCAAGTAATACAAATGCGCTACTATCCCAAAAGGACGCCCTCCGGAATACTTTTGTGTATGCCTTTAGTCTGCAATGGTCGCGGGCGCACGCGTCGCCCGACACAGAGCTTGTTCCCCTGGTGGAACTCTTGAATGGTAATTCGTCTCGAGTCAATCAAAGTGAAAAACCGGGTAAGCTAGTAGATAAATTGGTGATCAATGTGGCTATGGCAAGCGGTAAATGGCCCTTTTTGGAAGGCAGCATTTTCCGGGATGGCTGCAATCTGCCATGCTCGGCTATTTATGCCAGCCGCGATTTGGAAAAAGGAGAAGAACTCTTCATTGATTATGGTGATTTGTCACCGGTTAGTTTTGTCTATCAATACGGCACTCTTCCCGCAAATTTTATCAGCCACCACGACATTCAAACCGAAGTGAGCGTCTGGTGCGACCCCTCCTTGATTTCCACCAACCATAGACTCGAGTGTTTCAGGAGGCATGATTTTATTGTGGAGGAACTGAAATCCAACAGCTGTATTTTGTGTAATATAGGACTCGAGGACTATGTCGACATGTATTTGCAAGGCTGTTACGAGCCGGATTCTATCAAGAATATACGACGCATTTCAATTCTGTGCATGCTAACACACGAAGAGTTAGAACGCAATTTAGCCTTGAAGGTTCCTCTGGATGTTCTCTATAAGACCCAGGTTCTTCCATTGATGTGTCAGATCATTGATTACAATTTGAAAGAGCTGGACCATTCAAATAAGTCAAGTGCCAACGATATGGAACGAGCCAAGAAATCTGGAACGCCTGCTTGGGAAAAGGCTGCTCTACTGGCACGACTTTCTTACAGGGAAAGTCTCATTCGATGGCGACATGCCATAGCGAGGCAAGGAATACCATCACACGTCGACGGTAAAAACAACGGTCTACTTCCCTGTCTTGCCAGTGGTGGCTGCGCGCTATGCGGTCGAACGTATCCTTGCTTGATGTGTACTCGCTGTAAGAAAGTTAAATATTAAATATTGTAGTCGTGGGCACCAACGAGTCCATTGGAAGCACCACAAGATTGATTGTGGAGCCTCCAATGTTTGAATAAGTCTCTATGTCGGTGGGATTGCTAGGGAATCCGCGGTACCGGGCCAGGCTTCCATGGCGGAACGAAAGAGCAGTGTCGGGACTTGAGGAGGCACGACACCTCATTATTTTAAGGAGTTGCTTTCGATACACTTTCCTACTGCACCGTGCGTAGCTGCTTGGCACACCCTCTGGAGCAATTAAAACTATCTCGTTCGAATTGGCGTGGTGGTAGAACTCCTTTAAACTTTAAACTACTTGTAGACCTATTTCAAAAGAGATGCTTTGGACACATTTTTCTGTTGCATCGTACTCTGTACTGGTAGAGTTCTCCGAGTAGCTGTTTGGAACCCCCAAGAAGATCACAACAAACCTGCTGGAATATTTCGTTTTAAAAGCTGGAGTTCTGGTTGTTTTACAGGAGGCTCAAAGTAACGGGTACTACCACTTTTAGTACTAGTATGCTGCTGCTGGTACCAGGTACCTGGTATACCGTACCTGGTACTGTACCAAGATTGACAGTAATGATCACTAAATCTCGGAGGAAATATCTCTGTCTCATTTAGCATTCTATGTGCTCTTTCTGAGAAAACGTTAATAAAAATACTTATTGGAGATGATTAATTAACCAATGGTATCCATGAATCATGCGATGGGCAAGAAGGATCAATTCGGCTACTGAGATGCCTTGGCAAGACCAAAGCAAGAGAACGGCATTGAGAGAAGGTAGGAGGAATGTTCGAGCATAGAAACATGAACCAGTCGCATAAAACAATGGCCCTTTCGTACCGTAATAACACCTTTACTTCGTACCGGTATAACACCAAATAAATAACAATAAATGAAAACCTCGACAACCCACACCAAGAAAATCTACAACAACTCTTTAACGGAATTGAACGATAGAATCAAGCAGCATCTCGCATCTAGAGGTGGTAATATTGACAGAGAGAGTGACTTTGAAAAACAACTCAAAGCGGCCATCAATAGCAGCAGCAGGATGAGCACTGCCAGGGCCCCATCTGATGCTGGCAGCATTGGTGGTGGCAGCAAAAGCAACATGACACTGCTGCCATCAAACTTCGTTCCGGGCGAACATGATGTCTTGTGTGGTCGGGGAAAGAAAAACTACAACTCATTGGGTACGTTACAACGTCTCGTGCGCAAAAAAAGTAGTCAAGTAGTGGTGTGTGGTGTGCATCACCTTTGCACACCAATTTGTGATGCAGCAGTTATTCACACGCATTTTTATTTTCAATTCTTTTGCATCACAGGGAATCAGCGCCTGCGAATCATTGTCGATGCTTTTGTTGAACGGTACGCGAACTCAACAAGTCGCCAGGACAAGTCGGATATCCTGTCTACCATTGTGAACACAGTCCGGGGGAATTCACCTTATGGCGGCTTTGTGAAGGAAGACACCACAACGGGACGTTGGTACGAGGTAGGTGATTTTTTGGCACGGGAAAAGGTCTCCCAAGCCTTTCGGGATGCTCTGTCGCATGCTTATCGTTCTTCCAAAAAGTACAAGCATGAAAAGCGAAGAATGCGAGACAAGGCCGCCAAAGCCGCTAAGGCCTTAAAAGAAGGGAAACCTGTACCTGCAAGCAAACCTGCTAAGAAGAAAGCTGCACCGAAGCACCCCTCTAGTCCTCTACAGCAAAGAGGAAGACTGTCTGTTTTGCGCGAAGAATCTGCTTCCGCGCCAGTATGTATGCAATTTGTCCCTTCTGGACAAGGTAATACGCCACCTAATGGTTCTTCGGGAGTGATGATGCCTGGAACCGATGCGGTCTCGGACAACACCAGGGTAAACCAGGAAGAGCGGAACCTATACCTGGGCGATCCACCAGCTGGTTCACAGCAGCAGCAGGTTGGTTACAATAACTTTTCTGGCGTGCCTTCGTTCTTTCCCCAGGCAAATCCAATGATGTACAATCAATTTTATGGTGCTGGTATGAATACACAATCAGGCATGACTATGGGACAACATCGACGCCATTCTGAATTCATGATGAGAGGTTTAAATAATACAAATGCAATGAATATGGGAGGCCACCCGTATCACAATTCGAACACTAACTTGAATTGGTCTCCACAAATGGAATTCCAAGGAGGTATGCAGGGTATGCAGTCTTTCCATTCTTCCTTTCCCTCTGGCGTTAATTACCAGGGCGGTGAAATGATGGCTATGGGCATGGGGAATATGAATCGTGGTATGGCTGGAATGATGCAAACGGATGCAAACAATATGATGAATATTCCAAATCTGCAAGGCGGCATTCCTCGTCAGCGTTCGCGGTCAATGCCCCTGCAGCGGAGTGTATCAACGTCGTCGGCGACGGGCATTATATCAGGACTCGAGTTAGCCCTTCCTGAATTCTCTCACCACCACCACGATGACGACGACGAGAATCCGTTTGAGCCCGTGCCTTTGCCATCTGAAGAGGCAGGCAGAGACCCGTCTGATGGAGTTGAAGATGAACACAGAGAACGGGACACTGCGCACACTCCTTGGTAGATGGGGAATCTGGGGTAAAAGGTTATTGCGCAGCTACTAGGTCTTTATTCAATAATGCAAAACTTGAGCGTTCCGTTCTGTGTGTGTGTTTTGCTAGCTAGACAGGTTTTTTGCATCATAAACTGTGTAGCAGCGAGCTAAGCAAGCTCTACGTGTTCTGTACCTGGTAGCTGTGAAGTACTACTAGTCTAGTAGTAGTAGTCTACTAGTTAGACCTTCTCGAAGCAACAAGAGTTTGACAATTTGGTCTGCTAGCGTCCGGTAGATTAGATTTTGGTCGCACACTATTTTTGATCTCCTCGACCATTGAAATCTCTTGGGCTCGTGGCAAAGCCTCATTGCATACCGCCGTGTCAGCAAACGAGATCTCTCATTGGTTCATTCATCTACTCTACCGTGGTACTCGTTTATTCGCCCATTAAAAGAGAGCTCTTCAATCAGATATCAACACATACGATCAACAACATTCTTATTTTCAGGTAATTACATCTCGGCCGCAGAATCCTTATTGAATCCATTTCGGAACAAGATGGTATCCATAGCCAAGACTCCCCAGGTTGACCAACCGAGGTTATTGCAGTTAAGCGACTTGATCGATAGCAATGCTTTCTTCGACAACCTCGTGGACATGATTCCGCAGAAGCTCTACATCGCAGGCCATTCAGGGGACGACTACAACCCCAAGTACTTTAAAGGGCAAGCTAAAGAGAGCCGAGAAGCACGAAGATCTCAACAAAAGGCACAGAAGCGAGCCAAGTTTGATCCTGCCTTGCGGGAAACGACGGTTCAGATGAAGAAGCGTTTAGAAGGCGAGAAGACAGCTAGCAGCAATAATCTGTTGCCACAGAAGAATCACAGCGAGATCAAGCCTCCTACTAAGGGAGCTGACACTGGTAACAGCAGTAAAGATAATGATGCCGCAGAGAACGAATTAGCACCTCTCATTCCTAAGGATAACAAGTCTCGCATTGAAGCTCTTAGAGCCAAGTTGCACGCAAAGATTGCGGCAAGGGGCGGCAATCGTCCAACCGATCCTACCGTTGTCTCCAAGCGAGCAGCTCGTCGCGCCGAGAAGCAACGTCGCAAGGACGAAGCAATCAAGCGCAAGAAGAACGCCTCATCATCCAAGGTTGATGGCCGTTCCACGCAGACGACTAGTTACACAATGGGAGCTGGCTCCAAGGCAGGGTCAGCGGCACAAGACTTGGCACAAATGGACTTTGGACGACTAACAGGTCTCAATCCCACGGCTGCCACTTACAAGAACAACAAGGCTTTGGCCAATCTTGGCAAAGGAAAGAATCTCGAAAAGATTTTGGCAGACGCTGAACAAAAGAAGGCCCAGCTTGAAGAATTGAAGCGCAGTTCCAAGGCCGAGGACAAGGAAAAACTCCAGAAGATTCAGTGGTCCGATGCTCTCAAGGAAGCTTCGGGAGAACGTGTCAAGGATGATCCTGCCAAAATCAAAAACAAATTGAAACGCAAGGCAGCAAAGAAAGCCAAATCCCAAAAAGCCTGGAAGTCCCGCACGGATCAGACGCAGCAAAAGATTGACGAGCGGCAAAAAATTCGTTCGCACAATTTGGAGAAACGCCGCATCGGGGGCAAAGCGGGTTCTAATCTCAGTAGCAAACGAATTGAGGACGATTCAGCAAAGGATGGCAATCGCGAATCGAGACGTCTTGCGAGACCTGGCTTTGAAGGAAAGAAGCAAGGATTCCTCAACGCGGCGAAGCAACAGTAGCTGCCATGTTCACCTTTTTACGCACGTCTGTTTTTACGTAAAATAATAGACCTACTTGATTGATTCAATATTACTAACCAAGATGCTTATGTGTTTTTGCTCTGTGTTACGTAGTTCCCTTTGAATGCGGTTGGGCTTCATGTAATGAGAACGCTGTGTTACCCATTTTGTAGACAAATCTGAGAGGGATTATGGCACGTCAGCTTGTGGCAATATCGAAGCGTGTCTTTCTCCAAGATTAACAAAATTCAAACCAGCAGAATATTTTCATGAGAGAAACCGCCTACAAATCAGCTTGGCTGTTTCTCGATTCTACGGGGGTACCGAAGAGGGAGCATCGCTCTTTTGTTGCGTGCTGCATCTCAAGAAAGCGCTTGCACATTGGCCGGTAGCCATCATTGCTACTATCCTCGATATGCATTTGTTTTTCTGATGACTAGTATAGCACCTTTCGTTTTTCCTATCTCTATCCGCGTTTTCATTTACACCAACAATAAATTCGTCAATCGATCGTAATCCCAAAGTATGCCATCACGAGATCATCGCCGTCTTGTGCCAGAATATGATGTTTCTCACGGGGTACCAAGTGCACCATTGTCCCAGAAGGAGCTGAATGACGTTCTCCGTTGATCGTAAATAAGGCTCGTCCCGACAAGACGTAGAATACTTCGTGCATACTCCCGTGCTCGTGCTCCGCCACAGTCTGGCCTGGTGCCAAGGTAGCCACAGAAAACCCCGAGAGGTTAGGAATTTTGAACGGTGGAATCAACTGCCTTTTGTGTATCGCCCGTCCCTGCTGATCTTTGTGAACGGTATCGCTGTCTGCAATGTTATTAATGTTTACAACAGATCCATGGTATGGACTACTATGCAGCTTTTCTTGCGTGGAGGGATGAACTGTGGTGACAGTCCTCCCAGCTACGAAGCCCAGTACAAACGTCAACACAAGAAAGAGAACAAGAGTTCTGACTGGTAAAGTAACACCACTCTTTCCTTTTTCACTGTATACATTCATGTTGTCAGCAGATATGATTGTTTGAAGTTGATCTTTGAGAAAACTATGATGATTGATGATGCACCAACAACTGCAGGAATACTATGATGTAGACTCTACTAGAGACCAAAGACCTACTACTACTAGTAGCTAGTAGAGTCTCTAGCTAGTACTAGCTAGCTACTGTACGAGGTACTAGTGGTGTGGTGGATGGAGAAAACAGAAGCAAATAATTGTGTCATGAGTACGAATTGAGTCTTGTTGAAAAGGTAGCAGTGCGATGCACGTAAAAAATGTAAATACGACATTCTGATATAAGATGATGAATGATGAGTATTATGAAGAAGTAATCGACAGCAATGAGCACAACCACAACTCTACCAACTACCAACAAAAAACTTCAATATTTACACAGAGCAAGCATGGGAGTTGACAAAAAACAAGTACCCAGCTATCTCGAAGGAGACAAAGGTCAAGAAACAACAGCTTTGCGAGTGGATCTGGATTTGGAGTCCCTGGCCCATTGGATGACGCGACAGCCTGCTTTGACGTCGCTACTACTGGCGTCCGACTTTAAGTTCGCCGATATAACTGATCAAAAGAGAGTACAAAGAATGCTTTCCGTTTCTCAATTTGGCTTTGGTCAATCCAATCCAACCTTTCTGTTGACACTACAAGATCCAAATAGCTCGTCCCAAACCCTACAGTGGGTACTGCGCAAGAAACCAAACAAAATTGCACATGCATCAGCTCATGCTTTGCACCGGGAAGCCAAGGTTCTCAAAGCCGTCGAACGTCACAATCAACTCCATCCTGATAAACAAGTACCAGTGCCTCGTGTCCATATTTGTTGCAACGATCAAAAGGTACTCGGAGCAGAATTTTATATCATGGACTTTGTCAAAGGTCGCATCTTTACCGACCCGTCCATGCCCCACTTGACGAGAGACCAGCGTATTGCTCACTACAAGGATATTATTCGAGTTCTGGCCAATTTACATTCCATCAATTACGAAGAAGTTGGTCTGAAGGACTTTGGACGTCCCAATCGGTACGTCGAACGGCAACTGGATCGATTAATATCGGTCAGTCGAGCACAATCCGATCTGGCGGAAAGAGACAACCATAGTATGCTAGAAATTGAGCAAATAGCGATACAACTGAAACAGTACGCGTCACGTTGTCCGAACGTGGTTGGTCTCTTGCACGGGGACTTTAAGGTCGACAATTTGATCTTTCACGAAACAGACAACAGAATCATTGGAGTGTTAGATTGGGAGCTCTCGACGATTGGTGATAGTTATTGCGATTTGGCGAACTTATCCATGATGTATTATATGCCCCAGCATTCTCCTGGAATTACAGGAATTGCTGGTTTAGATTTGAAAAAACTAGGGATTCCGTCGCGAGAAGCATTGATTGAAATGTACTGCGCCTCCATTGTCGATCCGTCTCCACTCCAGTCTCTCCATACTGCCATGGAATGGAGTGGTTTTTACTTGACATTTCTTTACTTTAAAAATTGTGTTATTGTGCAAGGAGTCGCACAACGAGCCAAAGAAGGTGTTGCAAGCAGTGCCATGGCGGGTCGTGTCGCAAGTCTGTTGCCCACTATTATTCAATTGACGCAGAGCATTTTTCAAATGCATCCGCCGCCTTCTCTATCTGCAAACAGTAGGTTGTAAAATGGAATAAAAAGCAGTGAAACTATTCAAGCATGTATTCGGCATCACCTCTGCAATCGAAGTGGGAAGTAGATCAATGCCGCTCCAATACGGCGATTATTTATCCGTCCTTGGTCGTTTCGGGCGTTTGTCACTGTTTTGTGAAGCCAGCAAATCAAAGAATACTTCTGCAATGACGCGGTCGTTTCTATGTCGTCAATGATCAAGGGAAAATAGTATTGCTCTGCTTATCCAGATGTGCCCTTTCGATGGCTGCAATAGATCGATCTGGAAGTCTTGGTCAACAGGAAGGGAATACTCGCTCCCACCAGCACTGACGCAAAATGATTACACCACAGCTTCAAGCTTAGATCCATTCCGGAATGACAGCACGAAGCACCTCTAGCTTTTGGTAAAAGTATCTGTCTCTCCTCCTCCATAGTACTTCCGTGGATTTAGTTGAAGCATGAGCCTTTTGCGTTTTTCCTTCACTGCCAACAATGTGCAACAATAACAAAAAGCTAGTTGGCTCATTCTTATTGATAGCACAAATCCGTGAAATTAGCACGTGGCTTCAAGTGCGAATACTAGTACTAGACGAGCTACCACAAGGACTCGTCCTGTATCTGGTACGTACTACTGTACCATACAACTACTCCAGTACGGAGTAGCTACTAGAGTAGTTAGGGTTCCCGAGTTACCCTGGAAGAGACAGTAGTATTAACAAATGTACTATTTTCCAGGATACTCAAGATTTTCAATTAGGAGCATTTTGAAAAATATTTAGGAGCGTTTTAGGAGCATTTCAATTAGGAGATTTTAGG
>Ga0100391_1003440_pt1 | contig 16022 bp, 13 predicted proteins | sample CryGeymeta201515_FD_81541 | JGI IMG/M metagenome (GOLD analysis project Ga0100391, IMG submission 81541) | Groundwater microbial communities from Crystal Geyser aquifers in Utah, USA - Crystal Geyser metaG 2015-15 | ecosystem: Environmental > Aquatic > Deep subsurface > Groundwater | place: USA...
CCGATTTCTCCCGATGTGTTCCTGTTTCTGAGTGGGAGACGGGATGGGGCATTTCGGGTCATTCCGGTGACGTCGGATTCGGGTCTCCTTGTCTCACGTTCCCTTCGGCTGGCTCTGAAGATTCGTGGAGGAGGGTATGTTCGCCGTCGCACATTTGATCCTGTCTCCAATACATCCTCCTCTCGCCTCTTCCACCACAAAAATTTTCCTTTCCATTCGTGTTTCAGTAGTCTAGTGTGTTGACGCACACACTACCAGTGTTTGCTTTACACGCTGATTCACACAGCTTCACACAGCTTCACACAGTTTCACACAGTTTCACACAACTTCACATTTTTTTACACTACTAGTAGTAAAAAGCACGCTTGTAACAGCTTGTAACAGCTTGTAACACGTCGTAACACTTCGTAACACGTCGTAACACTTCGTAACACGTCGTAACACTTCGTAACACGTCGTAACATTATTTCTTTGAAACACTTCTTTGTAACACTTTTTTGTAGTACTCTCTCTCACACACACAGACAAAGCAACGGTCATCCTTACTGATACTAGTAATTAAATGCTCAATAGGTAGACTACTTGATTATCACTTTTCGCGAGGTAAAGCATTGATCAGATCCTCTCCTACGTGCCGACGAATAGGCGAATCAATAATGTTATCCCCCCCCCATCTCAGGAAAATCGCTTCGAAGGTTGCTTCCTCTAGTAGATCTCTGGTATTAACCAGCACCCCTATCCGTCGCAGTTGCAACCAGTTGGTCGATAAAGCTCCTCGCACCAACAAACGAGCCTTTTCTTCATCTTCTGGAGGCAGACCGACATCGTCGAGCAATAGTGGGAGTAGCAGCAGCAGCAGCAGTAGTAGTAATCATGCAGCCGCTGTCGGACCCTTTGCAGCACGACAGCAAAAAGCGGAAGCTCGAGCGAAAGAATTGCACAACGAAATTGAAACCATTTTCAAAAAGCATGACCACAAACGAGAAGAAGAAGTCAAGAAAGTCAAGAGCTTTAAAGGATTTCTCGGTACGTTGCCACTGCCACTGAAAGATGCTGAAATTGGACAAGCAGTTAATAACAAGTAATTTTGCCTTGATTGTCGAGTCCATCTACTCTTGTTCAAGTGTCTTTGTCCTTGTCTCACCCAAACAGTTCCCTTTCATTGCTTTTCGGATGTCATAAGATTTCTTGAGCAAGAACAAAACCAATATCAGTGTCATTGTCGTCAGTTTTCTGACGGTAGTACTGAGTGTAAAACTGGTACGTGTTGTATTGCACAATTGGAGACTAATAGATTCATTAACGTCTACTTTATCTGTGGACTCATTTTTTATCCATCCGGTCTCACGGCGTGTTATCATCAAATTAGGTACAATCCAAACAAGAGTACCGTAAACTCAAAGCTGAGTCCGAAGAAAGTCAACGGTTGTTGGAAGAAAAACGTCATTTACTCAAAGAAGTTTCCAGATCCACATTTTTGAATGCTGTGGCTCGTGATTGTGCTGTCGCTGTGAACGAAAGCTCTGCCAAGAAGAAACGTTGGTGGTCAAGTATTACTAGTTCTATCAATGATAATAGCAACGAAGTTGAACGTCTCGTGTCGAACGTTTTAAGAGGCCACATCGTTGCTTTAATTGGTGACGCGGCGCTTACGGAAGATGAAATCAATGCAAAAGAAATTGATGCCCTGCAACATTTGACGGAGGAAGAACGAGAATCTGTCAAGCTCAATGCCCTATCATCTTCGGAGGGTAAATCAGAAAAAGCTGCTGGTACACAAGAGAAACATCGGGAAGACGTTGTCTATGTCACCGATTCCGAAGGCAAAAAAATTGCCAAAAAGAGTGTCTTTGTCATATAACAATCGGAAGCTCCAATGGACGAATACAATGAGATTGCTTGTGGTTACAGACGAAATTAACTCGTGTAGATTTTTTTTTAACAATTTAAGCCCGTTCAATCATTTTTATCCTCTTTGGTTACGCTGTTGTTGATGTTGATGTCGCTGCTATTGCAGAAGCATCAACCAAACTAATCGATGCGTCAACACGCATTACTTTTTCTTTCCTTTCTGGATGTTGTTTGTTGTTTTTCCTACCGTCATTTTACTTGCCACTCGATCTAACGCTTTCTTCTTCCAAATATTCGAGTGTTTTGAAATAATCCAAGACTTCGCTAAAGTTCACTGTACAGAGCAAGAAAAAAAAAAAAACAGAGAAAGATATAAGATTAGTATGACTTCCTTGCAACCAATGACGAACCATGTTCATGGATGTTGTCATTTTTTCAACGTATCAAATATGTATACTATAATAAATAACAAGAGCATGTTTGACGTACTGGCTTCGTGCTGTCCACTTCGTTCGAGAGCACTCCTCCAGGCTAGCGGGACAGCTTGTTCCAAAACAAACTTCAAATCTGTGGTGGACAACATGGCATTCTGTCCTCCACTTTCCGGCATGTAGGGAAAGTACGAATTGATCTGCTGCAGTCGGATCACAAATTGTGAAACGCTCATAAAGATAGGTTTTTGAATTTCCAGTAGGTACCGTTTGACGCGTTTGGCGGTGTGGGGAGGCAGCATCGAATTGGTCAGTTCTTTCAGTGCCAATTGGAAGGCTTCGGGTGTTTCTTCTCCTCCTCCTGCCTCGCTGGTGTGTGTGTGACAAATATCATTAAACTTGTCGAGAACTTCTCCTGCCAACAAGACCCGCACGTGTCGGAACAGTGCGGGACCGTTGTCGTTCATTTGTTTTAACGATAACAATCGATCCAATTTTTTTCGCCATTCCAACCAATCTTCAACGTCCCCCATTTCGTACACGGCAATTTCAAACGATGCAGTATTAATGGGTGATGATGTTGTCGTCAGGCTGGTGGCTTCGGACTGCTTCGCATCGGGATCCAAGGAAATGGTAAAGGTTAGCATATCTCGTTTCAGTTCATCCTTCGGAGATCGTAACAATTTGATAATGGATGCCATGGTATCAAACTACTGTAGGGACGTGAAGAGAGTTGGTGCTAATAGTAGTTTAGTAGTCTGTTCGTTCGGTGTGTTGTGTTGTGTTGTGGTTTGTGGATGAAGGTTGCGTGAGTACGGGCTCAGATATTATAATGATTAACTACTCGCCTTTTATGGTTGGTTTGTTGTTTATGGTCATTCTGGTCATCGGCCTTTTTCAAAAAACACCAGTGTGAAGATTTTTTGTTACTATCAACGTGAACCTTTGTCCCTACTGTAGTTGTTGTCCTCCGTACTAGTAGCTGGAGTAGTGTGAAATCGTCGCACAGTGCTTCCCTACTAGCCTAGTAGTAACAACACTACTACTACTACTAGTACTAGCTAGTAGAGTCTAAGAGACCTACTCGCATTTGGGACGTTAACTTCATCTTGCGCATAATAATATCATGGACTTGATTGAGACTTCCCTCCAAACGTTAGTATTACTTCTATTCTCTACTGTAGACCACTTCTGCCACTTCTGCTGAAGCTTATAATCAAAAAGCGTGTCTTTGGTTTTGTTATTATAGAAAATGTCATACTACTCTGACTTGTCAGCAGACGACAGTAGTGGAGACGAGGAAAGTGATGATGAAATAATAATGTGTGCTGATCATGAACAGACTTTGGGTACCAACAAGAACAGGAAGACAACAACTGCAATGACAACAATAACAACAACAACAACAAAAAAGCAACAACATCAGACAAACTTCACAACAACATCATCAATTCAACAACCACAGGTTGATCGAATCATTCTTCATGTCGATATTGATTGTTTTTACTGTCAGTGCGAACATATTGATCGGAAGCTACCAAGATCTCGACCCATTGCCATTGGACAGAAACACATGTAAGTTCCACTTTTTTTTACTTCTTGTGCACTTGACAGACATAAAAACAAAATATGCTCCACCATTTAGTTTCTTCTTCTTCTTTTTTTGTTCTGCATTATTTTTTTTAGCGTACCCCTAATAATAATGACTAATATTGATTCGTTTCTGGTGTTTTTCTTCTTCTCTTTTCCATCGACGACCGACAATAATAGCATCGTCACGAGTAATCACGCGGCTCGAGCAATGGGTGTTCAAAAATTACAGCTGCGAGAACATGCCTACAAAGCTTGTCCAAAATTATTGATTGTGGAAGGTAGTGATTTGGAACGGTATCGTCGCCATGGACGCAACGTGTACGAAACCTTACGAGATACGGTCCACCGGATCGAACATAACATTAATAACAGCAATACTGATACCAACGCTCATAATGATACCAACAACACGAATATGACATCATCACCAGCAGCAGCAAAAGCTGCTGCTGCTGCTGTCCGTCGTGGACGTGGCATGGACGAAATGCAAGTGGATCTGACAAGTCTTCTGGTTCCGGGAAGAAAACTCCAACAGTATGATGATGCATCACCGAGCAACGTTCGTACTACCACGACAACAGAAAAACCCATTTATATATACGGAGATCAAAAAGAAACGGCCACGTTAGTAGAAGATCAAACGGGAGCTACTGCCGTCGTCCAGTTTGAAAAGGATCCAAGAAGATCCAGTCCTCCTCATTCCATTATGAGCAATCAACAAGAAGGTGAAGAAGACAAGACGAAATGGCAACGGCAACAACAACAACGTCTCATTCGAGCCGCAACCATTTTGGGACGTCGAATCCAACAAGACATTTTGAACAAAACAGGATTTACAACGACGTTAGGTTTGTCTAGTAATCCACTATTGGCCAAATTAGCATCGGATTTGCAAAAACCGCTGTCAATTAATGTGTTGTATCCGTGGCGAGCACCACCGTTGATTGCTTCCATGCCACTGCGAAAAATTCCAGATGTTGGACACGGGACCTTGAAACTATTAAAACCTGCATTGGAAGCATTTCATGGGGAAAGGAAACAACAATGCAGTAGTAACAGCAACAATAATACCGGTTCGTTTTGGACCTGTCGAGACATGTTACAGTTGCCAACTTCTGAAATCAAGCGAGTCTTGAACAGTGACGACAAGTGCAATATGTTGTTACAGCGTTGTCGAGGTCATGATAGCACTGAAATCATCGATGACCAGGGCAATGCTCCCAAGACAGTATCGTGCGAAAATTCGTTTCGTCGTGGGACTGTTGTAACATCCCAGTCCGTTTGGAAGGAACTGGAAGATCTTTACGTCCGACTTCCACGATTGCTCAAGGATCGACGTGAATGGTCTCAATGTCCTGCGAAAGCCTACCCAACAACGATTAAATTGACAGCGAGAGTTGTTGATAAAAGTCTGATGAAACACAAACGACGGCCCTTTGTTACGAAAAGTAAGCAAATTCCATTTGCTCGGGGTCGCGAACTGTTGGAATCGAATGATCAGCAGCATCAAAAGGAAATTGTAAAAACTACCATTGTCCCACTGGTGCAATCCTTAATTTTGGATGCTGCAAGTGATCTAAACGTGACACGGCTGAATATTGCTGTAACAAATTTCTTGGATGTTGCACGAGTAGAATCTCCTGCTAACAAAACATTATTTAGCCAGGCACAACAATCCCTTGCTATGGAGCACTTTGCGAATCAAACAAGTCAAAGCCAGATCACTGTGCAGTCTTTCTCTGGTAGCAACAAGCGAGCACACTGTGAAAGTCGGCAGTCCAACTCTTCTCTCGATTCGGCCTTCAAAAAGCAACGAACATCCCAACACTGTCAGAGACAACCAATTACTTTACAAACAATCGGTAACAACCAAGTTGTTGTGCCAGATGAAATCGACCCAGAAATACTGGCAGAGCTTCCTCCGGAAATGGTGAACGACATCATTCGAGATTACAGTGCAGTTGTTCGATCCAGTGACGAACCAATCCAAGCAAAACCAACTCGCATTGACCATTATTTTTTCGCACGACGTAAATAAGAAAGCAATGTTTGTTCAAAGCAGACTACATTATGCCTATGCCGTCCAGAATCAATCGCTTAAAAATATATGGAGAGAGTGCGACGACGTTGGAATCAGCAAATCCTCTACGGGTCGCTTCAGACCTTCACCATTTTCAATGATGATTTCGCTCTTGCTACTGCAAAAGGATGTTTTGGACAGGTAGGAATCTTCAGAGTCGCTTTCACTGCCAGTTTCCCAACCTGCATCTTCATCTTCAAATTGGGCCAATTCCGTCAACTCTTCGACCAGCTGTAAGTCTTGACACTTTTGTTGCATCATGTCCACGATGATGTCAATCTTGTCTTCGTATTTCAATCTTCCAGCTCTGGCCTTTCTTGCCGGACCGTGTTTCTTGTCGATGGCTTGTTCCAGGTTGGCAATGGATCGTTGGTACTGTTGGCTCAACTGTACCAGTTTGTCGTGTTCCAGAATACTCTGTTCGTGACTTGTTTCTGCATCTCTGATGCATTCGCGCATATCAGCCGCAGTTTCTGCCAACAGATCATTCGTCGCAATCGTTGTAAGGACTTGTAATTTCATTTTGCGATTCTGATCATCCATGCGAGCATTTTCTTGTTTCAGTTGTCGTGCTAACAATTTGGCTTGTTTGTAGTCTTTGTTCATTTGAACTGCCTGTTCATCTGTAATGATACGATAACCACTGGGCTTCGATGGATCCGTCTTTTGTTGCTGTTGTTGTTGCTTCTGTTGTGCACGGGTAGCATCAATGCGCTTTAATTTGCGTTCCTTGGCTTCTTGAATCCGTCTCAAATCAAACGTCGTACCCTCTTCCTGTTGTAATAATTGGGTTCTGTAAACTTCCATTTGCATTTTGATGGCTTCAATTTCCGCCAGTAAAACGGCTTCTTCTGGATCCGGTGTTGCATCAACCTTTAAAGTTGGCATCTTTTTTCTGTTGAATCGTCCAAAGTGCTGTTGCTGTTGCTGTTCTTGTCGTCGTCGCTTTTGGAGATCACTACTATTGTGTCGAAGCGGAAGATGAGGAATCGTTTGACCCGGACTAAAGTGAGGACTCAGACTACTGTTGCTGCTGTTGCATGTGCAACCGAGGGTCCTACCACTACTGTTCAAACTTCGACTGCTGCTACAACAACTGCTGCTACTGCTGCTGCTGCTGTCGTTGAGTCGCTTGATGGTCGATCTAGCAAAGGGTACCGATTTAAACGGCATACTGTGATGACTACTACTGCACGTTTCATCGTCATCCGTAATGACCGCCGATGGTCGAATCCAGGATATTGCTGGACTGCACTTGTTATTCTCCTTTTCGTCTTCTTTCTTCTTGTGCTTGTTGTTCATCATGTTGTTGCTTCTGGTTCTTCTGGGTCGCGTGGGAGCATTCTTTCGTTGAAGCTGATGTAATTCACTTCGAGATACTCCTCCTCCTCCTCTTCCTCCTAGTGATAGTGATACTGATGATGACATTGATACACTCGACATGGAAGCGGTAGAAGCCGTATTGGACGACTTGCGTGACTCACAAAGTTGTTCAAATCCGTAACTTTGATTGGAATCATCATTCATCCTATTGTTGTTGTTGGTAGGAGGAGAAGACGACGACGACACGGCGATGTTATCTGTTGTTGTTGTATGTAGCTTACTGGGAATAGTACAAGTTTTGGGTACTTCTTCTTCTTCTTTGTTGCTGTTGCTGCTGCTACTGGTGGTACGGTTCTGTGGGTGTGGTTGTTTCATACTATTGTTCTTCTTGGTAGCAGTAGTGGTTCGATCGTACGATGCTTGTCGAAAGACGGGTAATTGGATGCGATTGCGATGAGAATCCATCGATGCTTGACTAGACGTCGACGACGTTCGACTGGTTTGACTGACCATACTGGTCCGACTGCGTTCCCGTTGCAAATAACGATGACGACTTGGAATGTTAAGTTTTTCCAAATGATGTGCCAAGGATGAAATAGAACCTTCTTGTTGCCTATCATCATTGCTGTTGTTGTCATTACTCTTGGAACGAGATTGGTGGAGTTGAAAATTAGAAGAAAGACGCAACTTTTGTCCATCACTACTGATGATACTACTATGATTGTTGTTGCTGCTGCTGTTGTTGTAAGTAGTAGTGTTTCTTGAATGTGGTTCCTTGGTCAGCTCGCCCTTGGATTGATGACGCGACATTACACGTGAGATATTATTATTATTGTTGCTGCTGTTGTTGCTGCTGTTGTGAACAACCACTCCTATCGGTGTTGGCGATGATGCTGGTGAGGAACAAGTAGAGACACTTGATCTTCGTGTTCCTGTCCTCGCCGTTGTACCTGCTCCACTACCAACGGAACGACCCAAAGAAGATCGGCGACTGGTATCCATGATCCTGTTGTTGTTGTTGCTGCTGCTGCTGCTGCTGCTGTTATTATTACTGCTGCCATCCGATAATAGTGTTTGAGACACGTACAATCGACGAGAAACTTGACGAGACGTAGTAGTAGTTGTTGTTGTTGCTGCTGCTGCTGTTTTGACTTTGACTGGCTGTCCTAGAATATTATGATCATATCCTGCTGCTATGTTCTTTTGAATATTCTGTTCAAATACGGAACAAACAGTAGCTAGCTTACCGGGCGCCATGGTGGAAGCTTTAGTAGCAGTAGTAGTAGTAGCGATCAAACCAACCAACCAACCAACCAACCAACCAACCAACCAACCAACACAAACTAAAATGCTGTTTTATTAATTGTTACTGTTATTATTATTTTATGTACTGGAGGAGCAGAGTTTTACTCCTCACACATTTCATGATGATGAAGACGCGTTATTATTTTACGTGACTCATTCAGGGCAGTAATAGTAGTAGGAGTACCAGGTACTCATCTCGATACTACTAGCTGGCTAGTATGGTAGCTAGAATCCCTACTCCTCTCATCTCAAGCCATTCATCATCACACACTGGGTAGGAAAGCTGAAAACCAACCAAGACACATCAAGACCCAAATTGGCTGTTCAAATCGAAATAAGGATAAGATTACGGTCAGATTTTCGCACTTACTACTACTAGTCTAGTAGACTACTCTAGTACTCAACAAAAGTCTACCAGAGTATTTAAGGTTTCACTCGTCAATGATCATCCTACAGGTACAGTACCTGGTACCATAGTACTTGACTGAAAACATAATGCTGTGATGTACTAATGGTATTTACTTATAGGCAGCTGTTTTTGTGAGAAAAACAGTACTAGTACTAGAATACTACTAATCTATAATGACTTTTAAAGAATAATATACCTGGTACTATAGTACCTGGTAGGTACAGTAGTACCAGGTATCACTATTACTAATAGCTTGGAGAATGAATACAATATTAATACCGGCCTCTCTAAAATAACAATGAATGTTGGTTCCGATATCGTACCAAATAATCAAATAGCGCATGCTTTCTTTTTATAACTAGAGTAATAAAAAGTGGTCTTCGATGGCCTTTAAAAATTGCCACAACGATGGGTCGATTAGTCTACTAGTAGTAATAAAGTAGTAGTGCTGTCCTACGCCACCATGTTTCGTCGACTTGGAGGGCGGAGTGTCAAAAAAATTTATCACTACTACTAGACTAGCAGGTACTGTACCTGGTACCAGGTAGCTCTAAAAATTAAGCGGAAGTGGTCAGTCATCCAGCGAGTCGTAGTTGATTACTCCGAGATCTAACAAGCATGATCTCCATCGGGCATTCTACTCGTACCAGGTACAAGTCTTACTACCGCCTGGTACCAGGGTACTAGACTAGTAGTAGTAGCTAGTAGTACACCAGTTACTGTACTACTGTGGTACTACTAGCTACTGTAGCTAGCTAGTTGACTATACTACTACTAGTAGAGAGCTGTAGGAGTAGTACTAGTAGTCTCGACTACTTCTTAATAGTCGTGGTAGCTAGACTCCTACTACCAGGTACCAGGTAGTAGACTAGCTAGTAGAGCAGTACCACCGTCGCTTGTCTACTACCGTACAATACCAGAAGCCACTCTATTACAGCGTGCACGAGTACCTGGTAGTGTTTTGGTAATGAACGGCACTGGCTTTTTACTTTAGATGCATTCAGCACCTTGGAAAGAAAAAAATCATGAGCAGAGTTGGCTTTTGTCGTAAAGAACAGGCTCAGCATCCAGTAGCTACTATGTAGTACAAAGGTCATCGGAGTACCTGCTAATACTAGGAAGCTAGAAGTTTACATGACCAAGGAGTGTCTCTCACTGCTGATATGTCTTATCGCGAACTACTGGCTACGTAGCCATTAGCTAGAGCTATGGAATGGGCACCAAGAAAGCAAGAACGACGGCTGTGCTAGTTGTTCGTTGATGAAGCGAAGCACACTCTCACACCAGCAGATACGAGACGTGCCTGTTCGCGAAGCCAAGGCGGAGTATCATTCGTTGGCATTATCAACTGAACTATGTGATCATGCTAGACTACCATTTGCCAGCAGATAAAAGCACGACAAGCTAAATACTGCTACTACTACTAGTAGTTGTACTAGTAGCAAGCAAGGTGTTAGTTCTTGGTAACTACTACTAAGAGCTAGACTACTACTAGCGTGTAAGTTTCCAACAACTATAACCTGTTCTCGACTCCGATGTGCTTCCTTTGAATTTAGTTTGTCGTTGAAAGGTGAGCGGTGTTCACACGTCTTCTGAATTTGCCCCCACAGCTCTCGATACTGGTTGCTAGCTGTAGGAGTACATTGAGATGGTTGTAGCAAAAATGCAGTATGAGTAGAGTATTTCATAACAGGTGTATTTTAAGTCGGTTCTGTAATGCTTTATGAGTTAACCTGTTTACTTTTTAATTCATTGTATATTTTCTATGTGGGGTATCGCTCTTCTTTATTCTCTATGTGTGTATGTATGTATGTAGTCTATGTTTTGTTTCCCGATGCTGTGTGTGCGCGCGCGCATGTAATACATTACACAGCCACAGTCATGTAATTTTCTGTGTCTTCGTAATGTTCCAACCATTCCGTGGACGAGTTGGCCTGTTCTTTGGTTGCCGTGGATGCAAAGAAACGTTCCTCGACTCCTAGCTGCTGCTCGTAGTAAATTTCGGGCCACTGGCTCTGCATAAAGTCGTTCATGACCTTGGCAGCGACGTTGCTGCTGCATTCGTGTGCGTACTGAGTTTCACTGGCCTTGTGCACGGATTCTCCCTTGACGGGACTGGGTTCTCCGTACAAGGGGTTGCGTCCAAAGGCATCTTCCGCAGCCACTGTGTGATGTTCGTCCCACAAGCAAAAGGGGCGTCTGTCGCTGATCAAGTTGGAGGATTCCACCAACGAATCGAGAGTGTGCAGGGTCTTGCCGCAAGGAGCACCACAGCGGCCTTCCTTTTGAACAGGCCAAGAAACGACAAAGGAACTCACGTTGTGCTCCTTGCAAATGTCTTGGAGCTGTGATATGACGCTTTGAGACAATGCACGCTTCTTGCCATCGGTGGATGTCTCGAGGTGAATGTCAATAGGTGTGAGAGGACGAGGAGCTTCACCATGACTGGGGTGAGTCGCAACGGCCAATCCGATTTTGTCGGCGCCAACGTCCATGGCAAGGATAGCTCCTGTGGCCTTCTTCCAATCCAGCTTGGAAGCAATCTTTGCAGGTGCTCGTAAAGCTTTTGTGGCACTCATGGTTTAATTATACTGTAATGTGTGAATCTGGAATTTGATGTGAAGGAATAAGGATTTCCTTGTTTAGTCATGTAATGGAAGGGAATGTTTAAATTTTATGCGATGAATAGATTTCTTGCTTGGTAGTTTACGTGGCTCGATGATGATTACTTTGCGCAGAAGTGACACGACCATCAAAATGTCAGTGTTCGATTTCTTTCGGGGATGGCAAGTGTCTACTCCGTGGCAACTCCGACCAAATCAGCCGTTTGGAAGCTAGTACTTTAGGGTTAGGTACTTCTCTAAATTTCAGGCTCACAAGATTCCATCCTCTACGGGATTTCCTGTTATCCTGGCCATGCATTATTCATGAAGTCGCGAGGCCTAAACTGCCTTCCGAGTCGGAATGATTTTTCCCGGGAACGGAATAAAAAGCCGAGATATTTTTGTGCAAGTTTCATCGACAAGCGTGCAAAAAGGCAGTCGAAGATCCCAATATCAGGTTGCCGACACAGCAAACGTGCTCGCAGATCCAAAGATTCATCCAATGATTAACCCGCTCTCTCCGTGGAATCCATGATTCAAATATCTTTGTCCCTTTTTTGATCGCGAAAAAAAAAAAGAATCGCTGCTGCCGTGGACTACGTCTAATGAACCTTTCGTTTCTCCCCAACAAGTTCACTGCATTGTTGGCTCATTTCAAGCGCAACGGGCGCTGCCTACCATGGTAGCGCTTGGATGCGCCGTATCAGCGAGGATGAGGCCGTGCTACACTCTACTGTAGCTAGTCATAGCGGGGAGACAAAATAATCATACCAAAAAGTCCAGCGGACAGTCGCATAGGTGCGCCGCAATGATTGTATGGTACTCTACTAGTAGTAGCAGCAACAATCTTGAAAAAAAGAACACAAAAAGAACAAGCAGCTATGGTGTCTTCTTCAGGGAAAAGGATCAAGTCCAGAAAATACTACCAGGTAGCGCTTCTTTAGGCTCTCATTCGATCTGCATATCGAAGAATGTTCCAGATTCTGAGAAGATGGTCTAGTACCAGTAGAGATCTCTCTTACCATGAAACGCTGGGCTGAGGAGGAAGTAGAGAATCCTATCATCTACCCGGTATGATGAGAACATGTTGGCCACGAGCCATCAGGTTGGTTCGGTTTTTGCTTCAGCGACAACCATTCGTGCATTCTTTGTGTTGTCCACTCATCATCAGCGACGTGATAACGCATTCAAAACGACGGCAACTTGACAGAAACCCATCAACACAAGTGTCAACAGTCAACCAATTACTGTACTTTTAAAGACCAACAACGCAATCGCGGATAAAGGGTAACAAGCCTACGAAAAGCTCAATTAACGCAAGAAGCTCGATAGCATTCTCTAAACTTCGCTGACTTGATATTAAACGTTTGGTTATAGTTGACAGTTGACAGGCAGCCATCAGCGGTGACCGGAACGACACAGCAGTAGAACTAGAGTAAAGCCCTCATTGTTTTAATATTCTTCACTCTTCACTGCTTGACCATTGAATCTTCGTGTCAAGCAACTGCTAGGCATTGCATTGATTCCGTTCCCTTCCCTTCGACTTCATCTATCTGTGCATCGATACGCTGCTTTCTACTTTCCATCCCTAACATTTCCAAGCCCAAAACGTTTCACATGGATTAGATAGGTTCAACCACTAACCACTACCACACAACAAAAACAACAACAGCAACGATACCAACAAAAACAAAAGAATGAAGCAGAACATTCTGAAATACCTGACAGATCCGTCCAAAGTGGCATCCAGACTCGACTGGAAGAAAGCAAGTGGATCTGTTTTGGCGATTGATGTCGGTTCCGACCGCATGGGCTTGGCCGTGGCAGTGCACCCATCACAAGGCAATACTCCTCTCCCTTTAAAGGCATTACCCATCAAGTTGGAGACCCGAAGCGGAAATCAAAGGGCACTCTGTGACTCGGTCATTGAAGATTTGCAAACGATCGTCAAGAATTACAACGTCTGTGGTTTTGTTGTATCTTGGCCGATGCAGAAGGAGGGACGGTGCGGGGCTCCGTGCGGGAAAGTGCTGCATACGTTGGATTCGCTCGTAGAAGAATCATCGGCCATTGTCAATTCTAACAGACCCTTTTGCCTCTGGGACGAGCACCACTACATGCCCAACGAAGACCAATGGGGACGAACACCGCAGTACAGCCATTGCACCAAGAACAAGGCATTACATCTAGCAAGTAAGGAGCAGTACGTTCACGAATGCAGCAGCAGTATTGCCGTCGATGTTTGGAACGATTATTGCTCCAAGCACTGGCCGCATATGACCGAGAATGAGTACGAGTACTATGGACACTTTTGCGATGATGAAGAAGATGATGACGACGGCGTTTGGTTGGAAGCACCCATGGCTGCGAACCGATGAAGAAGAGATGGACCCGGAATGAGACAAAGCATTAAAACGATATCAATATACTGTACGAATAGAACTAGAAAAATACCAGACTTAAGCCATAAAACGATGGATTCATAACCGCAAAAGCAAGGTAGTCGGTTCGCTCGTGTCCTATTTATATTTAGCTGGACCAGAACGCACTTGCAAGCATGAAAAATGTTCGAGACCCTTACTGTTTTATTGGCTAAGCCATCGAATGTCCCACACAGATCCTCTGTCAAAGGCGTATCATTGTAGCTGTCATTCCCGCACGTGCTGCAAATAATAGTTTTCACTAGGACTGCACCAACGGCAACTCACGGAATATCTGTGCAGCAACAGGTCACGCTGACCACAGCAAAACCAGGTATCCGTAAAAAAAAACGACCATTATTATTTCGCGTTCATCATGATCCCATTACAGGATGTTTGCAAATGGGACAGACTGCCCTGTGGGCCAACCACGGATCTATGCAATCCGCGTGAAATTCGTGGAAACATGGAATCGTGCGTACCCGATCTTGCAACTGATACTCTTCCAAACAAATTGGACACTGCTGTGCCGTACTACTAGCTGCGTTGTTGTTGTCACTGGGATGATGACGATGATGATGATGATGATGATGATGTGATGGTTGTGTCAACAAATCGTCGTCTGTCGTTTCTAAAACCCGGTGTGGACATCGTTGAATTTCCTCTTGCGAGGCTCCCATGCTTTGCGCTAGAGTTGCTTCCTCGTGAAACCGCATCAGGGCTTCATAGTCGTTGCTTTCAAAATCACTATCTCTCAAGACTAACCGTAAAGATTCCAAGGAAAGAGGTGGTTGACCATTGTCTGCTCGTTCTCGATTCAAATTGGTAACCCAGGCACGAAATCGTGCCGTCTGTAGCAGCCTTGCATGGGCATTAATGGAATGGGGAACCATCAGTCGTGCCAAGGCTGCTCGCCCACTGTTGTTCCGGGATGCTGTCCTAGTGATTGCTGCTGCTGTCGCTGCTGCTGTTGCTGCTGTCGTCGTCGTCGTTCCTGTGATATCATTCGTGTTGGTAGTGCGAGCATTGGTAGTGCCTTCTGTGTCTGACACCAGGTCGCCGAACTGTCGATACGTCGCACAAACTCGTAAGATGATTCTTGTCAGGGTAAAGACAAACATCATGACAAAAATGTCCACAGTGGCTTCTCCGTCCGTACGTTGTGACGGGTGTCGTCGTCTATCATTTTTGTCATGAATTTTATGTTTGTCATCTTTTTTGGATCCACGCAGCTGCGCGTGGTCTTCTTCGTCGTCTTCAAAGCCACGGCTCAACCAGGTATCTTGCTCCTGTTTCCACACCAATTCTCCTGCACCTTCGTAATGGAGCCACTTTTGCCATTCCGACATGTTATCTAGGTCCATTTCCTCTAGTTCAGGAACGTATTCTCCACTGCGTTTACGTTTCAATAATTCTCGTCGTTTCAATGCTTTGACTTTGACATCAGAATTTAATTCGTAAACTTGACGAAAGGAACGTTGATTGGATGGCGGTAACCCAAAAAAGGCTGCAGAGTATATAGTTCCCAGACTCGTTAGGGCTGCTAGTTTGAGTAGTAGTTGATTCCGTCCTGATGATGATAACCAAAGTCTTAATCGATTCCGATCTCGATCTCGTCTACTCCTGTAGGCGGGAAGTGGCATACTTGTAAAAAAGTATTGGAGTGTTATGTGTGATGTCACGTGTGGTAGATTGATTGATTGATTGATTTTTCCTGTTTTATTTTAGCAATCTTAATATCTTCTTCGTTGCATCCCTTCGCACGGAAAAAGACTTTGTAGATTACGTTGTGATAGGGTGGTACAGTAGTCTTAGATTGTAAATAAATACGATTGTGAAAAATTAGGCGACGGGGTCTTTGTTGTGTTGACACGAAGCCAGTGTGTTTTTGTTTGTAATCGTCCTCCAGTGTCATGGCGTTGGTTAATTAAAGGATATCAATCCTTAACCAGTGGGCCATGGACACCTAGGAACCATGCTAAGTAAGAGTTATCTAGACTATCCTCC
>Ga0100391_1003441_pt1 | contig 16021 bp, 16 predicted proteins | sample CryGeymeta201515_FD_81541 | JGI IMG/M metagenome (GOLD analysis project Ga0100391, IMG submission 81541) | Groundwater microbial communities from Crystal Geyser aquifers in Utah, USA - Crystal Geyser metaG 2015-15 | ecosystem: Environmental > Aquatic > Deep subsurface > Groundwater | place: USA...
AATCGTGACGACATTGTCGTCGTCGCCCATATCATTCCAGCCAAGATCGGCCTGGCTGGCAGCCAGTTCCTCCAGCTCATCGCCCAGTTCGGCGACGCGATCATCGCTGCCAAGCTGCACTTTCATGGCAGGTTTGGCCGTGCCCTTGCGGGCCAGCAGCACCGGTCCGAGCGATGCAAAGGATCTGATTTCGCTCATGATCTCGCTCCTTGAGGCCTATTGTGCCACGCGGCGGCCAAAGCCACTTTGCGCGCGCTGTGCTCCATTGACTTGCGGAGCCTTGCCAGGACCGGCGAAAACGGTCCGGCGGAAGTTTTTCTCCAGCCGGTCGGCGACATAATGCCACAGCGCGGTCACTTCCTGTGCGCTGCGACCCTCGGGATCGACTTCCATCACCGTGCGGCCATCGATCATCGAGGCGGCGAAATCGGTGCGGTGATGAATGGTAACGGGGGCCACGGTGCCATGCTGTGACAGGGCCACGGCCGCTTCGGAAGTAATCTTGGCTTTGGGCGTTGCGGCATTGACCACGAAGATCAGCGGTTTGCCCGCACGCTCGCACAAATCCACCGTCGCGCCCACGGCGCGCAGATCATGCGGGCTTGGCCTGGTGGGGACGACCATCAGTTCGGCAACCGAAATGACTGACTGAATGGCCATGGTAATGGCAGGCGGCGTGTCGATCACGGCGAGCTTGAAGCCCTGTTGCCGCAGGATCGCCAGATCATTGGCGAGCCGCGCAACAGTGGTCTGAGCGAAGGCGGGAAATTCCGCCTCGCGTTCATTCCACCAATCCGCGAGCGAGCCCTGCGGGTCGATATCGATCAAAACGACCGGGCCCGCGCCAGCGCGTTGCGCTTGCACGGCCAGATGCCCGGCCAAGGTTGTCTTGCCCGAACCACCCTTCTGCGATGCCAAAGCCAATACTCGCAAGGTGAAAACCCCCTAAAAGCTGACCGGACGAAAAAGAAAAAACCGGCCTTCAGCCCAAGGCTTCGCAGATCACCCTTTATTTTGGGTTAACATCGGCCAGCTTTGTTCAAGCCGAGCGGGCCGTTGGCGGTGGTTCGTGGTGTGTGTGCCGGAACTGCGCAAACGGCAGGAGGGACTGTCGCAAAGCCGTTATAAACGATTTCCTAAGGCCTCGTTTACTATGGACAGGCCGTTAATATCGTCACGAGGCATAAAGTGAGAGAAATGATGGCAGGTTCGAATATGTGGCTTGCGAGCAAGTGCGCGCTGGTGCTGATGGCAGCGGCAGTGCCTTGGACTGCCAGCGCACAAGATGACATCCGGGACGGGGTGAATGCCTGGAGCGCGGGCGAATATGAAACCGCGGTCAATCTGTGGTCCGTTCCGGCTTCGGCGGGGGATCCGGATGCCTTGTTCAACCTTGGGCAGGCCTATCGCCTTGGCCGCGGGGTCACGCGCGATCTTGAACGCGCTCAGGAGCTTTATCGCCAGGCCGCCAGCGCAGGCCATATTCGCGCCGCCGACACCTATGGCCTGATGCTGTTTCAGGCGGGTCGTCATGAACAGGCGATGCCTTATGTCATTCCCGCAGCCGGGCGCGGCGATCCGCGGGCGCAATATCTGCTGGGCGTGGCCCATTTCAATGGTCAGCTGGTCGAACGGGACTGGGAAAAGGCCTATGCGTTGCTGACGCTGGCCAATGGCGCAGGCTTGCCGCAGGCGGCTTCTGCCATCGCCCGGATGGACCAGCATATCCCGCTGGCCGTGCGGCAAAGCGCGGTTGAACTGGCGATGAGGCTGAAGGTCGAAGCCGAACAGGCAAGTGCGGTGCAATTTGCCGCTGCTGATCTGGGCGTTTCCGAAGCCACTGGCCCTGTTCCTGCAAATGCCGTTGCTCGCATCGCTGGCCAGGTTGCTGCGCGGCCGCTCGAAACGGCCAGTATCGCTCCTTCGGCCGTCGCGGCCAATGCCGCCTTGCAGGAGGCGCGCATGGCCAATGGCACGGCCGACCCGGCAAATGCCGGTGCCAGCTATGCCCAATCCGATCAGGCAAGCCGACCTCCTGTGCAGATTGTCGCGGCAACGCCTGCGCCCCCGGCTCCGCGACGGATAGCGGCTCCTCCTCCCGCTCCTCCGCCTCCCGCTCCTGTCGCGACACCCACGCAGCGCTATGGCGGCGAATGGCAGGTGCAACTGGGCGCGTTCGGAGTTCTGGCCAATGCAGAAAATCTCTGGTCGCGCCTCAGCGCGCGCCCGGAATTGCGCGGCGCCACGAAACTGCTGATCCCCACCGGACGGGTCACCAGATTGCTGGCGGGCGGCTATGCGACGCGCGCCGATGCCCAAAATGCCTGCAATGCGCTCAAGGCTGCTGGTCAGGATTGCCTCGTCACCCGGTAACATTCTGGCAAGAACGGCCTTTCCCCCGGAGCCTGCTTTGCTAAGCACGCGAGGCTCAAGCGCAAGGGAACAACATGGCCAGCCAGACCGAGAATTTTGACACTTCTCCCGCGCCCATTGCCAAGGCGGAACGGATCGGCACGCTTGATCTGATCCGCGGCTTTGCCGTTCTGGGCATTCTGGCGGCCAATATCATAGCCTTTGGCCAACCATTTTCCGCCTATCTTTATCCCGGCGCCTTTCTGACCGGACATGACCGGGTTGCAGACTGGATGTGGGTGGCGCAACTGGTCTTGATCGATGGCAAGATGCGAGGTCTGTTCGCGCTGCTGTTCGGGGCTGGACTGGCCGTGTTTGCCGAGCGCGCCTGGGCGAAAGGGCAGACGCGCTGGCTGCAAGCGCGCAGGCTCGCTTTGCTGGGAGGCTTTGGCCTCATCCACTTTTACTTCATCTGGCGTGGCGATATTCTGTTTCTGTATGCAGCATCGGGCGCGCTGGCGGCGCTTGCGCTGCGCTGGCCGCGCGGACGGATGCTTGGCCTTGGCATTGCGGGCTATATTGGCGCGGGGCTCGTCTATCTGGTGACCTTTGGCCTTAGCCATTTCATTGCCGAAACCGATTTGCGGGAACAAGCCGTCTGGAGCGAGGCAGCAGCGGGATTTGATGCTGCCCGGGACGCAGCATTTGCCGATGATGCGCGCGAAGCTGTGATCCTGACCCAAGGCAATTATGCCGATTTCGTGCACCACAATGTCTCGGCGCACGCAACCGATCCCTTTGTGGATCTCTCGCTGCTGTTGTGGGAGAGTGTGCCCTTGATGCTGATCGGGATGGCGCTTTATCATTTCGGCTGGTTCACCGGCGGTGTTGCGCGCACAAGATTGCTCGGCTGGGGCTGGGCAGGGCTGATTGCCGGGTCATTGCTGACCTTGCCGGTGGGCCTTTGGGTGATGTCGACCGGATTTCAGTATTGGGCAAGTACGAGCGGGATGATGGCTTTCTCGTTCTTCCCGCGCTTGCTGGCCACATTGGGCTTGCTTGCTTTGCTATGCGCTTATGGCGCCGGGGCGAAGGGCTGGCTGGCCGAGCGCTTGTCGGCTGCCGGACGCATGGCGTTCAGCAATTATATCGGGACTTCCGCCCTGATGATGCTGATTTTCCACCCCTGGGCGGGTGGTTTGTGGGGCGAGTTGACCCGGCCCGAACTCTATCTAACGATGGCGTTTGGCTGGGCGGTGATGCTCACCTGGTCGCGCCTGTGGCTCGATCGGTTTCGCTATGGCCCGCTTGAGTGGCTGTGGCGCTGCCTGACCTATGGCGAGCGTTTTCCTCTGCGCAAATAGCAGGGAAAAACTTGCGAATACCTCGCAAAAAGGCTTGCTAATGCAAGCGATTCGCATTAACTCCCGGAAGACAAGGAGACGCGAGGCGCATTATGTATACCTGCATTTGCAATGCCATCCGTGAATGTGATCTGCGCAAGGCAGCGCGCCAGTATCCCGGCGATGCGGAAAGCGTCTATGCCAAACTGGGCAAACGGCCCAATTGCGGAACTTGCCTCGAAGATGCCGAGATGGTGCTGCTCGAAGAACGCGAAATGGCGGTTGAACCGGCTGTCGCAGCCTGATTAGCCCCCTATAAGGCGCCTGTCCTGCTTCGCATTTGCAAGAACGCAGTTTTCTTCACTTTCCTCCATCTTTTCAGACCGCTTTTGCTTGCCAAGGGCGCTGTTGGCGAGGCATTTTGCGCGCCACAGGAAAAGTGAAAGGAATGCCATGAAGTGCGACGAAAAGGTCATCGACTATCTCAATCAGGCGCTCACCAACGAACTGACCGCGATCAACCAGTATTGGCTGCATTACCGTGTGCTCGATAATTGGGGCGTTGCCAGACTGGCCGCTTATGAGCGCAAAGAGAGCATCGAGGAGATGGAGCACGCCGACAAGCTGGCTGATCGTGTGCTGTTTCTCGAAGGTCTGCCCAACTTTCAGGCGATCCATAAGCTCAAGGTGGGCGAAAGCGTCGAGGAAATCCTCAAGGCCGATCTCGCGCTGGAGCATGAGGCAATCCCCTTGCTCAAGGAAGCGGCCGCCTATTGCCAGTCGGTCAAGGATTTCACGTCAGGCCAGCTGTTCGAATATATCCTCGCCAATGAGGAAGACCATGTCGATTTCCTTGAAAAGCAATTCGACATGATCGCGCGCATGGGCCTGGAAAATTACGTTCAATTGCAGAGCAAGCCCGCAGGCGAAGACTAGGGCGCCCGGCGAGTATGGGGCGGGTGTGAGGCGGGGCGAGCGCCTCGCCCTATCCTCGCAAGCCTACACGGTTGCAGTCCAATGAATTCAATAGGTTACAGAACATGGGGCGAATGGTCGAATGTCTGCTATTCACGCTCTTGCGAAAAAAGCTGCCTTTCAGCTAGCGACCCCATTGCCGCCGTTCTTTTGCTGTGACAGATCACCTGCCAGCGGACATTCCGATCTGGGGGCAGCATGGACGAGCGGCAGAAGGAAAGGGAATATGGGTTCGGTCGGTTCTGGGAATATCGAAATCACATTGCCTATGTCGTAATGGGCGCTTCGCTCGAATTTCCGAAAGAAGACTTTGAAGAGCAAATGACGCTCGAAAAGGCCTATGATATCTTACGTCGTGGTCTTCCGGTCTCGTTTGACCGGATCAAGGACAAAGAGGCGATCCCGCAAGTCACGACACTGCTGGAGGCGTCATATGCTGCTTTCAAAAGTGGCGACATTCAAAGCGGGGCGCATCTGCTTCAAGATTTCGAGGCGAAGCTGCTTGATCTTCGACGTGGGCGACCCAAAAAAGCCGGCTAACCTAACGTCTGCTTTTGTCATGAGAGTCCCAAGACCCGCCATTCGCAAATCCACCCATAATCAGACACTAGGCCTTTTTCGCGCAGCGCCCAAAAGCGGACGTCAGGAGCGAGCAGAGGCGTGTAACCATCCTCGCGCGATCAGGTGCACTGCCATTTCTCATACAGCACAGGAATGCGCGCTTCGCTGCGCCCCTGCTGCACGATCAATGTGCCAATGCCCCATGAGCCGGCGGACACCTCGGAAATCTGCGTATCAAGATCGAGCGTGACAGTGAGATTGCCCGAACGGTAGATTTCCTGACCCAGCAGGCGGTTGCTGCTTGTTTGCTCAACCCGCCGGAATTCTCCTTCGAGCATGACACCAGCGCGCCAGTCATTGGATTCAAGCGGCCCGCCATTGACGAACAGCAACCGGCTCTGCTGCTCGGCCAGTTCGATCCAGTCCGATGTCTGGAACAGATCACCGGTGGGCCTCACATCATAACGATACACATAGGTCAGGCAGTCTGATCCGGGCTCAAGCACGCTGAGATCTTCCGGGATCGTTCCCAGCGCAAGCTCTTGCGGCGCCTCGACGCTTTCCGCGCCAAAATCCGCCCGGTAAGCGGGCTTGGCTGATGCGCGCAAGGCTTCGGGCATGGGCACGGTCACTTCATATGGTCCCTCGGCCCGGCTGCCTGCGACATAGGGCGCAGCAAAGAAGGTCCAGCCCTCATTCTTGTAGGAGATCGCAAGCCTGTCAAAATCGGGGCAGCTGACATTGAAGTACAGCGCATCTGGACCATTGCCACCTCGCAGCCGCTGATCGCGCTCAAGCTCCAGTGCATTGCAATAGCGCGAGCGCATCTGCGCTTCAAAGGCGCCTTGGGCAAACAGGTCTTGGGGCGCATATTCACGCTGCAACCGGGTATCCCAGAACATCGCTTGTGCCTCGATGCCGCCCGCACCGCCCATAAATTCGCCGTGATCGCGTGTGAGGCTCACCAGCCGGCCGAGGCGACTGTTCATTGTCCAGGTGACGCCATATTCCCCCTGGGAGATATTGCCTGCCGGTTCAATCTGTTCATCGGCCTGGCGGAGCGCCTGGGTATAGGTTTTTTCCAGATCCGCTTCGAGATAGCTGGCAAAGCCGGGAAGAGCGGCGATCTCGTCATCGTAATCATAGCTGAAAACCAGCTTGTCGGTGACACGGGTGATGCGGCTTTGGCGCGAAGGCGATTGGCTGCTGACAGGGAGCGCGGGTGATGCGGGGCGCGCAATTGCCGGAGCATTTGCCGGAAGCGGAGCGCCAGGGCGCATATGGTCGGGCACGCCGGGCAGCGGGTTGCTTTGTGAAATGCCCAATTGGGCGAACTGGTCATTCATCAGGCACTGCGTTTTCGCGCCCCAAAAGGCGGCGTATTTGTCCTGGGGGACTGGCTGGGTGTGACCATCGTCCTTGAACAGCGAGGCAAGCTGCGCGTCGCTGAGGCCAGCATCGCGCCCTGCAGCCACGGTGCAACCGCAGCTTTGCGGAAAAGTCACCTCGGTGGCGCGGCACGCGGCGACCAGAGCATCATCGCTTTGGGCGATACCCGAGGTTGCAAGCGCAAGGAATGGTAGGGTGAAGATCAGCTTGAACCGCATCGAACTTTCCTCTTGGAAACTGCGATTTCCATGTAGCCAAGGTAATTTTACAAGAGGATGAACCGCGCAACAGGAAAGATGAAAGGCAATCGCAGCCCCGCTCCATCCCTAATCGCGCCCTTCGCCGCCGCTGAACTTGCCGCCGCCGCCGCGATTGGAATCATAAGGGTTCTTCGGCGATTTCAGCGATAATCGCACCGGCACCGCGCCAAAGCCAAGATCCTTGCGGATGCCATTGAGCAAATAGCGTTCATAACTTACCGGCAGCGCATCGAGCCTTGTGCCGAAAATCACGAAGCGCGGCGGGCGGGTGCCCACTTGCGTGATATAGCGCAACTTGATCCGCCTGCCGCCAGGCGCGGGCGGGGGATTGTTGGCCAGGGCATGATCGAACCAGCGATTGAGGCCAGCAGTCGAAACGCGCCTGCTCCAGGCCTCGCGCAGCGTGAAGGCGGCGGACAGCAGCGTATCGAGGCCCTTGCCCGTGATCGCGCTGACCGAAATCAGCGGCACGCCGCGCAATTGCGCCAGGCCCTCATCGAGCGCTGCCTTGATCCCGTTGAACAGCGCGCTGGGCTCCTCGGCAATGTCCCATTTGTTGATCGCGATCATCAGCGCGCGGCCTTCTTCGAGCACCTTGTTGGCAATCTTGAGATCCTGCACTTCCAGGCCGCGCGTTGCATCGAGCAGCAGCACCACGACTTCGGCATAATCGACCGCGCGCAGGCCATCGGCGACCGACAGCTTCTCCAGCTTGTCGACCACCTTGGCGCGTTTGCGCATACCGGCGGTGTCGATCAGTTTGATCACGCGGGTTTCGCCCGATTTGGGATCGGTCCATTCCCAGTCGACCGAGATCGAATCGCGGGTGATGCCCGCTTCCGGACCGGTCAGCAGACGGTCTTCATCGAGCAGCTTGTTGATCAGCGTGGATTTGCCCGCATTGGGGCGGCCGACAATCGCCAGGCTCAAGGGTGCGGTCGGATCATGCTCTTCCAGCTCGCCCAGATCAGCGGCAATCGCCGCCGCCGCCTCTGCCTCGATCTCCATCTGCTCGGCCTTTTCGCCGATGAGGGGGACCAGCGCGCTGTAGAGGTCGGCAATGCCTTCGCCGTGCTCTGCGCTGATTGGCACAGGCTCCCCCAGGCCAAGCGAATAGGCATCCAGAATGCCGCTTTGCCCGGCATTGCCTTCCGCCTTGTTGGCCACCAGAACGACCGGAACTTCCTGTTGCCTGAGCCAGCGCCCGATTTCCTCATCGAGCGGGGTGAGGCCGGCACGCGCATCGATCACGAACAGCGCCGCATCCGCGCCTTTGAGCGAAACCTGCGTTTGCGCGCGCATCCGGCCGGGCAAGCTGGCCTCGTCCTCGTCCTCCCAGCCCGCGGTATCGACCGCCTCGAATGTCAGCCCCAGCAGGCCCGCCTCGCCCGAACGGCGATCGCGCGTGACGCCGGGCTGATCATCGACCAGCGCCAGCCGCTTGCCAACGATGCGGTTGAACAGCGTGGATTTGCCGACATTGGGCCGCCCGATAATGATGACCTGGGGGATAAGGTGCGGTTTCATGGTCCGCAGGTGGCGGCTGGCGGTGCGCTATGCAAGCGTGATCTTACCAGCTGCCGGTATTCTCCATGCTGGCCCAGGGTTCCTGCGGCGGCAAATTGCCTTCCTGCAGCAATTCGATGCTGATCCCGTCCGGCGTCTTGACGAAGGCCATATGGCCATCGCGCGGCGGGCGCAGGATGGTCACGCCTGCCTCCATGAGCGCAGCACAGGTCTGGTAGATATTCTCCACCCGGTAAGCCAGATGGCCGAAATTGCGGCCGCCATCATAGGTCTCGGCCGCGCTGCCATCTTCGGGAGGCCAGTTATAGGTCAACTCCACCTCGGCCAGCCCTTCTTGTCCCGGAGCAGCAAGGAATACGAGAGTGAAGCGGCCCTTTTCGCTGTCAAAGCGGCGCGTTTCCTTGACGCCTATCAGTGCGAAAAAGGCAATTGTCGCGTCGAGATCGGTGACGCGGATCATGGTGTGGAGATATCTGGTCATGTGTATAGCCTCAACTCGTCTCTATTCAAGCACGGTTCACCGCTGAACTCTTATGGTGTTGCGCAGGTAACAAACCAAGCCCCGTGGAGAACAATCATGTCAGAAGATAGCCAAACCGATACCGCCCCGGCCACCACTTTCTGGCGACGCCCTGATAATAGGGCCTTGCTGCTGGCCGCTGGCCTCATTTCGGCAGGGCTGATTGCGGGCGGCTATCTGCTTGGCGATGGCTTGTTGCGCGCCAAAATGGCTGACCGCGCGGTGACGGTGCGCGGCTTGGCCGAACGCGACGTTATGGCTGATCTGGCGACCTGGACGATTTCCTACTCGGGGACCCCCACCGATCTCGCCAGCGCGCAGGCCAGCGTGGATGGCGATACCGAGGCGCTGGTCAGCTGGTTTGGCGAATTGGGCTTTCCCGAAGATGCGCTGCAACCTGTTTCGGCCAATGTGTCGAGCTATGTGAACAATGGCATCGCGCAATTCACCGTGCGCCAGCGCATGAGCTTGCGCACGACCGATATCGAACGGGCGCAGGCGGCGGTAAAACGGCAGTTCGAGCTGGTGCGGCGCGGAGTTCTGCTGGAGGAAGGCTCGGGCATGGCCTTCACCTTTACCGGTCTTAACGCCATCAAGCCCGAAATGGTGGCCGAGGCGACCAAGGATGCGCGCGCTTCGGCGGAGCAATTTGCCAAGGACTCCGGATCACAGGTCGGCCCGATCCGCAATGCGACACAGGGCTATTTTTCGATTGATGCGCGCGATGGAGACAGCGGCGATTGGGGCGTTGCCGATACGCCGTTCAAGAAAGTGCGGGTGGTAACGACGGTGGATTTCCTGCTGGATTAAGCTGCAAAAAAAGGCCCGTGTCGCCATTGCGACACGGGCCCCTTTCAAATGCTTTTCAAAGCGAGCAGCTTACATCGAATAACCGATGGTGAAGAAGATGCCAGTGTCGGTGAAATCTTCGACATTGGCGCCTTCGGTATCGACATAGTTCACGCTCAGGGACAAGGAATCGTTGACCGCGTAGGATGCGCCAACGCCATAGTCGAAGCCCGTGCGATCGGTGCCGCCAGCCAGGATATCAGGCGCAAGCGCGCCGTCAGTATAGCCCAGGTGAGCCGACAAGGTGATCGGGCTGTCAGGAACGGCAAGCTCGAAATCGGTGTAGATATAGAGGTTATCCGTCCCGCCGAGCGAATCCTGCTTCCAGGCATAGGCAGCGCCAAGCGTTGCGCCAACCGGGCCAAGCGTCGTGCCGATTGAGGCATAAGGCTCGAAATAGTCGGTGTCGGTATCGGGCGTAAATTCGCGATCTGTGGGGTAGAGGTAATACAGCAGGCCCACATCGAGCGACACGCCGCCGACATCGCCGGACCAGCCGCCATAGACGTCGAGTTCGAGTTCGCCATATTCCGAACCACCCGAGATGCTCGATGCCCAGGTGCCAGCATAAAAACCACTCGGCAGAGCAGCGTCAATGCCACCTTGGAGAGCGATATCGCCATCGGTCAGAGACACACCGCGGAAACGGTAATCAGAAACAAGAGCAACATTGCCGGACAGTTCAATGTCCTGTGCGGCAGCCGGAGCGGCCACGAAAGCGGAAGTTGCAAGAATAGTAGCAGCCATCAAGCTGCGGACGGACGTAAGCATGGGCAATTTTCCTTAAATTGCTTGTGGTGAATTCAGCCTCGTCCCACCTGCGCGAACCGGCCCCGACGTTTTTTGCTGTGTCGGTATTCCGTGTTTGCCTGCCGAAAGTGGCGCTCTGTGCTGCGCCGCACAAGGAAAATTGCCGTAATGACTTTTTTGCAGCACGCAGTGTGCGGTTTTTGCATCACTTTTGGTTTCGCCAGTTATTTGTCAAAACTTGTCAGCAGGCGGATATTTTGCGCAATTGCAGCGTTACACCGGCAGCCCTAGAAGGGGCGTTATCGATCATGAAACAATGGCTCAAAACTCTTTTCGGCTCCGCTGCTGCCTCGCCTGCACCCTCGGCGCGCATTCCCGATGGCGAGCGGGTCTATGCGATCGGCGATGTGCATGGGCGGCTGGATTTGTTCGAGGCACTGATTGACGCTGTCGATGCCGATGACGCCGCTTTGCCCGCAGCGCAGGCTTGCGTCATTCTGCTCGGCGATCTGGTTGATCGCGGTCCGGAAAGCAAAGGGGTGGTGGCCAAGGCGCGTGAGTGGCAACGCCGCCGCAAGGTGCGCATCTTGATGGGCAATCACGAAGAGATGTTCCTCAACAGCTTTGACAATCCTGAAATGCTGCGCCATTTTCTGCGCCACGGCGGCCGCGAGACCTTGATCAGTTATGGCATTGGCACGGACGCCTATATGAATGCCACGCTTGAAGAGGTGATGAACCTCATGGCGCAGCACATCCCGCCTGAAGAACGCGCCTATATCGAAGGCTTTGAAGACAGCATTGCGCTTGGCGACTATTATTTCGTCCATGCAGGCGTTGATCCGGCCACGGCCTTGTCGCAGCAAAAGCCGCACCAATTGCGCTGGATCAGAGAGCCATTCCTCAGCCATGACGAGCCGCTTGAGAAAATCATCGTCCATGGCCACACCATCATCGATGAACCGGTGGATAATGGTGTGCGGATCGGCATTGATACCGGCGCCTACAGCAGCGGCGTGCTGACAGCCCTTGTGCTCGAAGGCGATCATCGCCGCTATATTGCCACCCACGCGGATGAGCAGGGCGCCATTGCCATTCGCCAGGACCCGCCGATGGAGCGCGTTCATTGAGCAGGAAAGTGCCGGGAGGCCTGTAAGCCGGGTTCTGTCCTGCGACCGGTTTCATTGCTGACCAGCGCCACAGGGGCAACCATTCATCTGGGCGGAGGATTGCTCCTCGCGCTCTAGCGACCAACCCGGGCCTGCTCGGAGCGAAACACTCCTGCCCCGGATCACGTCCGGGGCGCGCGACCCCTATGCGGTCTTGCTCCGGGTGGGGTTTGCCATGCGGGCCGCGTTGCCGAGGCCCCGGTGCGCCTTTACCGCACCCTTTCACCCTTGCCTGTGCCCTTTAGGGGCCATCGGCGGTATACTCTCTGTGGCACTTTCCCTTGATGCCGCCATGATGGCGCCACCCGGCGGGCGTTACCCGCCACCCTTGTTTCGTGGAGCCCGGACTTTCCTCGCAATCTTGCGACAGCGCGGTTGCCCAGCCTCCCGGCCTCTCTCATCTAGCGAGACCCCGGTCGCGATCAAGCAGAAGTTGAAACAGGATTGCGCCAAGTTCGCCGTCGATCTCGCCATCAATCCGCCCGGGCCGCCAGCGGCGCTGAAAAGCCTCGATGGTCTTGCGGCCTTCGGAGATATCATAGCCGAAGCGATCGAGCGCGAGATAGAAGGCTCCGTCATTGTCGAACGGATCGCCAAGATTGAGTTTTTGCGGCCGAGGAAGGCACAGGCCAAGATCGGCCAGACGGTCCCATGGAAACAGCTCGCCCGGATCGGTCTTGCGGCCCGGCGCCACATCGGAATGCCCGACCACATTGGCGCGCGGAATATCGTGAGCCTTCACAATGCGCGCAAGCAAAGGGATCAGCGCGTCGATCTGCGCTTCGGGAAATGGACGGTAACCCAAAGCGTGGCCGGGATGATCGAGTTCGATCCCGATGCTCGCGGAATTGACATCGCGCTGCCCTCGCCAGCAGGATTTGCCCGCATGCCAGGCGCGCTTGTCTTCGGGCACCAGCAGCGTGACCTGGCCTGCCTCGCTGATCAGATAATGCGCGGAAACCTCGGCTGCCGGATCGCACAGGCGGGTGATCGCGGCCTCGGCGCTGGCCATTTCGGTGTAATGCAAAACGACCATCGTGATCGCTGCCTTGCGGGTATTGAAATTGGGCGAGAGGCGCTGGTGATGGACCAGTTCATCCATTACTGCGCCCTTTCCGCAATCACCCGATCAGCCCTTCGCCATCGGGCAGCTCTGCACCCAGCACAAGCGCATCGCTCGCAAGCGCAGACTGGATCGTGCCGCCTTTCTCTTTGGCAAGCATGTAGAGCATATGCGCAGGCGCGGTGCGGCCCGACAGGTCAGCGATGACGAGTTGTCCGGCAAGAGCAAGGCCGATATTGTCGTCAAAAGCGATCTTTGGTCCTTCGGCACGGATGACGATTTCGGTCTTTCCGGCAGTGCACTCCGCGCCGATGAACAATGTGCCGCCGCGCACCAGCGCATCAATCCCGATGGCCGCAAGATTGAGCAGCGTCTTGATCGCAGACTTGGACAGGCTGCGCTCGGCAACAGCCCAGTCAAGCCGCAGGCGTTCATTGGCGCTGGTGAGCGATTCGATCAGCTCATGCGCCTCGGTCACGTCCACCTGTTCCCCAAAACCACCAGCTGCACCAAAGGCAAGCCGGAAGAATTTGAGCTTGTTGGCGCTGGCCCTGGCGCTTTGTTCAAGCAGCTCGACGATCCTGGCGCGCATCACCGGGTCAGTTTCCGTGGCGAGCAGTTCAAGGCCGTTGTTGAGCGCGCCAACGGGGCTGAGCATATCGTGGCACAGGCGCGAGCACATCAGGGCGGCGAGATCGGTGGAGGAGGTCATGAGATTGGTTTCTTGATCCTTGCTTGATCAAATACATACGGCAGGCGGGGGCAACAAACAATCTGCGCAGATACACAGCCGGGTCGAAAATGGGCATTTGCGCCAGCGTGAGCCGCAGGCGGGCTGCGCCCTTAGGATGCTGCGCCCTTAGGATGCTGCGCCCTTAGGATGCTGCTATGGTGCAGGAAAGCGAAATGAAGCCATTTTCCGCATCGCGCCAGAAACTGATCGTATCATCAGCGATAATCGCCCAGATGCGGCCATCGCCCGCGGCGTGCTGGCGGTCAGTGGCGGAAGGCCGGGCGAGGCCATTGGGGTGGGAATGATAATATCCCACGATCTGCAGCCCGCCGCCGCGCGCATCGCGATGGGCATCGATCAGGGTTTGCGCATCGATCGTGAAATGCGTGTCCGGGGCGGGATGAACATTGGCAGCCGGCCGGATCGCGGCGATGTGCCCGCTTTCACCAAGCAGCAATCCGCAGCATTCCTGCGGCCGGGCGGCGCGGGCTTGTTGGCGCAACCTTTCCAGGACATCGCGCGTCACCACCGGTTCCGTCTGCCCTGAGCTTGTCGAAGGGCTGTCTTTTCCCTTTGCCAAACGCGAAATTTCCTCCCAGTCGCCGCGGATAAGGGCGAGCTTTTTGGCCCGCGACCATCCCTTTATCTGCTTTTCCGCTGCCTTTGCTTCGTCTCGCGTGACAAATTCCTGAGACCAGACCAGTTCCACCGGCAAAAAGCGCGCGGAAAAACCCTCGATCGCACCACTGGTGTGCTGTGCTATGCGCAGTTCGAGATTATCGGTATGGCCGGTGTAGAAAACGCCCGCATTGCAATGGAGCATGTAAGTCCAGAAGGCCATGGCGCAGGCGCTAAAGGAAGGACAGCCATTCGACAAGCTCAGGGCAGACGGTGAGAGGGGAGGATGTGGAAGAAACGCTAACCGGAACCATCCAGATCACTGCGCGCCTCGACAAGGCGCTGGCGGATGCATGTGATCTGTCAAGAGAGCGGATCAAGGCGCTGATTGCGGAGGGAGCGGTCACCCTTGATGGTCAGCCTGCCAATAACCCCTCAGGCAAAGCTCAAGCAGGATTGACCTTTGCCATTCACGTTCCGCCCCCAGAAAATCCACAGGCTTGTCCACAGGATATCCCCATTGCGGTGGTCTATGAAGATGCCCATCTGATCGTGGTTGACAAGCCTGCGGGCATGGTGGTGCACCCGGCGGCGGGCAACCGCGATGGCACGCTGGTCAATGCCTTGCTGCACCATTGCGCCGGGCAGCTGTCCGGCATTGGCGGGGTGGCGCGGCCCGGCATCGTCCACCGCATCGACAAGGATACTTCCGGCCTGCTGGTGGTCGCCAAATCGGACAAGGCACATGAGGGGCTGGCGCAGCAATTTGCCGATCATTCGCTGACCCGCGCTTATTTCGCAGTGTGTGCAGGCCATCCCAATCCGCCAGCAGGCACGATAGACGCGCGCATTGGCCGCTCGGATTCCAATCGCAAGAAAATGGCGGTGCTGGACAAGAATTCCTCGCGTGGCAAACATGCCGTCACGCATTATCGCACGGTCAGGCGGCTGAGCCATTGCTCCCTCATCGAATGCCGGCTGGAAACGGGGCGGACCCATCAGGTGCGGGTTCACCTTGCCGCAATCGGGCATGCGCTCCTGGGCGATCCGTCATATGGACGCACACCGGCTGCGCTCAGGCCTATCTTGAAGGAGCTGCAATTCACCCGGCAGGCACTGCATGCGGCGACACTGGGTTTTCTTCACCCGGTCAGTGGTAACGCGTTAACGTTTTCGAGCGAATTACCGGCAGATATGCGGGAACTTATCGACGAAACCGGTCATTGATATCGATGAAATGCACCACAAAGGCCATCTGGATGGTCTATAACAAAACTCCCACAAAGTGGCCGCGACTCTCAGGTGCCCAGCAGGGGCTTGAAAATGCCGGTCGACGCAAAAGAAAGGTTTGGGACTAACATGAGCAACGCACGACCTTCCGTACCGGCCCTTGGCGGAGAGCAGAGCCTCAACCGCTACCTGTCGGAAATCAAGAAATTCCCCGTGCTGACGCCGGAACAGGAATTCATGCTGGCCACGCGCTATCGTGAACATGATGATTCCGATGCCGCAGCGCAGCTGGTCACTTCGCATTTGCGGCTCGTGGCCAAGATCGCCATGGGCTATCGCGGTTATGGCCTGCCCGTCTCGGATCTGATTTCCGAAGGCAATGTCGGCCTGATGCAGGGCGTCAAGAAATTCGAGCCGGAACGCGGCTTCCGCCTCGCCACTTATGCGATGTGGTGGATCAAGGCGAGCATTCAGGAATTTATCCTGCGCTCATGGAGCCTTGTGAAAATGGGCACGACCGCCGCGCAAAAGAAGCTTTTCTTCAATCTGCGCCGGATGAAAAAGCAGCTCGAAGCCTATGAGGACAGCGATCTGCACCCCGATGATGTGGCCAAGATTGCCACTGATCTGGGCGTGGCGGAGCAGGAAGTCATCAACATGAACCGCCGGATGATGATGGGCG
>Ga0100391_1003453_pt1 | contig 15989 bp, 18 predicted proteins | sample CryGeymeta201515_FD_81541 | JGI IMG/M metagenome (GOLD analysis project Ga0100391, IMG submission 81541) | Groundwater microbial communities from Crystal Geyser aquifers in Utah, USA - Crystal Geyser metaG 2015-15 | ecosystem: Environmental > Aquatic > Deep subsurface > Groundwater | place: USA...
CGGGCAAGACTCCTATTCCATGTGAAAAAATTATGATCGCAATGGCGGCCACCATAATGCTTGGCAATGAGATTCCTGAAACGGCAATCAACATCGAGGTAAAATCCAAAGCGGTGCCTCGGTAGAGTGCCGCGACAATACCGAGTCCAACGCCTACAACAACGGCGATCGTTAAGGCGTAGATCCCGAGCTCTAATGAAACAGGAAACGATTCTTGAATGATTTCCTTGACGCTAACGCCAGGGTATTTGATGGATGGACCAAAGTCGCCTTGGAAAAATCCCATCATATAATTGAGGTATTGCTTGTACCAGGGAAGGTCGAGTTGGAATTTTTTGTTGAGGGCCTCAAGAACTTCAGCTGGAACAGCTTTGTCGGTGTCGAATGGGCCCCCTGGAACGAGTTTCATAAGGACAAAAGTTAAAAAGGATACGGCAAGCAGGGTCAGTACGGTGCTTACAAATATTCTTATAAACTTGTTCATGATTTGGTCGAGCTTAGAGGGAAGTTGCTCAAATATCAAAGTTCCACAGGACTTTTAAGTCTGGCACTTGCTAGTACCTTAAAATGAATCTGGACTTATGATTTTGAGCTTCTCGATATTCTCAAGGTCTGAAATTTCTCGAAAAATGGGGACATTGCTTTCTTCCAGTGCAATTGGAAGTGGCAAGCCGCCTACGTTGAGGAAGGGCTCTGTCTCTAGAGGGCTTGAGAAGAGACCAACGGTGCATTTTAAGTTTATCGGCGTTTCGTCTCGTGATTGTGCTACCTCGAAACGTCCCTCAAGAAGCTGAGCTGCAGCCACCCAGGCTCCAATTTCGGCACAGACGTTGCGTCCTAGTTCGGAATTACTCTTGTCTGAGGCGACTGAGAAATACCTCTTTGTCTTTTTAAGGTCAGCTGCTTTCCAGCCAAGATCGGATTTAAACAGTGAAGAGTCCTCAACTCGCAAGGACCAAGCGCCTTCTGGCTTGATGGTTTTCATCTCTTCAGCAATGAAGCTTAAAATGCGCGACCAGCTCAGACGTTCGGTCATCTTATCTGAGGCCGGTGGTGAGAGAGAGATTCTTAGCAAATTCCCACTTTGTTTCATGAGTGTTTCAATATCTAAAATCTTGAAAGGGGGGCCGACTTTAGCAGTGGTGTAACCCGCTTCAGGAAACGGAAATTCTTTTTCCTTCAGGAGTGAAATCCATACTGCTGAAAGATCGGGTAGGTAGTCCATCGTTGGAATTTGCAGAGCTTTTAACGGGGCGGGTGCCGGTTGTTCTGTCTCGACATTGATGGGAATCGATTCGGAAGGTTGTGTGCAGAAAGATAGGCCTAATAAAAGACAGCTAAGAAGGGCGGGGACTGAAACAAAATCTCTAAAGCGTCTCATCTTGGGCACTAACAAAATCCACGCGGTATTCACCTTTTTTCAGAACTCCCAGTTTCTCGCGGACCAGAACTTCTTGTTCCATCTTTGAATGCTGAATGCGGTCAATTTTTTCTTGAATCGCTAGAGATTCTCTTTTGATAGTGTCGATATCACTTTGGTAGTGAGAGCTTTGTTGTTCGAGTAATACATAGTGCAAAATTCCCTTTGGGCCGAAGAGGTTCACGGCAAGCAGAAAGCAAAGCAATCCGGCAATCCAGCTCCACCGCCAGTTCTCGGGCTTGAAGATATCCGCGATAGCTTCAAGCTTGGATCGTCTATTGAATCTCTGAGCTCTTCTTAGTTTTCTTGCCATCTTTGTCTATCCGCCTATGGAATAGATTTTACCACAACTGTATTCGTTGTGCCTGCAAGGGCGCTTGTCGGAATTCCGGCGGTCATGACGACGTTTTGCTTTGGTTTGATAAGTCCAAGACGTAGTAGCTCGGCCAAAATATCATCAAAAACCAAATAATCTTGTGTCCGAGCTTCAGCCCAAGGAATCACGTTCACTCCCCAGCTGAGACAGAGCTGAGCGCGCACTTTTTTGTCTTCGGTAAAAGCATAAATCGGAACTTGTGGACGGTGCTTGGCTAGTAGCCTTGCGGAAAGGCCACTTCTTGTGAGGCAGGTGATCGCTTTGGCATTCAAATTATCGGCCAAGTTGGCAGCGGCAATATCGATGGCTTCTGGAATCGGCAAAGTTTGGTTCTGTGATGCTTGAGTGACCTCGAACTCTTTGGTTGCGGAGATTCTGCGTCCTAGGGTTTCAGCACCAATGATAATTTCGGACATCGTCGTGACGGCAACATTTGGGTATTTTCCAGTCGCAGTTTCGTTCGAAAGCATGAGGGCATCAGAGCCGTCGAGAACAGCGTTTGCCACGTCACTCGCTTCCGCACGAGAAGGCGTTGGGCTGTCCACCATACTCATTAGCATCTGAGTTGCTGTGATAACGGGCTTTCCTGCTTGGCGCGCCTTGGCGATGAGCTCTTTTTGAACAATGGCTACTTTTTCGTTCCCGATTTCAACACCAAGATCTCCACGAGCAACCATGAGTCCATCAGAATATTTGAGGATGTCGTCAATGGCCTCTAAAGCTTCGCCCTTTTCAATCTTTGAAATGATGTGAATGCCAGTTTTCTTCTGTGCAAGGTATCCAGAGAGGCTTTTGACTTCTCTAGAAGAGCGCACAAAGCTTAGAGCTAGAAAATCGATGTCTTGCTCGACAGCAAAAAGAACGTCGTCCCAGTCTTTTTCTGTGACACCAGAGCTGGAGAGTTTGGCTCCGGGCATGTTGACGCCCTTGTTTTCGCCGAGCGCTTTTCCAAAATCTACCACAGCTGTGATGATGTTTTCTTGTTTGAAGGTACTAACAACTTTCATTTTGACGACACCATCGTCAAACAAAAGAACGTCGTCTCGCTTGAGGTCTCCTGCGAGACGAGCGTAGGAAATGCTGATGGGTTTTTCTTTTGAGCCGTCACCAAAGATTTTTGGAGCGCCAATGTCAGTCCCTACGAAATAAAATTCCTGACCTCTTTCAACGGGAATGCTTCTCACTTCTTCGCCTGATTTGAGGTCCAAAAGTTTTCCTGTGCGAATTTTGGGGCCTTGAAGGTCTCCTAAAATACCTACTTGAATTTCGAGCTCAGCCGAAGCTTCGCGAATCCAGTCGATGCTTTTTTTGTGGTCGGCGTGTGTGCCGTGAGAGAAGTTGAGCCGGGCAATGTCCATTCCACTTCGAATGAGATCTCTAATCCCTTCTAAGCTGTGGACCGCGGGGCCGATGGTGCAGACAATTTTTGATTTACGTCCAGGTTGCCTCATAGAATGTGCGCGAAGTTAGAACTGATTCTAACTTCACGCAAGAGTTGATATGGCAATATTGAGGTAGGCGATTACATTATGATGAATTCTAAAAAGTAGACGTCACGAACTGCCCCGTCTGTTACTCCAGACTTCTCTAGCTCGGTGTTCATCACCTCTCGAAGGGCATCCTTCAAAAGAAGCTTGTCGTGCATTCGCTTGAGTTTTCCGCCCTCTTGCTGGGAGAGCAAAGTCAGAATGCGTGCTCTGACAGCTGGCAGACGGCTTTTAAGAACTTCGGCGGTCGCGCTATCGCTGATTTCCACACTAAAGGCGGCCTTCAATGTGTTTTTTGAGAGGGTGTTGGTGATGAAGGGCTCGAGGTCCACGTTCTGGATCTCTCCGACCTCGTCGTGAACTGAGGCAATCGCACGTTCTTGGAGCTTGTCATGGGTCAGAGTCGGTTTTTCAAGACCTTGAAGCGACCAAACAAGTACGCCTCCAAAGGCTGCTGTTAGCACCATTTGGGTAATCCCTAAGATGGCTGCAATATTGAGCTTCTTCTTCGGTTTTTCTTCTTCTTCTGTCCCTGTATCTTCGTCGTTGTCTGTAGCCATATTTTCTCCCTAAGTAGATATTCTTTGAAGTGCCGGCTTACATACAACAATAGACGCACTGCGTTCGTATCTATAAAGCTACTCGATTTTGCATGTGAGTGGTGTGAAGATTAGGTTCAGGAATAAACATGGCGCAAACAAATCGAAAAAGCCGCATCTGGGACATTATTTTATTAAAGGATTCAGGGGCTTGGGAGGGATTCCGTGCTCCCGAAGCCGCTCTCAATCGGACGGTGAATTATATTGTCGTTTTATTTGTGGTGGCATCCTTGTCGCTGGTTGGCTGGCTTTGGAGCCGGTGGGAACTTGGCAATGCCACGTCGGACCTGGGACACGCTCGTCTAGAGAACCAATCTCTCAGAGATAAACTTAAGACTCAAGAGCAGGGCTTGATTCTGGGCAAAGGGAATATGAGCAGTTCAGAGCTGACATTTATGCCCAGGCTCGATGACAAAAAAGTCCTCTCTGAGGATTTAAAGCTCGATCAATATAGTGTGAGTTTCGATGCGAAAGCGGAAGCTTTAGATATAAAATTCGCTCTAGAAAAAGAAAGCAAAAGTCCCCTCAATACTGACAGATTGTATTGGGTCTTGCTTGTTCACGGGGCGCAAGGAATGAGGTCTTTTCCTCCTGCTTTAATGAGCAAACAAGGGGCTTGGATCTATCCACAAAAAGGACAACTCCTAGAGAATCTTAGGGGGCAACGCCAAGTGCGTGGCCGTTTCCAAATGTCCGGCTTTTTTGATTCTCAAACTACGGAGCCTACCTTTGCAAGTTTGTTGGTTTATGACAATCGAGGCTCGCTCTTGTTGAAGCAAAGACAAGACATCACACTGAAGACTGGTGGAAAAAAATGAGTACGAAAATTTGGGAAAACCTAGAAGTTCTTGAGAATCAAAACTGGATATCAGATCAGTTTTCCGGACGTGGACATTTCGAATTTCGAGGGCAACTTCGCTTTTCGGGCGATTGGACGGGCTCGATTCGATCGGATGACCCTGGGGCTTGTATTTTTATTCTTAAAGGGGCGTCAATCAAAGGCAGCATTCATGTGGCTCGAGTCGTAGTAGAGGGCAAACTTAGCGATGTTGAAGTGCAAACGAGGTCCTTTGAGGCTCACCACGGTGCCACAGTCATTGGAAGAGTCTATGCGGAAAATTTATTGATCGACGAAGGCGCGATTGTTCAAGGAGATATTTCTTCCGTTTCCTTCAAGCTGGATACGGGACAAATATAATTCTGAATTAGTTGGATTTGAGGCGACTCAAAGGAAGACTGTATCCGAGGCTTCCAGTCTGTATGCCGACGTAAAAAGCATATTCTTTGAAGATCTGAGCTGTCGTGAGGTCTGGAGTGATGATCACTTTATTGGGGCCGCCATCATTTTTCCAGAGGACCTTATGTTTCTGACTGCGGTTGTCGGTCATCAAACTTTCTCCTGGATTTAAGGCTTCAAGCTTGACGTTGAAGACCTGTGGCAAATAGGCAGCCGCTAGTGGCGGAAGGCTGAGTTTTTTCTCGTTCATGTATTTTGCCAGATCCGACCATTGGTCGAAGAGTTTGATCGTGGTGAATCCCCAGGAATTGTATCCGTAGAGAATGATGGCTTTGCTGCTGCTCGTGACTCTCAGGTTGTCTTGTGGGTCTTGGGCTCTGATATGTGCCATTGTGAGGCAGGCCGACAAATGCAAAACAAAGCCTATCATGAGGTAAATGCTGCATCGGATGTAGGATTTGGTTTGCTTCATATCAATAGCTCTCCATTCTATGGAGCAAGAGTGGTGCCATGAAAAGGGCATGTAATATTGGGCTCTTAGAGGAGTTTCTCAATTGTGATTGTAGAAAAAAACGGGTGCTGTCAACTCTGGTGACAGGTGGTAGGGTAATCCTTGTGAAAGCGTTGATTTGGTATTTCGCGAAAGGGCTCGAAGCTTCGGCCCTCGGTGTTGTTGGTTATGCCCTGTATGTGGGACTTCAGTCTTCTGACCCCACGACCGAGCTGAAGTGGCTTATGGCGGGTGCTGTGATCTTTATGGTCGGGCTTGCCCTTGAAAGAGTCGGGGGCGGAGAGTCGTGATCATAGTGGGGCTGGATCCGGGAGTGCGCCGGCTAGGCTATTCGGTTGTAGAAATTGAAGGCCTGGATAAGTGCTGCTTGCGCGATTTAGGTGTCCTCAAGGTCGACCTCGTTTCAAAATCCATGGGCGATCGACTCGAATACATCCATGAGGAAGTCACCAAAATTTTAAAGCAGTGGAATCCTCGCTTTGTCGGCCTAGAAAATGCGGTAAATTTCAAGAACGTTTCGTCGGCCTTCAAGTTGACAGAGGCGCGCGGCGTGATTCGCTTGGCTTGCTTTCAAACTCTCGCCGACATGGACGCGAGACTTTTGGAGTTGTCGCCTACGGCGATCAAGAAAGAATCTACGGGCAGCGGTCTCGGCAACAAAGAAAATGTAAAAAAATCTTTGTCACTTCGCTTTCCAAATCTTACAAATTGGATCGAAGATCACGAAAAACAAAACAATATCAAGCTCTCGCACGATGCCTTCGATGCTCTTGCGATTGCGTGGACAACTTGGGCTAAAGTTCGACAAAAACAGCGAATCGGGTCTAGAGTTTCAATGAGTTTAGCGCAAAGGTAGGGCAACAAAGTATGGCATCAAATATGGGACCTCTCGCGGCTGTTAAAGCCATTGTTTCTACGGAACATTTGGGTGTGATGGGAGAGCTTGGAGATACCCAAGCTTTTTTGGAGACCCAAAATGGGGAATTATACATTGTTGATTACGCGTCCAAAACTTCTTTAATGCGTGCCATGGAGGTTTCAGCAGGCGGCTCGATTCAAACTTGGGTTTACTTGGCTGAGATCATTCGCGAAGACGCTAGATTGTTTTTTGCTTTTAACTCACTTCATGAGAGAGATATTTTTGTTGCCCTTACACAAGTCAAAGATGTGGGGCCTAAGACTGCGGCAGTGATTGTGGCGGAGCTTGGAGCAGAAAACATTATGAGACTCATGCAGCAAGGAGTTTGGAAGGGACTCAAGATCGCAGGTGTTGGTCCCAAGACTTGGGACTCGATTGTCTTCGGTCTGAATAAGAAGAAGAATTCTCTTCTGCCTCTTTTGACGAGAGTTCAGTCCTCACCGGAGAATTCGGTGCCCTCTACAAAAACAAGCACAACAGCTAAACTCTCTGGAGATATGGCGACAACATCTGCTGACTTCATCGCAGAATCAAAAGCTTGGAAGCCAAGCCTCTTTGCTTCCGATGCTTTGATCACCATGTTCGAGGGACTCGGGCTCAACCCGACTCAAACCAATCAGTTATTCTCTGAGTGCTCCAAAGAAGTAGAAAACTTCCAAGAGCTCAGTGATCCGGAAAAAGTTCCAGAGATGTTGAAGGTCCACGGACGCAACAGGCGGCATGCTCCGCATGCAAAGTTTTAGGGGATAAACGATGACAAAAGAAAAATTACCTCTAGTAGATTTGAATCAATCGACCTCATCTGAGATGACGTCTTCCGCTCCCGACAACATTCTTCGTCCAAAAGCACTTTCCGAATATGTCGGGCAGAGATCTGTCGTTTCAAAATTAGAAGTTTTCTTGAAGGCGGCTCAGCAGCGTAAGACAAGCCTGGATCATGTTCTTCTTTCGGGCCCTCCTGGTCTTGGAAAAACTACTTTGGCCTATATCATCGCCAAGGAAATGGGTGGACGTTTGCACCAAGCGCCCGGGCCATCTCTAGACAAGTCTGTCGACTTGCTAGCTTTGCTTTCCAATATTCAAGAAGGCGATGTGCTCTTTGTAGATGAGATCCACAGATTGAATGCGGCAGTGGAAGAAAGTCTCTATCCTGCCATGGAAGATTTCCAAGTCCAAATGATGCTCGGCGAAGGCTCTATGGCTCAGCCGGTGAATTTGCCGCTACCAAGATTCACATTGATCGGTGCGACCACGCAGCCAGGAAAAATTACGGGACCTCTTCGCGATCGCTTTGGGATTCCATTAAACCTCGAATTTTATTCTTTTGAAGAAATGCATAAGATTCTTGAGCGTTCTGCGAAGATTTTGGGTGTGGAACTTTCGAGTGAAGAAATCCACGAAGTCGCACGCAGGTCTCGGGGCACGCCTCGTATCGCCAACCGTTTGCTTGCTCGCGTAAGAGACTTCATCGAAGTCGAAGGCGCAAAGCTTGGTGGGGGTGTGAAAGCTGTGAAGGCTGCGTTGGAATTTCTTGATGTGGATGCGCGCGGACTTCAGCCTCTCGATCGTCGTTACTTATCTGTCTTGATGAAGCAATTTCGTGGAGGCCCTGCGGGTGTAGAGGCTTTGGCTGCAACGATGTCTGAAGACAAATCCACCTTGGAAGAAACCATCGAGCCTTTCCTGCTTAAGGAAGAGCTGATTGTGCGCACGCCGAGGGGCCGCGTTGCGACGGATCTGGCCTATGAAGTGATGGGGCTTCCGGCTCCAGCATCTGATGTGCAGCGCGGGCTTTAATCGCCAATAAAGATTGTCTTATTAAAGACACAGAGCTTGTAAATATGTGTCGTGAAAGATACTACTAAGTATTTAATATTTAAAAGATTTGCCAAGATATACGTAGATCGTTCAAAATAGAGATAGTGGCATTTCTTGATACTCACAGCTTTGAGCACCGCCTTTTTGGGGCGAGTTATGACCTGTCAGCTGCTTCCGAATGTTTGGCTGTGATTGAAGGCGTGGGCATTCACACCGGAAAAACTTTTCGTCTTAAACTTCATCGCAATCCCAAGCACCAAAGCTTAGTTTTTCGAGTTTGTGTTGGGGGGGAGTGTTTCTATGCTCCTGCTTCTTGGTCGAGGCTTAGTGGAACGGCGAGGGCAACGGCCCTCGTCCTTCGCTCGGATGCCGGCCGCTCCGCGGGACGTATTGAACTTAAAACTGTCGAACATTTCATGGCAGCGTTTCATGTGGCGGGCCTTAGAGGCTTTGATGCTGAGATTGAAATTGTGGAATCGGAAAGTGGCCGTCCATCTCAAAACCTAGAAAGAGTTTATGAATTGCCAATTTTAGATGGGGCTTGCGCTGATTGGCTTAAATTTTTCAGTAAGTATGAGCTTCTTGATTCGGGAGAACATAGGCGCACAGAAGACGACGTTGCATGGAAGATCATCCGTTCCTTTGAAATTACGGACGGCGATCGTAAAATGCTTTTGCTTCCTTCTTCGGAGAAGAATCTCAATCGCGCCATCACAGAATACAGCTGTCAGGTAAAATTTCCTGATGCATGGGAGCAAAGTAGTCAGCTCATCTTGGATTGGTCGCAGATCTCTCAAAACATCGCTCTTTTTCAGAAATACATCGCTCCTGCGAGAACTTTTGGCTTTGAGGAAGAGTTAAAAGATCTCGAAAAACGCGGACTCGCCAGGGGGGGCAGTATGGAAAATGCCTTGCTAATGAGTCGCACGAAAGTGATCAATCCGGAAGGTTTTTGCGTGCCTAATGAATTAGCTGCTCACAAGCTTCTAGATGTGGTTGGAGATTTTTCCTTAGCTGGTGGGCCTATCCTTGGTCAAATCAATGCCTACTGCGCCGGACATTCCATGCACTTGCGCACGCTGACAGAGGCGATTCGCAAGGGCGCGCTCATCGAGGGTGTGATTGACCGTAACGGTCGCTTCCAAGCCCGAGATTAGTCCTAATAAGACTTTCACTGTGCGCGGTAAAAAGTTGGTACTCTTTATTGAAACGCTACGTTCCATCTCAACCTCTTAAAATACTTGGTATTCCTAGCAGAACCGCGGCATCTCGGCTCTTAGAGACAAATGTGGCACCTGCTATCCCCGCTAAGTCCTACTAGGAATACCAAGTATTTTAAGACGTTGAGATCAATCACGATGCGATTCTAAAGCTCCAGGACCACCAACTTTTTACCGCGCACAGTGAAAACTTTACCAAGCCTAGGAAATGGGCTCTAATGTTCTCGAATGGGCGAAGATGAAGGGCTTGTGAATAAGTCCGAAAACAAGGAAACAAGAAAACGCAAAAGAGAGCGTCGCATTGCGATTCTTCTCATGCTGGTTTTCGTCGTCACGACTTCTCTCCAGGTCTTCTTCACAGACAAAGCGCAAGGCTTTGGTTTTGAGCAAAGTTTATTTTACTTTGCACTTTTGTATCTCAACGTCATTTTAATTTTGTTCTTGGTCTTCTTGGTTTCAAGAAACTTATTCCGCGCCTACCTAGCACGAAAAAGTGGAAGCCTTGGTGGGGGGCTGCGGTGGCGCCTTGTCAGTTCGCTTCTAGCATTCTCAATGATTCCTGCTGTTGTACTGTTTGTAGCAAGTTCGGTTGTGATTCGGCAAGGATTTGATCGTTGGTTTGGCGGGCAGGTTTCTAGTGCGCTTGAGGATTCACAAGCCATCGCGGATGTTCACTACAAAGGGATCGAAGACAATCTTGACTTTTTTGCGGAGCGTATTGTCGCTCAATTAAGCAATAGCAATCGCGCTCCCAAGGAAGAAGACCTGCGCAATATGCTGGATCAGTTTCCGGTAGAAGGTCTTGAGCTCTATCGATCTCTACTGGAGGCACCAAAGAAAGCCCTTGGGAAAGACACAAAGACCTGGGCTGTGCCTCGTGCCTCTACAGAAAGTTTGGAAAAGGCCTTTAGGGGAAATTCCTTTCATCTCATTCGCCAATACGGCGATGGAGATCTCCTGCAGAAGTTTCACCCTATTTACCTGAGGGTTCCTGGGGTGGGGACAGAAACGTTCGTTGTCGTCTTAAGTTACACGGTTCCTCTCGGCTTGAAGACGCGCATCGCAAAACTCAAAGGGTCTTTTGTTGGATATCAGAAAACACGGCTTTTAAAAGACAGCCTAAAAACTAACTACACTCTCATTCTTTTTACATTTTTCATTTTCATCATGTTTGTTGTGACGTGGTCGGGTCTTTATATCGCAAAGAGCATCACGGATCCCGTAAGTGAACTTTTGAAGGGAACCGAAGCTTTCAGAAGCGGTCAATGGACCTATCGCATTCCTACCGAATGGAGCCCTGAGAAAGACTTTAAAGCATCCAAATCTCCAGGGGCCGATCTTGAAGTTTTGAAATCAGCCTTCAACCTCATGGCCGAAGAAGTAGGCCAGAAAAGTCGACAGATCGAAGAAGCCAACGCTCAGCTTGTCTCGCTCGTTCGCGACCTCGAGGAGCGCGAGCGCTACCTTGAAAACATTCTCTCGAGTATTCGCCGTGGTGTTGTTGTGGTCGGTCCAGACTTCCAGGTGCAAAGAGTGAACGTGGAAGCTTTGGAGTTTTCTGTCAATCCGTCAGTCAAGGAGCATTGGAATCCTGAAGAAGCGGTGGGACGAAGTTTGTTCGAAGTTTTCCCGACATTGGGTGTAGAGGATGAGATCAAGTCTTGGCTTAAGCAGAGTGAAGAACTTGGCGGCCGGCCTATTGATCAAATTCTAGAGCTCCGAAGTGGAGAAGGCAGGCTATCTGCTGTGAAGTCGATTCGTGCCACGGGAATCTGGGTGATTGACGAATACCAACAAGCTCTTGGCTGGTTGATGATTCTAGAAGACGTGTCGGATGCGGCTCGTGTTGAGAGGCTCGCAGCTTGGCAAGAAGTCGCAAGACGTGTTGCCCATGAGATCAAGAACCCACTCACGCCTATTCAGATTTCTGCAGATCGCATGCGCCGCAGGTTGACGCCGCTATTCGAAGAAGATGAAGCTCTCAATTCCATGGTTCAAGAGTGCTTAGGACAAATCTCAAAGCAAGTGAAGGTCATTCGAGATCTGGTTAGAGAGTTCTCTGAATTCGCAAAACTTCCTGAGCCAAATTTTGAAAGAGTGGATCTTGTCAAGTCGTTTAAGGCTCTTGTGGACGACTACCGATTCACACATCCGCAGACAAAAATTGATTACGATGTTCAAGAAGCCGTATCGCAGGTCATCATCAAGGCCGACAACGAATACTTGCGAAGAGTTTTCGTGAACCTCGCCGATAATGCGATTCAAAGCATGGAAGAAGCCGGCGTCAAAGATCCTCAGTTCAAAGTCAGCATCGAAGCTTCACTTACGGCAGGAGCTTGGGTGCGGATTGTTTTTGAAGACAATGGACCTGGGATTCCCGAGAGCATGCAAGAAAAGATCTTTGACCCCTATATCACCTCGAAGGCCTCAGGTTTTGGCCTGGGATTGGCTATTGTGAGAAGAATTGCGATCGAGCACTTAGGCAGGGTGCGTTGCGAGCCGGCGGAAGGAGCTCGCTTTGTGCTTGAACTCCCGACAGTGGCCGGCGAGAATCAGTTACAAGTATGATTAGACGTGTCCTCATAGTTGACGATGAACTCGACATTCAAAGCTCTCTGTCCTTTGCCTTAAAAGACGAAGGTTACGAAGTTCAAAGTGTTTCGAGTCCCAAAGAAGCTTTACAAAAGTTAGAAGAGCAGAATTTCCATGTCGCTCTTTTCGACGTGTGGTTTCCGGAGGGAGACGGCGTTGAATTGTTGAAGGCTAGCCTGGAACTTTATCCTGCGATGTCGATCATCATGATGTCGGGCCATGGAAACATTGAATTGGCCCTAAAGTCTATTCGTATGGGCGCGTATGATTTCTTAGAAAAACCACTTGAGCTCGAAAAAGTTTTGGTTCTTCTTCGCAATGCTTGTGAAACCTCTCTTTTGAAATTCGAAAACCAATCTCTTATGAAACAACTTATGGGAAGTTTGGATCTCGTGGACCACAGTCCTGCGATGAAGCAACTGTCTCAGTCTATGGAGCGTGTGGCTCCTGCTCATTCTCACGTCCTTTTGCTCGGAGAGAGTGGAGTGGGTCGGACTTTAATTGCAAGGCTCATCCATATGAAGAGTGAACGAGCCAAACATCCTTTCGTCACGATTCATTGTGCATCTTTGACCGAAGATGATTGGGAAGAAGAGATGCTCGGCATTGGAGACAATCCTGGTCGTTTGGAATTTGCTAAAGGTGGCACGATTTATTTCAATGGTCTTAGTGAAATGCCCGTAGCAGCACAAGCAAGGCTCTTCCGTATTTTGGAAGAGAAGCGATTCCTGCGGAAGGGGCGCACTCAGGCTGTTGACTTTGATGCTCGGATCATTGCATCGGCTCCGAAGAATGTTCAAGAAAATGTCGACTCAGGAATGTTGAGAGAAGACCTCTTCTTTCTTCTGAAAGTTGTGGCGGTTGAAGTCCCACCTCTTAGAGACAGAGCAGAAGATATTGCAGATCTATCAAAGCACTTTATCAAACTCCTTGGACGTGAATACGGTCGAAGTTTTCCTGAGGTTGATTCCAAGCTCATCGATTGGATGAAGCAATATGATTGGCCAGGGAACGTGAGAGAAATGAAAAACTTGCTCGAGCGATGTCTGATCATGTCTAGACCCGACCAGAAGGAGCTTACTCTGGCCGATCTTCCAGAAGATGTCGCTTTACCTCCCGCAGGCGGAACAGGTGAGTTGGATATTTTATTCCAAAGCACCCAACTCAAAGGACCCCTTCGCGAACTTCGTAGCCAATTCGAATCGTTGTTATTACAGCAGAGATTGTCTGCTAATTCAGGCAACGTGACGAAAACAGCAGAATCTCTCGGGATTGAGCGAGCCCATTTACATCGCAAAATGAAACAGTTGGGGTTTGAGTCCAAATGAGTGTGATGGCACTCGTTCTCGACCAAACAAGCAGAGAAGATTTTTGGAAAGCCGTTGATCCCTTAGAATATCATCCAAAACTTGTATTGAAGCTCGGTCTTCGTTTGCTTCCTCTTTTGACTGCAGATGATTTTACGAAACTTCGAGACAGAGGCTTCAAGCTTTTTATCGACGTCAAACTTCATGACATTCCCTCGCAGGTCGCAGATGCCGTGAGCACGTGGGCCGATCTAGGGGCATCGTTCATAACTGTTCATTTGTCAGGCGGACGAATGATGCTCAAGGCTGCACAGGACGCAGCCGAGCAGCATAGTGTCCAACTCTTTGGAGTTTCAGTGCTGACTTCGCTCGATGAAAACGACATTCGTGAAATTGGCTTTGCGCACGATCTCAAATCCCAAGTCAAAACTCTCGTCTCACTGGGACATGAGTGCGGTCTTACAGGCTTTGTGTGTTCTCCCTTTGAAATCGAAAGTATTTTGGAACTTTACCCCGCGGCTCAACTCGTAACCCCAGGAATATCGCTCACAGCCGATATGAAAGGTGTTGGGAGTGATCAGAAAAGGCGGATGACTTTCGATGAGGCACTAGCTATGGGGTCATTCATGCCTGTTGTGGGGCGCGCCCTTTGGAATGCCCCTGATTTTAATAAGGCTTTGCATAATTTGCTTGAGCAGCTAGAGGCCTAAAGGTTAAGGACTTTCTGTTGTGAAAGATAAGAACTTTTGGATTTGGGGCAAACACTCCGTCGAAGCCGTTTTAGAAAATTATCCCGAAAGCATTTTGGAATTCCAAATGCTAACCGATCTGAAGGACCACAAGGCTGATGGAGTGGAGTCGCTCGTGCAACTCGCCCAAGACCAAGGCATCAAAATCAAAAAAGTTGCTAACTTTCCAAAGGACTACGGAGTCAAACGTCACCAAGGCGTGCTGCTATCCATGAAGGCAGCTCCTGTGGGCGACATCAGAGATTTCAATCAGGCTCTCGAAGTTGCTTCGGAAGATAAACTTTACCAATGGGCTTTGCTCGATCGAGTGGAAGATCCGCGAAACTTTGGCGCTATCTTGAGAAGTGCAGCAGCCTTCGGCCTGTCAGGTGTGATTTTCGGAGGTAGGAATCAAGCGCCCGTGACGGGGGTTGTGGCGCAGGCTTCTGCTGGCCAGTGTTTCAGGGTGGCTATGTTTGAGCTCGGCAATACCAATCAGATCTTTCGAAGTTTTGATGAGGCTTCTGAAGCTGGTCAATGCGAAGTGGCCGTGGCTTCTCTCGATATGGATGGTCAGGGGCTTCAGGAATTTGCTGGCGAATTCAAAGCCAAGTCCGGCACACGTCATGTGATTTGGGTTCTGGGCTCAGAGGGCAGGGGCGTCCGCCCGGGTCTCCTCGAGAAATCTAGTCATAAGGTGTCGATTCCTATGGAAAAATCCGTCGAAAGCCTCAACGTCTCCGTCGCCAGTGCCTTAGCTTTCTACGCTCTCTATTCCCAATAGATCCAAAAGGATCTAGGGCGAATACTCAGAAAAAATTTGCCTAAGCACTTGTCGAAAGTCGCGGGATCTACTAACTATTTTGGCTGCGCTCGTTGTCAGATTGAAAAGTTTGCGACGGATTGGAAACAGGAGTGCTGGCTTAGCTCAATTGGTAGAGCACCGGTTTTGTAAACCGGCGGTTGCGGGTTCAAGTCCCATAGCCAGCTCCAACTTTCCAAAACGCACGCTCGATAGTGATCGTTCAAATGATCATTAGATAGTCAGGTCCTATGGTGGGATACCGAAGTGGCCAACCGGGGCAGACTGTAAATCTGCTGACATTTGTCTTCGAAGGTTCGAATCCTTCTCCCACCACCATATGGCCTTCTAGCGTCTAAGCGCAACTTCGTTTCGCCTTGAGGCTCGAAAACTAAAACCCTAAAGAACTCAAAGTTAGGGACTATATTTGTCATTGGATTTTGACTCACAAACCTTTTCTCGCTTAGAGGTTCACAAATGCGTTCACTTTTTCCCATCCCTTCTGAGTCTTCTTTGCCTTTCAAGCTTCACTGGCTGTGGTGGAGAAACTAACTCAAATAAACCATCCGATGAATCCAATAGGCCGGTCGAGACCAATGAATCATCTCTTCCAGATAGAATTAAATGTGATCAAGATTTTTCAAATTATCAGTTAGTTCTTGTTATCAAAGACCAAAATCTACCTGAAGAAGTCACTGCCATTGCCCTGAAAGATGATGAAACTGTACTGTTCAAGGTTGCGACACAAATTTACACAGTCGAGGGAGAGCCTAACATTCTCAACTTTGTCGAAATTCCGGCAACAACAACATCGAAAGAAGTAAAACTAAATTTGACTAAAAAAAAGCAACTCTATTTGACTCTCAGATTGATGAGATAAACGGAGAGCCTGAGTTTAATTGTAATCTTTAGCCCTAGTCTGTGAGGGCGTTGGCTCTCCAAAGACTTCGCAGTTTCTAAATAAGAATCCCGC
>Ga0100391_1003454_pt1 | contig 15989 bp, 13 predicted proteins | sample CryGeymeta201515_FD_81541 | JGI IMG/M metagenome (GOLD analysis project Ga0100391, IMG submission 81541) | Groundwater microbial communities from Crystal Geyser aquifers in Utah, USA - Crystal Geyser metaG 2015-15 | ecosystem: Environmental > Aquatic > Deep subsurface > Groundwater | place: USA...
AAGTATTCACTTTGGAAGAGAAATTCATGCAAAAGCTGCTGATATTATAGTTTACAAAAAAGATAGAATTACTCCATTTATTATTATTGAAGTTAAAAGTCCGACCGAACAAAAAGGTATTGAGCAACTCAAAAGCTATTTATCTGCTGAGGGTTCAGAAATAGGCGTTTGGTCAAATGGAATCGAAAGAGTGATTTTATATAGACCATACCCTAAAGAATTTGAAGATTCTTTAAGTGATATTCCCGCGGCTGATCAAACTATTGACGATCTTTTTGAATTAAAGAAAACGTGGTCCGGCCTTAATCCGAAATTTGATTTTGTAGATATTGTTAAAAGAATTGAAGAATTGGCCCTTGCCGGTTCCGGTGCTAATGTCTTTGAAGAGATTTTCAAACTTATTTATGCAAAGCTTTTTGACGAGAAATTGGCGAGGGAGTTGAGAGAAAATCAAGAAGTTCTTTTTAGAAAATACCGCGATCCCGAGAAGACCTATGAAATTATTAATCGATTATTTAAGAATTCACTCCAGCAATGGCCGGACACTTTTGAGACTTCTGATCGGATAAGACTCTCTCCCGACCGTCTTAATATTTGCGTAGCATTTTTGGAAAATATTAGACTTTTTGAGATTGGCAAGGGTGAATATGAAATTGTTGACAGTGCCTTTGAGTATTTAATTACCGAAGTTTCGAAGGGTAAAAAGGGGCAGTATTTTACGCCTCGGCATGTGATCAAAATGTGCGTTAAGATGCTTAATCCCAAACAAGATGAATATATTATAGATCCTGCTTGCGGATCCGGAGGTTTTATTCTTCATACTATGTATCATGTCTGGGATAACTATCTTAAAAACGAAACAGCCAGAAAAGAATATGCTTTAAAGTACCTTTTTGGAATAGACTTTGATGACAATATGCGCCGTATTTCTCAAGCCTTAATGCTTATTGCCGGAGATGGGAAACACCACATTTTTAAAAGAAATTCACTGGATGCGAGAGATTGGCAGGGGGTTTTCGCGGAAGAAGCCAGAGTCGAGTTAAAGCGTCTTCTTAGAAATGTTGACGAAATTGATGAACAAGAAAACCAAAAAACTTATAGACATCTTAATTTCGATTTGCTTCTGACCAATCCCCCCTTTGCTGGGGAAAATCGCAATGACCCAGGGCTTTTGAGACAATATGAACTTGCTAAAAAGGATGGAAAATTAAGAGGAAATGTTGAAAGACATATTCTTTTTATAGAAAGATCTCTTGACGCAGTAAGGCCGGGAGGTAGACTAGCTATTGTATTACCTCAAGGAGTTTTAAATAATACCAACATGCGATATATCCGTGAATATCTTTTCGATAAAGCAAGAATCTTGGCTGTGATTGGACTTCATGTAAATACATTCAAACCACATACTGGAACTAAAACTTCTGTTCTATTCTTGCAAAAATGGGAAGACGAACCTTTGAAAGATTATTCAATATTTATGGCCGTATCTAAAAAAAGCGGAAAGGATAGTTCCGGAGAATATGTTTATAAAAAGAATGAAAAAGGCGAATATTTGTGGGGGACGAACGGCCGCAAAGTTCTTGACCACGACCTCGACGAAATTGCGGATAAATTTATTGAATTTTCTAAAAAGGAAGGGTTTGGGTTTTGGAGGTAATATGGATGTTAAAAATGTCATAGGTTTAGAAAAACCATTAGAGAAATTAATAGAAACTATTTCGGATGGGGTAGGTGTTGTAAGTAACCACATATTCAAGTTCGATGTAGCTAAAGCTAAGCGAATTGGAAAGGCTGAAGCTGAGATCGAGAGAAATAAAATTACCCTAAATAAAAATAATATTTTCAACATAGAGGTTTGGAGAAAAGATAAATTAAGAATAATTAATCAATTTAATGAACCGATTGAAATTATTGCTCATAAAACAGGCGAAATTGAATTAAATGGGGTGTTTTATTGTGGTCGAAATCGCTTCGAAGCCAGCCCTAAAGGTTTAAAGATAAACTAAATATGACTTTTTCAATAATCCAAAAATCTCAACTTGAAGGTGCGGATAGAATTGATGCGGAATACTATCAGCCGGAATATCTTTTAATTTCAGAGTTACTCCGGAGGCAAAAAACTCAAATCCTTAAAAATTTATCAAATTTCATTAAAAAAGGTATTTTTGACTTAAGCCCAGACAATTATCGTTCAAGTGGAATTCCTTTTATCAGAACAACGAGTATAAAAGACCCACTACTTGATCTTGAAGAAATTGTTTTTTTAGAAGCAGGTACTCACCAAAAAAATCACTCAACTTCACTTCAATCAGGTGATTTAGTTTTTACCAAAATTGGAGCAAATATAGGCGATTTGTCTTTGCTACCGTCAGATTTTTATGAATACAACTTTAGTCAAAATGTTGCGGGCGTGAGCGTGAATAAAAAAGCGATAAATTTTCACTATTTATTCACTTATTTATAACAGCATTCAAGAACACTCCGCAGTTTACTGCGGAGATGAATTGAACGCTGATATGTCATCCTCCTTTGGAGGGATACCCCGCTCTTTAGAGCGGGGAGGATGTCATTATCAAAATATGGTCGAAAACAGATTGAGCGGAGGCAAATGATTTCTGGTCAGGGAAAATTGGAACTTGAGGATTTAAGAAACTTGCAAATAGTTATTCCCTCATTGGTTTTTGAAAGAGAAATCGAAAGTCTTATTGTAGAATCTCAAAGAACCAAACAACTAAGTATTGAGCTATATCAGAATGCAGAACATTTGCTTTTGGAAAAGTTGGGACTGAAAGATTTCCAGACTCCGCAGGATTTGAGTTATATTGTTAATTATTCAGATACCAAAAAAGTAGAGAGAGTTGACGCTGATTATTTCCAGCCAAAGTATGAGTTTTTGGTAAATAAATTAGGAAAAAAGAAAGAATTGTTTAAGTTTGCTGAAAGAATAAATACATCTTTTAAAATAGAACCAGACAAAGAATATAACTATATCGAAATTGGCGATGTTAATGTGGGTACTGGTGAAGTAGTTTTCAATAAAGTTGTTGGAAAAGAACTGCCGGCAAATGCAAAAATTAAAATATGCGGCGGCGAGTTGATTATTTCTAAAGTTCGCCCTACTAGAGGTGCCATCGCCATAATTCCAGATGAATTTAATAAAGATTTTGTGGTAAGTGGCGCATTTAGTGTTTTTAATTTAGCTTCTCCTGCAAAAGAATTTTTACAGGTAGTATTAAGATCTTTGATTGGAAAGTTACAAATGGAAAGACCAACTACAGGGACTTCTTACCCAACAATAACTGACCAGGATATGGAAAATTTATGGATACCTAGTGTAAAAGTTGAAACTCAACAGAAAATTGCAGATTTGGTTAGAAAATCTCACGGAGCACGCAAGAAATCCAAAGAACTTTTGGAAGAAGCAAAAAGAAAAGTTGAGGAAATGATAGAAAAAGGGGGTGATTAAAATGGCAAAAGTTCTTAATCCTCTAATATCAAAATGTGCCGGCTTCCTGAAATTTAGACGTTGTAGGAACTTGAAGGGTAACTTTACCCACATTGTTACTTGTTGTGGAAGAAAAAAGAAAATTAGGTAGTATAATTGCCGTATATGGCGCCGTGTGAGCTTGAAGTTTACATCCCTACTCAAGAAAAGTGGGTAAAAGTTATAGAGAATAAACTCGGTGATCCTCCGAAATGGAAATTACGACCGACCGCGGTACTCATTCAAAAATACGGATCACCCATCGTTCTTAATTCTTTTATATGGAAGTATGGACTGAAAAGGTCTCTCAATAAATTAGTCTGTACTATCTTCTTTCCCGAACATATTTAATTCTTTCCTGCTCAACTACGCCCAAGCATTCTCTAAATAAACTATCTTCTGATGAGCTTGGAGGTATGCGAACAACAGGAATCTTGGGGTGATGTTTTTTTGCTTCTTCGACTCCCTTCATAGAAGATTTTACCTGGATCCTTATATCCCCCACGTCTTTAGTTTTGAACCAAAAATCAATTCCCCTTCTGTCTTCTTTTTTATCAGCCAGTTTACAACCAATAAGCCATTCGGGACAATCTCTCTCCTTAATTCTTCTTTCAAATACCGCCATAACCCTATTCTCGGTGTTAGTTCCCCGCTCTGCTCCAACTTTCCTAAATAATCCGTCGATTCTTCTCTCCATGGTAATATTTTATGGTTTACAACCGTCTTCACCCGATTTTTTCCTCATTAGTAACTTTAGCAGAATATGACGAAATCGGCAAAGCCGAAAGGGATGGATTATTTCAGTAGACTGGCAATTACTATTACGGCTCGATGGAAGAATCTTCTATCAGTATTAAAAGCTTACTTTAAACGACTTCTTTTCCCCATTTACCTCTTCCCCACCAAACTTCTCACCTACTCTACTTATTACTTTCTGAAATTTCTGATTAAATTACTTTTTGCATTGGTCGGGTTAATTATCGATTGTATTATTTTCCCCTTTAAATCCCTCAAAAATTTCTTAAAATCTCTTGTCTATTTGATTGTTGCCGTATATCTTTTTTTCTCGCTTCTTGTCATTGGGGATTATATGACACGGCAGTATGGTTCTTGGGCAAAGTTTTTTTGCGGTGCCGGAGTTTCCGATAAACTTAAAAAATCCGTTGTCAGAATTGTGGGGGGGAATATGGAAGGATCGGGGTTTTTCATTTCCGAAAATCAGGTTTTAACCAATTTCCATGTTATTGCGGATGAACCCAGTCCGAAAATAATATTTCCTGACGGAAAATTTACAACCCCTAGTAGAATTATCGGTGATGCGGATGCCGATCTTGCCCTGCTTTTTGTTGATGATAAATACCCCGATTTGGTCTATCCCCTGCCCGATCAAATAAGCTTTAGCGACAATGAACCGCTTCTTTCTGCGGGATATGCATTGGGAACGGATATTAAAGGGAATGCAACTGTCTTAAAGGGAAATTATGTTGATTACAGAACTTCCAAGTATTCTCCTGTCGGCTATGTTCAGACAAACATAAGCTTGGTTAAGGGAATGAGCGGCGGACCCTTGGTTGACCAGTGTGGAAGCCTTGTGGGGGTAAATACGATGGGTTTGGCGGGGCTTTCGCTGTTTATAACAGCATTCAGGAACACTCCGGTGTACACCGGAGATGAATTGAACGCTGATATGTCATCCTCTTGAGGATGTCATAGGGGCAAAGGACGGATTTAACCTTTTAAGTAAAAAATACTTGGAAAAGACCAATTTTGAAGAATAGACGGCAAGGTTTACAAGATGCTTCAGAGTAAGATTAAGGAAGTATTTGAACCGGAATGGGATTGGTTTTACGAATAGATTATTTTGATATTTCTTCTGCAGCTTCTTTTGCTTTCTTGATAAGGTCAATATCAGTCCATGAAGCAATTTTAAGTTCAGGAATTCCGGATTGTCTTAAACCGAATATTTCTCCGGGACCTCTAAGCTTTAAATCAAGTTCCGCAAGTTCAAAACCCGAAATACCCTTTTCCATTGCGGATAATCTTGCTTTTGATTTCTCTCCTTCATTTTGGTAGAAAAGAAGACAATATGATTTTATATCACTCCTTCCTACCCTGCCTCTTAATTGGTGAAGTTGAGCCAGTCCAAATCTGTCTGCCGCTTCAATAACCATAATTGTTGCATTGGGTATGTCAATTCCCACCTCAACCACCGGTGTTGCAACCAAGATATCAAGTTTGCGGTTTCTAAAGTCTTCAACAACTTTATTCTTCTCTTCTATTTTAAGTTTTCCATGAAGAAGGCCTACACGACGATTTATGAATATGGATTTAAGATTTAAGAACTCTTTGGTTACAGATTTTATATCTTTTAAGGTTTCCGCCTCACTTTCTTCTATTAAGGGGCAGACGATAAAGCACTGTGAACGGTGAACCGTGATCTGTGAATCTATCCATTTATATGCATTTTCTCTTTTTTCTTTGGGAACTACCCAGGTGGTTATTTTTTGCCGGCCTTCCGGTGTTTCATTTAAAGTCGAAAGATCCAAGTCTCCATAGAAGGTTAAAGCCACGGTTCTTGGAATCGGGGTTGCCGTCATGGTTAGAACGTGGGGGGAAATATTCTTTTTTCCTATTTTTTTAACAAGGTGTTCCCTTTGCTCTACCCCAAATTTATGCTGTTCATCAATAACCACAAGTGCAACTTTATCTATGTTAATTTTTTGGTGTATTAAAGAGTGAGTTCCCACAAATATATCGCATCTGCCTAAATCTTTCTCGGTTATGGCTGAAGTTATCAGGCTTATGCGTACTTTGAACGGTTGAAGAAGATTGTTTAGTGTATCAAAGTGTTGCTGAGCCAAGATTTGGGTCGGAGCCATAATTACGCTCTGACAGCCGTTGAGGAAAGCAATAAAGGCGGCCGCGGCTGCAACCACGGTTTTTCCGCTTCCCACGTCTCCCTCAAGAAGCCTGTTCATGGGATATGGTTTTTGGAGATCTTCTATTATTTCATCTATCACTTTGTTTTGAGAGACAGTTAATTTAAAAGGAAGATTATCTATGAATTGATTTATTTCCTTCCTATTTATTTCAAGGTTATAAACAGGGTGATTTTTCTGCCAAGCAGATTTTCTTTTTAAGTTTGTTATTTGAAGAGCTAAAAGTTCATCGAAAGCCAGCCTTTCCCTTGCCTTTTTTGCCCTATCAGGATCATTAGGAAAGTGAATTTCTTTAATGGCGGAAGGTAAATCCAAAAATCCGTATGTCTGAGGCAGGTATTCCGTAATTTCACCACCAATTAACTGATATGCAGTTTTAATTTTTCCCCTAAGCCATTTGGATGAAATTCCGTAAGTTTCGGGATAAATAGGAACAATGCCGAAGGTATTTATTAAAGGCGAAATCATGGCTTTTTTTCTGCCAAACCAGTCAACCTTGCCTGAAAATGAATATGTTTCTCCTTCCTTAATTGTCTTAATTAAGAAGGGCTGATTAAACCAAATAACATCAACGCTTCCGGATTTATCCGAAACCTGTGCAAGCTGAATCTTTTTACCAGACCTTGTATACAGATTTTTTATTGAATCAACCTTGCCTTTAATTGTTATGCTCTCCCCTATCGAAAGACGGGAAATGGGAGATTTTTCTCTAAAATCAAGATATCTTGCGGGTATGTGGTAAATTAAATCCTTAAAAGTTTTTATTCCTATCTTCTCAAGTCTTTTTTGATAGATTGGGCCTACCATCGGTAACACTCCAACAGGAGAATTTAAATCCATAATAGGATTTTACCACTAGAAGGCCCTTAAGAAAGGAAGAACAGAGGTAAGAAGAAGACCAAGGGTGGCAATTACTATAACAACAGTAATCAGCCTTTTTTGTTTTTTAGTAAGTAACATTATTTAGCCCTGCCTGCCGGCAGGCAGGCAATCAAAAAAGTTCTCGAACCTACCTTTATTTTATCTTCCTTTTTAATTAAAAGCGAGGGGTCGGAAGAAGTTTTTCCGTTAACGTCAACCGCCTTTTGCTTAATAAGTTCTTTGGCGTTGGAAATGCTTTGTCTTTGGGTAAAGGGTGCAATTGTTTCCGCAAGTGTCCCGCCGGAAGAAACCTTAATATCAAAAGTAGGTTTTCTATCCTGGAAAGTGCTTTCAAATGCTCCTTGGGCTTCTTTTGCATCTTTTTCTCCCCAAAGAATTTTAACAACTTCAAACGCAAGTTCTTTTTTTGCTTCCATCGGGTGTTTCTTTGCTTTTTTTTCAACTCCCTCCAAGGGAACTTCTGTCAGGAGCTCGAAACCTAAATGAATGACTTCATCGGGAAAGGACATAATACCTGCAAAGAAATCATTGGGTGAAGAATCTAAAAATAAAGCATTGCCGGTGGTTTTACCTACCTTATTTCCCTCTTTATCTACCAAAAGTTTTGTGGCAAGAACATATTTTTCTTTGCCTTTTACGGCCTTCATCAGAGTTCTTCCTGCAAGCATATTAAACACTTGATCGCTTCCCCCTATTTCCAAATCAACATCCATTACCACAGAATCCTGGGCCTGGGCTACGGGGTAAAGAAACTCATGAAGGTAAATAGGTTCATTTTTCTTAAGTCTTTCCTGAAACATATCTCTTTCAATCATTTGCTGGACGGTAAAGTTGGAAGTAATTTCAAGAAGATCTTTGAAACTGATTCTATCTGACCACTCGGAATTAAAAAGCATCTTGGCAGGATTGACTCCTTTGAAATCCAAAACCTTACTTGCCTGTTCTTGCCATGATTTTGCGTTTTCCAAAACTTCCACTCTGGTTAATTTCTTTCTGGTTGAGAGTTTATCTGTGGGATCCCCTATCATTCCGGTAAAGTCCCCTACCAGAAAAATAACTTCATGGCCGAGTTTTTGGAATTGCCTTAATTTCATAAGTCCCACAAAATTCCCAAGATGTAGTGAAGGCATGGAAGGATCAAAACCCTGATACAGTTTTATTTTTTTCCTGGCCATCAAATCGGCCAAGCCTTTTTTGTCGGGGAGTACCTGCGCCACTCCCCTTGTTAATACTTCATCGATTTTGTCCATAATTAGATTCTAAAGGTTTAAATGCCTTCCGTCAAAGTTATTTGTCATTAAATTGCTTCTAAAAAAATTAATTGAGTTTTTCCACAGGATTTTCTCGATTTCTATCTCATTAAACCCGTTATCTTTTAATATAACAGGTAGTTTGGTTAAAGATTCGGAGTCTTCAAGAGCTTTTATGGTATGAGTTGAAAACATTCCACAGAAATCACTCCCGATGCCAATATTATTGATTAGACCGATTTTTTTAAAAAACTTTATATGTTCTATAAACGCACTTATTGAGTTACTTCCGATAAATTCATTGACCAAAGAAATTCCGATAAGGCCTCTTTTTGAAGCAAGTAGTTCAGCTTGTTTTTGATTAATATTTCTGGGGTGTTTATGAATATTCCAACTAGCCGTGTGCGACACAAGTATTGGTTTAGTAGTTATTTTAAGAACGTCCAAAAATGTTTTTTTACTTGAGTGTGCCAAGTCTATGATTATATTATTTTTTTCAAGAAAATTGATTATCTTTTTGCCTTTGGGGGTTAATCCTCCGTCATGTTTGGTCATACAGCCACAGCCTAACTGGTTATTAATACTCCAGAACGGAGCCGCCATTGTTATTCCACATGCCAATATCTTTTTTATAGCCTTGATTGTAATGCCATTTCCATATAGTCCCTCTATGCTTAAAATAATTCCAGTTTTATGTTCTTTTATGCAGCGATTTAAGTCAGATAAGGATTTTATGATTAAAATGGATTTAATATTCTCTAGATTCTTGTAAACCCTATTATGTTTCTTAAATTCCCTAATAAAATTGCTTGGAGTTTGAATTTTACCGTCTTTCACAATCAAAGGGCAGGAAGCACCAACTACGATCCTGATATTACCCATTTTTAATCTGGGTAAGTCGGTTTGATTAATTAGTTGGAAAGGCTGATTTGCTATATGGGAAACTTCTTTTTCATTTTTTCTTCCAAAGTTATTGCCAAAGGCAAATAAACCTAGCGAAATATCTTGATGTAAATCTACAATTTTTTGTTTCATATTTGTTCGTCAAAAATTATCGGATTATTTGGTGTTTCTGACCAGCTATGTTCTATCCCGTTGTTTTTTAATTCGATGATTGGCAGTAAAGGTTTGCCCAAACGGTTTCTTAGAAAATTCCAGCCAAATTCTACTGCATCTCCATGCTTTGTTTTTATAACATTAAGCATTACGGGAGGGATGTCGGTCCCCGCAAATTCTTCTGCGAATAAACCGTCGATGGAATATTGAGCACTAAGGTATAAAACTCTGTTGAGCCATTTGTTAAAGTTTTTTCTCATCCTTTCAAGGTCTTTTCCGCCAGTTTTCGACAAATCCCCTTTAGGTAGTAATGTTTCATATTCTCCCATCTTCATAAAGAATGTTTTAAACCACTGGAAAAGTTCGCTTGACGGAGTTCCATCAATTAATGCTTCAAGTTGCAGTTGTTCCAATAATTTAAATCCATCCATCTTTTTCATCAATTCTGAATGTAAAACTATTGAACCGGTATTTTCTTGATCGAGATCTCTAAATCTCATACCAAATCTATTCCATAATGTTTTTACGGCATTTAAATTTTGATTAGCCTCATTTCTGATTTTGTTTGCGTCAATAACCCAGCCTTGATCGAATATATCTGAGATAGCCACAGTTAAATTTACAGGTAAACCATTTTTATTAAACAAGGAAATTAATGATGGAATTTCTTGTCCTATCAACACGCCCAATTTTTGGTTTGGATCCTCTCCGTCAATCGAATTTATAGACCTTTGTCCAGTAGCATTATCAATCGACCAATTTGGGCATAAGATTGCTACTATTGGAAGAGGAATATTCCTAGTTTCACACCGACTTAGTGTGGCGGTTAGTGATTCCGTATTTCTGATTAAATTTTCAGACTTAGACTGAATATTTCTGATTATATTTTCTTTTTCCATATTGTTTATATTTAGTAATTAATAAAACTTACATCATCGTTTTTTTCTGATAAATTCATAATTAAACCTTTGTTTTTATTAAAAGGAAGCATAACTACATTAAAATTGAAAGAAAGATTTTGTACTGTTTGTTTGATAATTTTTGAGGCTAATTTTGAATCCATAATTTGATTTGACAAATGGGCAAATGGAAACAAAATTAATTGGTTTTTATTAAATCTCTTTTTATTTAATTGTTTTATTCTTCTGGCAAGTTCTTTGGATTTTTTGTTGGTATCTCCAATTTCACAGCACAAAAGAACCAAGAGACAGTTTTCTTTTGATTCCGTATTGGATTCAAGTTTAGGACTGCCCCATTTAAAATTATTGCAATTAAACAATAATGCTTTCATAAGTGTTGGGGGAAGGATTTGAACCTTCCCAACAAAAAAGCCCCTCTGAAAACTAATGTAGCAATATGCAAAATTACTACGTAATTTTCAAAGGGGCTCCTTCGACTTCGCTCAGGAACTGTACCACCCTTCTTCAATTATTCTTTATTTCATCAAAAAACCCGCCTAAGCGGGAATCGAAACTATAAAGAAATAATCCTTATTTTTCGAGTTCTCCGTTTCCGACAAACTCTAGCGCTTTTACGGGCGCTCCCGCCCCGATATTATCCATCGGGGGGCTCAGCAGGGTAATTCGTCCGCCCAAATACGTTAGGTCTTGCACCTCTCGCCTAATCTCTAGTGTCACTTTTGGCGGACTACTTCACTGCTTCAAAGCCTTTTTAAATATCAACTGGAAGTATTATAGTTAAGCTGGTACGTATTTGTCAAATTTTGACTTAAATTTGTTAAACTCGCTTCTGGTTGGAGAAGTTGAAATTTCCGACCGAAGGTCATTGATATCTTGTCTTACAAACGAAATTTCTCTTTTTAAATCTTCTTTTGTAGCAAGTGTTTTTAAATCATCTTTATTAGCAAAAATCTTTTTTTGTTCGTCAAACATATTATCCATGCCTTTTAATACAGTATCTACGGCTTCACTTAATGTTTTGTTGGAAGCGGGCGTATTTGGATCCATCTTTTTTATAGTCACAATTTATATTAATTTATTCAAAGTTATTGGTCAAGCGTATCTTTCTTTGTTAGAATGTATCAGATATGTGGAGAGATAGAGTAAGAAGAAGTCAAAGAGTTGTAAAAAGCAAAAAAATTGTTGCTTTAACCAAACTTATTTTTATGGGAGCAATCGGAATCTTGCTTCTTTCTTTTTTGGTTTTGCCTCTTCTTGCCCTTAATCTTCCTTCTCCAGACAAAGTGGTTCGTCATGAAGGTTATGCTACCCAGATTTTGGATAGAAACGGAGAGACTTTGTATAATGTCTATGTTAATCAAAGAAGAAATCCTGTTGGTTTGAGTGATATTCCTCTCTACCTAAGACAGGCAACAATTTCGATAGAAGATAAAAACTTCTATAAGCACAAAGGCTTTGATGTTTTTGGGATTATTAGGGGTTTTACCAGAATTTTTACCCGCGGATATGCCCAAGGGGGATCCACCCTGACCCAACAGCTTGTCAAAAATGTACTTCTCTCTTCGGACAGAACATTGGTGAGAAAAATTAAAGAATTTGTACTGGCCATTGAAATCGAAAGTAGGTACACAAAGGATGAAATTTTGCAGATGTATCTTAATGAAGCTCCCTACGGGGGAACGGCCTGGGGAGTGGAAGCAGCTTCCGAGATTTATTTCGGCAAGAAAGTTAAAGATCTTGATTTGATTGAATCGGGAGTTTTGGCGGGTTTACCACAAAGTCCTTCCCGCTATTCTCCTTATTCATCTACTCCTAAAGCATATGTTGAAAGAACGAAACAGGTTTTAAGAAGAATGAAGGAGGACGGATATATAACCGTCAGTCAGGAAAAAAATGCAAATGCCGATGTACCAAATATTTCATTTCAGCCACAGGGGGCGTCATTCAAAGCGCCCCATTTTGTTCAATATGTGCAAAAGATATTAACCGAGAGATACGGGGAAGCCGCAGTTGAACAGGGGGGTTTAAAAGTAACCACAACCCTTGATTTGACACTTCAGGATAAAGCTCAGGGGATTGTTTCCGAGGAAATAGTAAAGGTAGAAAAGCAAAGAATTACCAATGGGGCCGTTGTTGTCATTAACCCCGAAACAGGAGAAATTCTGGCGATGGTCGGGTCCAAAAACTTTAACGATCCCAATTATGACGGGCAGGTTAATGTCGCAGTTTCCCTAAGACAGCCGGGAAGTGCATTTAAGCCTTTTACCTACGTTACGGCTTTTAAAAAAGGCTATACAGCTTCCACCCTGATTATGGATGTTCCCACAACCTTTCCCGGAGGAGCCGATAATCCCGACTATAACCCTGTAAATTACGACGGAAAATACAGAGGCCCTATTCAATTAAGGTACGCTTTGGGTAATTCCATAAATCTTGCCGCCGTTAAACTTTTGGCCATGGTTGGAATTAAAGATGTTTTGGAGACATCATACTCAATGGGAATAACCACGCTTCCTCCCACCCTGGAAACCTTAAACAGAGTCGGTCTTTCTTTAACCTTGGGGGGAGGAGAGGTGAGACTTCTTGATTTAACCGGCGCCTATGCGCCGTTTATGAATAAGGGTTTTCGTGTAGACCCTTTGGCTATTTTGAAAGTAGAAAACAAAGACGGAAAAGTGCTCGAAGAAGCAAAACCCGAAAAGGGGAAAAGAGTCATTTCGGAAGAACAGGCTTTTTTAATTGCCAATATTCTTTCGGATAATTTAGCGCGGGAGATTATTTTTGGGCTAAACTCTCTTTTAAATATTCCAGGAAGGGTGGTTGCAGTTAAAACCGGAACGACAAACGACAAACGGGATAACTGGACTATCGGCGGGAATTCTCAAGCGTTGGTGGGAGTTTGGGTTGGAAATAACGACAATTCTCAAATGTTGAATGTTGCCTCGGGAGTATCAGGTGCCTCCCCCATCTGGAGGAGAGTGCTTTCGGAAGCCCTAACTGATAAATCGAGTGTTTCCTTTGATATCCCTTCCAATATAGTCAGCGCCAATGTGGATATTGTTTCCGGATACCGCGCCCATGACGGATTCCCTTCCCGGATGGAGTATTTTATTAAAGGGACTGAACCGGTAGATGATACCGTCCATGTAATGCTTAAGGTATGTAGAACAGACCCCGATTTAATCGGGGCAGGCGGGAAGCTGGCAAACCCCAGTGATATTGCGGCGGGGAATTACGATCAGAAAGAATATTTTGTCTTTAAAGAAGAAGATCCCACCTCGGGAGTGGGACAAGCCAATAGGTGGCAGGAGGGGATACTTAACTGGTTAAACGGTCAATCTGATCCCAGATATCATCCGCCTAACGATTATTGCGGAACCGCAAATCCTGTTAATGTAGAGTTTATTAACCCTAAAGATCAAACCCAAATAGCTAGCCCTTTTACAATGGAGGTAAAGGCAGAATCCTCATCGGATATTGTTAAAGTTGATTTTTATAAAGATAATGAATCTTCTCCTTTTGTTACTTTTAATACTCCTCCATACAAAAGTGAAAATGTTAGTTTAAGTGACGGAGTTCATACTCTACGGGCAGTTGCAAGAGATTTTAACGGGAAAGAATCGGATAGGGTAATTACAATCGGAGTGAATGGTCCCTGGAACCCTTCACCTACCCCGTAGTTTGACAAATAGTGTAAAATGCTTTGAATGGAGAGATCAGTAAGTAAATGGTCTGAAATAAATAGCTCAATACAAGTGGATGATGACCGAAAGAAATGGCTTAGAAGTTATTTTAAGGCACAAGAAGCTTTAGCCGCAAAAGATTTTAGTAAAGCGAGAAAAATATTTACAAGGTTGAATAAGATTGAAGGATATAATGATTTTGAAGATAATAATCAAAATTTATTCATGTTGATTGACATTGCTGTCAGAGGTAAAACTAACAGAAGTCTCAAAATCTCCTAGACTTTCATTACTCCGCCAAATTTTCTTTTCACTTCTTCCAGTATTTTTTTCCTTATTTTCTCCACTTCTTTATCGGTCAAAGTCCTTGCCGGATCTTGGTACCAAATTCTAAAGGTGTAGTTTTCTTTGTAAATTGTGGTTAGCTCTACCTTATTGATTAATTGATTTACTGATTTAATTGTTTGAATAACATCTCCTATTTTTGTTTTTTCGGGGAAGCTTAAAGTAATATCTTCTATTTGAGGCGGATATTTAGGCCAAAGTTTGCTTATGTATTTTCTCTCTTTGCCTAAAATTTCATCAAGATCGATTTCTGCATAGAATATATCTTCTACCTTGCCGCCAAAACCAACTATCCTATTCTCAAGTTTTAGATTATATGAATATGAGAGAGGCATATTCTTAATATCATTTATATATTCCGGTAGATCTATTTGAGATTTATTGCAGAATGCATCTAATTTACCCTTAAATACTTTGAAGTCAGAATCATTTTTTTGCCAAAAGATAAAACCAATTTTTCTTGACTCAGAATATTTATTTTTTGATTTTGTATATATCTTACCGATTTCGAAAAGGGAAACTTCCTCCCCCATTTCGTTTATTATCCTTTGGCAGTTTCCCAAAAGATTGGGAAGAAGAGTTTGACGCAGGTATTTTGTATCCGGTGACGGCGGATTTAATATACAAATCGGTTTCTGGTCAAACACTTCGGGATCAAGATTGTACTTTGAATAATCTTCTTTAACGAAGGAAAAGCTGATTACTTCATCAAAACCGCAGGAAACCGAGGCGTTTCTTAACATTTCCTCCTGCCTTATAAATTGGGGTGTGATATCTTTGGGTATCTCCAAAGAAAGCGTATGTGCCGGAATTTTATCGTATCCGTATATTCTTAGGACTTCCTCAATGAGATCTTCCTCACAAATTACGTCGGTTCTATAAGTCGGGACAAGGGTTTCAAGACCGTCTTTACTTTGTTTAAAAATTTTGAAATCTAAACCCAAAAGTATTTTTTTAATAGTCTTTTTGGGAATATCAACTCCTCCGAGGCCTCTAAGATAATTAAAATCCAAATTTACTTTCCAGGCATTTACTTTATTGGGATAGTAATCATACATCTCGGGTATAAATTTACCCCAACCGTATTTCTTAACTATGTATAAAAATCTTCCGATGGCGCTTTCCACCATGTTTGGGTCCAGTTCTTTTTCGTGTCTGATCCCTGCTTCAGTTAAGAGATTGTGTCTATAAACAGTTCTTCGAATATTGGCTCTCTCATAATTTGCGGCCTCAAGTAAGACGTTTTTTGTAGTTTCTGAAATTGAGTGATATTTTTCCCCGACTGCTCCGGCAACGGAGAGGATATTTCCTGCTTTGGCCCAAACGAGATCTTCTTTGGTCAAGGAAAGGGTTAAGTCTTGGAATGTTTTGATTTTTTCTCCGGTTTCAGCCAGTCTAATTTCCAGATTATTCCCGATTTTGTCCAGATC
>Ga0100391_1003460_pt1 | contig 15966 bp, 10 predicted proteins | sample CryGeymeta201515_FD_81541 | JGI IMG/M metagenome (GOLD analysis project Ga0100391, IMG submission 81541) | Groundwater microbial communities from Crystal Geyser aquifers in Utah, USA - Crystal Geyser metaG 2015-15 | ecosystem: Environmental > Aquatic > Deep subsurface > Groundwater | place: USA...
AACAATTGTTCATAGTGCTCTTCTTTCGATGTCATTGCACTCTTGAACATCCAACCCGCTTTCTTCACAAGATTTTACGAATAGCCCCTTTTTTAAAGTATCGGCCCAACCAGTATTTCGATTTTAAATCGCCATGATCTGACGCTACTTGAAAGTATTTTACTGCATTGGCATGATTTTGTTTTGTTCCCAAGCCATAGTGATGCATTATTGCCACGTTGCCTTGCGACTCAGGATCGCCGTCTTCCGCGGCCTCTGAATACCAAAAAAATGCTTCTCTTTTGCTTTCGACGGGAGACAAGCCATAGTCGTAAAAGTAGGCGACCGCCCTTTTCGATGACGTATCTCCCAATTTTGCAGCTTTGAGATAATACTGGAAGGCTTTGTCCATATCCTTTAAAGGGTAGAGCTCTTCTCGATAATAATTTGCTAGTGAGCGAATTGCAATACGATCCCCTTTGTCTGAAGCCTTCGTCCAATATTCAAAGGCTTTGCGATAATCCGTTTGTGTTGCGGTTCCCAAATGATACCATTGCCCGACTCGAACTTGTGCTTCGGTATGCCCTTGGTCTGCTGCATTGCAAAACCAATAGAAGGCTTTTTTTATGTCTTTCTTTGCAATTTTTCCACTTTCATAGTGTAAAGCCAATTCATATTGAGCCTGGGGCTCACCGTGCTCAGCGCGGGTTCTTAATGTCTCAATTGAATTTTCCATTTGTAAGCGGCTATTGTAATTTTCAAGCGACGAAAGGTTGCCGGATAAGTTTTTATTGGTGATAGGATGCATGCATTGATTTTCCCGCCTCACTTGCTGGCTTCAATTATAGATCATATCTCGTGACAATGCCCAAGGGTGCTTCGTTCTCCTGGCCCGATTGAGTAACGACAACAGCTTCGAGGCGCACATTGTTCGAGAAGGTTTTGCGCACATCATCCAGGTAGCTAAACCTTGATCGAAGGAGCATGTTTTCACGGGGCTCTTCATGTCCGATCACGTCGGCGACAGTTGCATCGTTGAATTCAACCATCGACTCCTCGCAAACTGATGCTGCCAGCCAGCGGCTGATGCCGTTTTCCGTGAGTAGTCCGGCAATACGATCATTCTCAATCACGGGAAATTGGGAAAATTCGTGTTTACGAATCATCTTCATAAGCTCACTCAATGTTTGGGTAGGCAAAAGGCAGGTGACGCTTCCGGTGGCAAAGCGCGCTTCGAGTTTTTCAGGAGCTTCAAGCTCGCGGGCGATGCGCTCCAAATGTTCAACCACTTTTTTTGTAGGTATCGCCAGATCGTAGGACGAATCTTTGGTCTCGTGCACAATCACGTTCCGCAGTTCCGCAATTGAAAGCAAAAAGCGAAAATCAGAATGGCTGAATGAGACCGATCGATTGAAGGCATGCAGCACGAAGCAAAAGTCACCTTTCCCTATCTCCAATCCGGTGCGGGAGCGAATCGAAGCGTCGATTCGGTTGAATGCTGTTAGGAAGCAGTTAAGCGCATCGGCTTCTTCAGTGCGGTTGCTCATGAGTTTTGGTATTGTTGGTGCTTTCTGCATAGAGATATTCGAGTTCCCTTTGAATGAAGTTGGGGTCTTTGCACACGTGGAAGTCCCACTGTCCCATTTTGCCCCAGTTGTTCACGGCACGACACCAGCGCTTGGCGGCCTCGAACTTGGCTTTTTCCTTTTCGTCCACGACACCTTTGACCTCCAAGATCAGGTTGATGTTGTTCTTAAGCCTCAAGATGAAATCGGGAAAGAAGCCGTGGCTGACACCCATGTATTCGTAGGGGATGGAAAACTCGAGATGGTCGTTGCGGACGTAGTGAGAGACTGTCTTGGACTTTTCGATTTGGTGGGCGACGGACTGTTCCCAGGTTGTGGTATCCAGCACGACTTGATCGACATGGCTTTTCTGGGTCGGGTAGCACTGACGGACAGTGGTGAAATTCACGTCTGAACTGGTGCCCCAGGGCGTAAAGCGGTTAATCACCGGAAGGAGTCGCTCGGCCCCTGAGGCGTCTTTTGGCTGAATGGCTGCGGAGAGCATGTCGACGAGGCGTTTCATGTAGATCTCAAGCGCGAGCTCCTGCTTGGGCTGGCCGCTCCAGTCGATTCGGGATTCACAGTAATCTTCGACAATGGAGAGGATTTTTGGAAACAGCCGTTGGCGGGAGTAGTGCTTGAGGCTTCCGTTTTGTTCGTCCGTCAAGCGCATGAGGATCTGGCGTGCGGCCTCAAACTGGATGGTCTGAAGGTGATGCTCCTGGTAGAATTCCTCACGGTCGTGTTCCTCCCGCTGGAAGTCCATTGATCCAACGCGGCCCTCACGGATACCGACCTGGGGCATGACAAAGACATTGGTCGGGGTGTGGATCGGTTCGATCTTGATTCCCTCGACTTTCGCAACGTCACACGCGATCTCCATTTCTTCCAGGTCCACGACGTAGCCTTCCACCACGGGAAAACGGATTTCCCAACCATCCCGATCGGGCAGGGCTTTGACGTGGTTCTTCGGGCGGTCGTCGGGCTCATTGGTGTTACTCGCCCGTCCCTTGAATGGGATGACCGAGAAAGGAATTCCATACACGTCGACGTATTCCGGCGGGAGCATTTCGCGGCCCTCGGCATCCACATAAAAATCATAACTGATACGTCGCAGACCACGCCCGACGACCTGCTCGCAGAGGAGTTGGGAGCCAAAAGCACGCAGCCCGAGGATTTGGGTGACGTTGTTGGCATCCCAGCCTTCCGTGAGCATCTGCACCGAGACGACGCTGCGGATGTTCTCGCCCTCGGTGCCCTGGGTGCCGACGTTGGCGATGATGGAGCGGAGGCGCTCGGCCTCCTTTAGCTTCGAACCGCTTTGCCCGCTCTCGGCCTCCGCGAGCAATTTACTGTCGATCCGCAGGGTGACGGTGCGCTCTTCCGTGTTTGCCAGAGCTTCAAACGGCACGCCGCCGGGGTTGAAGTGTTTGATCCGCGTGATTTTGTTTTTTTTGCCAACCTTCTCCGAAATCTCCTCCTCAGTCTCACCTGAGATTTTTTCAAAAAAGTATTGGGCGATATCTGTATTGTCGCAGACCACGATGATGACGGGCGGGATGAATTGCTGACCGGGCTTTGCGCTTTCGTGATAGTTGAAGCGTTCCTTCCATTGTGAGGCCAAAGTATTGAAGGCGGCCTGAGCGTAGATCCAGGTATCTTCAGGCGTGGGCTTGCCGTTGATCAGAGGTTTTCCATCGCGGCGGCACTGGTCCTTGATGTCGTCCCAAAGGCGGAAGAACTTGGGGTCGGGCCGCCCCGTGGTGTCGCTCACCGGAAGTCGGGGGATTTTTGTGATGCCACTCTCAATGGCATCAACCAAACCGAAATCGGAGACCAGCCAGGGAAACGGCGATCCGGGGATGTGGCCGGTGCCCTGGAGGTAGAACGGAGTGGCCGATAGATCGACGACGCATTGAATGCCGACAGCTTGATTGAACTTGTCCAGGCCACCCACCCAGACTGTGGCTTCAAGGGCGTCTTCACTGGTGGCTTCACCGACATCCGGATCATCTTTTTTTTTGCGGGTCGATTTCTCGGCAGGCTTGGGGCGGTAGGCGTGGTGGGCTTCGTCGTTTAAGACCATGATTTTGCCTTTGCCATAGAGATCGCCCAGCACCCGACGCGCGAAGGCATCGGGCCGTTCTTCGCCCTTGTCGACCACGGCATAGTTGCCGCCGCTTTCAGTGTGAGGAGATTCGGGGGCGAAAGCGTGCCAATTGGTCACCAGCACACGGCCATGGTTCAGGAGGGGCCGCAGGGTCGTCGGCGTCATATCAAACTCATCGTAGTAACTGCCCGCCGGATGATCGGGGCGCAGCACCTGGAGGCGCTCTTTGACGGTGAGGTTGGGGCAACAAATGAGCACCGCACTGGGAAAACGATCGTCGCCCGGGACGCGGGCGCGGTTGCAGAAGGCCCAGGTGATGATCATGGCCATGACAACGGTCTTGCCTGAGCCAGTGGCCATCTTGCAGCCCATCCGGGGCAAGGGCGCCCAACTGGCATTAGCCGGCTGGTCGGCCAGGGTTGGGAAGTAATCATCGGTGCCCATCCCGGCCGCGATTTCCGGTCGATCGCCCTGGAGCATCTTTTCGTAATCGGCCTTGGTGACTTTTGGGTTCCATCTGGTGCGGCGGCCGGAGGCGAGGATTTCGTTGAGGTAGATGATTGTCTCCACCGCCTCGATCTGGCAGAAGAACAAGCGTCGCTTGCGGTCCTTGGCCTGCCAGTGCCGGAGCAGTTGCCTGGTCACCTGAGTGGCGTTCTCGTAGTTGGCATCGCGCCATTTCGCGACATCGTAGCGCAAGGCATTGACCAGCGGGAGATCGTCCGAGCCGTGGTCGGTATCGAAGCCCTCGGCCTCGAAGGTTTGCTGGAGCGAGCCGGTCTTTTGCGTGGTCCAAAAGTAAGAGGCGCGCCGCCTGCCGGGTGTTTTCACCGCTTTGCCTTCTTTGCTGTAGCTCCAGTGCTGCGTCGGCTCGAGATACGGCGAGTTGATGATCGGCTCCTCAACGGGGGCCTGGATCGGGAGTTCAGCCTGGGTGGCGTCGGGATTGTGAGGGGGCATGATTATGAGGTCGGCTTTTGTTCGATTTGATCCAGCTTTCTAAGGGCATCGGCCAGGTGTTTGTCCACCTCGCTGGGTTGCTGGTTGAGGAGTTTGCGGTATTCCTGATATTCCAGTTCGGCTTTCTGGCGGGCTTGCTCAGCGGTGATTTTTCCGGCGTGGGTCAGCACCTCATAGTCGCTGAGGCGGAGGAAATCATCCAGCTTCGCGATCCAATCCACCATGCGCATCGGTTCCCGGCGCTTGGCACGCAGTTCGGCGAATTCGAGATAGGCAGTGACGATGCGATTGAGCATATCCAGCTCCTCCTCGTTGAGGTAGTTCTTGCCGATGGCGACTTCGGACTTGAGTGGCGAGATTCCCTGAAAAGATCTTACGCCCATGTTAGGCTTGCGCGCATCTACGCGGTTGAAGATGACCTCTGCCGCTGTTTGACCGTGGGCCGCCCAGTGCATCTTGTTCTGAATGGTAGCAAAAAATTGCTGAGATGCTTCTGCGCGGGGGTCGTAGTCGATGCTAGTGGCGTAAATATCGCAAACTTTACGCCAGAAGACTTTCTCGGATGAGCGGATGTCGCGGATCCGCTCCAGAACCCGCTCAAAATAGACCGACTGATCGGGATTCTTCATGCGCTCGTCGTCCATGAGAAATCCCTGGGTGAGGAATTCTCTGAGCTGGGCGGTGGCCCACTGGCGGAATTGGGTGCCGCGGGGGGATCGGACGCGATAGCCCACTGCCAAAACAGCCTCCAGCCGGTAGTAGTCCACCTGATAGATTTTGCCATCGGCGGCAGTTGTTGCATTTTGTGCAACAACTGCCGCCCGCACCAGTTCGCCTTCCTCGAAGATGTTCTTCAAGTGCCTGGAAATCACCGATTTATCCCGATCAAAAAGCGCGGCGATCTGGTTCAGCGAAAGCCAAAGCGTTTCCTGGCTGAGATGGCACTCAATGCGCTGCCGGCCATCCTCGGTTTGGTAGAGGAGGAATTCGCCGGAGGGCTCTGGCGGGTCATCGCTCATGGTAAGTGCCGTCGAGCTTGTGCACCCGCATGACCTCGTTACCGCGCGGGTCGATCACCTTGATTGCCACTCGGCGGTGCTCGCCCGCATGGAAGGGCAGGCTTATGGTGCCGGAGAAGGCTTCGAAGGCTTCGGGGTCGATGGTTTTGCTGAGGGCTTTGGCGAGTTTTTCCCAGGCGGTTTTGTCCGGGAAGAATGCCTGACAGATGCAGAAGGTGCGGCCGTCGTAGTCGGTATCGAGGAACCAGGCGGCGACCTTGCCGGCTTTGGTGGCCTCGATGCTGTTTTTAACGGGATTGTAAACATCCACCCCGTCCATGTGGGCGGTGTATTCGCCCGACTGCTCCGTAATCCGGGTGCGGGGCTGGCCGAAGACAGTGAAGAGCTGCTGGCTGGCCTTGGCGGTCTCGGCGGCTTTGCCTCCGGCTTTGTTGCCTTTGAGGAGATCGCCGAGCAGCACGTCCGGGCGGATCTGGGCCATGATGGCGTTGAGCTTGTTGGCCGGGTTCTCGTTGGTCTCGTGGATGCGGTCCTGGGAGGCGGCATCGAAGGCGAAGGCGGCGAAGATGATGTCGTCGTAGCCGCGCTGGATGGCGGAGCTGACGGCGGTGTTCACCTGGAAACTGCCGACCGAGCCGTGCTCCGGGCCGATGGCGACAGCGACCTTGCGGGTCGCGCCGTCGACGGAAATCGTCTCGCCCTCGGCGTGGAGGAACTCGCTCTCGATGGGGTCGAGCCGCGCAAACTTGAGGTGTTTGTTGCCGGTGAAGGTGAGGCCATCGGTGCGTAGCAGGGCGATCATGCGCTCGATGTGGCTGGCGGCGTTGGCCACGTCGCGCTCGGGGCCTTCGTAGTCCATGGAGAAGCTGTCTTCCAATTCCTCCGGTGCGCCGTCGATGGGGGAGTCCGGCGCTTCATGGCCGCCGCCCCGGAGCGAGTCTTCCAGCGGGCGGACGGATTCGACCGTGAAGGGGCCGGTGACGCGGACCACGCCTTTGACGATCTCCGGCTGATCGACCAGTTCCTCCTGCTCGGCATTCGCCTCGATGCAGGCGTTCACCTCGTCCATCTTGGCGCGCCAGGCCTGGCGGTAGGCGGTGAGAGCGTCTTGCAGTGGCTGCGGCCAATCGGGATCGGTGTCAAAAGGGACTTCCCATTCCTGCCAAATGCCGTTCCCGGGAATGGCGGCGCGGTAGGCCTCGGTTTGTTTGGCAGTGATGGCGCTAAGACCTTTGCCGCCCTTGCGGGTCTGGATGAGCTGGGGATCGGTATGGGGAAGGAGCCAGCGCCGCTGGTCGGCATCGGTGATGGCGCGAGCGCCTTCTTCCTTATGCTTGGCGATGAGCTTGCGAACGAGCGTCTGCCGCAACGCATCGTCCGTCTTCGCTACTTCATCATTCAACCTTCTTAATGCATCATTCAATTTGGGCTCATGCTTGTCGAAGATCGGGTCGAGGCTCTTATTCTGGGCGATTGACTTGAGGGTGATGTGCGGGACGGTCTTGTAGTGGAAACCGGTGCCGGGGTTCTTCGGCTTGTCGGGATCGACGCCTTCGCTGGCGTCCTTGGTTTTGTAGGTGTCGAAACGGCGAGTAAGCATTCGCTGTCTAGCGATCGCAACAGAGACGCGGGAACTGTCGATGGTGATCCAGCGGCGGCCCCACTGTTCAGCCATTTCAGCGGTGGTTCCACTTCCGCACGTTGGATCCACCACCAGATCACCTGGATCAGTTGTCATCAGTAGACAACGTTGGATTACCTCCGTAGCGGTCTGAACAGTGTAGAGTTTTCCTTCATCACGATTCTGAACACCGCCGATATCCATCCAAGCATTAGTTTGGGGAAAAACATCAAAATCTGACAAAAGACGCACATATCTTGGTCGGTTGCCTTCTGGACGTAACCGATGGCATTTCGCCAGTCTCAGAGCTCCATCAGCGCTAGTCTTCCAGTGCATTCCGGCAGGAGGTTCATAGTCAACTCCATGCAGAGCAAATGACTGTGGAGTTCCTGATGCTCCCTGCGATGTAAACTGATCAGCTGTTCCAAGTTCGTCCGGATTTCGACAAAACGCCAGTTCAGGCCACACATTGACTAACGGCTTTACCTTCGTTGCGCCTTCCTCACCCGCTACCTTTTTCCGGTATAGTTGTCGGAATTTCAGGCTATCCTTCTTTTTCCCATACCAGATTATGAAATCCGTCACATTCGACAGATAGTTTGATGAAAATCCAGTGGTTGTGGCAAAGGAGATACCACTCACAAAATTCTCCGCCCCAAAAACCTCATCCATCACCGCCCGAACCCGGTGCAAATTCTCATCCGAGATCTGCACGAACACGCTGCCCGAATCCGTGAGCAGTTCGCGAGCGACGATGAGGCGTTGTTTGAGGTAATCGAGGTAGGAGTGGACGCCGAGGGTCCAGGTGTCGCGGTAGGCCTTGATCATTTCCGGCTCGCGGGTGAGGTCTTCGTTGCTGTCCTTGACGTCGCGCTTGCCGACCTCGTTCTGCCAGTTGGAGGAGAACTTGATGCCGTAGGGCGGATCGATGTAGATCATCTGGACCTTGCCGGCGAGGCCTTCGCGGCGGGCGAGGGAGGACATGACCTGGAGGGAATCGCCGAGGATGAGGCGGTTCGCCCAATCGACATCGTGCTTGTAGAACTGGAGCGCCTCCTCGCGGGAGAGGGCGGAGTCGGCGAAGAGGTCGTGTTGGATGTCCTGGCGCTGGGCGGCCTTGAGGATGGCATTTGCGGAGACGCGCTCGTGGATGTGGAGGGCGACGGGATCGACCTCGAACCAGCGTTTCTCGCGCTTGCCCGCCCACTCCAGCCAGGGCTGGCGGGAGCGGAGGAGGGCGTCCTGGAGCAGCCGGGTTTCCTCCGGGCTGAGGGCCTCCCGCTGGGCCTTTTCCAGCAGAGCGGTGGCCCTGGCAGTCAGGGCATCGGTCTCGCTGCTCTCATCGAAACGGAGGACGGGCGCGAGATGGGGATCGTAGCTCAGGCGGTGGGGGTGGGTCTCCTGCACGGTGTTTTGCGTGGCGAGTCCGGCAGGCGGGATGTTTTTGCGAGTGGCGGAGGCGTGCTGGTAGGTGGTGACAGGTGCCTGGGCTGACTTGGCGGGTTTCGGCGCGGGAGCCGGGGCCTTACCAGCCGGGGTCGGAGCGGTCACTTCTTGCGGGGAAAACAGCTCCTCCGTCTTGGCCGAAGCGGAGTCGGCGGGTGCTGCGCTCGCTCGCATGACGGAGCCGCCGCGGCCCCGCCCGGTGGTGAGTAAGCCCTGATCCAGCAAGGGCTGCCGCGCATCGAAATAGCGCGACTCCTCCCAGCCGAGCAGCTCGCGGAGTTTGGTGTTTCCGATGGTGGAGCCATCGGCAGGCACGCGTTGAAGCAGGGTTTCAGAATCGCTTGGAAGGGACATGGCGTAAGTGAGTTACTCCTCGGTTTCGACGGTTTCGGCGGTGTAGATGGCGGTGGGCGCGTTGGCCTGGGCACGGATGACGGGCCAGTAAAAAGGAGTTCCCCGCCAGCCTTGCTCCTCCTTGCCGTTTTGGCGGAGAAGAAACAAAATGGGGTGATCGACGGCATGCGCGTTAGCGATCAGGCCCTCGGTCTTGGGGGAGTCCGGAGTTTCGATATAGCCACCCTGAGTGTGGGAGGTCGAGCTGCCCTTGCGCGACGAGTTACGATCCTTCGCGGCCCAGAGGAGCACCTGGTTGCGCTGCGCCGGATCGGGGTGTTGCTGGCAGAGGTGGCAGAGTGCGGCGCGGGCGGCCTCCCAATCAAAGGGCGGCGCATCGTCGTCCTCAAAGTGGAGGGTGGGCTCAATGCGGTTGAGCAAATCGAGCGCCTGATCGAGGGAGATGAGGGTGGGCGCATGGGCCGAGAACCCGCAGAGCTGCTCGACGCGCCCATCCAGCTCGTCGATGGCTTTGGCGATAGCGTGCTTGCCGGTTTTGTGGCCGCTTTGAAAGCCAATAGGCAGCAGCCGCTTGTGGGGCCGGAGGGTCTGCGTGGTGGCGACGAGGATCTTGTTTGGGCTGCAGGGGATGATGCGACCGTCTTGCGCTTTCCGAATGAACTGGACCGCACGGTCGCCCCCTGCCTCGATGGCGGCGCGCAGGGCGCTGTCGAACTCCTCCATCTGGGCCATGGCGTGGCGAATCCCGGCAGAGGTGTAGAAGCGTGTCACCGCGAGATCGGCCCGGCGATAGCCATACATCCGCGAGTGTTGGAGCACGGTGTCCTGCTGGAACTTGTTGGGGCGGCGCCCGTAGTAGAAGCCGATGAGGTTGGCGAGGGTGACCCCCCGGTCGAGGACCTGGCCCCCGATGAAGAAGCAGAGCGGGCTGCGGAGCTTGAGCTGGCCCGAATCGTCGAGCAGGGCGGCAACGTCTTCGTCGGAGTTGACCTTGGCAATGGTGACATACTCCCCGGCGAGGGCAGCTTTTATGGCGTCGAGCACCGCATTCAGCGTTGGGATCGGTTGATCCGCCAAGGCCAGTGAGCGGGAGAGGTCGAGATGCGCCGCTTCGACGAGGTCTTTAAAGACGAGCTCGTCGGAGTGGGCGGCTGAGGCGAGCCGCTTGATCAGTTTCTCGACGAAATCCGCCTGCCACCCATGTGCTCCTCTGCCCGCCTCGGAGTGGATGAGAAATGAATAGTGGAGTTTTTTGGTGTTTTTGCCTGCTGCCTCCCCATTGATGCGCTGGATACAGCCGGCGGTGATGAAGGTAATGACCGCGTGGCGGATGCCCTCGAAGAGCTTGGTCGAGAGAATTTCCTCCGGTTTGAAGGACCGTTTATCCTTTTTCTTCAGGCGATCAAACTCGGCAGGATCGACGTTATAGTGAATCAAACTTTCAACCGTGTCGGTATCGCCATGGGCAGCCGGGCCGAAGTAGGTATCCCCGCCCACATACTCCGGCGGCACCGGCACCAGTTCGGTGAAGGCGGGACGGGTGGGTTTGAACGCGGTGAAATTCTCCACGATGATCTCGGGTGGCTGTAGGTAGAGGGAATAGGGCGTAGCCGTGACCTGAAGAAATGAGCTTTGGTTGAGCTGTGAGCGAAAACTGCTGATCTGGCCGGCAATCTTGTTAGCCTCGATCACACCGGCTTTCTTGCTGTAGCCAATCGAGGCATTATCCGCCTCATCATCGATAATGAGGACCCGTTTGGATTTCATCGCCGGGCACTTGTCCGCGAAGAGGGCACTTAGTTTAACGAGGTTGTCCGCCTGTTTTTTGGCCACAAAAATCAACTTCGACTCCAGCTCGAAGGCGGTGAAGCTGTTTGGGCAATTCATAATGTCGTAGATTTCCAGATCGCCGGATTCCACGAGGTCTTTGAACTCCGACCGCAGGCGCTTATAGGTTTGCTCGATCAGGGCTTTGGAGTTCTTGCTGAAAATGACCGCGATATCGTAGTTGTTATCGAAAGCGAGGGCGAGGATGCTGATGAAGGTGCGGGTCTTGCCGCTTTGCACCTTGCCAAGTAGCATGCCCGGGTGTTCCGACGAGGTGGCGGTGTCCAATAGCCTGGCGACCGTGCGCTCCGCACAGGCAAAGGTATCGGGCGAAAACTCGCGCCGGTCTGCCCGATAGGCGGTGTAGATGTCTCCGGTGGTGTTCATGGTTGGTAATTAGCGGTTCGGTGGTTTTTCGATATTTTGGTCCGTTAGTTCAGCTTTGCTGTAGACGGGCTAATTCAACCTGAGGCGCTTTCCATTCCGGATCGAGCCTAATAGCCGTTTCCAAATCTGAAATGATGTCATCCAGGGTAAATCGATTGGCTTCGATGGAATCCGAATAGGAGGGCGTCCTCTGCTCACGATAGACCCATCGGGCACGAAAATAGTAGGGCACGGCGATTGTAAGGGATTGGTCGATGCAGATGTTGAGGTATTCGAGTCTCGAACGCTTGGTTTCAACTCGGCTATGTGCCAGGGTGGCCATGTGATAGGCAAACCCGGCTAAGGCTACGGGAGAAATGTCCCACTCACCTTTCAGCGCCTGCTCGAAATCTATTGTCGCGAATCCGGCCAGATGACCGATTTTATCGCTGTAGTATTCGAAAGCTTGGGTGAAGTCCTTCTTTTGCCTTGCTTCGTTGCTTCGCTTTACCGCGCCATGCTCCTGATGGAACCCCGATTCTTTCAGGTAATCGAGGGCGCGTTGCTTCAGGTAGGCCTTCAGCGCAACCGAAGATTCAGTTTCCTGCGTAGTGTCGTAGTGTTCGAGTAGCACGAAAGCAGCCTCCAGCCATTGGCTACCCTCATAAATATGTGACAGATCGAGTGTCTTGAGGAGATCATCGAGTCTTTCAACGCAATCGGGCGCGGCCTTGCCCCGCAGCTGTAAGGTTTTTTTGATTCTGTGTATCTCGGATGATACCGAAGTTGCGCCGAATTCGAAGTCTTCGGGTTTTATCGAGCTCCAGAGATCCAGGGTCGGTTCAATGTCCAAACCGTGCGTTTCTTTCAGCTCCTCGCAAAGGACACTACGGCATTCGATGGCGGTGGGCCTTTTTTTGGGGTCCATACTCAAGCAACTGAGGATGAGGGTTTTAATCCGTTCGGACTGGATGCCGGACAGATCCCACCTCATCGCTTCGGCGGCACGAATCCAGCTGCCTTCCGACTTCGTTGCCGTTTTAAGATTCAGCGCTGGGTGCTTCCTTTGTAGGAGTTCCGCCATGATGATTCCCATTGAGAAAATATCACTTTTCTCCGGGACGAAATGAGCAGTGTCACCCAGTCTTTCGGGGGCAATGTATTGCCGCCATGCTTTGTTCGTGTAGCCGAGATCGACCCACGCGTCGGCCCAACCGAAGTCTGCGATCTTGATACATAACGGTGCTTGTTTGATCCAGATCGTATCCGGTCCGGAGATTTGTTTCCCGAGATTTTCAAAAAGTATATTGCTGGGTTTGAGGTCACCGTGTCCTTCGAACCCGTTTTGATAAAGGTGGTTGAGACCATTGAGAGCCTGGGCTAGAGCAGACAGGCGATCCGCTTCCGAATAACTGGCGTCCACAATCCAGCGATCCAGAGCGCCTTCCATCAACTTCATGGACATGAACGGGACCTTATGCCGAATGCCGGCTCGGCACTCTTCGTCAGTAAAGCTAATCTCCCAAATTTTTGGGATAAATCCTCCTAAGACGTTTATGTGATCCGGGAGGGCGGACCACTTTTCAAATTCCCGAATCAGGATCTCCACTTCCTGAGGCTTATTACGAATGGCCTCAACTGGCAGCGTCTTAACCGCTATGCGGGGCGGATCTGTGTTTTCAGCCTCGCCGATAAAGACTAATCCATAGGTTCCCTCCATTGGAGCGATATCCATGAAATCGTAGTTTGGCGCAATGTGAGTCGAGAGGCTGATTCGGATCAGTAGGTTTGGATCTTCAGGGTTCATCTTTTTAGAAAGTTTCTCCAGCGGACAATTCACTTGAATTTCGCTGTTTGTTTGAATCGAGGTCAACTTCGAAGGTGAGCGGCGGCTCATTTGTTGATAGGTATGAATGATGACGGAGATTTACCGGAAATGGCGTCGCAACGATAGCGGAGAAATGATGAATGAGAATGGGTAATTGATAATTGAGGAACGATGTTCGCTCAGCTCTCCAATTCATCGAACTTGGCTCTCATGGTGGGGTTGCCGTGGGTGAGTTTTTTGATGGTGACGTCCTGGGCTTTGTCGTTGGCGAGGCGGAGGTTGCGGTCGGATGCAAGCAGGGCGTCGCGGGTCTTTTGCAGGTGGCTGATCGATTTGTCGATTTCGTCGATCGCGGTCTGGAACTTGCGGGAGGCGAGGTCGTAGTTGCGGGCGAAGCCGGTTTTGAAGGTTTCGAGTTTCTCCTCGAAAGTGGTCACGTCGATGCTCTGGGCTTTGACCTGGGCGAGCTCGGCCTTGTATTGCAGGGAGTTCATGGCGGCGTTGCGCAGGAGGGTGATCATGGGGATGAAAAACTGCGGGCGGATGACATACATCTTCGGGTAGCGGTGGGAGACATCGACGATGCCGGAGTTGTAGAGCTCGCTGTCGGGTTCCAGGAGGGAGACGAGGATGGCGTATTCGCAGCCCTTTTCGTTGCGGTCTTTGTCGAGCTCCTTGAGGAAGTCTTCGTTTTTCTTTTTGGTGGCGGTGGTGTCGCTCTCGTTCTTCATCTCGAACATGATGGAGACGATCTCGTTGGCGGCATCGTCGGCCTCGCGGAAGATGTAGTCGCCCTTGCTACCGGAGCGGGCATCGTTGTCCTTCTCGAAATAGGCCTTGGCAAAGGCGGTGGCCCGCAGGCGGTTGAACTCGGTCTCGCAGTGCTGCTCCAGGGTTTCGCCGACCATTTTGGTGGAGAGCTTGGCCTTCATGTCGCGGAGGCGCTCGATGGCTTCGTCGCGGTCCTTGATCCGGGTTTCGTATTTCTCCTTAAGGGCTTGTTCGGCCAGTTGTTTCTGAAGTTCGGACTGTTCCAAGCTGGTTTTCAACTGGTCACGTTCTTTCTCGATTTGATCGATGGCCTCTTTCAGGGCAATTTTCTGATTGAGGCCGGTGGCTTCCAGCTGCGACTTCAGCTGTTGGATTTCGGCGTCCTTCTGTGCGGCGGCTTCCTGGAGGTCTTTGCTGCGCTTGAGCTCGGCGAGTTGCTCCGCAGTGACGGCGGCTTCCCTGGCTTTTTCCAGCTCACGGGTGAGCTGGTCGCGCTCCTTTTCGACGGCAGCGAGAGCCTCGGCTACGGCCAGCTTGCGGGCCTCTTCGCCCTTATCGAGGGCGGCCTGCAGTTTCTGGATCTCGGTGTCCTTGGCGGCGGCCGCCTTTTGCGCCTCGCTGGCGGCCTTTTCCCGTGCCAGTTCCAGTGCGGTTTGCTTGTCCTTCTCGGCCAGCTCAAGGCGTTCGTGCAGCTCGTGCTCGAACTCATGGTTGCGGACCTGCTTGAGGATGTCGGCGTAGCCGGCTTCGTCGACTTTAAATGCTTTGTGGCAGTGTGGGCAGATGATGTCGTTCATGATGATTAATGACTAATAGCGAATGACTGATAATTGATAAAGCTGGGGAACCGGTTACTGGAGTGGATCCGCCTTCGCCCTGTTGGGACTACGGCGTGACGTGGTGTTGAAGGGGGGGATGGCTGATTGCTGATGGGGAATGACCAATGGTAGGGCGAACGGATAACTGGTCACTGAGTAACTGGAGAACAGGAGAACAGGGAAACAGATCAAGGTAAACCGGAGAACCGGTCACTGGAAAACTGTGAAACGGATCCTACCGCATAGGGTGGGACATTTATGGGGGGGGCGGCGCTTTGCGCCGCAGTTTTTCAGTGATCAGTTTTCCGGTTGTCAGTTCTGTGCTTTGGACGGCTCAGTGGTTGAGGAGATGGTAGGTCTGAACGACGGTAGAGTTTGAGGTAGGCATCAAAAAGGAAAATTCGGTCGCGTTTGGCACCGGTCATTTCGACGAGCAGTCCCTGTTTGACGAAGCGATCGATCAATTTGTAGGCGGTGGGCTGGGAAACTCCGGCGGCTTCGGCGGCCATTCTGGCGTTGATCCAGACTTGACCGAACAAGTGGTTGAAGAGTGCGAGCCCGGTTCGGCCCTGGGGCTTCCAGGCGGCTATTTCTTTTTCCCAGGCGGCTTTGAAGCGAAGGATCTCGTTGAAGGTGTCCACGCCACGGGCAGCGGTTTCGGCGAGGCCGTCGAGGAAGAAGATGAGCCAGTCGGTAATGGCGTCTTTCTCCCGTACGCGGGTCAGACGCTCATAGTATTCTTCACGGTTACGCTCCAGGAAATCGGAGAGATAGAGAACGGGCTGTTTGAGTATGCCTTGCGAAATTCCGAGAACATGTCGAGCCGGCCGAGTTGGCGGTCGGCTCGGCTGAGGGCATTGAGCACGCGCGGATCATGAATCGTCCATGGGCGATTGATGAATGATGGCTGAAAGCTGCTGTATTCCAACTGCTTATGCGAATTTCCTGCGCTGTATCCATGCATGCCTGGAAAGTGAAATTAAAAAAAAATTAATTAAGAATAGCCGCTAATTAAATAAAAGGTCAATATTTTAAATAGTCGGAGCTGCTAATAAATTTTGCGGGTTTAGGTGGGTGAGGGCGGAGCACCTTCAGGGAGCAGGAGACAGGAGACCGACCCTGCGGGAAATATGTTGATCGAACAGAAGCCGCATAGTGGCTAAGCAGACAGCAGGCGCTTTTTGAGCCGGACCCGCAAAGTTGGACAGGTTGCTTCACCCAACTAAGGTAAAGCAACCAATGAAAAAGAGACGTAAATTCACATCAGAGTTTAAAAGCAAAGTAGCGCTCGAAGCGCTGCGG
>Ga0100391_1003465_pt1 | contig 15948 bp, 15 predicted proteins | sample CryGeymeta201515_FD_81541 | JGI IMG/M metagenome (GOLD analysis project Ga0100391, IMG submission 81541) | Groundwater microbial communities from Crystal Geyser aquifers in Utah, USA - Crystal Geyser metaG 2015-15 | ecosystem: Environmental > Aquatic > Deep subsurface > Groundwater | place: USA...
AAATTGACGTATAAATAATAAGGCTTTACGGTGTCTGGTGCCTTAAAATTGAAACTTGCTACCGAATCTTTATGCCATTGATTTGGAACGGATTTGTACGCATCAAAAACAGCATTTGAGTCGCAACTTGTGATAAAAAATCCACTAATCAATAGCAGAAATAAGTAGTTAGTCTCTCTTAGCGTTTGAATTATTTTTGGCATTAGGCTTCTGATTGCGGTTGCGATTGCTGTTCTTATTATTTCTATTGTTTTTACGTTTCTTTCTAGGTTTTGGACTATCAAAACGAGTTAAACTATCTTGTCCTACAACGTTTTCAAACTCATTTTTAGTATCTTGAATTTGTTCAACAGCGTATTCTTCTAGGCTTGCAACTTTTTCTTTTTTTGTGTTTTTAGAAATTATTTCATTCGCTTGGTCTGTAGTAATGACATGCCAATTCATCCATTCACCCTCATAAGCATACCACATTAAACCTTTAAAAATATCCGTTTTTTGACAGACAGCAGTTCCTTTTTCTGTATATAATTTAACTTCTGACTTAGGGAAAGCTTTTAAAGCATCTAAATAAGCATCTAGTTCATAATTAAGGCAGCACTTTAACTTTCCGCATTGGCCTGCCAATTTTAATGGATTTAAGGATAATTGCTGATATCTAGCGGCAGAGGTACTTACAGATCTAAAATCGGTTAGCCAAGTAGAGCAGCAAAGTTCTCTTCCGCAAGAGCCTATACCCCCAAGTCGCGCAGCCTCTTGTCTAAAGCCCACTTGTTTCATTTCAATACGGGTTCTAAACTCACGTGCAAATAACTTTATCAATTCTCTAAAATCTACGCGTTCTTCGGCTGTGTAATAAAAGGTTGCCTTACTTCCATCACCTTGATATTCGATATCTGAAATTTTCATTCTCAGATTTAAGTCTATAGCAAACTGACGTGCTTTGACTTTCATCGGTTCTTCTTTAGATCTAGATTCTGACCAGATATCAATGTCCCTTTGCGAGGCTTTTCTGTATATTTTTAGAACGTTTTCTGCGTCGTCTAGCCTTACTTTTTTACGCTTCATCTGTACTCTCACCAATTCTCCTGTGAGGGTGACCATGCCTATGTCGTGACCAGATTTTGCCTGTGTAGCAACGATATCACCGATGCTTATGGTAAGGTTTTCTGTATTTTGATAATATTGTTTTCTGCCATTTTTAAAACGGACTTCGACACCGACAAAAGGGTCTTGTCCATTTGGAAGCGACATATTGGCTAACCAATCAAAAACCGTGAGTTTATTACAGCTATCTGTGCCGCAGGTCCCGTTGTTTTTGCATCCTTTTGGTTGACCGTCTTTGCCAGTTGAGCAACTGTTACAAGCCATAAAAATTCTATATATTAGTCTAAATCCCGTAACAGAATCTAGGTAAAGGATTCGTAAATTATTTAAAAAGTAAAGATAAGATTATTTACGGACTTCTATAATTTAATGTCGACAGCTGAGATAGAATCTGTACAGAGCCTTAAATTTGTTTCTGATTTAAAGTTTCAAAAATGTTCCTTAAATCCTTTTTGTAAGCTAAATGACCTGCGCGTCCTTTTTTAAAAATATCGTTACTATTACCTTGTCCTTTTCGTAATTCTTTTTGTTCTTCGTAAGGTAATCTATGTACTTCCATACAATTTGTGGAGCAGCAATTCTCCATCTTTTCTTTGCATGACTCGCACTGAATAAATAGCAAATGACAACCGTCGTTAGCACAATTGGTGTGCAAATCTGCGGGCTCACCGCATTGATGACATTTGGCTATAACGTGTTCACTTATACGCTCTGAACGGCGCTGATCGAACACAAAGTTTTTACCTAAAAATTTATTTTCTAAACCTTCAGCTTCAATTTGTCTGACGTAGTTAATAATGCCGCCTTCTAACTGAAACACATTTTTAAACCCCTTGTGTTTGTAGTAGGCACTTGCTTTTTCGCATCTAATGCCACCCGTACAATACATAACTAGTTTTTTGTCTTCCTTGTGTTCTTTTAAATCTTCTTCAATTAAATCTAAAGATTCTCTAAACGTATCTACATTTGGTGTAACTGCATTTTTAAAATGACCTATTTCGCTTTCATAATGGTTTCGCATATCTACCAACACGGTATCAGGATCTTCGATGAGCTGGTTAAACTGAACCGCATCGACATGAATACCTTTATTGGTAACATCAAAAGTTTTATCGTTTAAACCATCGGCCACAATTTTGTTACGCACTTTCACCTTTAACTTTAAAAAAGCAAAATTATCGTGCTCTATGGCAATGTTTATCCTCACATTTTCTAAAAAGATAATACTATCTAGATGGATTTTAAAAGCTTCAAAATTGTCTGCCGGAATTGAGAGTTGGGCGTTAATGCCCTCGTTGGCAACATAAATTCTACCAAGAACTTCGAGTTGATTCCAAGCCAAGAACATATGGTTTCTAAAAATTGTGGTATTGCCAATTTTGGCGTACTTGTAGAAAGAGATTGTTAAGCGTTCTTTTCCCGCTTTTTCAATAAGCTCTGCTCTTTCTTTAGCACTTAAGTTATTGTACAGTTGCATGCTATACTAATTTTAAGGTTAAAGATGAAATACAAAGGTATTGTTTGTTGCGCAATAATACCATTTTAGGCATAAAAAAAGCACTTTGAGATTTTCAAAGTGCTTTTAGATTAACCAAAAACCTAAAACTAATAATTATGTTAATCAAAGGAGGCTTTGCGATACTGCGAGTATTACAGCAATCGAAACACCTAATGCTTTTTTAATTTGATGGCTAAAAAGTGATAAAATTTAGTTTAGGACTTACAGCATTAAAAATTTTCATAACAATTTCTTCCTTTTTCATTTTGAAGATGTAAAAAGTATAAAATGGTTGCGTCATACAATTGAAATAATTAAAATAAGTGGTATTTTTGAAGCTATAATAAATATGAAAACAAGAAGAAATGAGTAGTGAAAAAGACGCAAAATTAAAGGCTTTAAAATTAACCTTAGATAAGTTAGATAAAGCCTACGGGAAAGGAACTGTAATGAAAATGAGCGATCAGGCGATTGTAGATGTAGATGCTATTTCATCTGGTTCTTTAGGTTTAGATATCGCTTTAGGAGTTGGAGGCTATCCTAGAGGACGAGTTATTGAAATTTACGGTCCAGAATCCTCTGGTAAAACCACCTTAACGCTTCATGCGATTGCTGAAGCTCAAAAAGCGGGTGGTATTGCTGCTTTTATTGATGCGGAACATGCCTTTGATAGAAACTATGCCAAAAATTTACATGTTGATATCGATAATCTAATCATATCTCAACCTGATAATGGTGAACAAGCTTTAGAAATCACTGATAATTTAATTCGCTCCGGAGCTATTGACATTGTTGTTATCGATTCTGTTGCCGCCTTGACACCAAAGAGTGAAATTGAAGGTGAAATGGGCGACTCTAAAATGGGACTTCACGCGCGCTTAATGTCTCAAGCCCTTAGAAAATTGACCGCTTCCATTAGCAAAACAAATTGCACCGTAATATTTATTAATCAATTACGTGAAAAAATTGGTGTCATGTTCGGGAATCCTGAAACAACCACTGGTGGTAACGCCCTAAAATTCTATGCTTCGGTACGTTTAGATATAAGACGATCAACACAGATTAAAGATAGTGATAGCAACGTATTAGGTAACAAAACCAGAGTTAAAGTCGTTAAAAATAAAGTAGCACCTCCATTTAAAACTGCTGAGTTTGATATTATGTATGGTGTAGGTATTTCTAAAGTTGGTGAAATTTTAGATTTAGCTGTAGAACACGATATTGTTAAAAAGAGTGGGTCTTGGTTTAGTTACGGTGACACAAAATTAGGACAAGGACGTGATGCAGTAAAACTGTTGCTGCAAGACAATCCGGACTTAATGGATGAACTTGAAGCAAAAGTGAGGGCCATTGTAAACGACTCTAAATAACCTTAAATTAAAATCCTGAAAAAATTCAGGATTTTTTTAGTTTTAGACGCAACCCTTTTACTCATTGCGCATCTTATTGATGTATCTGAATGTATAATAATGAAATCATATAGTTTTTATTCTTTATTTTTTTTAATCCTATTTACCTCGTGCAGCATTGATGATGACATTCCTCAAGTTATTACAGAGGTTATGCCTATTGAAAGTGTAGACGTTCCAGAACATTTTATATTTGGCCAAACGCATGAGATCTCGGTAACCTATAGCAGACCCTCGTCTTGTTATCAGTTTTACGATTTTATTTATGCCATTGATGGTAATACCCGAACCGTCGCCGTAGTAAATACTTTATATGCCAATGAAAATTGTACACAAGAACCGGAATCCGCAACAGCGAGCTTTGAGCTAACAGTAACAAGAACTGAAACTTATGTGTTCAAATTTTTTCAGGGTCAGAATGAAGACGGTGTAGACCAATACCATCTTGTAGAAGTGCCGGTGGTGTTAGACTAGTTAATTTTAAAGAATAGATGAAAATAATTATTAATTAATCCCTAAACTAATGTGAGTTTAGAACAACTCATAAAAAAGTGTATTAATCAAGATGCTGAAGCTCAAAGCCAATTATACAAGCAATATGCGAGTAAATTATTTTCGCTTTGTCTTAAGTACTCTAAAAATTACGTTGAGGCAGAAGACAATTTGCACGACGCATTTATAACTATATTTAGTAAAATAAGTCAGTATAAAAATAAAGGTTCTTTTGAAGGTTGGTTAAAACGCATTGCCATTAATACGGCATTACAGCGTTACAGAAAAGATGTTGGGGTTTTTGACATTGTAAACGAAGGTCAAATTGAAGACGTTTCAGTAGATTTAAATGATACGAATTTAAATATCGATTATTTACTGAAAATTATTCAAGAATTACCAGATCGTTACAGGCTCGTATTCAATTTATATGTGTTAGATGGTTACTCTCATGCCGAGATTAGTGATTTACTCACTATTTCAACTGGAACTTCAAAATCTAATTTAGCGAGAGCGCGAATGATTTTGAAAGATAAAATAGAAACTTATAGAGCGAATTCTAATTCGCAAAGTTTATAAAAATGAACGAAAAGAAAAACATAGACAGACTTTTTCAAGAAAAGTTTAAAGATTTTGAAGTAGCGCCTAATGATGCTATTTGGAATCGTATAAACGAAAGTCTTCCTAATAAAAAGAAAAAACGAAGGGTGCTTGCGCTTTGGTGGCAAATAGGTGCCGTCGCTGCAGCCATTGCTATTTTACTAACTATTGGTGTTTCGGTTTTCAATTCAAATAAAAACAACACCCAAGAATTTCCTGTTGTAGATACAGATAAAATCGATACGGACAATAAACAATACAATACAAGTGTAGAGCCATCAAAAAAGTCTAATTCAATCCATTCTGAAAACGAAAGGGATAACCTCAAGTTTGTAAATTCAAATACCGATCAAAACACAGGGTTAGAGAATCAAAAAAATAGTTCTACTGAAAAAGATAAGTCCTCACAAAACCTCAACAATTCCAATGCCTACAAACAGCACTCAAACACTGTTGTGACTCAAGAAAACAAAGAAGGCCATCAGGATTCCGCAGAAAAATCTCATAATTTAATTCAAAATCCGACTAAAACTGAGACTGATAGGATTGTCGCAAATGCAAAAACGATTCCATCGACTTCAACTGAAAAAGAGACTTCTCAAATAACAGGAGAAAACGAAATAAAAGCTTCAGTTAAAAATACCATTGACGACAACACAACCGCTGTGGCAGAACAAAAATCTTCAGAAACACTTAAAAGGTCTACGCTACAATCGGATAAAAAGAATACTACCGAATTAAAACATACGGCAATTGAAGATTCAGAAAAGCCATCTATAGAAGATGCGATTGCAGAAAATGAAACTACCCCTATTGAAAAAGAAGAAGGGAAACAAAACAGGTGGAGCGTTTCACCAAATGTTGCACCTGTTTATTACAATTCTTTAGGGCAAGGCTCCTCTTTAGATCAACAATTTAATGAAAATACTAAAAGTAGCCCTGTAAACATCAGTTATGGGATTTCTGGCAGTTACGCTGTTTCTAAAACATTAAAAATTCGTGCAGGTATCAATCGTGTAAATCTCAGTCAGATAACTTCAGATGTCCTTGCTTTTGCTGGTGAAGAAACCGCTGCTAGAGGCATAGGAGCGCAATTTGATAATATTAGTTTTAATAACGGAGACCACAGCGTTTCTTTGATGAGCTCGAATAGGTTAAAGCGATCTTCAGCACCAGAACTTTTTAATTCAAAAACAGCAGGAAATTTAGACCAAAAATTTGGATTTGTAGAAGTGCCTTTAGAACTCGAATATCGCTTAATAGATAAGACGTTTGGTATTAATGTTATCGGTGGATTTAGCACCTTCTTTTTAAGTCAAAATGATATATATGCAGATTTAGATGGAGTGTCAACCTTAATCGGTGAAGCAAATAATATTAATGACACCAGCTTTAGTGCAAACTTTGGGCTAGGCATGGATTACAATCTATCAAAACAATGGAATATCAATCTTGAACCCACCTTCAAGTATCAAATAAATACTTTTACCAATACATCGGGTAATTTTAGACCCTTCTTTATTGGTGTGTATACAGGATTAAGTTTTAAGTTTTAGGTTAGGTTATTGTATATTTGTCGGTAGACTGGCAACTCATTTAAGCAATGATGAATACAATGATTACAAAAGCTACTCGTGGTTAGGGTAGCTTTTTTGTTTTTTCAGGTTGACTTAATTCGTCCCAAATTAGCGTTCTCGCTTTTTCGTTTACGGATTTTGTATCCGCAATTGTCAGTCCTTCTGTTTTTATAAACTCATGTATTTTGGCGCGCATTCTACCGGGTCCGCCACTAAAAAAAGTATAAGAAAATCGTTTTTTATTATCATAGAAGGTTATTGGAACGACTGGAATTTGATGATTAATAGCTAAACGAAAGGCACCATCTTTAAATGTATCTAAAAGGACGTACTCCTCTGGTACGCCGCCTTCAGGAAAAATACAAATACTCAAACCCTGTTTAAGACGTCGTTGGGCTTTCAAAAATACAGTTTGTCTACTTTTAGCACTGTTTCGGTCTACTAAAATACAAGTCCGCTTGTAAAAAAATCCAAACAATGGAATTTTAGTCAATTCTTGCTTTCCCACAAAAACAAAAGGATTTTTTACAGTAACCAGCATTAGCATAATATCGGCCATAGAGGTATGGTTTGCGACAAACATGTAACTCTTTGAGCGATTTATAGTTTCCTCTTTTATGATTTTGTACCTAAAGCCCATTCCTATTAAAATAAACTTGGCCCAAAACCGAGCCAGTTTAAAAAAATACGGATACCATTTTTCTCTAGAAATAGAAATAAATAAGAAAGGAAATAAAAATAAGATTGGTAAAGCTACCAGAATGTAAAACCACACACGGTATAAAACCCAAAAAGGATATTTAATAACTGCCATAGCACCAAAACTAACTATTTAAATTAAATCGATTCCCATAGTTGTCCTAAAAAATTTACCTTTGCTTTTTCGTTTTATTTTGAGAATAAAAACAACGCGAGTATCGTAACACATCTCTGTCACCTTGAGCGCAATCGAAATGCATTAATCCTAAGAGGACTAATCTTTTCGACTACCTTCGAAATGACAGTTTTGACTATAGTTTAATTAAAAAAGATTCCTGCTTTCGCAGGAAGTTAACATGGCAAGAATATTAACAGGCATACAAAGTACAGGCACTCCGCATTTAGGTAACCTTTTAGGGGCTATTTTACCCGCAATAGAAATGGCAAATGACGCTAAAAACGATTCATTTCTATTTATTGCTAACCTCCACACCTTAACACAAATTAAAGATGCTGAAGCTTTAAGACAGCACACCTATTCCGTAGCTGCCACCTGGTTGGCTTTTGGTTTAGACATTGACAAAACTGTGTTTTACAGACAAAGTGATGTGCCACAAGTAACAGAACTATCCTGGTATTTAAGCTGTTTTTTTCCGTACCAGCGCTTAACCTTAGCCCATGGTTTTAAGGATAAAGCCGACCGATTAGAAGATGTAAATTCGGGTTTATTTAATTATCCGATGCTTATGGCGGCGGATATTTTATTGTATGATGCTGAAATCATTCCGGTAGGAAAAGACCAATTACAACATATTGAAATGACCCGAGATGTCGCCTCGCGATTTCATGCGAAAATGGGTGAAACTTTTGTAATGCCTGAAGGAAAAGTTCAAGAACACAACATGTTAATTCCCGGAACAGATGGCGAAAAAATGAGTAAGAGTAGAGGTAATTTTATCAATATCTTTTTACCTGAAAAGCAACTGCGCAAAAAAATAATGTCTATTGAAACCGATAGCACTCCACTCGAAGAACCTAAGGATTGGCGCAGCTGTAACTGTTTTGCTATTTATAAATTAATGGCATCAAAAGCTCAAATTGCGGAAATGAAAGCCAATTATGAAGGAGGTAACTATGGTTACGGTCATGCAAAACAAGCTTTATATGAATTAATTTTAGACCGTTTTGCTGAACCTAGAGAACGTTATAATTATTATATGAGCAACCTCAACGAACTTGATGCGGCTTTGGCTAAAGGGGCTTCAAAAGCGAGATTGGTTGCAGATGATGTTTTAAAACGTGTTAGAGAAAAGGTGGGGTATTAAACATAACTCTAAAGACTCAAACTCCATAAAAAGACCTAACAGGTTTCAAAAACCTGTTAGGTCTCTTCGCGACGGAAATGTGAAATCTTTAAACCCTAAATCACCTCAAACAATTTCCCCGGCAAGGACCTTATCACTCCTTTCAATTCCATATTCAGTAAAATACCTGCTAATTTATAGGTGGGCATTTCACACTTTAAGGCAATAACATCGAGCAATTCTTTATTGTTCTCTTTTAGAAAGTTATAAATGATTTTAAAAGCTAAGGCAGTCGCAGATGCGGTTTTAAAACGTGTAATGGGAAAAGTGGGGTATTAAATTAAAATCGAAACCCAACGGAAAATAAGATGAAACGCTCTTGTAAATTATGCTCAAAACTTGATGTTGATAAATCTGAAGAACGGATGTTCCTAAAGGTTTTTTGATTGAGCAAATTGTTTGCCCTAAGCCTATATTCTACTTTTTTGTTTTTTGACGTCAAACTTATTGAAGCATCCAAAAATAAATCCCCCGAAACACTAGATCTTAAATCTGGTTTAAAATATTGACTATCTAAAGTAAATTGAAAATTATTCTTTACATACTTAACTGTAAAATCATTCCGAAATGAAGTGAATTCATTTGAACCTCCCAGATCTGTTTCAAAAAAATTATTGTTTACGAATAGCTTATTTTCAAAATTAATTGCGCTTTTAAAACCTGTTCTTGCTTTAAACTCAACCAGTAGGTTTCTGCTTGTATTGTTTCTTAATTCTGAATCATTTATTAAGTTTTGATACTTACTAATGCCATAGTTTGAATTTAAATTGAACGTAGTTCTTAAAAAATGTAAATATTTTTCTAGCCTAAATCCTAATTGATAATTCTCGTTATCCGTAGCTTCAACAATAGAAGTACTGAAGTTAATATTTTCATCAATATTCAATCGAGCCAAATAGCCAAATTTGCTATAATTATAACTTGAATAGATATTAAACTGAAATAAATTATAAAAATCATTGATGCGGTAACCTAATTTGTATGAATGATTATTAAAAAGATTGAATGAAAAATCATTATTTAGTAATGATCTGTAATCAGTTAAAACAACGCCTGAAAACGTAGATCTAGCCTCTGGTATCTGGTTTGATAGGTTGTACGTTGCATACAAGTTAGATTTTTTATTGATATAATAATTGATTGTCAATTCTGGATAAACCATAAAAAATGAATCTTCATAATTCTCTTCTATATTAAAATCGTTAAGTTTGATTTGAAAAAATTCACTTTTTAAATTTGTTATAAAGCCCCATTTTTTTAGTCTGTAGTTGTAGTCTAAATTTAAATAAGGTTTTGAAATTTGATAGTATAAATTATTGATTACAGACTGATTTATAAATGAAACTCCTTGTAGCTCGGAATCCACAAAACTTTCATCAAAAATATAGCCCATACTGAGTGCAAGTTCGTTAGCCTTAATTTTTGAAAGCAAAGATGTATTAAAATCAATAGTATTTCTTTTAAAATCTATATGTTGTTCTGGGTTTTGAACACCTATAGTTACGTCTACATTTTGAGGTAGGTTATTTGTGGAAATATTGAGTGAAGATTGTAGAACTGTTGCTTTTTTAAATCGGTTTGTATACTCAATTTTATTTGTAAAAAACAGGTCTCTACTAAACGTCTCTTTGGAGAACAAGTCATTATTGTTAAATCCTGTTGAAGTTCTCTCAATTTTTTTATATTCTAATTTTCCGTCGGAGGTTAGTAATTTGGTGTCCTTTATTTTATAGATTAAGTTATAGGCAGAAGAATGCACTGACGGCCTTAACTTAATGTTCTCAGAGGTGTTAATATTTATAGTTTCATTATCAAAACCGTAAATGATAGTTGTTTCTTCCTTTCTTACTAATCTGTCTTTAAACGCATTATAGTTTACTCTCAACGACAAATTATCTTGAATTTTAAAAAGAGAATTAACAGAACCAAAAAAATTATCATTTACTCGTGTTCTGTTATCTGGTAAAATGGAACTAAATCCGTTTTCATTGACAAGATTAGACGTCCGTTGAGTCAATTCTGATAGCTTTGAAATATCTATATTGTTTGACACAAAGTTGAAGGGACTATAATTTTCTCCAATATTATTATAGCCAATAGAAGAAAACCCTTTGGTTTTCTTTGATACTAAAATAGAATTTAGTTTTGCATACTGTTTTGAGTCTAAACCTAACCCCAATTCTGCGTTACCAGACAAATCTGCTTTCCCTTTTTTTAATTTTAAATTTAAAGCTACATCTTGTGAGGATTTAACACCTTTCAATAATGGGTTATCGTCATAATCTTCAAAAGCCTCTATACTTTCTATAATATCAGAGCTGATATTTTTTGTCCCAATAGAATAGTTTGAATCAAAAATATTATCATTATCTAACAATAATCTTGTAACCGTTTTGCCTTTAAATCTTACCATGCCATTTTCCTCAACCGTAATTCCTGGCAATTTTTTTTAAAATATCCTCAACTACGCGTTCTGTACCATCTTTGAATTTTTCTATATTATACACAGTAGTGTCTTTTTTTACACTAATAGGAGGTTTTTTACCTTCTATATAGACTTCATCCAATTCATCAACACGTACATTTAAACTGAAATTTAGAATATAAGTCTCCCCTTTAGAAGGATTAATATTTAAAGCTATTATTTCTTTTTTATAGCTCAATATAGAGGCCTCAATAATTAATGCCTCAAACTCTTTCGGTAGTCTTTTTTTATAAAACCCTTCTTCGTTCGTAAACGTATAATCTAATAGAGCCCCATCTTTAGTTTTAATAAGAATATTTACATTACGTAATGAAACATTTGTTGTAGCGTCTTTTACAAAACCCTGAATATCAGACTGAGAATAAACAATGTTAGTCAAAAAAAATAGAACCATAAAATTTATGGCTCTAATAAATTGGATAAAATAAAAAATGTTAATCCTCAATATACGTTTCAATTCCTCTCTTAGGTATCGATCTCACACCACCATCTGGAGACCTGTAATGCTTTAGCTCTTCGCTTTTTTTCTTGTAAGCATTAGTAAATGCCTCCCATGAAATACTCTTATCAATATTATCTATGTAAGGATTTTCAATTTCATTTTCTGTGTTTCTAATTTCAATTTCATTAGCCACTATTTTAAAAACATCATCTTCTGAAAATACCTTTAAGATCAATCCTGGTAAATTTCCAAATTTCCAAGGCCCGTTATTAAACTCTATTTCAGTTGTAAAATAAGCTATATAATCTCTTCCTCTGTGGGTTGTCGTAGCTTTTTGACTTTTATACCCTAGTATATATTCGAATTCATTCTTAATAGTCCAATTAAAAATTGTGTCAGAATCTCTTACTAAAAAAGGTTTCATACCTATTCTCTGGATGCTAAAAATATCTTTAGTGACTAAATTTTTATAAATAAAGTCATTTACTTTGGGTTTGATAGCAAATATAGCAACGCTTTCAGAATCTTCTTCTTTTTGAAAATTAGAATTATTCAAAAAGTCCATTTCGTAGATTGAACCATATTTATTAACTCTTAAAAAAGCATTTACAGTGGTTGCTGTCGGTAAATTTTCCATATGAATTGAATGCTCATATTTAACAAGCAATAGCTCCGAGGAACTATTGCTTTCTTTAATTTGAGAGAATAATATTAAAGGGAAAATAAGTATAAAAATAAATATATTATTTACATTCATAAGTATTAATTAATTATAAACCTGTTGTGTCGCCTCCTTGAGATAATATATACATCAATGCTGCGGTTCTAGCTCGAGTACAAGCATTTGCAAGACCACCAGACTGAGAAGCATAAAAAGTAAATGTTTCTCTAACCTCCCCATTGTAAGTTACAGTAGCAGTACATGCAATGTCTTTTATGTAATCTAGTTTAAAGTCAAAATTTTCAACACTAAGATCTTCATTGATACTAGTTTGACTTGTAACAGATTCGTTACTTGTAAATGACATAAATCCAAATGCTAGTATAAATAAAATAAGAATTTTTTTCATAATAATAAATTTTAAGTTAAAAGATTAATAATCAGATAAAATTCTCACAAAAGGACTTCATTGCCAATTAAAAAAATAATAGGTTTATTAAAATTTTAATAATTCAATGAGTATAGGTAGCAATATTAAAAACAAAAGGACTGAAAAAAGCTTATCGCAAGAAATCTTAGCTGAGAAATTACATGTTTCACAAGCTACTCTAAGTAACATTGAGGCGGATAAATCCGTGCCAGATGTAATTCTTTTACAACAAATTGCTGAGATTTTAGATACCAATATCAATGAGCTTTTAGATGGTAAAACTATTTTTGTAAACAATAATAACCAAAACGGTGGTGTTGGTTATGCCGAGGTTGTTAATCAATTATCTGAGAAATTAATTGCCCTGTATGAAAAGCAGCTTAAAGAGAAAGATGATCTCATAAAAGAATTAAAAATAAAATTAAAAGGTCGCTAAAATAAGATTCCTGCTTTCGCAGGAGTTTAGATCACCTCAAACAATTTCCCCGGCAAGGGCCTCACCACCCCTTTCAATTCCATATTAAGTAATATACCTGCAATTTTATAGGTCGGCATTTCACACTTTAGGGCAATAACATCTAACAATTCCTTATTATTCTCTTTTAAAAAGTTATAGATGATTTTCTCGTCGGGTTCTAACTCAACAAACAATTGTTTTTGAACTGCGGGTTTTTTATCCGACTCTAATTGCCAGTTGAGCATGTAAGGCACATCCAATGGATCGGACAACAAATGTGCTTTCTGAAACTTAATCAAATTATTACAACCCACACTTTGGCTATCTGTAGTTCTTCCGGGTACAGCAAATACTTCACGATTATAAGAATTAGCAATATCTGCCGTTACTAAACTTCCGCCTTTTTCAGCAGATTCTATAACGATAGTGGCTTCACTAAGCCCGGCAATAATTCGGTTTCGTTTTAAAAAATTGTTTCGGTCAAAACTATCTGTACTCCAAAAATCCGTAAAAAATCCGCCATGGTTTTCAATATCGGCCATGTACTTTTTATGCGTTTTGGGATAAATCTGGTTTAGGCCATGCGCCAAGCATCCTATGGTTTGCAGGTTGTGCTTTACAGCCGCTTTTTGTGCTGTGATATCCGTGCCGTAAGCAAAGCCTGATACAATTACTGGATTGTAAACTTTTAAGGTTTCCACTAATTTTTCACAAAAGGCAATACCGCTGGTTGTAATTTTTCGGGTTCCTACAATACTGATTATGTGTTGTTGTTTTAAATTAATGTTACCCGCTTGAAATAATACAATAGGACCATCGATACAATGCTTTAGCCTTTCCGGATAGCTGTCATCGGTAAAGTAATGTACTACAATTTGGTTGTCTTTGATAAATTGTAATTCAGACTCAGCTTCTTCAAGGTGTGTTTTATCATAAAGCCCTTCAATAATAATACTACCAATACCATCGATTTTTAAAAGTTTAGATTTCCGCTCTTTTAAAACCGCTTCCGCAGAACCACAATGCTGTATTAACTTTTTGGCTGTAGTCGATCCAATTTTAGGCACGTGTTGCAAGGCAAGTGCATAAATTAATTGTTGCTCTGTCATTATTAGGTCTTTTTTTAATTGAAAGCAAATGTCAACTTGATTGCGTTCAAAAATTCAAAACGATTTCAATTTACTGAGTACTTCAAAGGATTAAAGTTCAATATTTTGAAAACACAAAATAAGCAATTTTACGCGTTAAATTAGCTTTCAAAATAAAAACTATTGATGTCTATGTTCAATCTCTTAAGGCTTAAACAGTCCGTATCTTAATAGTGTGTTGATAACTAAATTAGACTAAACTTCGTTCAGAATCAAAAATTTTTAACTTTGCTTCACCATGCAGTTAGAAACCTACATTAGCGACTTATTATACCGTTACGATTGCGTAACTATTTCTGGATTTGGTGCCTTTTTAACCAGCCGTGTTTCGGCAAAAGTGCACGAATCTACTCACACCTTTTATCCACCAAAAAAGGTCTTATCTTTTAATGAGCAGTTGCAAAATAACGATGGTTTATTAGCCAATTATATGGCTGAAATTGACAAAACACCTTATGCCTCAGCTACGGAAAAGATTTCAAATCAGGTAAAATTATTGAAATCGGCTTTAATTGAAGGAGAAAGCATTCAATTTGAACATATTGGTGAATTAAAGCTTAATTCCGATGGAAAGATTGTTTTTAATCCTTCTAGTCACATTAATTACTTAACAGATTCGTTTGGTTTATCTCACTTTTCATCTTCTCATATTTGTCGTGAAGTTTACAAAGCAACCGTTGAGACCATTGAGGAATCTACTCCTATTGCCTTTACGCCTGAAAAACGTGCCAACACTAATTGGTTAAAATATGCCGCAGCGGCTGTTATTTTTTTAGGGTTGAGCGGTTTTGCTGCGGCCAAGTACTACACAAATAGCATTGAAAATCACAATCAACTCGCACAAAAGCAAGCCAACGAGCAACTTGATGCCAAAGTGCAAGAAGCCACTTTTGTAATTAGTAATCCTCTACCTGCTGCCACCTTATCTTTAGAAAAGCAAACTGGCAATTATCATATTGTGGCAGGTGCTTTTAGAGTTGAAGCCAATTCAGATAAAAAAGTCAATCAGTTGAGAGCAAAAGGTTATAAAGCCAGAAAAATTGGTACTAACCGCTATGGCTTACATGAAGTGGTTTACGCTAGTTTTGAGACCAGAGCCGAAGCACAAAGCCAACTCTACAAAATCCGACGAGATCATAATAGAGATGCTTGGCTGTTAATTAAGAAATTAGATTAGTAAAGTCTTTCTCTTTTATTTACCTAAAGCACCTTATCTTTGCACAAATACAAATAATTTATGCAATCTAGAACTGCTTTTCAGTCAAAAACTGTTGCTACTGATGTTGTTTTACCAAGCGAAACTAATCCAATAAACAACTTATTTGGTGGCGAACTATTAGCGCGTATGGATAGAGCTGCTAGTATTGCTGCCAGGCGCCATTCGCGGCGTATTGTGGTTACGGCTTCTGTAAATCACGTGGCTTTTAATAGATCTATACCTTTAGGAAGTGTGGTTACCATTGAGGCCAAAGTTTCTAGAGCGTTTACCTCTTCCATGGAAATATATATTGATGTTTGGACAGAAGATAGAGAGTCTGGCGAAAGTATTAAAGCCAATGAAGCTATTTATACTTTTGTTGCT
>Ga0100391_1003475_pt1 | contig 15922 bp, 15 predicted proteins | sample CryGeymeta201515_FD_81541 | JGI IMG/M metagenome (GOLD analysis project Ga0100391, IMG submission 81541) | Groundwater microbial communities from Crystal Geyser aquifers in Utah, USA - Crystal Geyser metaG 2015-15 | ecosystem: Environmental > Aquatic > Deep subsurface > Groundwater | place: USA...
AGCGAGTTGGCAAACCTGATTTTCGGGCTTCAACTTTATGCTTTATTTTAAGAATTAAATTACCCGAATCTTCGTCTTCAATTTCATAATCTTCATCTCTATTTATTTTAATTGCAAAGCAGTCGCTAACACTGTGGTTTGTAAAAATTAAGTGTAAACATAATTTTATAATTTCATCTAGTGAAATAATATAGTGTGTATCCTCTTTTTTTGAAAGTAGTTTAAATCGGTCTAATTTGTTTGAAGGGATATTAATATAGGCATACTGAACCGTGTGATCATCATTTTTTAGCTTTACCAATAAATACAAGCTGCGATTATCTAGAAAGTAGGCCTTAAACGGTTTATTTTTAATAAAAATTATTTGAATAAACGATAAAATCTCACTTTTAAAATACCGTTCAACTTCTTTTAAATGGCAAGATTCAATTGGCTGTCCTTGATAAACAATAATATGATTTAGAGCTAATTCTGGAATTATTTGTGTTCGCCAAATGGTTCCAAATTGTTCTTGTTGTAAATTGATTTCTTTTAAAATAGTAGTTAAAAGATTACTTTTTCGAGTGCTTTTAATAAATGTTAATCGATTTACTTTTACTCTAAAAAACTCATCCAAATTAGATGAAAAAATGGCTAAAAACTTAATGCGCTCATATAAAGGATTTGAGTTACAAGCGGCCTCGTCTAGGATGCATTGATTAAAGTATAGCCACGAAAGTTCTGGCGGGATGGTTTTCATTTTTTTTGGTAAAGTATAATTGCTATTGCAATAAATCCAACACCGGTTAAGCCGGGAGGTGCTATTTTTGCCGAAATACTGATGGCAATCATTACAATAGCAATGATAAGAAGTAGTACTATTAATACATTTGTCATTTTTTTTAGGATTTAAGTTAATTTTCTGGATATAAATCTTGATAGGTGACCATATGGTTTGGACCTAAGCGATGTAAGATGTGGTTTCGTTGAATTTCGTCACCATTTTTTAAGCCTGCAGCAGCAATCATTTCTACAAAACTAGCGATGGTTTTTTTATGAAAATTAGCGACGCGTACATATTTGTCGTTAACATCTAAGCCTTTCATTAAACTCGTATTCTGAGTTGCTACACCTGCTGGGCAGGTATTGGTGTTGCATTGCAAGGCCTGAATGCAACCAAGAGCCATCATCATTGCTCTGGCACTGTTCACCGCGTCAGCGCCTAAGGCCATTAATCTAATGATATGAAATGCAGAAAACACTTTACCTGAAGCCACAATTTTAATCTCATCTTTAAGCTGGTATCTTTTAAGACTATCTACTACAAAAGACAGGCCTTCTCTCAGCGGTAAGCCTATAGAATTAGAAAATTCTACGGGTGCTGCCCCTGTGCCTCCTTCACCTCCATCAACCGTTATAAAATCTGGTGTTATGTGTGTTTTTTTCATCGCTTCACACACTTCAATAAATTCGGTCTTACTGCCCACGCAGAGTTTAAATCCTGTGGGTTTACCACCAGATAGTTTTCGTAAATTGGCTACAAAATGTAATAAACCCTCCGCATTATTAAATGCTTTATGATACGTTGGGGATAAGACGTCTGTGTGCGGTTGTACACCCCTAATTTCCGCAATTTCATTGGTGTTTTTAGCGGCGGGTAAAATACCCCCGTGTCCTGGTTTGGCCCCTTGAGATAATTTAATTTCAATCATTTTTACATTGGCTTTCAATGCATTTTTTTGAAACGTATCTGGACAAAAATCACCTGCCTTAGTGCGACATCCAAAATAGCCCGTACCTATTTGCCAAATTAAATCGCCTCCACCTTCTAAGTGATAGGGACTTAAGCCGCCTTCTCCCGTGTTGTGCGCAAATCCTCCTAAATTAGCACCTTTACTTAATGCTAATACAGCATTTTTACTGAGTGCTCCAAAGCTCATTGCAGATATATTTAGAATGCTGGCACTATAGGGCTGTTTACACTGTTTTCCGCCAAATACAACTCTAGGATTTTGGTCTAAGTGGTTATGATGTAGAGGATACATGGAGTGTGCCATACACTCGTAGCCGTTACGGTAAATATCAGATTTTGTTCCAAAAGGTGTTGTATCGTTTTCGGCTTTAGCGCGTGAGTAAATTAGTGAACGAAATTCTCTGTTAATAGGTGTGCCTTCGGTGTCGGTTTCAACAAAATATTGTTGAATTTCTGGTCGGAATCCTTCTAGAAGATATCTAAAATGGCCTATCACAGGAAAATTGCTTTTTATGGCATGTTTTTTTTGAAAAATGTCTGCGACTCCAATGATAATAATGGGTACAAAAACAATTAAACTCCATAAAATTTGGTTCCAAAATAGGGAAATAAAGGCGATTATACTCAATGTGATAAAGGCTGTTGTAATAAAAATTTCTCTTGGTTTCATAAGTCTTAATAATGTTTTAATCTATTTGTATTTACAGGTTGTTAAAATCCAAAATTCAAACCAAACAAAAAACGGCCGCCGTCATCTGATGAAAAGTAAGAGATTTGCAAAGTAAAAATGCCTGAGGTATTCACATATAATCCACCACCAAAAGTGGTATGCCATAAATTAGAATTTTCGCCTCTTTGCCAAACGCGTCCATAGTCAAAACCTGAAAAAACACCAAGTTTTGCCGGAAGAATTCCTGCATTAAAACGCGTAATGTTAAGGCGTAAATCGGTATTCTGAAAATAAGAAGTGCGTCCCGAGAAGCGCTCGTTTCTAAAACCTCGTAAACCATTTTTTCCACCAATACTAGACGCTTGATAAAATTCAAAATTTTGATTGGAAATTATCTGGCTTTGCCATAGGGTTGAAAGTGTTAAAACCTCATTTTTTAAAATGGGATAATCGAGTTGAAACGTTGAGGTGAGGTAGGCAAAATTTTGTTTGCTATCTTCTAGATTGGCTTTCCAACCTGACACTAAGACCAGGGCAATCCCTAAAGTTGAAAACGATGTATTGTTTTTGTTTTGAAATCTGTATTGGGTTTCAAGACCAAGAAACTGTTTTGAATTTAATTGGTCAGCAGAGAAATTAGTTGCAACAAAACAATCAGTGTTATCGTTGGCACTGATATAATCGTAAGGAATACTTAGTAAAAATTCACTTCCCAAACGTCCTCTTTTCACAAAGGCGGCTTTAAAATTAAATTGCTCTAAACGCGTGCGATAAAACCCAATATCTAAATCATCTTCAAGATTTTCGCTAGTGTTACCAAAACCAAAAAAGTTTTGAGAAAAAGCAGGTGTTGTGTAGCGTGCTGAAATTTTCAGATTATTTTTTCCAAAAATTCTAGCAAATTCTCCTGTGTAATCTAATTCGTAACCACTAGTTGTTGAGTAATATTTTGTACCAACAGTGTGTTTTTGCGTAAACGGATTTAATTCATAGCCGTATTTTGTAAACACAGCCAAAGTGCCTATTACAAGTCCGTCATCTGGATTGTAACCTACTGTTGGCAATAGTTGTTGTAAATTGTGTTTAAATTTATGAAAGTCGTAATGGTTGGGTTCGTATAGGTCGGTTAAAGTCGTGTTAACTTGTTCACCCTCAAAGGTGTTTTTCTTAGATTTATAATCGTAAACTTTAATATTTTTTTTGTTTTTAATATGGTAGGTATCTGTACCCTGACCGCCAATTAAACGAAGTTTTATAGAAGATTTAAAGTGTCCTTTTATGATAAAAATATTAGCATCATCTAGTCCATAGAGCCAAATTTCTTTGGTGACGCTTGGGTTAAATGTTTTATCAAATAGTACATCGTTAGCATTGTGCTCTTTTTTTATCCTTTTTATTTTAACCTGAGTGAGGCCATTTTCTAATCGTGTTATTTCAAATAAGTCGTCCTTATTGGTGCCTTGCAGAATTACGTTTTTATTTATGGCGGTATAATAAGTCTCTGCCCATTTAACGATGTGTTGTTTTCTGTTTTTTAAATGGCTAACGATTGCTTTAAAATGGCTATCTTTAAATTGATTAGGAAAGGCTGCTACAGCACTATCAATGGCAGCATTGCTCAAGTTTTCTTGTAAATAGTTAGCTTGCTTTATCCAATCGTTTAAGCTGCTTTTATTGATTAAAATTTTATCGACCTTATAAATAATCTGGTTAAAATTTTTTACGTTCCTAATATCGTCTTCAAAAGATTGCATGAGTCTTAACGAGGGTATTAAACGTGTGGCAGCACCTGTTAAAAACCCATCGAATTTAGAAAAGGCTTGATCTCTATCTCTTGGGATTGGTGCAAAAGTTACAGTGCCATCTGGGTTTTTGTAAGTCGCCCAGCGGTATTGGTCTTCATGCCGATCCCAATCACCCAGCCACATATCAAACAACCGGGTTTTAATGTATTGGTTTTGGTTGATTTTGTATTTTTCATCTTTAGTTATTTTTTCAATAACTTCATCTGTAGAGACAATATCATCGGCTGATCCAAAGGTAGTTTGGTCTTTAAATTCTTTTGCGACGCGTTCTTCAATTAAATATAAATCATCTCCTAAGGCATCGTTATAAGTTTTTAAAGCCTTTTGTTTTGGCACATAATAATACTTCGGATTAGTGTGGTAAACCCCAACTCTTTCTGATAGGCTGCCTGTAAACAAAGCCGCAAAGGGATAGGATGTGGTATAGAAATCCATTAAAAATCGCTTGGCGACCGTGTGCTCCAAACGGTCTTTCATATAATCTTCTTCAAAAGCTTTGACTTGAATAAATTGAGAGGCGCTTTTTCTTAAACGACGCATCACGTACTCTTTACCATTTTTATCTTCTAAACGCAATGAGATAGATTGATTACCACCACCTAATTTTACAGGTTTTATACCACTAAATAAGCTGTCTAAATTTGCAATAGGGTAACTGTATTTATTGAAGTAAAGTTGTCGGTAATGATGACCAAAGAATGAATTATAGGCCTTAGACTTTTTTGCCGTGTGTTTGGTGTAAATAGATGAAAATTTATTTAATTCTGAAGGGAAATTTGGCATTTCAGCATCTGCTTTCTCATGGTGTTCTCTTATAAGTTTTGAGTCAATTGTTTGATTATTTGCATCAACAAAATGTACCTGATGTTTATTATTTTGAATATTTAGAATGGCATATCCTAAACCCGCATAGCCAAAAGTTGTGGTGTCATTTTTATAATGGCGCACGGGACTTAATGTTGAACCAGCACCGCTTATTATTTGTGGAATATTCTCGTGTGTGAAATATTGTAAATTATGGTCGTGACTTGAAACCACAATGACTTGATTTTTGTACTCTTGAAGGATGGTGGTTATTTTATTTGAAAGTTCTCGGTACAACGGATGATTGAAGTCGGTCGAACGGATCCCTGAAGTACTTCTTATTACATTTAGAGGAGCCTTAATAGGATTAAATCTAAATTGACCGCCATGATTTCCGAGACTTTTTAAGGGATGATGCATCGCTAAAACAATAGTCTTGTTTTGGTTTTTGTTAACTAAAGATTTGAATTCTGCAATAAACTTCTTTTTGGTTTTTATAGTACAATTGGCGTTTATTTTTGGGTGTTTATCCCAATTAGTGATGTACCATTCACTATCAACAGTGATAATAACAATATTATCTGAAACCTCATAAGTGTCAATAGGGCAACCTTTTTGAGGTAAAAATGACTGCTTACCAAAGGCTTTTTCAACCATGTTCTCTTGAGCTCTTAAGCCATCAATTCCGGAAGACCAATCTTCATTGCCAGGTATAAAAAGGACTGTACCCTTAAAGCTTTTAGTCATGTTAATTTGGGACCCTAAGGTGCTTGTAGTAGATGTTAGTTTTTTTTCTGAAAAACTAGAAGGATAGAGGTTATTACCTAAAAACAATAAAACATCTTCTTTTTTAGCATCTTTAAAACTTGAGGCTTGTAAAGCAACTGAAAGTTTTTTGTTTTGTGCTTGCCCTAAACCACCAATAAGATATATTTTGGTACCCTTAGACATATTCTTTAGCGAAGGATAACTTTTGTGCTCTGCATCTAGTGTGGCACAAGATTGTACCATTACCAAAAGCATTAAAAAGAACGCAAGAGTGCCAAGATTTTTCATGGGATCTATTTTATAAAGAGACGCTCTGCGCGGAAGTTACTGACAAAAAAAGGTCAAGGTTAATTTTAAACCCTGACCTGAGTACTAAATTATTAAGTTTCTACTTAATTTTTAATAAATTTCTCAATTCCAATGGTAGTATTGTTAGATAATACTTTAACAAAATAGGTTCCTTTAGTTAGTGCACTAACGAGAATGCTAAGTTTTGTATCGGTAGTTTCTGCGTTTTTAGAGAAAACCACTCTTCCACTTATATCATAAATTACGGTTTTAATGTTAGAATTGGAATATTGATTGGATAGTTCAATAGTAAATGTATCACTTGCCGGGTTAGGATACAAGGCCATCTTTAAGTTAGTGTTAAACTCTGTTGTGCTTAAAGAGCTAAAAACATAAGTACTTTCAGCAGCAAAGACAAAAGGTTTTGTTCCACCTGCAATATAAGGAATACCATCTCCGTCTGAGTCACCTCCTGTTTCGCCCGTAACTTCTGCCTCAGTTAATAACATTTTGTTTATCACCGTTTGAAAAAAATCTTTATATATAATTTCAGACCCTGACTGATTTCCTATAAGATAAGCCTCCCTCAACGCTCCTACTACTATCGCTATATTAAACGGATTGTAGGCAGCAACATCATTATCGAGTTCTGTTTTAAACGCGTATTCATCACTGACATAAAAGTTAGAAATTAAATAGCTATATCCAATATTTGCTTCTGTTAAAAAAGCTGTAGTGTTAGTAACGGCATAGGCTGCATAAAGTCCTCTAATAAGTGCCGCGTTAGCTGCTAAAGTTTTAGTATTTGAACTCGCGCCATTACCAAGGGTAAAATTATTATAAAAACCACCATTAGTATCTTTGAGGTTATTTATAATAAAATTGGCTTGGCTATTAAGAGCGTCAATGGCCATAGACTCTAGTGGTGTTCCCGAAAATTCATTTATAAAGTTTGCAAGTGATACTAAGGTATAACCAGCGTTTATGGCAGAAATTGTAGTTCCCATTACAGGGATTCCAGAAGCGTTTAGTGTTGCAGTATCTACAAATGTCCCTTCTGCTGCATTAAAGTGCATGGCTAACATGTTTTGAAAAATCACTTTACTTGTCCCCGACATTAAGTCGTATGGACCAGGGGTGCCAGTTTGAGACATAGCTGCAGGAAATGGAAAACCATCAAATACTTCATGATACGCTAAATGGGCAGCATCTGAATTATTATTAGGATCCATCATATTTCTATAGCTTGCCGTGCCCAATAAATAAGAAGTTTGGTCAAAAAGTTGACTGGTAGCGTCCAATACAGTTAAACTGGCTTTTTGGGGTGGCAAACCCGCCAATACGGTGCTTTCTGTAACTCCTATTTGTGTCGGAAAATATTTTATACCATTTGCAGGGTCGTAAGTTGCAGGATTTACCGCTCCAAGAGTTGTGCCGTCGTAAGCTAATTCGCTAATTAGAAAACTTGTTTTATTAATGGAAACTGCCGTTAAAACCTGACCCTGAAATCCGTCTATAGTATTTCCGCCATAAAAAATATCATTGTTCGGATCAAAATCCGGACTACCAGGCAGATCAGGAGAGTTTGTGCCATCGGCATCAATACCGTCATCATTACCGTTATGAAAAGCACCAAGCATATCTTTGGCCCAATAATATTGTTTCCAAAGGGATTGCCCCATAGCTCCGAGGTTAAGTACTTTTGTCATGCTAGCTCTATCCCATCTTGTTGAACTGAAATCCATCGCAAAATTGACCGCTACGGCTTGAGGTAAGTTGTTGTCTGCTTCCATAAAATCTGCAAATTGAGGGAACGCATTAGCAGGAGGTGTCATATTAGCATTAGTGCCAAAATTTCCAATCATCATCATAAGCATATCGTCTTCCTTATACCCATTAATCATTCCGCCTGTAAAGCTTCCATCAAAAGAAGCGGGCTGCATGGCTGCCATTTGTTGTATTACCGGAGACCACATCATGTGTAGACCCATGCCCGAGCGACCGTTAAGTGTGTTGAGCAAATATCTTGAGTATTCATAACTTTCAATTCCAGTGATATAAGACAATTCATCAGGAGAATTGGGAATCATAGGATCTAATACGTCTAAATTGTATCCAAGCGCTTCTGCAAAAGGCTCACCACTTTCAAAAAGTTCATTAGCAAGCAGCATTTGATCAGCTGTTTTAAAGCTGTTGCTGTTTGTAATGGTAACCTGAGCATCAGTAAAGGTGCTAAAACCGATACTGAAAATCGATAAGAGTAGTATTTTTTTCATTTTTACAAGTTTTTATTAATATTCTTTACTTATTTATACCAATTTTTTAAAAAAATCACCCAACACCACATTATTTATTTTTTTCAAGTTCTTTTTTCTTCTTTTTTATTTGTTGCAAACACTTATATTTTTGATTTTGAAGATTGTGTTTTGTGGCATATCCAAACTCGTTTTGTAGGTCTTCAGATTTTTTTTTTAAAATATATATTTTGTTCAATAAATCGTCGCAGTGTTTGGTTATTTTAGACATTAAGAACTTTAATTTATCAATATAGGTCTTCTCTTTTTCAATATCTATTTTGATTTCTTCAAGTAAAGTAACATCATATTTGTTTTCAATAGGAACATAACATTTATGACTGTTTTCTCTTAATTGTTTACGCCAAATATTTTTACAAATAGCCACCAAATAGGTTTTTATAGAGGCCGTTAATTCAAAATGATCTTGATCTAGTTTTAGTAGTAACACCTCTATAGCATCCTGAAAAACATCTTTTGAGTCTTCAATTGTACCATTATTTTTAAGAATATAGCGTTTTACCGTGGGATAATACAGCGTGTATAAGTCTTCACAAAAAATGTGATTAAACGTTTTATTTTGTTCTGTGGTTTTCATTTTTTAGCGGGGTAGCTCTCAAATTTCACTTTGGATACAGGGATTTAATGTTTCTTTTATATCTGCTTATACTTGGTGATGTGCTCTTTTGATTACCAGAGTTAAAATGCTATTTTTAAGATTAATATTTAGGATTAAAATTTTTTAAAGGATAATAGCTTGTGTTTAAAAAACACTTTAATAATCTGTATAACACCCAATACAAAAAACACAACAGTAAAAACTATGTTTAAAACATGACTTACGTCGAAATGATTTTTTATAAGTATATATTGTCCTGAGAAAGCAAAAACGAGCATTCCTATGAATGTTCCGATCAAAGCACCCGAGATAAAAGTATTTTGTTGATGCGCTTGTGATTTGAGTTTTTTAGTTTGAAATAACAGAATGTAAATACCAGACCAATAAGGCCATTGTATAAAATTTAGACTGCTTAGAAGCACGCCAAGAAAAAAAGGATGCGTTGTTAAGGGATCTGTTAAAGGACTGATGTTTTTGGCTTGTCCTAACTTTAATAAAAAATAGGAGCCAATACTAAGTAAAAAAACAACAGTAAAAATATCTATAAAAAGTAACAGTTTTTTGTGCTTCAACATCCATTTAGCAAGGGTACTCACTACTTTTAACACAATAAATTCGATAACAATAACTCCAAGAACGAATAAAATAATAGCCCATTGGCCTTGCTCTATCAATAGTTTAAGACCAATGAGATTGATATAACCAAAGGGCAAAGAGCCTATTAGGCTAATTGCAAAACCCATAAGGAGTGGTTTGTTTGGCACATATTGCGTTACTATTTTCATTTAGGAAAGTGCTTTTAAATGATTTGTAAGTGCTCTGTTATTAATTATTAACTGTTTTGATTCTTTTAGGCTTAAATAGGCACAACCTTTTTTATGATTATAGGCACTTATTTTATATAAAATGTTGTAATGTTTTATAATTTCTTTCCATGCAAATAAGATGGAATGCTTGGGGTCATAAATATGAGTGGGTTCGCTACCAGCGCCATTTAGTTCTACGATAGACAAATTTTTACCCTGTTCTAAATCTTCGCGCGATTGAAACATAATATCTAATCGACCAAAATGGAAATCGGGTATTTGCAAACAAATTGTGTTTATTGTGTTGGTTAAAGTATCCGTAATCCAGTGGCTAACATCTGTAAATTTGCTGCCTCTAACGTGGTTGCCAAAGGGTACTAAATTGAGCACATCGCCTTTTGGTAAAATGCTGCTTAAAGTCTCACCATATTTATTAGTTAAGGTATGTAATTGTAAGGCAAATCGTGGATTTTTTTCAATAAGTTCTTTCACGGTGTGTATCCCATTGCCTTCAATTGTAAGAAATTCTTTAAACACAATACCTGAGATAAATCCTCTGGTTTCGTTAGGCATTCTGTGATAAAAGACACCAATTTCTAAGGGATATTTAATACATTGTTGAATTATAAAATCATAATCCGTGTTTTGTAAATAGGTTTGCAAGGCATCCCAAGAATAAATTTTTTCAACCCTTAAGCCTTGAAGGCCAATATCTGGTTTTATAATAAACGGAAATTGAATACGACTTCGTTTTATAAGTGTTTTTACAGTTTTTAGCTTTTGATTAGACTTAAAAAACAAGGTTTCAGGATAGTAATTTTTTGGAATTAAATCGTAAATTTCTTTTTTACTCTCTAAAGCAAAGCCACCGTTAATAATTTTGGGATTACTCGCATTAAAAAATCCTAAGGACCGCGCTTTTATACTGAGATATAGCCAATAAAAAAAAATAGGGAAATAAATGACGGGCATGGGCCAATATTCCCAATTAAAAAGTTTATGAATGGTATTTTTTAGAGTTCTCAAAATGTTAGAGGTACGGTTATGCAGTTTTTTATTCTATCTATATAAGTCATTTCAATCTTTTGATGATTAAGTACTAATTGTGTAATGCTCAATGTTTTGGTTTGATCTTCGCGGTTTATAACCAGTCCGAATTCTGTGTTTTCTGAATGCGAGTTTTTGTGAAACCATAAAACAGTAGCAGCTGTGAGGGTGGATTTTGAAGCGTAAAACTCCTTAAACCACTGGCTTCTTAATTGCCGTTGTGCTTGGTTATATAAGGTTGCAGACGACCAAAAATGTGGTTGTGTGGTTGACTTTGGAAGGATATGCTTTCTAACTCCATCCCATTTCACATCGGTTAAGGTCGCTTTGAAAAAAATGATAAGTGTAAAAGGCTCAATATCCTTTAAATTCATTTTAGAAAAATGAAAAAAGGGATCCTCGGCGGTTATGATTTCTTTTAAAATAAGACCTCTACTTTTACGGTATTGCGCCTTTTTTTGATGATTTTCAAAGGCACCATTGAGTAAAACAATGCAGGTGTTATTCTCTTTGGCTACAATCCAGGTTCCTCCCGCATTTGCGTCTTTAGGATACAAAAGCAAGGCATTATTTTCAAAATAAAGCTGAGGCTCATAGGTTAAACGTCCTATTTTTTCATCTCTATTAGAGGTTAATATAAACCCATCTTCTAGGGGTACAAAACTTACTGAGCACATTGCGTTCTGTATCTAATAGTTGCCGGGGCTAAACCAAAGGTATCATCAATAAAATTAATGCAATTTAATTCGAGTAAACCCACTTTAATTAAGGCTTGATGATGAATACTGTGTTCTAAACAATAGCCTAATTCTCTTAATAATGAAGTGTTAATTTGAATTTGATGTCCTTCGTCTGCACAAAAATTACCTTCTAAAATTAGAGCTTCATCTCTTGTGTTATAAATTATTTTAGCACAAATGGCTTCTAAAAAAGAAATTGCAAACGTGGTATCGGTTTCTAACAAAAGGTTTCTTTCGCGTTTATCATAGTTTATAATTTTCGATTCTAAACCACTAAAAACACTTTGATAAAACTCTAAGATATGTCTTACATGTTGCCCTATAGTAGCCCCAAATAGAGTAGAAGACGGATAGGTGTATTGGGCAGGGGTTAGTTTTAGCAGTACCTGTTTTATTTCGTCTAAGTTTTCTTTACAATAGGTTTGCATCGTTTTGCTGTTTAATAGTTAAAACCTTTTCCCTGATGGCTTTCTAGAGTAACCCCTAAGCCTAAAACCATACGATTTACAAAATTAAAATACGATACCACTAAGGTAGCATCTAGTATGGCTTTATCAGATAATCCTGCAATTTTGAGTTTATTTAAAGACTCAGGTTCTTTAAAGGCATAAGGATTTAAAGTTAAAGTTTCGGCAAATTGACAGAGGATGAAGTCTTTTTTAGAAAATTGTACGTCATTGTAATTATTTTGCAATCTTAAAATGGTTTCGTCATTTTTCCAGTATTTATTTAAAGCTTCAGCATGATGAATTTGACAATAGTGACATTTGTTGGTCACCGATGTTACCACTGCCATTAATTCGCGTTCAGCCCTTGAAAGTTCAGATTTAGAAAACATGATTTCTAAATACAAATCCATGTGTTTTACAATACTTTCTGGGCGTAAACTTTGAATTTTATGCACTTCCGCTATTTGCCCTCTCGTGCTTATGAGTTCATTGTAAATAGTTTTTAATCTGCCTTCGGCTTCGCTGGGTTCTATTACTTTAATACGCGCCATCTTTTGTTGTTATTCGTCCTAAGCGGATTTTATTTTTTTCCAGGCTCTACCAGCAAAAGCGGCATCAACCTCAGGATGTGTTAAATGGTTAGAATAATTGCTTAACGTTTTAACGGCGATACCTGCAATAATGCCTAAAACGTGAGATTCTTGATAGCCCACTGCTAAAAAATCATCAATTTCTTGTTGAGAGGCATGCCCTCTATTAATCGTTAGGGAACGCGTAAGTTTTGATAAGGTTGCTAATTTAGTGTCGGGAATTTCCTTGTGATCTCTAATAGCGTCTGTAACTTCTGTTGGTACTTTACTCATCATGTCACCTACAAAGCTGTGCGCTGCCATGCAGTATGCACAATTATTTTCATAAGCTACCGATAGGAAAACCACCTCTTGCTCAACCGAATTAAAACCAGAATGGGTTCTAAATGACTGGTATGCGTATGTATAGGAATCTAATAACGCAGGGTTGTTTCCCATTTTTAAATACATGTTAGGGATAAAGCCTAGTGCTTTTTTAGTGGAATTTAAAATATCTTGTGACGTAGAAGACATTGCGTTGGCTTCTAGTTTTAAATGTGCCATAATTAATGGAATTGAAAAACAATCTTGACGTTAACATCAAGATTGTTTTGTTAGATTTTTTTTGAATTAATATTCTGCATTTACTGTAACCTCTACAGTTTTTGCAATGTTTGTTGAAGGTTTTCCTTTTTTAAAGGCAACTTCGTAATCTACTAGGGTAACATTGAATATTGAATTTAAACTTACTTTACCATTTTGTATTGAAATTGTTGCCTTTTCTGAGATTGGTTTTGTTACACCATTAATCGTTAAATCACCGGCGATATCAGCAGTGTAAGTACCGTCTTCAACAAAATTAATCGCTGTAATATTTTCTATTTTCCCTGTCAGTTTGGCCTTAGGGTTAGCTTTAGTATTTAAAAACTTTTTACTGTTAAAATGTTCTTGCATTAAAGCCTTTTCGAATTCAAAACTTTGCATGGGCACAGAAAAAACGATGTCTCCTGAAGCTGGGTCTAAAGTACTTACCGAGGCATAATTATTGGCTTCAATATTTTCCGCTGGTGTAGTAGAAAAGAATTTAATGTGCGTTTTTGAGCTTACTTGTTTTTGAGCAAAAGTTGTTAGGGATAGAAAAACTATTGCAAGCATTGATAAAATTACTTTTTTCATGGGTCTAAAATTTAATTGTTTGTTATTGAATTGTTTATTGAATTACGATGTCACACTTGTCTAAAATTACGTTTTCATACATTTCTAAATCTTCATCATAAGACGCACCAGAGCGAATAACTCCTTTCACTGTGATTTTGTCACCTATTTTTACACTATTGGTATGTGCGTTGGTTGCTGAGGTGAAAGTGGCATTTACGCCTGCCTTATCTTTGGTATTTTTTAAGAGGATGACTTTTTGATTGTTAAAATCTTTGGTGATGTTTTTAACAATTCCAGTGATTTCTAACACTTTTGAATTGCCCTCTTCATCTAAAAACTTATTATTGGCTTTGTGAGCATCGGTTAAATATTCGTTTACGAGATCACTCGCATTATAACTATAATCTGTTTCAGTGGCTTGAATATCTCTTGCAGGTTTAAAAAACATAAATAATGCTATACTGATGGCTATTAAAACCCCGATAGCTAGGACTATTAAAATTTTTTTCTTGGTTGTCATTGTTAAATTCTGAATAAATTGTTTTACTGTTTAGATAGACAATCCTTGTATAGTTTCCTGACAAATTATTTTTACAATACGTCATAAATGTTTATTTTTAAAAAGGCGATCTACATTAATTTGAGCATTTTCCATTGCTAGGTAGGCTCTATATTAGCGACTTTCTCAGCATTCAAATTCATTGTAAATATTTAAATAATGAAGAATAGTTATAACCTTAAATTTTGAACCAGAAAGAGTTATATGATTATTCATTAGATTAAGAAAATAAGAATAAGCTCAATTAAATTCTTACAGCAACGGGTTTTTAAAACCCAAGATGTGTCATTAAGCAGTTTAACTTTTATTTTAGTATTGGCTTAATTATTATATTTGAGCGATAAAAATTAACCGAAGAAATCTTGAAAACAGATCCTACAAATTCTAAAATAAGTGTTGAAAATTGGGTTAATGATTACAGTGATGCTCTTTTTCAATGGGCTTTTTACAAAACATCATCAAAAGAAACAGCAGAGGATTTAGTACAAGACACTTTTTTGGCTGCTTATAAGAAAATTGATAGTTTTAAGGGCAACAGTCAACCCAAAACGTGGTTGTTTTCGATATTAAATAATAAGATCATTGATTATTATAGATTGCGTGCGAAAACATCAAAAAAAACGGTGAGTTTAACGGAACATCAAGGTAGGGAGCTCTCTAACGGATTTTTTAATGAAGCTGGAGATTGGAAAGACACGGCAATAAATCCTATCTGGAATGAAGATCAAGAATTACTCGATAATCCAAAATTCAATACAGTGATGCAAAGTTGTATGGATGATTTACCGCTTAAATGGAAACACGCCGTAACCTCAAAATATTTAACTGATAAAAATGCCAAAGCGATTTGTCAGGATTTGAGCATATCGGTGTCTAATTATTGGCAAATCATTCATAGAGCGAAATTGGTCTTAAAAAAATGTTTAGAAACCAATTGGGTTTAAACAGTCTTTAAAATTTCAAAAAATGCTATTAAAAAAAGCAATGCGCAAGATTTTAAACTCTTGTAAAAAAACAACCGAATTAATTGATATAAAGGCAATGACGTCTCTATCGTTTAAAAATCGTGTGCAGTTGTATTTGCATAAAACAATGTGTAAAACCTGCTCAGCATACGAGCATCAGTCTAAATTAATAGACAGTTCCGTTATGAGGTGGATAGAAACCAAAACGAAGCCTAATACAGAATCCTCTCAAAAACGCAAGAAAAAAATTTTAGAAGACATCAGTAAGTCTTGAACACTTAATTTAGAACTAAACCCTCGAGAATAACATCTAGTTGAAGCTTTTATTGCCAATTTGTTTTTAGTTGAGGTTCGCTATTACATTAATGGGCATTGTTTTCAGAGTATTGTTGATTATCCAATTGTAATTATTGAGGTGATTTAAACTTTTTCTATTTGCTTAAAAATTATTCTTTTTAGCCCTTTTTTATTTTTTTCGCTTCGTAGCCTTGCTATGAAACTCAAAAAAGATTTCAAATGTGCCAAACATAGCTCATATTCGCTTTGACGCGAAAAGTTTAAATCACTTTAATGCATTTTTAATTTCTGGATCAGGTAATGATGTGTTTTGCTTAATTATTTTACCAATTCACCGAAGAAGGTTTTGAAA
>Ga0100391_1003478_pt1 | contig 15918 bp, 10 predicted proteins | sample CryGeymeta201515_FD_81541 | JGI IMG/M metagenome (GOLD analysis project Ga0100391, IMG submission 81541) | Groundwater microbial communities from Crystal Geyser aquifers in Utah, USA - Crystal Geyser metaG 2015-15 | ecosystem: Environmental > Aquatic > Deep subsurface > Groundwater | place: USA...
GCAAATTGTTTTTATACCCCAAAATTTTTAAATTGGTGTAGTTTTTATAAAAATCCTCTCTCCCGGACAACTTTAAGTGAACAAAATTCCTTTTTGTTGTGTTATTATAAGTGAGTGAGCGTTTCTTTTTATTATTACCCGAAGGCTTTGGAAATGTCAGACGAAAAAGTAAATCAAAAATCAATTGAAGAATTAGAAAATCAAGAATGGATGTACTCGCTGGATTATGTGCTGCAGCATGGCGGACCCAAAAGAGTGATCGAAATTCTGCAACAATTACAAATTCGGGCGCAAAAAGCCGGAGTTGAACTCCCTTTTACAGCTAATACTCCATACATCAATTCTATTCCGCGCGAAAAACAACCGCCTTATCCCGGCGATAGAGAAATTGAACGAAGAATAAAAAGTCTTATCCGCTGGAATGCGATGGCGATGGTCGTTCGCGCAAACAAAGGCGATGCAGGTGTAGGCGGGCATATTTCAACGTACGCTTCGGCGGCAACGTTATATGAAGTTGGATTCAATCATTTCTTTAAAGGAAAAGGAGAAGATTACGAAGGCGACCAAATTTTCTTCCAGGGACATGCTTCGCCCGGAATTTATGCGCGCGCTTATCTCGAAGGAAGACTTTCCGTTGAACAGTTAGAAAATTTTAGAAGAGAATTAAAACCGAACGGCGGACTTTCTTCTTATCCGCATCCATGGCTGATGCCAAACTTTTGGGAATTCCCAACCGTCTCTATGGGACTCGGACCGATCATGGCGATTTATCAAGCTTATTTTAACCGATATTTAGAAGACCGCGGATTAAAGAAAAACACCGGAAGAGTTTACGCTTTTCTTGGCGATGGTGAAACCGATGAACCGGAATCTCTTGGCGCAATTACTCTGGCATCGCGCGAAAAACTTGATAATTTAACTTTTGTTATCAATTGTAATTTGCAACGGCTTGATGGACCTGTACGCGGCAACGGAAAAATTGTTCAAGAACTTGAAGCTGCTTTTCGCGGCGCAGGCTGGAATGTTATTAAAGTCCTTTGGGGAAGCGATTGGGAGCCGATCATCGCCAAGGATAAACACGGCAAACTTGTACAACGAATGATGGATGTTGTTGACGGTCAATATCAAAAATATTCAGTCGAATCGGGCGCTTATTTCCGCCAGGATTTCTTTGGCGCCGATCCTGAGTTACTTGAAATGGTCAGCCATCTTTCCGATGAACAATTGCGAAAATTAAAACGCGGCGGACACGATCCCGAAAAAGTTTATGCAGCTTTCAAATCAGCAACAGAGCATAAAGGACAGCCTACGGTAATCCTTGCACACACCATCAAAGGTTACGGTTTAGGTGAAGCCGGCGAGGGGAAAAATATCACCCATCAGCAGAAAAAATTAAATGAAGATGAGTTAAAAGAATTTAGATCGCGTTTCGGTATTCCTATTTCCGATGATGAAGTCGCAAAAGCGCCGTTCTACAAACCCGATGAAGACAGCCACGAATTAAAATATTTAAAAGAGAGAAGAACCGCGCTCGGTGGTTTTGCTCCTTCACGAAGAACTGATATCGCTCCTTTAAAAACACCTTCGGAAGAACTCTTTGAAGAATTTTATAAAGGTACCGACGGCAAAGTAGTTTCTTCAACTATGGTTTTTGTAAGAATTCTTGCGAAACTTTTACGCGATAAAGAACTCGGCAAACTTATTGTTCCCATCGTTCCCGATGAAGCGAGAACCTTTGGAATGGAAGCGTTGTTCAGACAGGTTGGAATTTACTCTCACGTTGGTCAGCTTTATGAACCGGTTGATAAAGACAGTCTTTTATTCTATAAAGAAGCGCAGAACGGACAGATTTTTGAAGAAGGAATTAACGAAGCAGGCGGAATGTCCTCATTTATAGCGGCTGGAACCGCTTACGCTTCGCACGGTGTGAACACGATTCCGTTTTTTGTTTATTATTCAATGTTCGGCTTTCAAAGAATTGGCGATCTCATTTGGGCTGGCGCTGATATGAGCGTAAAAGGATTTCTCGTCGGCGGAACTTCCGGAAGAACTACTCTCAATGGTGAAGGCTTGCAGCATCAAGACGGTAACTCGCATTTGCTTGCGTATCCTGTTCCTAATTTGGTTACCTACGATCCCGCATTTGCATTTGAGCTTGCGGTAATTATCCGCGACGGAATTAGAAGAATGTACGAAGAGCAAGAAAAAATATTTTATTACATCACCGTAATGAATGAAAATTATGCAATGCCAGCGATGCCGGAAGGTTCCAAAGAAGGAATTCTTAAAGGAATGTACAAATTAAAAGAATCCGAAAATTCATCGCACAAAATAAAAGCAAACTTGCTCGGCAGCGGCACGATGGTGAACGAAGCATTGAAAGCTCAAAAGATTCTTGAAGAAAAATACAAAGTCTCCGCTGATGTTTGGAGCGTTACGAGTTATAAAGAATTGCGACGCGATGCGTTGAATGTTGAAAGATGGAATTTACTTCATCCAACAGCCGAACAAAAAATTCCTTACATCACCCAATGTTTTACAAATGATGAAGGTGTAATCGTTGCTTCATCCGATTACGTAAAAACGCTTCCCGATTCAATTGCAAAATGGCTTCCAAAACAAATTGTCTCGCTTGGAACAGACGGATTCGGCAGAAGCGAAGCGCGTCCCGAACTCCGCGACTTTTTTGAAGTTGATGCGCGCTATATTGTTATCGGAACGTTATTCGCACTTGCAAAAGAAGGCAAACTCAAAATGACGCAAGTTGAAAAAGTGATTAAAGAATTAGAGATCAATCCGGAAAAATTAAATCCGATGATTTCGTAAGGAGTAATTTGCCAACAGTACTTTACATAAACGGTTGGAGATTTTTCTTCTATTCAAATGAAGGAAATGAACCGATACACATTCATGCCAAAAAGGGTGAACAAGAATGTAAATATTGGCTTGATGTAGAAGAGTTTAGTGCAATCGAAGCTTTCTCTTCAAATATGAATTCAAGCGATAAAAGGTTGGTGAAAGAAATAATTTATACAAATTTCCGATTAATTGAAGATGAATGGAATAAATTTCAAGAAAGGAAAAAACGATGAGTAAATTTCATAAAGTCGAAAACCTGACATTCAAAGATGATACGATGGTTTTGAAAATTGATGATGTGGAATATAGTTTTAATCTTCAGAACGTTTCCGAATTACTTTTACATGCTTCAAAAAGTGAAAGAGAACATTTCGAGATATCTTCTTCCGGTTATGGAATTCATTGGTCTTTGTTGGATGAAGATTTATCAATTGACGGAATACTTGGTATTTCTCACAATCCGCCAAATCCCATTAAAGAAAAATCATTTGCTTAATTAAAGTTTAGAACAAGGTGTTTTTTATGAAAGAATTTATCCTTCCCGAATTGGGAGAAAATATTGAATCAGCTTCTATACTAAAAGTACTTGTAGCTCCGGGTGATGTGCTTGAGCTTGACCAAGCGGTATTAGAGATTGAAACCGACAAAGCAACCATCGAAGTCCCTTCAACCGTGAGCGGAATGATCAAAGATGTTTTTGTAAAGGATGGTGAAAAAATAAAAGTAGGTCAAGTCATTCTTCGCGTTGAAGAAATTGAAGCGCTACCTCAAAGTACAAAGACAATCCAAACGGAATCGAAAACTGTTTCAAAAAAAAATAAGAAAGCGGTAACTAATCAGCAGACGCAGCCTTCCACCATTACAGAATTTAAACTTCCTGAATTAGGCGAGAATATTGAATCAGCTAATGTTTTAAAAATACTTGTTTCTGTCGGAGATGTTATTCAAAAAGAGCAAGGCATTCTTGAAATCGAAACAGACAAAGCCACTATCGAAGTGCCTTCAACTATTGACGGAAAAGTAATTGAACTTTTAGTGAAAGAAGGGAAGAAAGCTAAAGTGGGACAAGTGGTTTTGCGTGTTGAAGTTTCTACCAGGCAACCAACGCAAGTTAAAAGTGAAAAGAAAGTTGAACCAACTGAATCAGTTGAAGAGAAAAAAGAAGAGACAATCGAAATTGTTCGCGGTTCTGCAACAGCAGTTATCATTGATAATCAACCGGCGATAACTTTACATTCGGCGCCGGCAGCGCCTTCGGTAAGAAGATTAGCGCGTGAGATCGGTGTGGATATTAATCAAGTTCCCGGCAGCGGACCAGACGGAAGAATTCGTATGGCTGATGTTAAAGCCTATTCCAAAAAATTACACGAACAGCAAATCTCAGCTTCCGGACAGGTTGGAATTAAAGCGAAACCACTTCCTGATTTTTCCAAGTTCGGAGAAGTTGAAAGAAAAGAAATGTCGAACATCCGTTCAAAAACCGCCGATCATTTAAGTTACGCCTGGTCAGCCATTCCACACGTAACGCAGTTTGATAAAGCCGACATCACCGATTTGGAAAAAGTAAGAAAAGGTTTATCAACTATTGCAGAGAAAGAAGGAACCAAGCTGACAGTAACTTCATTCTTATTGAAAATAATTTCTTCCGCATTAAAAGAATTCCCACAGTTCAACGCAAGCGTGGATATTGAGAAGAAAGCAATCGTTTATAAAAAATATATAAATATCGGCGTAGCGGTTGATACGGAGAACGGACTCATCGTCCCTGTTTTGAAAAATGTCGATCAGAAAAATCTTTTTCAACTTACAAAAGATATGAACGAACTTGCCGAAAAAGCGCGCAAACGAAAAATTGGTTTGGACGAAATGCAAGGCGGATGTTTTACGATTTCCAATCTCGGCGGAATAGGCGGAACGTATTTTACGCCAATTGTAAATTCTCCTGAGGTTGCAATCCTCGGAGTTTCGCGTGGTGCATTTGAACCGGTTTATAAAGACGGACAATTTATTCCACGTCTAATGCTGCCTTTATCGCTCTCGTATGATCACCGGCTGATAGACGGCGCTGATGCAATCCGTTTCTTACGATGGATTGTTACGGCGCTCGAAAATCCGTCTAAATTTTTAATGCAATAGTACACTGATTTTTAGGATTGGTTATGATCAGCGCAGATCATAAAAAATCTTAATAAATCTGCGTCCCATTTTTTATTATTGAAAAATCGAAAGACTTATGGAACAAAATAAAAGTGTTGTAGTTATTGGCGGCGGTCCCGGCGGATACGCTGCTGCGTTTGCAGCCGCTGATTTAGGTATGCAAGTAACGTTAATTGATTTAGAAAAAAATCCAGGCGGCGTTTGTCTTTACCGCGGATGCATTCCTTCAAAAGCGTTGTTGCACATTGCAAAACTTTTAACCGAAGCGAAAGAAGCAAAAACCTGGGGCATTGATTTCGGCGAACCCAAAATTGATTTGGACAGACTTCGCACATTCAAAAATAAAGTTGTTGCAAAACTTACCGGCGGTTTGGGAGTTCTTTCCAAACAAAGAAAAATTAATTACATCCAGGGAAGAGCAAGTTTTCTTAATTCATCAACTTTAAAAATTGAAAAAGTTGACGGAACAAACGAAGAATTTAAATTTGAAAAAGCGATTGTTGCGACCGGTTCGGTTATTGCGACAATTCCCTCTTTAAATATTCAAAGTAAAAAATTATTGAACTCAACCACCGCGCTTGATCTGCCCGTTATTCCAAAATCGTTACTGGTTGTAGGTGGTGGTTATATCGGACTCGAACTCGGTTCCGTTTATAACGCACTTGGGACAAAAGTAACTGTAGTTGAAATGATGGACGGGCTTCTCCCAGGTGCTGATAGAGATTTGGTTCAATTTCTTGCAAAGCGAATTGAAAAATCTTTTGATAAGATTATGCTCAAATCAAGAGTTCTTGAAATGATGGAAGTTGAAGACGGTATCAAAGTGAAAATTCAATCCGCCGATGGAACAATCAACGAAATTGTGTACGATTATGTTTTAATGTCAATCGGAAGAAGACCGGAAACAAAAGGTCTTGGACTTGAAAACACAAATGTAAAAGTTAACCAACGCGGCTGGATTGTGGTAAATCAACAACTACAAACCGATGATGCAAACATTTATGCCATAGGCGATATTGCCGGAGAGCCAATGCTCGCGCATAAAGCTTCACACGAAGCTCGTGTAGCTGTTGAACATATTGCGGGACATAATGTAGCATTTGAACCGAAAGCAATTCCTGCCGTAGTCTTTACCGATCCCGAAATTGCGTGGGCTGGTTTAACTGAAAACCAGGCTAAAGAAAAAAATATTATTGTTGAAGTCGCAAAATTTCCATGGGCTGCATCGGGCAGAGCAGTAACGCTTGATAGAAATGACGGTGTGACAAAATTAATAATTGAACCGGAAACAGAACGTATTCTCGGCGTTGGTATTTGCGGTCCGGGTGCCGGTGAACTTATTGCCGAAGCCACGCTTGCAATTGAAATGGGCGCCAATGCCAGAGATTTAGCGTTGACCATTCATCCGCATCCAACACTATCCGAAACGGTAATGGAGGCTGCGGAAGTATTTTTCGGAACGAGCACACATCTGTACAGACCGAAGAAGTAAAAGGTTTGCTATCATTCGATATTATAAAGTCACCTTACGCAGAATTTGTAATACGAAGCGGTAGCTTCGTAAAAAACAAGCGTTTTATCGAAGCTTCGCTTCGATTTACAATATAATTTCTCACTTTTGCGTAACGTGAGTTATAAAATCAATAGTTAGAAATTTAATGAGAATATCACAGTCTTAAAGTCTCAAAATCACTTGGTCTCAAAGTCTAATTTTGCTTTCTCAATCTCTCAAACTTGTCTATTTTCGTAAAGAAAAAAAACGAAAGTCCCCCATGAAAAAATTGTACTTGCTTTTGCCGGTTCTCCTTGTTCAAACATTTTTTGCGCAATCTATTACTCTTATTAAAGAAGAACGTTTGATGAAGCGGGTGGAATTTCTCGCTTCTCCCGAACTGCAAGGCAGACTTGCCGGAAGTGAATATTACAATGCGGCGGCAAGTTACGGAGCGGAGGAATTTGAGATAGCGGGATTAAAACCTTTTGGTGATGAGAACTATTTTCAATACTTAAATATAGAATACAACCAGATTTTACCGGGAGAGGAGTTTTCCGTTATTCGCGCCGACGGCTCGGAAAAGAAATGTGAAATTGGGAAAGATTATATTTATCGTGGCTTTTCAGGTTCAGGAAATACAACCGCGTCTGTGGTCTTTTGCGGATATGGAATATCTGACTCTCTTTATGACGATTACAAATCTGTTGATGCAAAAGGAAAAGTTGCAATGGTTTTCAAATATCAACCTAAATGGAATATTGAAAAACACGGCTGGCAAAACGGTAATCCACGAGAAAAAGCAAGAGTCGCGTTTCAGCATGGTGCGGTGGGAATTTTATTCGTCTCATTTCCAAACGACGAAAAACCACAGCTTCCAATCGGCAGCGTTATAAGCGGTTCCGGTGAACAGAATTTAAATTTTCCCGAGTTACACATTGATATTCCAGTTGCAGATGAGATATTAAACGGGACAGGGTTTTCGTTAAAAGATTTGCAGACTAAAATTGATTCAACAAAACAACCAGTTACTGTTTCCACTAAAAACAAAGTAACGATAAAAGTTAAAACTGATTATGCAAAAGAGAAACAAACGATGAACGTTGTCGGCTTACTTGAAGGGAAAGATGAGAAGTTGAAAACCGAATATATTATTATCGGCGCTCACTTAGATCACGTTGGCGGGCAAGGGGGGAAAGTCTATTTCCCCGGCGCAAATGATAATGCGTCTGGCTCAGCAGCAGTAATGGAAATTGCTCAGGCTTTTGCTGAAGGAAAAATTGAAAACAAGCGGTCAATCATTTTTGTTTTATTTACCTGCGAAGAACAAGGATTGTACGGCGCAAAATATTTAGCAAATCATTTGCCGGTAAAACAAGAACACGTTGTTGCGATGATGAATATGGATTGCGTCGGTTATGGCGACAGCATTCAAATCGGTAACGGGAAAAGCGCTCCGCAGCTTTGGCAAATTGCAAAACAGATTGACGCGAATAATGATAAAATGATGATTGATGCAACCTGGAATGGCGGCGGCGCAGATGCAAGTCCCTTTCACGAAAAAGGAATTCCCGCAATTTATTTTGTTACAACAAACAGTTATGAGCATCTCCACGAATTAACCGATAAACCGGAAACGCTGAATAAGGCACTCTATCAACAAATAACCAAACTTGCTTTTCTAACGGTTAAAGACATTGCCGAAGGGAAATATAAAAGAGAAGAGGTTCAAAAATAGGTGGAGTTCCTAACTTTGGAGTAACGCTTACAAAGTGGATGAGGTTCTTAGAAAATCACTTTTGATAACATATTAACGAAAATTAAATAGCGAATATTGAGCAAGGAATAATGAATTTTGAAGTGAAAGTGATCTGTATTTCATCCGTGGCTGTGGATCATTATTCAAAATTCCCTGAATGAGTCGGGCAGGCTTATTCTTTATTCATTTTTTCCTTTTTATCCGCCACTCTGTCGGTAATTCGGCGGACGGGCAGCATTTTCCAAGCAGCGTTGCGGGAAAAACGTAGGAATCTTACAAAGCAAAATGGGAATCTTACAAAGCAAAATGGGAACCTTACAAAGCGGAATGGGAACCTTACAAAGCGGAATGGAAACTAAACAAAACCAACTGGGAACCTTAAAAGACCAACAAAACTATTGAAAATTAGCGATTTTAGAGCATAAACGAAGATAACGCTGTTGAGAATAAATTATCAGTAATTTCTGCTTATTGAATAGGTTTGGGATTTTGAGACTTTGGAAATTTAAGAAATATGAACTCACTACCAAAAATAAGGTGTATAAAAACTTAATTTGCAAATTCCTCCCTCAGCATAAAGGATGTATAAAATTCTTGCGCCGTTTTACCAAAGTTATTCATACCTGCGTTGGAATGTGGTTTTCTTGTTTTCCCTTCACTGTCAACAATTCCTAAGGTATAAAGCGTTGCGGTTATTCCGACTTTACTACCCCTTAATTCTGAAAAATTCAATTCATCCCCCCATATTTTTAAGATCATTGCTACATAGCAGGCTGCGTAGAGAATATTTGTTTGCGGGTCGGATAATTTGTTTATCACTTCACTTCTGGAACTACTTATCTTTATTAACAAACTTTTTGAGGCTCCTAAATAAAAAGGACTTTGTTCATTATTGATCTGCTGTTCTATCCATTCGGCGGTAGTAATTTTTATTTGCGCTACACCTAATGAACTGTTGTATCCGCTCTTCGCGAAGATATAATCTAACGTTGACTCACCCGGCATTAAGTTTAACTTATGCTCCGAGTAAATAATACTTGCCAATAATCGGGGAGAGAGATCAAATAGTTTAGCATACTTATTTATATATGCCTTGTTCTCAATTAAAATTTCTTTTTGATCAGATCCCAAAACATTTACGGTAACGGCAAGGTAAAAAATGATTACACAAAGTATTCTTTTTAACATATTTATTCCTGTTAAAAGTAAAGACGGGGCATGTCGCCGAAGCGCCACAAGTTGCCCCGTCTCTACGTTTAATTCTATTTTTTTATTTAAGCAGGATCAACTTTTTAGTGTCTACAAAACTTTCAGTTTGTATTCTATAGAAGTAAATTCCGCTTGAAAGACCTGACGCATTAAATTCAACAGTATAGTTCCCCGCTGATTTTTCCTCGTTAACTAATGAGGCTACTTCATTCCCCAATACATCAAAAACTTTTAACGTTACATAGGCGTTGTTGGGAAGAGCATAGCTTATGACCGTGCTTGGATTAAATGGATTCGGGTAATTTTGTTTAAGGGAATAGGTTTTAGGCAAATCAGCTATTAATGATGCTCTTTTCCCTAGATTAGCATTTGCCGAATTTGACACCATCAAATAATCATCAACAAACAAGGGGGAAACCTTTTTTAATTTGCCCGCCGTTTCAACATCCAGGTATATTTCTTTCCCAATGTATTTATTTAGATTTACGGTAATTTCTTTGTACTCCCCGAACGTACTATCCTTTACAGAAAGCAGCATGGATGGAGGAGCTATCCAAATGTCTTCAAGAACTTTACCGGTTTTAGTTTCTTTGAGAGAGACTTTTGCCAAAGGTTCTTTTATTTCGGAAATAGCTGCGGAAGAAACAGATAATTTTGAACCGTAAACCGCACCCGCAAAGAATAATTTTTTACCTGTTGCGGTAACGGTAAAAGGTTTTGAGGAAAGAAGATTTTTACTCCCTTCGTTCTCAAAATCTATTTTCATATCCTCATTTTCATCAGGCATTCCTACCCAGGCAATTTCAAAGGCTAAAGAACCTGAAGCTTTGGGTGATATTTTGGATATATCAATAATTGCATGCCGGTTTAACCGGTAAGGCGCTTTGTTATCATCAGTCGCAGCTACTTTAGAAAGTGCAGTGATGGTGAAATCAATATTTCCGCTTGATTTTTTCCATAAAGCTTTTGTCTGATTTAATGCATTTATATTTACATTTACGCCGGTTCCGCCGGAGGTTGTAACAATTGTGGGAGCTGCCCAGGTTGTCCCATCCAGTGTAGTGCTTTTATAAACAGTATTCCCAATGTTCCATAAGGCATCCATTTTAGCGCTGTTGTTATAATCAGCAATGACAGGACTTAAACTCTCAGGTGTTGTATATGAAAACGAAGTGATATTCCCCCATGTTCCCTGGTTGCTACTTTTTTGCCTTACGTGCACCGAAACTCCTCCTTCAACAAGGTTACCATAACTTGTCCATACTACGGTGGGTTTTCCATACGCGAACGTAATTTGAGGTCTGAAATTCCTATCCCAACCTGAAAGAGGGATAGGAAAAGCTGTGGGGAAATTCCATGAACCATTAACTATTTCAGGTTGAGTGTACAATATTTGCCCCTCAACTTCCCATACAAGACTATAAATCCAACCGTTATAAGTTGCTATTGAAGGATTAAAGCTGTTTGAATTTGTACCTGTTACCGAACCAACACTACTCCAGCTATCGTCCCATGCATTATAATACTTTACTTTAATTCCCGAAGGTTCACGCCACGCAACCATCATTAGACCATCACTCCCATCAAGAACTGGACTGGCGTTAAACGCCTCTATGTCCGGGTTAAAATCGGCGACTTGAGAAATTGAGCCTAAAGTTCCGTTGTATAGATTAAGACTTCTGACTACTATGACACCCATAGAAAAGCCTGGATATTCTTCATTCCAATCGATACGCTGCCAAACAATGTTGGCGATATTTGCTGCTATTGAAATTGATGGATAACCATCAACATAACCGAGATCATCACTAATCAACGTCTCATTTGTCCAGGTAATCCCATCCGTTGAACGACAAGCCCAGATTTGATTAGAACTTACATAAACCATTGCCCATAAACCATCGGTACTTTGAACAATTTTCCGCTGGCTGTTGGAAGTTGTTGCTGTTGATGAGGTACTATACAAGTGAGCCTTGTATAGTGCCGTGTAGGTAGTGTTATCGTTGGGTGTAACATTTTGGGAATTACTGGTAACACCATTAGACCATTGATAAAAGCGATAATCTTTACCATTTACTGATTTAGTTAGGGGTGCAGAAATTTGTCCGCTGTTCTGCTCTACAATATTTGCTATTACACCTGCTGAAATAGTCCCGTCAAACTCTGTTTGGTCGTTACGGGAGACATTACATATCTTTCTCAAGTTGGCAATGTAATTTACATTACCTTCGTTATTAGCTGCAGCAATGATGTAACTAATATTATCTCCACCAACAAAATCACTGTAAGTGTTCCCAAATTGTTTGACCCATTTACTTCTATTTAGAGGAGTAAAGTTATTCCATACACGGGAATAGCCTCCATTATCAGTTTGCGGGACAGCTTCGATATTTATGGCTTGCCCATCTTCCTTAATAATTTGAAAGGGTGTGGTAACATTCTGGTTATTTACTTTTACTAAACCACCGGCAAAATTATTATTAATTTCAACTTTTCTAAGAAGACCTGTTTCGCAAGCAAACCAATATAGTAAACCTGCAGTGGCGCGTATGGCTTGTGGTAACATATGATTTCTTACATTTAATATCTGTGCGGTGTCAAACGGACCATTTATACTAGTTGGCGCTCCAAAAGCTGGAATATTAAGAGAATTCAAGTAACTGGTTTCTTCCGGTGATGGATTTCCATAAAAATTATCATTACATGGTTTATAATGAGGTCCCTGAGTTGCAAAATGATTTGCCATTTGATTTGTTGTGTACATCAAAAAATGGAGTGGATTTGAAGATTGATAAGGGTTAACAAAACCTCCGACTTGCGAGAAAGTATTATCTGCATCCCAATAAAAATTGTCTCCAAAATAATTCTCATAATAATCCTGTATCAATGCATCATCATTGCCATGTGGGTCAATATTGGCATGCGCAGGAACGCTCATATCTTCTAACAAGTGGCTCATTCGCCCTAAAATTTCCCAAACAAATGCATCTCTCCAACCACTTCCCAGTCTAACTTCTATTGGTAATTCAGGGTTTAAATTGCTATTTATCCATTGCCCGTTTGAATCATAGTAACCTACAATCCAGGCTCTACCGGTAGTATAAAGTTCACTTAATGAATTGTATTCTATCCCCAATTGGTCAAACCAACTTATTGTCTTAATACTTCCATTTGGTAAATAAAAATCAGATGAATGCCCATGATTTCCATCAGTATATTTAATTGTAAAACCTCTATTTGCGTATGCAAACTTTGATATTTTTTGATAAGCATTTTGTATAAAAAAAGTGGACGTAAGAATCGGTCCCGAACTCGGCGGGAACATATGAGAAGCAGCATTCATTGATACTAAAGTATTATCACCCTCATCTGCATACCAGAAATGTGTAACACTTGAATACCATTCATTATTATCATTCATTGCTTTGAGTAAAATTGCAAATGTTTCTCCTAGAATGCCGGTTGGTGGGGGACAATTACTAGCATACCCAAATACAATATCATCAACATCCTCACGCCATGCACCTGTTGCGATATAACGTCGCTGCCAGTTTCGATCACCAATATACCATGTTGAAGTTCCTCCTATTTTGTCCACCATTACAGGTATATCATAGCCAAGCTGGTTTTTAAGTAATTTATATGCCTCCGCTGTGATATACTGATGCATGGATTGTTTGTACGGAAAACAAATTGAGACAAAGACAACAAATAGTAAAACGATCCTTTTCATGTCATTTATTCCTTTCTTAGTTGTTTTTTGTAAATCCAATTCCAATTGTTGGGAGTACTAATGCTCCTTGCTTTTTAGGGCAACTTATACCGACTCCAATTAACCAGTAGAATTGTAAATTTTTAGATTTTAAGATGTACTCTTTTCCAAAATTAATCTGATAGTAGTTGCCATAATTTTTTTTCAACTGGTTATCATAAGGATCATAACGCAACGGCAAATTATTGTAGTACAGATATTCAAGCGTTATATTGTTAAACAACCAAAAGTCTGTAAAGTAACTAACTGTAATTCCCCAACCAGCCCCACTTCCCCCTGAGAAATGAAAACCAGCACCATAAGAAACCCACGTTATGGCATATTTAATTAAAAGAGCATATTGACTATCGATTTGATATCCTGCTCCTAAATGGGCAACTTCAGATATGCCTGCTCCAAAAGAAAAATATAATTTTCTAATACTATTACTATCATTATTGTTCAAGATGATCTTGTTGACATTTGTATCTATCCTCATCACATAATTTCCATACTCTTTGTCTAATTTGAGTGATAATGCGTCATGCTCTCTCAAATTACCGGGCATAATTTGGTTTTCCGAAAGTGGTAAGTAACCGAATTTTTTTGGCGTTATTTCGGTAATCTGTCCCTCCACCCGGAATATGAAAGCGAATATAAAGATCATCACTAATGGAATATTTATTTTCATAGAACTTCCTTTTTATTAATTTTTTAATTTACCTCTGTAAATAAGATGCACATCTTTTACAAAATCGTACGCAATAAAAACAATATCCTTTTCAAAAATATACCAGCAGGTAATACTAATATTACTTGTAAACCGGTATATATACTCAACATCAGTTCCGTTGTAATGAGCGATACCATCGTTCATACTAAGAAATAAATCTTTCTCACTTCGCCCTGCCAAGATGTCAACAAAATTCCAATAACCGATGTTATAAACACTTTTAAATTGTTGGTTTGTATAACTATAAATTGTTCTATCTATTACAAAGAGTAGTTTTCCTCCTGCATTGACTATTTTGGGATAGCGGTCTTCCGAAATGGATTTGGTTTGAATTCTTTTTAGGTTGGTTCCGTCAAATTCATAGATCATCACGGTATCAGCAGTTGCAGGATCCATTCGTATCCCTTTAATAAAATAGTTTGAACTGGTTGCTGGTGCACGTGTTATACTTATAAAACCATTTTTTATTTCTTCTGTTTCCATTACCCTCCAAGAAGAACCATTAAAATGTAAGATTACCCCTTTATATCTTATCCCCAAACTATCCGCATAACCAACTGCATAAACATTATCGGGTGAATCGCCCCAAATACATTCCAAGCCTAATGAGGGAAAACCGGAAATCGAATAAGTAAATGCTTCACCCCATGAGCCATTTGTATAATTCCATATTTTCCCCTCTCGTCCACCGATCCAAATATTATTAGCTGAACTTCCCCAGATTGAAGTTGGACTTATCGGTCTGCTTTTACCATCGTTTTTCCATGAAGTCCCATCAAAGTGGAAAATTGTTTTATTCAAATCTCCACCTGGTCCGATTGCCCATAAATCGGTTGGGGAACTTCCCCACATTCTTGTTAGTACGGTATATGGGATTTTTAGTGTATCCACCGTCCAGACATAATCTCTTCTACCGGGTTGTGTGTTGTCTATAGCTTCCGTCGGGGATTTTTTACAGCCAGGGTTAAACAATACAATAGTTACCAGTACAACAGCAAGGATATGTTTTTTCATGTAATTGTTCTTTCGAGGGTGAAGGAGGAAAAAGGGAATGAGTTTAGGGCTAAGATTACCTCTATAAATAATGGAGGATATAACTTACGGGACAAAGAACCGGAATTCTTCTTTAGGTTTCGGTAAAATAAAAGTGGACAAACAGAAAATGGACTTAGATCACTATTACAAAGAGATTTCACTGATAACCCCGTAGGTTATTACTGCAAAAAGTTAATTAAGAACACCCGGTTACAGGCAAAACTGCAACACTAAATCTGAACTCACAATAAACAAACACAAAAACAATTTTTTTCGCAATTATAATCAAAAAAAAAAAACGATATATGCAAGAACTATTTTAATTATTTTTTTCTAATAACAGCGTCAACTCATCTATAAAAATCAACATCCGGCTGCAATGAGTCACTTCATCAATATAAACTTCTTCGTCTGCACAAAACTCCCTGCTCTTAATTGATAAAAGTAGACTCCGCTAGGTAATGAGTTAGTTGTTAGTTGTCTTTTGTTAGTTGCATCAAAATTGAATGAATGATTTCCCGCTTGCTGTTCTTCATTTATCAATGTAGCTATTTCATTCCCAAGAACATCAAATATTTTCAATGTAACGAATGTGCCGACTGCTAATTGCCAACTGATGACTGTGCTTGGGTTAAACGGGTTGGGATAATTCTGAAAAAGTGCGAATGAGGAAATATTGTTTTTTTCGTCAACACTGTTCGGAGTGAATGGAACTGCTTTGCAATAAACAGGAGAAAGTCCGTCGTTAACATTTGAAGCAATTGAAATATAACAATCATCATACGTGCCCTGATTAGGCACAAGGTGCGGAACATAATAAACAAGAAATATTTCTTTGTCTCCCGGTTTTATTCTTATTGATGAGTCCGGAATAATTGGGACTAAAAAATTTGGATTTGAGGATTCAATATGGTTTATCATCA
>Ga0100391_1003479_pt1 | contig 15914 bp, 12 predicted proteins | sample CryGeymeta201515_FD_81541 | JGI IMG/M metagenome (GOLD analysis project Ga0100391, IMG submission 81541) | Groundwater microbial communities from Crystal Geyser aquifers in Utah, USA - Crystal Geyser metaG 2015-15 | ecosystem: Environmental > Aquatic > Deep subsurface > Groundwater | place: USA...
AACCCTCGAAGCAGATTTGGTAATTGTAGCGACAGGAGTCAACAGCCGCCCGCCGTTGGATCCAGCCTGGGGCTATCATCCGCCTCGAACCGAGGTCATGGCGCAGGATGAGATTTTTATCCCGGCGGAATTATGCGGTCACTGCGTGCATGTCTATTTCGATTACCCGCCCGGTTTGATCTTTGGCGCGCTGATTCCCAAGGGCCGCTATGCCAATATTTCCTTGCTCGGTCGGCATTTGCCGCCTGGCGCGGTGGACGATTTCCTGGATGGAAATGGCTTTCCGGCATTATTCCCGGATGGGCTTCACATGCTCTGCGGGTGCACGCCGCGCGTGGCCGTGACGGCGGCCAGGGGCTATTTTGCCGATCGCATGGTTGCAGTGGGCGATGCAGCAGTCACGCGTCTCTATAAAAACGGAATTGGCATGGCCTTCATCACTGCGCGGGCCGCCGCGCAAACCGCCATCCAGCGCGGGGTCTCGCGGCGGGATTTTGCGCGCGGCTACGCGCCGGTTTGCCGAGGAATCGTTGCTGATAATTTCTATGGGCGGCTGCTGTTCTCCCTCTGGGGAATCACCCGCCGCATCCCATTATTGCTGCGAGCTTGGGAGAAGGCGGTCGCGGCCGAGATCAATCAACCGCCCCAACGGCAAACGCATATTCGCATCTTGTGGGGAATGTTCAGCAGGGATGAACCCTACCGCCGCCTTTTTTTGATATCTCTAAGCCGTTCTGCCTTGATGAATATTTGGAAAGGTTTGCGGGAGAACAAGCACGGATGAACGTCTCACGCGCAGGGTCGGGGTTGGAACCGCTTCAGGATGGCAGCCGGGTCGTCATCCTCGGTGGAGGGCCGGGAGGGGTGGCATCTGCCATTACTCTCAAACGGGAAGCCCAATCCGCAGGCAGGGATGTAGAAGTGGTCATCGTTGAGGGTAAACAGTTCGTCGGCGAACAGCATTACAACCAGTGCGTGGGAGTGCTTTCCCCACCGGTGGATGTACTCCTGGAAAAGGAACTTGGCATCCCATTTCCGTATCATCTTCAACGCGGGATCATCACGGGCTACGTTCTGCACGCCGGGCGGCGGCAAATCATCCTGGATGGCACATCGGAGCCTTCTGTCGCCCTGCGCCGCGTTCAATTCGACGCGTATATGCTGGATGCTGCCCACGAACGCGGAGTGATGATTTGGCAGGCACGGGCGACGGATATCGAATTCCACGCCGACAGGGTGGTGGTCTATACCGAAAACTTGCCCCTCGAAGCGGATGTCGTCATCGGCGCCTTTGGGCTGGACGAAGGCTCGGCCGCCATTTTCTCGCGCACCGTCGGATACCGCCCCCCGCCAACGCTGAGTTCCATCGTAACGAAATACCATCCGGGCGAGGCTGGAATAACAAAGTTCGGATCCCGCATCCATGCCTTCTTGCCTTCTTCGCCGCGCATTGAGTTTGGAGCCATTACCCCCAAGGGTAACCATTTGACCATCAACATTGCGGGAGATTCTGTGGACACGGCGCTGATGGATGATTTTCTCGCTTTCCCTGAGACCCGCCGGGCGCTGCCGGATTTCGAAAACGCCGGCCGCTTTAACTCAAACGACCTGCGTTATTTCAAGGGACGGTTTCCCAGGGGCCTGGCGCGTCAATTTACTGGCGACCGTTTTGTCATGGTGGGGGATGCAGCCGGGTTGGTGCGCGCCTTCAAGGGCAAAGGAGTCACTTCCGCAATCCAGACCGGCATTCGCGCTGCCCGGGTCATATTGCGCGATGGAATTTCCAAATCCGCTTTTCAGTCCCGCTATTATTCTGCCAACGCGGATATTCTGAGCGACCTTCCTTACGGCCAGGCCATGCGGCATTTCACCATCCTGGCAGCGCGCCTGGGAATGATGGATCCCATTTTGCAGGCCAGCGAGCACAACCCGGACCTGTATCGGGCGCTGTTCGACGCGGTTTCGGCCCACCGTTCTTATCGTGAGGTTCTGCAGGAGGGCCTTTCATGGGCAACGATTAGAGCGGTTGGAGGGGCGTGGCTTCATCTGTCAGGTATTTAGATAATCAGTAGATCACGAAAAGGTTGTCATGCTGAGCGGAGCGAAGCATCTCTGATCAAAAAAGCGAGATTCTTCGGGTGCCACGCACCCTCAGAATGACATTTCGTGAAGTACTGATAATCTCTGAGCGGGTGACCAAACGAGCGCGCCTCAACGACGGAATAAGCGGAGGTCTTGTCCTCCACCCCTTATCAGAGAAATTCACGGTAATCTAGACCATTTTCCTGCTTCTTGTTGTATAATTCCGCTCTTGGGAATCGCCATGATGATGTGACAAATGTGGGACAAATTGGCAATTTGTCCTACGGCTTACCGCCAAATATGGTGGTGTATCTCGGCAAATCCCAGAGATCCATAATTCCTATCTTCGCGGTTCATTTTAGGTTGCGGCTGGAGGCCGCCCTATGATAAGGGAAACGAATTTCCTTGACTGGGAAATGATGAGGTGCGCTATGAAACGATGCAAATGGACAGGTTTCTTTTTGATCGTTTTATTACTGCTGACAACAACATGGGCGCTGGCGAAGAGTTCCCTGCCAATTGGTGGGCAACTCTATGACCGTTGGTGGGCGGTGACGGGGGCTACTCCCCCATCGGCCGATCATCCCTTGTGGAATGGACAATCTGCTGACTTGAGCGGCGCGGAAACCTGGCGCTGCGTGACCTGTCACGGCTGGGATTACCGCGGCGTGTATGGTTATCCCTCCCCGCTCGATGCGGCGAGGGTCCTCTCGACCGATGATTTGCTGGCTGACTTGAAAGGACGCACCGACCCAAAGCATGATTTCTCGACCATATTGGATGAAAGTTCGCTGATCGCCCTGGCCGAGTTCATCAGCGGCCGGGTGGATGATGTCTCGGTCTATGAGGATGCGCAGACCCTCGCCTCCATTGGGAACGCCGAGCATGGCAAGTCGCTCTTCACCCAAACCTGCACCCGCTGTCATGGCGAGGACGGGCGGGGAATGAACTTCGCCACTACTGAAGCCCCGGCTTATCAAGGCACGCTGGCGAAAAGTGATCCGCTGCTGGTGCTGCACAAGATCCGCTTCGGGCAGCCCGGCACCGACATGCCTTCCGGCGAACAGGTCGGTTGGTCGCTGGCTGAAGCGGCGGATGTGCTGGCCTACCTGCAAACCCTGCCCGGCGAGAGATCTGACCCCGGTCTGGCGCGCGGCGCGGCGCTGTATGATGATTGGAGATTGTTCGCCATCGCGGGCGTCAGCCTCCCTACCGAGACGCAACCTCTTTATCTTGCCAACGGCGAAATAAGTGACACTGAAACCTGGCGCTGTGTCTCCTGTCACGGCTGGGATTATGCCGACCTGTTGGATCAATCTGACAGACCGGTCGAGGAAATTCTGCCCTGGCTGAATGGTCAGAACAACGAGCAGCATGATTTTTCGACCTATCTTGACCCCAATGAACTGACCGATCTGTCCCGTTTCCTCTCCGAGGGATTGGCGGACACATCCCAGTTCATCGGGCTGGATGGCGGTTCGCTGGGTGATGCACTGCGCGGGCGGATGCTTTTCAACGCCACCTGTACCTATTGTCATGGCACGGACGGGACGCTGTTGAATATCGACGGCCGCGAGCCGCCGGTATTTCTCGGCCCCTTTGCCCGCTCCTCGCCTGTGGAATTTTTGCACAAAGTGCGCGGCGGACAGCCGGGAACGCAAATGCCTGCCGGCCTGGAGCGTGGCTGGGAGACTCAGTTTGCCGTGGACGTGCTGGCCTATGCCCAGTCTTTACCGGAATGGTCAATGGGAGTGGACGTGGCAGTGGGCGGCGGGCTTTATGATAAATGGTATGCCGTTTTGGGTGTTGAGCCGCCAAATGGCGATATGCCCCTCTGGGGCCGGCAATCCACCAATTCCCGCAGCGGGGCAGATACCTGGCGCTGCGTGGAATGTCACGGCTGGGATTACAAGGGCAAGGATGGCGCCTATGGTTCGGGGTCGCACCTTACCGGTTTCCCTGGCGTGTTGGACGCGGCGCACAGCCTGAGCGTGGACGAACTGGTGGCCGTGCTGAAGGGGGTCAATGACCCGGCGCACGATTTCTCTGCGTACATGGATGTAGAGGCCCTTTCCCACCTGGCCGTCTTCCTCAAATACGGCGCTGTGAATGATGACGATTTTATTGATGATATTTCCCTGAACGCCGTGGGCGGCGACTTGACGCACGGTCAGGAACTTTTCGAACTAAGGTGCAGTTCGTGTCATGGGACGGATGGCAAGCGTATCGTCTTCCGCACCGAGGGCGTAGATGAATACCTGGGTGCGGTGGCAGACCGCGACCCCTGGCGTTTCCTGCACAAAACCCGCTTCGGTACGCCTGGCACGGAGATGCCCATAGGCTATTACCTGGGTGTCACTGTCTCCGAGGGGCGCGACCTCCTGCGCTATGCTCAGACGTTGCCGACCGGACAGGAAATTCCGGTTGTCGAGCCCACGCCGCGTCCTGTAGTAATTCCCACAAAACTCCCCGGCGGCCCGGCCTCCAACATCTGGACCGGCATCCTGACCGGCCTGGGCGTTTTCTTCGGTGTCTTCGGTTCAAGCCTGCTATTCATTTCCATCTTGCTGATCGTCGTTGGCCTGGTCGTTTGGGGTTTGCGTCGTCGCAGGTAGTGCGGCTTTTCATAACTGCCATGAGACAGGCGGGTGTTGAACCCCGCCCTACTTTGAGGAGCGCTTATGGGTGAAAAGATACTTGCCTTGTTGAAAATGCCTCTGGTTCGCATCGGACTGGCAGTCATGCTGCTCATTGTACTGAGCGGAGCTGGCTGGGGCCTTTATCAGACTCAGATCCCCCCGCCGCAGCCGATCGCCTTTAACCACCAACTCCACGTTGGGCTGGGGGTGCAGTGCCTGTACTGCCATCCCGGCGCATGGCGTGGCCAATCAGCTGGCCTGCCAACCCAAGCTAAATGCTGGGGCTGCCATCAGCAGATCCCCATAACCAAAGAAGGGCAACAAAAACTGGCCGAGTATGTGGAAAAGGGGCAATCCATTCCCTGGGTGCCGGTGGCGATCATGCCCGATTTTGTCTATTTCAGCCACCGTCCGCACATCGCCGCCGCCTTGAACTGTGAGACCTGTCACGGCGAGATTGGCGAAATGACCGTCGCCGAGCCGCAGAAAGGCATGAATATGGGTTGGTGTTTGAACTGTCACCGCGAGAAAGCACAGGGCGATCTTGAGAAATTAATCAAACTGACAGATTGCTCTACTTGTCATAAATAGCAATACCTTTGCCAAAATCTTATGGGCGAAAGTGCCACCAAATATGGGCAATAGCAGTGTGAAAACTGCCATATCCGGTGAGGCAAATTGCAATTTGCCCCTACGACAAGCCTGTTTTCGAAAATTGACGAACATATTGAAATATGGGAACAATAATATGAGCGATAAGATTTCCCGGCGAGACTTTCTGAAACTGGCTGGCGTGGGCGCAGCCGCGACAGCCGTGCTGACCGGCTGCGGCCCGGCCTCGCGTTATGTCGTCCGCGAGCCTTACACCGCCATGCCGGAATACACTTATGACGGCCAGAGCACCTATTATGCAACCACCTGCCGCGAGTGCCCGGCAGGATGCGGGATCATCGTCCGCACCATGCAGGGACGGGCGATCAAGATCGAGGGTAACCCGAACCATCCCGTCAATCGCGGCAAGACTTGCGCCCGTGGCCAGACCGCTTTACAGGGGCTGTACAATCCCGACCGTATGCAAGGTCCTGTCAGGCAGGCTGCGCGCGGCAGCCGTAATTTTGAAGCGTTAGATTGGGAGACAGCCATTGGCGTGATCCAAGACGCCCTGAAAACCAATAAACCCGACGAGATTGCCTTCCTGCTGGGGCTGACATCCGATCACCTCTTCGACTTGGTCACCGATCTGGTCGTGCAACTGGGCGCCTTGCCGCCGTTGCGCTATGGCGTGCTGGGTATGTTCGAGGGTCGCGCCGCGCTGAGCAAGGCATCTACCAATTTGTTCGGCGCGCCCGGCCTGCCTTACTTCGACCTGGGCGAGGCTGACGTGACCTTCTCTTTCGGGGCCAACTTCCTGGAAACCTGGCTCTCGCCGCTGGCCTATACGCGCGGCTTTGCCGCCATGCGCCAGGGACATCCCGGCCGGCGCGGCTATCTCGTCCAGTTCGAGCCGCGCATGTCGCAGACCGCCGCTGTCGCCGACGAGTGGATCGCGGTCAAACCCGGCGCGGAGGGACTGGTCGCCCATGCGCTGGGTAAATTGGTTGCCGAACTGCGCGGCGGCGCGCTGCCCCCGGCCTACACCAGCGTTGACATAGCCGCCGCGGTGCGCGCCTCCGGCATCAAGGAAGAAGAACTACACCGCCTGGCAGGCATTTTCGCAAAGGCCGCCCGGCCGCTGGCCATCCCTGGCGGGGCGGCGCTGGGTCAAACCAACGGCGTGGAGACCGCAGAAGCGGTACTGACGCTCAACGCCCTTATCGGCAATCTCGGCCAGCCCGGCGGCGTCTTTCTGACCTCGGCGCTGCCTGTCCATGCCGGCACGCGCCCCGCCAGTACGCTTTCAGATGTGAGCGCGCTCGTCGAACGGATGAAGGCCGGCCGCGTCAAAGCCCTGTTTGTGCATGGCGTCAATCCTCTTTTCGAACTGCCGCCTGCATTGGGCTTTGCAGACGCGCTCGAAAACATCCCTCTGGTGCTTTCCTTCGCCTCTTTCCCCGATGAAACTGCGATGCAAGCCGATTACATCTTCCCCGAACACACCTCGTTGGAATCCTGGGGTTATCAGAAGATCATCGCCGGCAGCGATACGCTGGCGATCTCCGGCTCGCAGCCGGTTGTGGTGCCGTATTACAACACCCGCTCCACGGCGGACGTGCTCCTCGCCGCAGTGCAGGCAATTGGCGGCAGGCTGGCTGCGGCGCTGCCTTTTAAAGACGAGGTGGAATACCTGCAAAATGCAATACTCGGCCTGATCAAACAAAATGGCTTTTACACTGCCCCGGAGATCAAGGCCTTCTGGGCGCAGTGGCAGCAGTACGGCGGCTGGTGGAAACCTGAACGGGAACTGGATACCCCTCCCGCCGACCGCGCCCTCAGCCGTCCATTGAGCGTGCCATATGCAGAGTATGCTGGTGAAAGTGACGACCTGCATCTGTTGCCCTATGCTTCACCATTGCTCGGCGATGGTAATGGGGCGAACCGCCCCTGGCTGCAGGAAACCCCCGACCCAATGACCACCGTCATGTGGGGTTCGTGGGTGGAAATCCACCCCGATACCGCCGATGAACTTGGCCTGCACGACGACGATGTGGTCGTGATCGCATCGCCGGTCGGAGCGATGGAAGCAGTCGTTTATCGGTATCCGGCCATTCGTCCCGATACGATCGCTATCCCCTTCGGGCAGGGCCACACTGCCTTGGGGCGTTACGCCGCCGGGCGCGGCGTCAATCCGGCGATTCTGCTGGATGTGAAGGTCAACGCGGCTGGCGATCTGGCCTTTGCCTCCACGCGGGTCAAGATCACCCGAACCGGCCGGCAGAATCCGCTGGCGCGTATGGAAAGCCGCCTCGGCGTATACGGTGAAGAAAAATAGTCCACCACTTTCAAAGGCTCCAGTGCCGTCCCTGGCGGCGCTACAAGCGCCGGGCTTCGCCCTGAGGCTCACCCCGAAGGGACGACGCTCACAGCGATAAAGCGGTGAACCAAAGGAGTGTGACGATGGAAGAGAGCAAACAGAAATGGGGCATGGTGATTGACCAGGACATTTGCACCGGCTGCCAGGCTTGTGTGGCGGCTTGCGCGATGGAGAACAATATTTCATTTGTCGGCGAGAAAAGCGCAGCTTATCGCCGCGGCATGCACTGGATACGGGTGGAGCGTTTCTGGGAGGGCCAGTTTCCCGAAATCTCCACCGGTTTCCAGCCAGTGATGTGCCAGCAGTGTGGGTATGCGCCATGCGAGCCGGTATGCCCGGTGTACGCCACTGTGCATAGTGATGTCGAACAGGTGAACCTGCAAGTCTACAACCGCTGCATCGGCACACGCTACTGCGCCAACAACTGCCCGTATCAGGTGCGTACTTTCAACTGGTTTGATTACGAGCGTCCCGAACCGCTCAGCAATCACTTGAACCCGGATGTGACCGTACGGCGGCGCGGGCTGATCGAAAAATGCACCTTTTGCATCCAGCGCATCTACCAATACGAAGATGTGGCGAAGAGCGAAGGCCGCGAGGTGATGGACGGCGAGGTCGTCCCTGCCTGCGCCCAGGCCTGCCCGGCGGATGCCATCGTCTTCGGGCGGCTGGATGACCCCGAAAGCCGCGTCAGCCAACTGGCGCGCAACGAGCGCAGCACGCAACTTTTGGGAGATCTCGGCACGCAGCCGAAGGTGATTTATCTGAAGGGAGGCTCAGGCCATGTCCGCAACGGCTAAGACCCCAATTCTCTCCCACGAAGAAGAGTATCGCCAGCATCTGATGCTCGATCCCAGGCCGCGCGGCGAGATGAACGCCATGGTCATGGAGTCGATGCAGACCACTTCCTGGAAATTCTGGGTGGTTACCGGCTTCCTGGCCCTGGTGGTGTTGGTTTCCCTCGTCGGGATCTGGGGCTACATGATTGCCGAAGGCCTGGGGCTGGCTGGTATCACCCGTCCTTCGTACTGGGGCATCTTCATCGTCAATACCGTGTTTTGGATCGGCATCAGCCACGCCGGAACTTTCATTTCAGCCATCCTGCGGGTGCTGAAAGCTGAATTCCGCCGCCCGTTCACCCGCGCAGCGGAGTTGATGACCACTTTTGGGCTGGCCCAGGCCGGGTTGAGCATCTTCATGCACATGGGGCGCGTCTGGCTGGCTTATTGGATGTTCCCCTATCCCAACCAGCGCGACCTGTGGCCGAACTTTCATTCGCCATTGATGTGGGATTTTCTGGCAATCAACACCTACCTGCTGGCCAGCACCATGTATCTGTACCTGCCGCTGATCCCAGACGTGACCATGGCGCGCGACCGCTCGACCGGCTGGCGCAAAGTGTTCTACCGCATCCTGGCGCTCGGCTTTCGCGGCACCGAGGGCGAGTGGATTCACCTGCGCACGGCAATGGGCATCTTCGCCCTTGCCATCATCCCGGTGATGTTTTCGGTGCATACCATCGTGGCTTGGGACTTCGCCGTAGCCATGCGGCCAGGCTGGTCTTCGACCATTTTCGGCCCGTATTTCGTTGTCGGCGCGCTGCACTCGGGCATTGCCGCCGTGGCGATGGTGTTGGTCATTATCCGTTCGACGATGAAGCATATGACTTACTTCATCCGCCCCGAGCACTTCGATGCCATTGGTAAACTGATGCTGGTGGTCTCGATGACCTGGGCGTATTTTTTCTTCAATGATTACATGGTGCAATGGTATGGCGGTGATAAGTTCACCCGCATTCTGTTGGAATTTCACGAGAAGGGCCCGCTGGGCTGGATCTGGTTCCTGATGCTCATCTTCAACGTGGCCATCCCCTGGCTGACATTGTGGAACAAGAGGGTACGTTCCACGCCGTGGGCGATGTTCATCATCGGTCTGCTCATCAACATCGGTATGTGGTTCGAACGCTACATAATCATCCCCATTTCGCTGACCATAAACCGTATGCCTTTCACTTGGGGTGAATATAAGCCGGGCGCGGAGATCCCACTGAGCATCGGCACACTGGCGTTCTTTATTCTGCTGTATATGATCGCTTCGCGGCTGGTGCCGCTGGTGCCGGTCTGGGAAGTGCAGGAAGGCCAGCACGCCCATTCCCTGCGCCGCGTCGGCAAGGCAGTGGCGCCTACGGTCAGTGAGTTGGAGTAGGGAGAGAGGAGTGAAAAATGACTGAACGAAGCATGCTTCTGGCCCTTTTTGATGATGTTGATCCAGCGGCTGACGCCATCGAAAAACTGCGCGCAATGGGCATCGGCGACGAGCAGATGACCGTCATTTCGGGCATCCCCGTTCTCGAAAAATTCCTCGGCCGTCCTTCGGTTTGGACCAATGTCCCCCGCCTGGCACTTGGCGGCGCGGTGGTGGGCTTCCTGGCCGGCATGTTCTTTGCCTACGGCACACCGACGATGTATCCGCTCAACGTAGGCGGGCAAGGATTATTCGCCGGGCCACCTGCGATCGTGGTCATCTTCGAGTTGACCATGCTCGGCATGCTGGCCAGCACCTTTCTTGGCGTTTTTCTGGATAGTTACTTTCCCTCCTACCAGCCGAAGGAATACGTGACGGAGGTCAGTGACGGCAAGATCGCCGTACTGTTTTCCTGCCCGGTTGAGATGGAGTCCGGCATCAGCAAGGCGATGACCGCACTGGGCGCTGAGGCGGTGAAGCCTGCGGAGGCGCAACAATTATGAGCCTGCTCAAACGACTTCTGATCGTTGCAGCCGCGCTGGCGGTTGTAGTGGGGCTAATCCTCCTATTCACTTATGAGGTGATCAAAGTGGACTGGGTCAGTTTCATGGAGATCCAGCCCTCGTTCCGCCCAATGGAAGCGCCGCTGCCCGTCCCGGCGGATTCGATCCCGGTGGAGGGCGCGGCCTATATCCCCGGTTCGGGCGCGCCGCTCAACCCAGTGCCTGCCGATGAGGTCTCGGTGGAGCGCGGGCGGTTGCTCTTCGAGGTCAACTGCGCCTTGTGCCATGGCGCGGACGGAAAGGGGAATGGTGCGATCGGGGCGTTCATCCAAAACAAACCGTCGGATTTGACCTCCACGTCGGTGCGCTCCGGCAGCGACGGTGCGGTCTTTATGGTCATCAGCAACGGCTCGCCCGGCAGGATGCCTGCACTGAACGAGAATCTGACCGTGCGCGAGCGCTGGGATGTGGTCAACTATATCCGCACGCTGAAGCCGTAGGAGCGCGAATATGAAAAAGACGCGAACGCTGCTTTTCATCATCCTGGGCGGGCTGCCCCTGCTGCTCGTTGCCTGGCTGATTAGGCTCTATTCCATCGGTTGTGGCGGAACACTGGATTGCAGCGGAGCGGCTCCCCCGCCCGAACGCACGCCCATTCTAACCCTGATCCCAGCCACATTGCCCGTCCCGCAAGTTGGCGGAGGGGGGCAGGCTGTTGCTATCCAATGCAGCCTGACAGCCGTGGATCTGCTCGGCGCGTGGGTGACCGCCAGCGCGTCGGAGAGCGATCCCTTCGATTTCACCGATGTCAACGGGACACTTTGCCAGGGGACTTTCAGTCAGGATATTATCCCCTTGTTTCGCGATGCCAACCTGTGGTACAACGGCGCGCTGGCTTGCGCCTCCTGCCACGGCTCGGCGGCTAGCTCGGCTAAGTTGGACCTGAGCAGCTATGCAGGCATCCTGGCAGGGTCGCAGCGCGCTTCGGCGGAGGCGAAGGGAAACGATATTTTGGGCGGGGGGAACTGGGAGCAATCCACATTGTATGAAGTGCTGATCTCGCGCAGTATGCCCCTCGGCCGCCCGGCGGATTCGCCCGCCAAAGGACCGACGGTGCAGGCCGGAAAACCTAAATAGCAGAAACCTCCCGCAGGTTTTGGAACCTGCGGGAGGTTTGCTTTGGTGACTTGCGCCCCCCGGGAGTATAAGGTCAGTGCAAATTACTTGATGGGCAAAGTCTGGAGATAAGCCAGGAGGTCGGCGATATCCTGCCAGGACCAGCCCAGACTAATACCTACAGGCATGATCGGCGTGCCCGGTTGTCCATAGGCACCCTTGTTGCAGATTTCCCACGGGTTGTCCGCCGCGAGAGTCCCAATAAATTCCACGCCTTCGCCATAGTCGAAGTCCAGCGTCTTTCCGTCTTGGCCATGACAAGCCATGCAAGTGCCCTCGTACAGCACCTTGCCATTTTCGGCGTTGCCATTAACGGTCTTTTCGTCGTTGATGTAGGGCTTGAGGTCTTGCAACTGTTGCATGAAGGCTACGAGGGCATTTAACTGGGCTTCGTTCATCACGGTTGAGAAGTCGTGATTTTCGCCCTTGAGTGCGGCCAGCAGTTCCTCGGTGCTCTTATCTTTGGCGGCGAAGATACCGGGGAAGCCGGTCTTGTGCGAGCCGGAACCATAGCGGCCATCCACGCCGAGGTAATCCCAGCCGTGGCATTCTTTACAGCGCCAGGTGTCGTTGCCAGCGCGTTCGTTGGTGGTTTGGGTTGCCCACAAAGGCTGGTTCTCGGTCATATCTGCTGCGCCGGTTTCCTTGATCCAGTTGTCGTACAGGTGTCCGCCCAAAGAAACAGCCGGGCTGACAGACGGAAGAGTCTGAACGTAGGCCAGCAGGTCAATGTAATCCTGTCTCTCCATGGTGACCTTCGCCAGTGCGGGCATGGGTGTATCCCCAGGATTACCATAGGCGGCCTTGTGGACAACTTCCCACGGGTTATCCAGCGATTTGGGACCCATGTACATGGGCGCATCCGCAGTGCCAAAGTTCAGGGCCGTGCCATCTGCGCCGTGACAGGAAGCGCAGTTCTGGTCATAGATGGCTTTGCCGTTTTCCAGGTTGCCGCCAACCGCCTTCTTGTCCGCGTCAATGAACGAGGCGGAATCGAACGCAGTTTGGCCCAGGAAGAGCGCCAGATCGGTCAGCGCCTGATCATCCATCACCGCAGAGAAATCGTGGTCAGGATTGGTGGAACCTTTGAGTGCGGATAGAATTTCATTGGGATCAGTGCCAACCACCTGCCAGACACCGATGAAACCGGTCGCATGGGAACCTTTGCCATACGCGCCGTCCTTGCCAAGATAATCCCAGCCGTGACATTCCTTGCAGCGCCAGGTATCCTTGCCGGTGCGGATGTTGGTGGTTTGAGTGGCCCACAAAGGCTGGTCTGTGGCGGGGACATCCACACCAAGTCCGCTCATCCAGTCATTGTAGAGCAGACCGCCGCGGATGGGGTCGCCGCTCAGCTGCGGAGCCGCCGTCGGGGCTTCGGTCACAACCGGCGCGCTGGTGGGCGCTTCGGTCGGCGCCGCAGTCGGGGCTTCGGTCGCTTTGCCGCCGCAGGCTACCAGCACGAGCGCCACGCCTACAACCACGAGCAATAGAGAAAAAACACCTTTGTTCATAGATCATTCTCCTTGTGAAATTTGGGGTTCATTTTTCCCATGCTGAAGATTCTCATCTGCGCTTAAGATACCACCCCTGGGCGTCCTAAAACTGTGCCGCTTTGTCTCAATTATGTCCTCATTTGAACCTAATCTAAGCAAAAAGGCTATAATTTATGGTAATGATAACGCAGTAAGTGATGTAGCGCAAGATAATATCTTGCGTACGGCTCAAACCACTTCAATTTAGCCGCTACCTGATTTATATGATGAAATCAAACCTGTTCGCTTGGTTGAACAAAGACCACTTTCTTGACCTGAGCCTTCTGCAATGGGCGGTGCCGCTGTTCCTGAGTATCACAGCCTTTGTCTTTGAGTTTGTAGAACACAGCCTCGAAGACGGACTGCGCTTTGACCTAGCATTTATCAGCGAAGTCATCATCTTCGGGTTGATGGGGCCGCTCATCATTGGCTTTATCTTCGCCTGGATGCGCGAACTCGTCAACGCCGAAAAACAAGCCATCGAAAAAGTCCATATTTTGAATCGCGAACTGGAAAGTAAAGTGGCTGAACGTACTGCCGCGCTCGAACAACGCAATACCGAATTGGATAAAGCCAACCACGAGCTCCAGCAATTGGATGAGATGAAATCGGAATTTGTCTCACTGGTCAGCCACGAACTGCGCGCCCCGCTGACCGCCATCAACGGTGGCCTCGAAGTGGCCCTGCAATCCGCCGACAGCCTCCCGCCCGCCGCGCGCCGCACGCTCGAAGCCATGATGGATGAAAGCGCCCGCCTCACGCAGTTTGTGCAGACCATTTTGGACGTTTCGCGGCTGGAAGCTGGACGCCTCACCCTGAACCTGGGGCCGGTTGCCGTTGCCCCGATTCTGCATCGCTCTGTGGAAGTCATCCTCGGAACGCGCCGCGAGGTCAAGTGGAATCCGCCCGCCGAAATCCCGCCCGTCTGGGCGGATGAAATCCACTACGAACAAATCATCCGCAACCTGCTGCTCAATGCCGATAAATATTCCCCGCCCAAAACGCCGATTGAGATCGACGTGCAGTTCAGCAACGGGAATGTCAGCGTCGAGGTCGCCGATCACGGTTCGGGCATTGTCCCCGAAATGCAGGCGCAAATCTTTGAGCGTTTCCAGCGCGGACATAGCGACGAAAGCGCCCCGCCCGGCTGGGGGCTGGGATTGTACTTCGCCAGGAAACTGACTGAGGCCCAAGGCGGCGCGCTGACGCTTCGTTCCCCTTGCCGGAGCGATGCATACGCCCCCGGCTCCGCTTTTACCGTCAGCCTGCCCCTCGCCGCCGGCGCGCCGGATGAGGTGGAAAATGCCTGAAATCCTGATGATTGACGACGACCCAAACTTGAGCGGCTTGCTGTGCGAGTTCCTCAACGGACAGGGCTACGCCACGCGTTGCGCCGCCAACGGGCGCGCCGGCCTGCGCGAAATGTTCGACCGTAAACCCGACCTGGTGGTGCTGGACGTGACCATGCCGCAAATGGATGGCTGGGAAACGCTCAAACGCATTCGCGAAGTCAGCGATGCACCGGTCATCATGCTGACTGCCCGCGACGACGAATCCGACATCCTGTGGGGCTTCTCGCAAGGCGCGGACGATTACGTCACCAAGCCGTTCTCCTTCGCTCAACTAGCGGCTCGCATCAAAGCCGTGCTGGCCCGCAAAGGCGGCGCACCCGGCAGCGAACATCTCAGCGCTGGCGACCTCGAGGTGGACATCCCCTCCCGCCGCGTGACGCGCGGCGGCGAAGCCATCAACCTGACGCCCACAGAATTCAACCTGCTCGTGGCACTCATGCGCCGCAAAGGCGAAGTGCTTTCCGGAGAAGACCTGGCGCGGCAGGTGTGGGGGCCGCAGTACGCCAGCGAGGTCGGCTTCGTGCGTCGCTACATTTGGCATTTACGTAAAAAAATCGAGCTAGACCCGGAAAATCCGTATTACGTCCACAACGAGCGGGGGTATGGATACTGCTTTCAGGTAAATGAATAGGGATTGAAATCCTGGCATGAAATATCGAGCCGCCCGTATGGGCGGCTCGTTTTTGAAGCGGACTGCGTGTGGTGTACCGGTTTACTGTTCCGACGCGCCAGCGTTGATCCAGTCTACAATAATCTGTATCTCGGTGTCTGATAATTTTCCTGAAGGCGGCATGATGGTCCCAATCTGCTGCGTCCCCTGGAGTTTTTGTACCAACAGACTATTGAGCGCATCGCTGGGAATTACGACCGGGGCATGATTTCCGCTGGTCATGAAGCTTGAGTAACTGGCTGCGTTCCATCCGCCCAACGAACCGTGGCAGAGCACGCATTTTGCCTGCATGATAGGCATCACGTCAGCAGCGAACGAAGGGACTGCCTGGCCGGCGCCGGAGGTGCTGGATGGCAGCGTGCGGATGAAACTAACCAATTGCTCGATCTGGGTCGAGGTTAGGAAGTCACCCCAGGCGATCATGGCTGTAGCTTTGTGACCCATGTTGATCTTGTCGAAGATATCCTGATCGGTATTGGAAACCTGGAACTGGGATGCGTCCAATGCCGGGCCAATAACACCTTCACCTTTCTGTCCGTGGCATTGTGAACATAACTGGGCGTAAATCTCCGGACCGGTTAGGGGTATATTGCCGGCTGCTGGCTGTTCAATCCCTGGAGGCAACTCAACAGGGGGATTGGCTTCCCAAGAACGGATATACGCCACGATCGCATCAATGTCATTGTCCTCCAAAGGACCTCCAAACGCCGTTCCGAAAGGTGACATGCCGAAATTGGGCTGT
>Ga0100391_1003491_pt1 | contig 15889 bp, 9 predicted proteins | sample CryGeymeta201515_FD_81541 | JGI IMG/M metagenome (GOLD analysis project Ga0100391, IMG submission 81541) | Groundwater microbial communities from Crystal Geyser aquifers in Utah, USA - Crystal Geyser metaG 2015-15 | ecosystem: Environmental > Aquatic > Deep subsurface > Groundwater | place: USA...
ATAAATATTTAGCTTACTATTTTTAAAGTGGAGTACTAAAAGTTTCTATAATCAAACTTAACTCGAGGTCCATGGACCTCATGTACTCTGTAGAAAAAAATACTAAATTCCTAGCACAGACCTGGGACCTCTTATAGAACCAATAAATAATATATTGAAAAACAATAATTGTCGTAGTCTGAAATATTTATGTTAACTCAAACCCTAATTTACTTATGTTTATATTTCAGCATACGACAATTGATTTGTATCCATATATCTATTAGACAAAAGGTTTGAGTTAACTCCAAAAAAAAAGAGTGGTTGGCTTACCCCCCGCCAGGGGGCCATTGATTTATTGTAAAAATACCAGGTAGCTACTAGCTACTACTAGTGGTGTTCACACCCATTAATGTGCAATCGCTAATTTGTGACAACGTTTCGTAGAGGCGGTTGTTCAGCATTGACATATCTATAATTGATCTGGCCATACGAGTCTCCATAAGTGTTTAGTCGTTACTACTGTGTTAGGGGGTCAAATCGGCTAAATGCATTTCTTCCACCATACTTGAGACTTGAGACGCGAGGCGTGATGCCGCCACTGCAAACTCGAACAACACTGAGCATCCGGAGCACGAGGTCGAGACAAAAGGTGTCGTTACTGCTTGTTTCAGGAGTTTTAATTCTTGTCTGGGCACTAGTGATAATCATATTTTTGATTTCAACGCGCATTCCAAAAGGGAATGTCGCCGCTGTAGAGTCCGACACCGAGCATGATAAAGGCCAAAGCACAGCGTCCGTTGCATATTACTACGACGTGTCTGGGGCTACTCCTGTAGTCGGTACTCACACAATTGTCAAGGTGGTTGATCGTACGACTGAAATAGTCTATGCTACTCCTACCGTCGCAACCTCCTTAGGAGAGACTGGGGTCCATGGAATTGCTCTTCTTCTTCACGGATGTTCGCACTCTGCACTGAAATTCTTCTCCAAGTCGAATTCATGTTCCGCTTGTATTGGACTATCGGAAGAGTTACTTATTACCAAAACATTGTTAAAGCAACATTCTTTGGTGGTTCTAGCTGTATCATCTCAAGATCGAACCAGTGGATGCTGGTCGATGAAAGATGTTGTACACATTCAAGACGCCCTTCAGTTTGTGCACGACGATATTGTGTCAGAAACCTTTCATGTAAATGCCAACCTACCAGTTTTCGCCTTTGGGGCTTCATCGGGGGGAAGATTTGCCGCACAATTGGCTGTTCGAAAGATTGTGGATGCAGCCATGGTGGGTGTGATGAGTCTCGGGCAAGAGCTGACGAGACGATGGAGCGAAATGGACAAAAAACCGCCGATTTATCTGGCACCAATGCCAAGAGATATGCAGACACTGGATAGCACAAAGCGTGATTTCGCCATTATGTCCCAAGCAAGTGATTCAAATGAGAGCAGTCCGAATAAACATAAAAAAGATCTTCTCAAATCCAAATCCGTAATATTGGACACGACAACTTGTGTCGCACTACCAGTCACGTCGTCGTATCTGCACCAGCGCGTTTCACACATGACAATAGAAATGGCAGATTTGATTGTCGCCGCATTAAAGAGCACTGGCCACTTGGATTCTACGACGGGGTATTTGCTCAAGGATCCAACCAAGTTGAATTGGAGAGATATCCTCAAAGCTCGTTGCGAAAGACAGGGTTGTCTAGAGAGCCAAGCATTGGGACCTGGAGTAAGCCCCCTAGCCAAGGCATTGCATCGATGTTGGGCATTTCACGAATATTGCAGCGAGGCAACATCCAAAGCTCTACATTTTTTTCAGCAGGAACTTGGAAGACCACAGTTTGTCTATTGAGATTGATGTGCGGTATCAAACAGGAGCGTCAGGAAGGTTTGCTAGCTATTCTGACAAGCCAGTATTCGTTGTTACTCGAGTAGTAGCTAGCCAACCCGCCACGTTGTTGTGACAATAATTTTTTGGCTAAAAGTGGACGCAAATTATTCGGATAGATATTCACCCGAACCCTGATGCAGAAGATTAGTACTCAAATAATTACTGCTGTAGATTTGAACTTCGGCTACTACTAGGCTACTAGACTGCTAGACTAGTAGGGTCTAGTCTACTCGAGTAATGAAAGCAACAATTGCAGAATTTCTGATCTCATAAAATAATTATGCAGGGTAGCTGCACGAGTTCAAAGTCCCGCCTGGAGGCCAGAATCTGAAGACAAATTATTTTCTGCCGAGCCATTGCATACATGGACCGACACCATCAAGCAGATGCTACGAAAGCATCACCTCATGAAGAAACGTGGGAAGAAGCCAATTTCTCTACAGATTTTACCCCATACACTTCCCGGCGGATACAGCTTTATTATCCAAGTCTTTCTCCAATACGAAGCTTCAAGAATCCTGTCTCAGCCCATGCGAAGGCCTCCTGCATTGATATTCGGTCAGTGGATACCTCAGGCATGACTTTACTGGACGTGTGCAACTATATGCCGCAACCCAACGTTGACGGATCAGGACACTGCGTTTGGATGGGCGCAATGTATTTTATTCACGCCTTGTCCATTGGACTGGCCTTCTCCGAGGTCGAAGGAGATATTACGGATACAAACAGCACTGGTACAAAAGAAGGTCTAAGTAATGACTGCTGGTACAATATGTTTCAGCAAAAACGTGTGGCCGAGCTGGGATGTGGCACTGGGGCAGCGGGTATTGCCTTGCTGAAACTCCTACACCTGAAGAGTTCTCCTTTGTCCTTAAAGTCATCCTCAATGGAACCTCGGGAATTCCATTTCTGGGACAACGATCCCGAAGCACTAGACCTATGCCAACAAAACTGCGAAAACAGTATAAATTCAATTGAAGCTAAGTACCAGCTAGATCCAGGGTGGAAGTTGGACTCGGAAATATCTACGAAAGGTGAAGATGTTATCAGTAAAAGTTTCGACACTATCTTTGCCACCGATGTTTTGTACGATCTCAAAATTATCCGACCGTTTCTTGAGACAGCTTCAAGAATGCTTGCATCGAACTCGTCGACCACAACAATAAACGCCCTTGGCAACGAAACAACCCAAAACGAAAAAGACAAAGAAGCGGAGAAATATCTGATTTTGTCTCATATTCCGCGATGGTATCTTCCTCGCGATGGCACCAGTTCTTCATCAAAGCCCGCAGGTGACCAAGCGAGAAGATTGGAGACTCATATCGTTCACGAAGCATCCGAATGTAAATTTTCGTTGCGACACACGGTACGACCTAGGGAAATACTCAGCCAGTATCAAATGCTTGTAAATTCCCGTAAAAATGGGGATGGATATAAAAGTAAAAACAACACGACCCATTCGGATCTCATAGAGGAACTTAGAGATATGGACCAGGCAGATGCTGTCTTGTGGGTTTTCTCCAGGAGAGATAACGACGTTGAAGAAAGTGTTCGATCATAGTAGCCAGTACCTTGACAAAAGAGGAATAGGCAATCACAACTTGATGTGTGTCCTGAAATATGACAAACCACTTTTCTCGAGTACTCGCAAAATTTACAGGAATGCACGAATTTGTTCGACTAAAATTTTACGGCCTCCTGGTGGGTCTCGCCGATCTGCTCGTATTCGTCCGGCAAATCAAATGCCAAGCGGAGCAAGCTATTATGACTATGGGAGATGCGGCGGAATGCAGGAGCGGCTCTCACTTTCTGATTAAAGGTTTTGCTTGTGCGCATAGCAATCACGAAGCCTGCTGCTGTCAATACGAACGTACCTGCAGCCACACAAACCACTATGATCCAGATCTTTGGTCCGTGATAGCGTGGACGACCTCCAGAGGTGAAGTATTCATCATCTGTGATAACAAAATAGTCATCCTCCGAATTCTTATCTGCTTTGGATGTCTCAACTAGCATACCAACTCCTCCAAAATCACACGTGGCTCCCGTGTGGCGGTACTTTTGAAAGAATCCCGATATTTCCCTGTCCGCTACCTCATGCAGTTCATGGCCAGTCATATTCGCCACAGCTTTTGCTTCAGCTGTGCCATTTTTCTTTTCAACTTCGTAAATATAGCTCAATGCGGTCTTAATATTCTTTTCTGGCGCTTTTTTCTTGGCAACACAAGTAATTTCGCTGCTATCTTCTCGTTCACAAGCATTGACAATCTGCTCCTCCCTCAAATTTCCCTTTGGGATCCAGCCAAGCTCCAACGCCAACGTGTAAGACCAACTTGGTTCATAAATATCCGTGCGAAAGTTCCAGAAGTAAAACCCGTGGCCAAATCCAGAAAACGCGTTAATTTTCTTGTTTGCCAGATTCTTCTTTACATCAGAAGTATCGTCGTGTCTCGGAGGTGCCTCTGGTGGAGCTCGTACCTGTAGAATTACAAAATTGCACGAAATGAGCAACAAGCAGCATCCCTCAAGAGATCGCAACGGTGCAAAAAGCTGCACTTACCCAATCCCTGCCTGTGTATGGATCGCCTGATGATTCTTTCAACCAGTCACGACTCACAGGACAAAAGCCGAACTAGAGCCAGAAAGGAAGTAAAACAATCAAGGTTTAAATAGAGAAATCCGGGAAATAAAAGCACAAGAGCAAAAGCTAATCGATACTTACAATAGGACCGGACATACCGGTGCCGTAGGGACCTTGAATCGGCTTAGTCGGATCGACCGGTGTTCCTGGTTGATCTGATCCCATATACGGTGGCTGAAAAGAAATGGACACAAGCAGTTACCGATGTAAGCAGACAAAGATTAAAACGGTGCAAGACAAACAATCAAGCAGGAACAAGAAATAATTTTCTGCTTACGGAACACGGAATATACTTGCAAGGCAAGCGCGGAAATCCAGGCAAATTATCATTGAAACCATTGAGCCACATGGCGCAATTGTCTGTAGCGAGACTCCACTCGCCAACAATGACGGGACCAAAGTCTCGCTCCATAGCAGCTATGCGACTTTTTTGCGCACAAGCATTTTGATAAAAGCCAATGCGCGAATCTGGATCACGCCAGGCTTGATAGATGTGCGTGTCCATGGCTCTCTCGGGACAACCGGCCATAAATCCCCCCCATGTTCCGCTATTAAAGCGAAAGGAATCATGCATGACGTATTTCCAATAGGGCGCCCCGCGTTTCACAATCAAGTATCCCTCCCAATAAAATCGTTTTAGCTCTTCAATTGGTGTGTATTGCCATGGCTCATTCACAGGTTCCAACCCAAGCACGGCTGGGTGTCCACTGTACTCGTCAACAATAAGATTAATAACATCCAGAGCATGCTGAATATTGTCGAAATTGATATCGTCATACGATATCGTGTTGATATTGAAAGTGCCAATCCAGTTTGCAGAACGGATGCTAACGAAAAGAAACAAAAAGTAAGATCAGAAAAATGCGCCGTCAGAAGACTACTTGATCTTTCGCGAACCGGCAGATTACAAACTTACGGCCAGTGTTCAAAGGTCGTCAACCCAGCAGGTTCTGTATTTAAAGCAGAAGTCCACTCAAATCCCATGGATTGTCCTGAATTATCAAATCCATTCTGGCTATCTTTGAGACAGTGAATGTCCAACAACACAGAGATGCCCCTGGCATAGCACCAATCCAGTACCTTCTCAACGTATTTCAAACTTCCATCGACACATCCATCTACAAAGAACAATTCAAGGATTTTTTAGAGGGGGTTTTGATCTCAATCTTTTATCGCCCAGATGCTTTTCAAAAACAATGCAACTTACGGTAAGGGCCGTACGGTTTGTACATGAAATCGCCGATGGGAAGACGCAAGGAATTCACGGCGCCAGATTGGTACATTTCTTCGATAATGTCTTCCGTGACCCAAGTTTCCCAATGCCGTTTTAATTGTCGATTTCCTTCTTCGGGTCCCAATACTTGACAAAAGGTGTACATATCAAAGGCTGTGCTATTTTCGTCTCCTCCCAAAAATTGGTAGAATAGACTGGGAGTAATCCATGGTTCCAGGACCATCCAACCACCCAGATTGGTACCTCTAATTTGATTGTTAAAGGGCAAGGCGTGCTCATCGGAACTGCAGGTCATTGTCTTGTTGTGTGCCACAAAATGTTTGAATTGAGTGGAATCCTCTTGATCGTTTTCATCATTTGGAGTTGTATCGTCATTGTTATCCGGCAGAGGAGGCATGGGTTTGTCCGATTTGTGAGCACTGCTGCTGCTACTGCTGCTGCTGCTACTACTACTATCACTAGGTTTGGCGGCAGCTGCGAAGGCTTTCTTGGAAAGGGTTCGTGTAGGAGCATGGCTCGCAAGAAGAGTGCCATCCATGGCGGTCTTGGCCTCTGCAGCAATGGTGGTTGTCACCATGAAACAGGAGAAAAGCAACAGGACCGAACGAATCCTACCCCAATAGAGAAAACTCATTTTTCAAGGTAGATTATCTTTTAATCTTTCGATACAAGCTCAGAGTTCAAAATTGAAGTTTTCAAAGGTATGGGTTGGTTATATTATTACATTGAAAACTAAATCGAAAAGTGCCGAAAGGTATAGAAAGTCTGCTGTTTTATTCATGTTACCCTGGTAGTCTACTCGTATTCTTTCATGTTGTTTTACCGTGCTGGAAACAGACTAATAGTAGAGGAAATCTTGGTAAAGGTATCTTTCAATAATAACCCCAGCTCTAATGCATCGGGAGCTGTCCAACAATCCAAAAGGTAGACTAGTCTATGCGGCTGCCTTCTCCTTGCTGGGACCTCCGCCCATAATTCCGCTGTAATCTGCACACTCATAGGGCATAAAATATTCCGAGAAAATATTGCTCTTGCGATGAGGGTTTTCTCCCATCTCCTTCAAAAGCTTGTCGTGGTAGTGAGTTTGGTGCAAAAGAACCAAATTACCACGATTGGAGGATTCCGGGATCCATGAGCGGGCCCATTCCTTGCGGGCTTCAATCTCTTCTCGCATGGTCTCTTGGCTTAGAGTGTCGCCATGAATGAGATCTCCCGTCAAATGACGTGCCAACCATTCAGCCTGCAGTCCATAGCTAGAGATGTTGGAGATTGCCCCAACGTTGCCAAGAAAAGCCAAGTTGGGCACTTTTTCCGGAAGCATATAGTTGTAAAGGAACAAGCCATCCTTTTGAATATCAAGTGCTTCGACTATCGATGGGTCCGAGAAATAAGAAAAGTCTTGCGAAAACCCGGTAGCAGCAACCACCAGGTCTGCGGTAAGGGACGACCCATCTTTGAGAAAAACTGATGACCCATCTTTTCCGAAGGATTCAATTTCTCCAAGTTTGACATCCAATTTTCCTGACTCTCGCATTTCCTTGAGTTCAGAATCTAAAACGAGGGCCACTTTGTAGAAATCAGAAACAACATCACCTTTTGGTCGTAATTCTCCCCTCAAACCGAACTGAAATGCAAAGAGCTCTTCCACAAGTCCGAAAACTGGTCGCATTAGTAGCGGCCCCACCACACTGTTGCGGAAAGCATTAACAACCGGACCGCTACCTGGGAATGTACCTCTATGACTGCTAACAAGGGCAGTCCCGAGGCGGCTTAAGAAAATGTACTGGAAGGGAATGATTCCGGCAATCATGCGGGGAGTAGGCCAATGAGCATTGCGCTGCAAGAGTGTGACAGAGGAAGCGCCTGCTTTGGAAGCTTCAAGGGCACAATCCACAGCACTTTTGCCACCGCCAATCACAATGACGTTCTTGTCTTTAGCTACTGTGGCGTCACAATAGTCGGAGCTGTGGACAATGTCACCCTCAAAATTATCTTGCCCGGGTTTGGAAGGGCTGTACTTCTTAAGGTTGGAATACAAACCCGTGGCAACAACCAAATAGTCAAAGTCGTCTACCTTTTTGTTCCCGTTGGCTGACATGGTTTCTACGTTCCAAAACGGCTGGCTATTGTTGATTTCGTTGGAGGTTTGTGACACACTGGTAACTTTTGCATTGCACTGAATGGCATGCCTCAGACCAAATTCATCAACGTAGGATTCAATATATGCTTGCACTTGAGGTCCCGTAGCATATTCTCCCCTCTTGACTTGCGTCATGGGAAAGTCTTGAAACTCGAAGAGTTGTTTGGGAACTTGCACGCCAAAATTAGAATAATTCGACTTCCAGAGCCCTCCAACTTTGGAAGACGCCTCAAAGGCTGTCACGTCAAACCCGCGCGCAGAAAGGGCCCTGATTGCCTGAAGTCCAGCAATACCAGCACCAATGACAGCCACCTTCAGTGGTTTCTTCGGTGCATGTGCTGCGCTGGAAGTAGAGGAAAAAGTCCGCTTTTGATATTGAAAATTCGTGGCTTGTTTATGATTCGCAAACGCAGATGTTCCACCAAGAAAAGCCTTGCGGACAATATCGTATCCTTCTTGGCGAGGTAATTTCCATTCCTTTTCAATACCTTCTAGCTTCATCAGGGGCTGGTGTTTAGGGTTTTCCCAATTCATACCCAGGATAGCTTGACCAAAGTCGTTGAGCCTTGCAGTTTTGTCCGAATCATCAACAGCAAGAATTGCGTCGAATTGACAGTGATCAAAGGTAGGTAGTTGGATGCTGGTGACTTCTTCGCACGTTCCCTTTAGCTTTTGAGGATCTACACTAGGTAGCGCGCCCGATAAAGCACGATCCCACATCATTCTGGACACCGTAGCAACTTCTCCTTGTTTCTCGATGAGTGCCTCAATCGCCCGTATTTCACCAATGGCAGTGTCGCCGTGCTTTCCAATATCGACATCAAAATGTGTCATTTGCTCAAAGTTGACACCTTGCTCCTGTGTCAAGTAGTAGTGCGGTACGATACAGGCTTGAGGCGAGTCATTTGCTCCCGTCAACAACTGGCGATACTCCAAGTCTTGCAGGCTGGAGATGACCGCATCTTTTCGCGCGATAACGATAGAGGCAAAGTCTCGATCAACATCTCTCATGCCCAACGAAGAGACAACATGGGATTCCGAAGTTGCCATGACGCTCTCTGCCATGACGTGAGCAACAGGGCCGTTCCAAGCAATATCAATTTCATTCTCGGCTAGGGCTGCCACTTGCTCTTCGTAAGAATCAAACAAGACGTATTCAAACGGAACGCCACAATCCCGAACCAGGTAATCTTGAATGCCAGACCAGATGTTAGCAACAGAGGGATCGTACGACACACATCCCATGATTAATGGTTTGGTGGTGGCGGAAGACGATGTCCGAATTTCCGTTGCGAACGGCCAGGGATTTGATCTTCGGGCAGTTGCGCCAGTGTCACTGTGGCGATAGCGCGCCGCCAGCAAAGAGCCACCTCGACGAAACATGTTGTTGGTTTGACTTTCCACTAGCTTGTACGAGTACTACTCGGTACTGTAGAGGGGATGGTGAAAAGACAACAAGTGTGAGCAAAAACCTTGGAATATGGATTTAACGATTATTTTACATGCCCAACCCTTTCGCGTGGGTGGATCTTGTAGAGTCAGTGCAAAGATTCCATACAATCAACTCCTCATGCGCGCTAAAACACGCGAAATGTCCCTCCTCTCTGATGCAATGTGCGTCCGTGTTAGGAGACTAGCCTCCTGTTCCTGCTAATTACAATAATACCTCAACTACTAGGCTAGCTCTACTACTAGTAGCTAGTAGGTCTACGTGGATTCTTCCTGTGGCCCTGCTGATGATCACTCTAGTGTAGCACTTATTCCAGTAGCTTACTGGCAGGTCTACTGTTGTTACTTCAAAAGGACCTCTTGAGACAAGTTCGAGCTCGAATTCAGCACATCCCAGATGCATTTACTCGATTACCGGGTAGCTAAGAGTAATACCATGGTACAGTACGGAGAGTATTAGAGTCATAACCTTACCATATCGTTGGGGAGGTCTCAAAAATAGCACATTATGACAAGGTCACGCCTTGTGGCAATCACTATTACTAGTCTAGTACCAGGTAACAACTGCAGTATGGTATTATCTGGCTGGTACCCGGGAGAGTACTGCTGGTATTATTGACTTGTTACTAGTACCACGTATTTTATTCAGGCACGCAGGCCAGCTACCGTAGTCATGAGCTGGCAGGCTGGCAATCATACTGATACCGCTCGTACACTATTAGCTGGCAACCAGACCCGTGGAGGTATCGGTTTAATAATAATATTATGACTTGTCATTAATCATCATCTACTACCAGGTACTCCCTCAGTACTAATCTACAATTCTTACTAGTACCTGGTAGTCTCTACCACTACTAGACAAGTAAAATAATACAATGATTGACCGGAGCGGCGCAAAGTTTCTCCACGCTAAGCAAGTTAAAGAACCAAGAAAAAACTACCAGTATGGTACCTGGTACTACAGTAGTAGCTGGCATCCCCACCAGCATACTCTAGGACTACTGATGTAGCTAGTATCTCCAGTAGAATGTACTGAACTATGTCGAATTCCGAGTGAAAGAAATAATAATAGCGGAAGAATACTTCCGCCATTTCTCCTTTTGTCATTCAATCACGCTACTGGTACCGTCAAGGTACAAGGTACCTGGTACCTGGTATGGTACAAACTACCAGGTACCTGGTACATTTTTTAAATAGAAGAGTGCCTCACTTTATATCATAAGGCATCCGGTAATGTTGAGAATGACCGGCTGATAGATCAATATTTCTACTGTACCAGGTAAGTTCGTACCTGGTATTCACTTTGCCACTGAACCAAGAAAACGGGACACGTCGTTCGAAAACCGGCACTAGCTACCTACTGTAATGAGTCCACTAAACCGGCACCGACAGTACAACGAATCTGTAAAAATATTGCGATGTTCTTCTCATAGTGTTCACAACTTTTATCATCATCTTCTACTCGAGTAGTACTCATTAAATTTACCACTTGAGGTGCCTTTAATTAACCAAAGCAAACATACCAGTTCATTGATGCCGGTAACAACCATGGCAGATACTAGTAGAATGGATCAGGCATGCATACAGACCATACCGGCAGAACAGCCGCCTCTCTTATCCTTGAAGCGGCGGGCAGGAAGCGATTCACCATTGGCAGCATCTCGCCGAAAACTCACCATGAGTGGCTTTCAGCGTGTACCACGGGTTAATGCCAGTGTGTGCCAAACAACTCCTGCTGATTGTATCGTTCAGATCGAAATGGTAGCCAGATTGAACAACATGGGATGTGCTTGTCTGGAACGCCCGTCCTCTTCCGATCTTCCCATGGCCAAAAATTATTTTCGACGAGCCTTGGCCCAAGCAATTGAGCTAATACCACCCGTTGTTCTTCAACATTGTGATCCCCGTGATACCATGTCGTCTTTGTCCCAACAGGGTTTATCCAAAACGAGTCTCTACGTATTCCAACGAGGCGAGTACGATGAGGGTATGCACGGATATTTGGATCCGGTATCACTGAATGCCGATGCTGTTTCTCTCCAAAGAGCCGTTGCTACCATCTACTTCAATGTCGGTCAGTGGAATCTTCGCTATCAGAACGATGATGAAGCCCAACAGTCCTTTCTTCTGGCCCGGCAATTGTTGGGATCTCAGCAGGGCCTTTCTGACCGACAAATAATAACAGCAAAGTCGAACGACAGCGGCGCCGTTACGGGCGGTGTGAGTCTCATGGCGATACTGCAAAGCTTAGGACACGTTCAGTACCGCAATGGACGCTACGAAGATGCCATCAAGACGTACACGCGTGCCTTAAGTGAATGCAAGACATCCTGCTTGGAAGATGATTCCTCAAAGCTGTTGGAGCTGGCCACGACTCTAAATTGCCTGGGAGTTTGTCATTTCCACTTGCCGGAAGCTGACATAGAAAAAGCGCTTGCGTATTACAATGAAGCTCTGGCAATCAGAAAGGCAGTGTTGGGGTGGGATGCCAAAACCAAGGAGATCGCAACGATATTGAATAACATTGGTCGCGTTTACTACATGACAGCAGATCATGATAAAGCCATGGACCTTTACAGCCAGGCATTGGCCATGAGACGATTTTTATTTGGTAATGATCACTTAGACGTTGCTGCTACTATCTTCAATGCCGCTCAAACCTTTCATCACCGCCGAGAGCTGGACAGAGCTATGGCGTTGTACCAAGAGTTCCTAAAGATTGCCAAGAATCACTTGGGATACCACCACAGGGACGTTGCAGCAATGCTTAAATGTATGGCACAGATCAAGCATGAATGCAAAGAAGTAGAAGCTGCGAACAGGTTGTACAGAGAAGCAATAGAAGTAGGCAGAGCTGCCCTTGGTGACTATCATCCAGAAATTGCCGCCACATTGAATAAGCTTGGTAATTTGCTCTACGAAAGCAATCAATTAGACAAGGCAGTCCAAGTTTACCGAGAGGGACTAGAGGTTGAACGAATGGTCCTAGACTTTGATCATCCAAACATCGTAGTAACTATCACCAACATTGCCCAGATCTACAAGTTGCAAGAGAAGTATGACATGGCCCTCGGCCTCTACAAAGATGCCATTGCCATTCAAAAGAGAAGTTTGCATCGTTCCGATACCAGCATTGCTTGCACCCTGTCCTCTATCGCTCTCATCTACTACCGTACACGACGCTTCACGCAAGCATTGGACGCCTACCAAGAAGTCTTACGAATTCGACGGGATGCATACGGCGACGACCACGTAGATGTTGCAGCAACATTAAATTCTGTCGGTCTAGTCCTCTTTAAGATGGACCTCCATGATATTGCTATCCAGAGTTTTAATGAAAGTTTGAGGGTTCGACGGACCCTTCTCGGTAGCGATCATCGAGACGTTGCAGTCGTTGTAAGTATTTCTTTGATGTTGTTGCTCTTCCCCGCCACGTCCTGTCGCTCACCTCCGATTTTCTTCTCATTACTTTTAACAGTTGTACAACCTAGCGACTTGCTGTCTCGAAATTGGCCAGGATGACGAGGCAATGTTCTATTACAAAGAAACTCTACGGGTTGAAAGAGCGGCTCTCGGAAAAAACCACAGAGATGTTGTTTTGACACTGTTGCACTGTGGCCAGGTGATGCAAGGACAAGGCGAACTTCACGAGGCTTTGGACTATTATCAGCAGGCTCTGGAAGCGCAACCGAAAGGATCGGACGTCAAACCGTCCGACTATGCTGTATCTGCCCGTGTACTCAACCACATGGGAAACATTTTCCTCCAGCGCGGACAAACCAAGGAAATGGTGGGGGCACTTTCTGAGTCGCTTCGTTATTTTCAGAAGGCCGGGAAAAGAGAAAGCGAGCTTGTGGTGTCCGGTTTCAATTTTTATGCTCTGGCAAAGCGTCACCCAGAAGCTTCACCAGTGGCTTAAATTTTTGCAGTTTTTCACCAACTAATTCTACTAGACAGATAAATAAATTGCTAAGATAACTAAGCTTTTTATAAAAAGAGTTAGTGAAGATTGACAACTAAATACCGGTGCTGGTTGGTTTGCGGGATCGGTACCGTTCGAAGAACCTCTGTGTAACGGCCTAAGCCATGACGAATGCTTTGCAAAGCTTAGTTCCATCGTCTTTCACTTCGTTATATCCGCGATCAGTGAACCACTTTAGAGGGCCTAGATCTTGAACGGAGGAAGATACACGGATTTGAAACGCCACGAGCGGCGCAAAGCATCTGACTATGGCATCTTCCATAGTGGAAAGAATCACATCCAAGACAGCCTGGTCATCTATGGGAGCTTGTATTTCCAAGTCATCAAGTACTGGACCTACTGTGCCCATGCGTTCGTTGGCAAAGGACCAGATAGCCTGGCAAAGAACCTTTCCATTATTCGAGGAAAAGACGAATTTAGTGATCGTCCCCTCTTCGACAGGACGGCTTCGTCTTGGCGATGATCGAGTAGCAATACTAGTCATCATGTGGGCGAACATACGTTTGTTCAGTGTTGCCAGAGATAAAGACTTGCGTTCGTGAACAAGATGAGTCAAAAGGAAGCGATCAGAGAGGATTTGTTGGATCTTGTCGACATTCTGCGTATCATCCGATGCCATGCATACCACTCTCAGCCAAGGCTGTGTATACGTCGTGAATCCCAATTTTGCCACCAATGCATTGCTAATTGAGTCGAACACTGCGATCTGTGTGCACGAATCCATGTCGTTCAGCAAATAGCCAAGCACTCCAGACACTTGCTCTTGGGGTGCCAGGCCGCGTTTCTTGGGTGTGGGTGGGCGCACCGGAACGTCTGTGTCAAAGCCGTTCTTGTGCAGCAGAGAAATGGCCTCGTACAGCATATAGGCGTATCTGTCCGCAATGGAATCACCAAAGTACTGCTTCGGAGGCCCCATCAATGTCATTCCTTTGGTTTTGTAAGTCCTATTCGATGTATTTGTCTGAACATTATGATCGCTGAAGTCCCAACTAGACGGTCCTTGGATCTTGTTCTGGGCATGTATGCGAGTGCCTCTGCCTCGGAAGTTCTTTATCCAATTTTGAATGCATTTCAATATCATCTTTTTGTGGGTGTTTAGCCATAAAGGTGCGTGGTGCAATACAAAAATGTAATAACACTTGTCCGAATGCATGGCAAAACTGTTTGAACGCAATCGTAGGACTGTAGCAATGTTGTGATCACGGTTCAAACAAACTTCCAAATTACCGTTGATTGTTCTAATGGCTTTATTTACATTCTAATGATTTCTAAATTTCTGGTAATTCCTTTGGTTTAAATGAACGAAGCGGAATCATCTAGCTACTAGGACGTTCACGTTGACGGTTACCTTCCCGGTAAAGTCTGACTTTCACGTCGGAACGACTTCATTATTCAGCTTTCCCACCACTACCACCACGCTGAAATTTGAAGCCCTTTTCTTGCGCTTCTCCCATCTTTCTCATCCACAATGGTTCTGGTAATTTCTTGTTAATTTCCTTTTCCAGAGCTTCGTAGATGGGTCGCTCTGTCGAAGGTGCCAACAAATCGATGTACTCCGCTCCCTTTTCAATGTTTTCATCACAAACCACGCAGCTTGTCCAGCTGGGATATTCAAAGGTTAGCTTGACATCCTCACCACGGCAGGCTATTTCTTGAAAGGCAAATCCCCAGGAATATCTATCAAAAATCAGCTTCTGAGCTTTATCTTTATTAGCAAATCCAAAATCCACAGGTCGTTGAAATTGTCGATTGAAGAGCAAAAGGGTTCGTTCACCAACCATTTGATCAATCTCGGCTATCTTATCTAGTTGGTCGACACCCGGAAATAAAATGGCACCAATGTCGTTTTTGGGGGATGTTAAAGATTCTTGAACAAAGAAGCCGCAACAATCTGTATCGGAAATGACTTGGGACGAACAGCTACCGGCTTCATCGACAATGCCTCCCAAAATCTCCTGTAAACTATCTTCTGCATAGGAATACATCTGAGCAAGACCACCCGGCCACGGATCAATATCTTCAGCTTGTGTTTCGGGGGGCAAGGGAACGAGATAATCAACATAAAACCGTTTTGGTTTGCCGCTTTCATCGTATTTTTCAATGGCCTTTTTCAAACTCCGTATGGCCAACCGAGTTTGTTCGATGGGGGACTGAGGCACCAGACCAAGGGTGAACGTCAAAGAACTTAACGTTAGTAGTGATATAAGTGTTTTGGACATTTTATGATGCGCCTCTCGAATCGTATAGTATGAGAAAGCTGCGATTACGGTAGCGTTGATCTTCGCTGTGCAGATGGTTGGAAAGTATTGCTTCGGTATCTTGCACACAAAAACCACTGACTCCCAAAAACAACATGCCTCATGTTGCAGTACGAGTAGACTACTACTAGTAGTAGTAGTAGTCTACTACAACATCATAATAATCGTCAGAGCCAGCCGAAGGGGACGTGAGACAAGGAGACCCGAATTCGACGTCACCGGAATGACCCGAAATGCCCCATCCCGTCTCCCACTCAGAAACAGGAACACATCGGGAGAAATCGGATACGACTATTCCCACTTCGGGGA
>Ga0100391_1003493_pt1 | contig 15881 bp, 7 predicted proteins | sample CryGeymeta201515_FD_81541 | JGI IMG/M metagenome (GOLD analysis project Ga0100391, IMG submission 81541) | Groundwater microbial communities from Crystal Geyser aquifers in Utah, USA - Crystal Geyser metaG 2015-15 | ecosystem: Environmental > Aquatic > Deep subsurface > Groundwater | place: USA...
AGCTGTGAAACCAATGTTGTCCCCCAGCCACGCCCTAACAAAAGCTTCAACCCGACGCCGGGAAACTCTCGGGCCGGCCAATCCGGGTTGGCTAGGTGGCGGCGCGGGTTAAGCTAAACGTTATGCAGCTCTTTGAAGGAAATGGCGAGTGAGCTTTGAGATCATCAGCGAAATCGAAGGAATCGAAAACTTCGCTGTGGGTCGGTCAATTCGTGAACTTCCACGACTGCAAAAAACCTATGGAAAAGGAAGGTGGCGAAAGCGTAAGGGTTTTGCGACGCTCCGCCTCCCGAGTGGCGCGGAGCGCCGAGCAGAGATACACTGGTACGAAGCCACGGGCATAGGCCGAAAATAATTCAAAATCAAACGTTTAGTAGAAACTTGAAATGAATCAGCACTTTGTGATCTGCATCGACAATGAGGAATATCCCGCTTCTCTTGAGCGCCGGAAGCTCTATGAAGTCATCCCCGACAGAGATGCGGAAAGTCTGGGGCAGTTGCGAGTCAAAGACGAGTCTGGAGAGGATTACTTGTACCCCAAGGAACTCTTTGTTTCGGTAGATCTCCCCTTAAGCACTGAGAAGGCGGTTGTTTCCGCTGCATAACAAGTCGCTCAAGTTCGTTCCGGCCTTCGGCCTCCACCGGACGCGCTAAAGCGCGCCGCTTAGCTAAGTCGTTATGTGATTTGGAGGAATTCATGAGTGAAGTAGTCATAGAGGGCCTTTTTCTATTAGGCGCAGCGACTTTAGGTGGGCTCATAGGCATCTTTGGTTCGAGGTCGGGCGCTGAGGTGGCTCGGTTGAAAGAACAAAATCAGAGGCGTCAGAAGCAAGTTGAGCGCCTTTTCAAACAAATTGAGGCTTATCACTTGATGGAGGATTTATACGCCGGAGAATTGTCATCCCAACCGCCATCAAAAGCTGTTAAAACGATTAAAACTGAGTATCGAAACAGAGTCGTTGAAGTACATCAATGTGCCCGACCTGAGATGACGGCAAATGAAGCAAAGAAGCTACTGCAGGACATCACATAACAATTCGCTCAAGTTCGTTGGGATTTTGCATGTAGACCGTGAAACGCCGGCGGTATACCCGTGGGATGAACGTTAAACCCGGTTTATTCATGACTCGCCTGTACGGTGAGGATGTGCGACCGATCAAAACGTCGCGGATGCAGGGCCTGGGGGCGTCGCAGCAGGTCGAGTCATGGGACTGTAAATTCGTTTGTGTAAACGCCCATTGATCCTCAGGTAATAAGGAGAGCATCAATGGAAGCAATCATGAAGAACGAGAAAGTCAAGAAGTTAGTGGCCGGGGCCTCCTGGGACCGGGACCCCGATTCCGTGCCCGACTACGACTCATTGCCGGCATAGATGGGGCTCTGTCCCGAGGCCGAAGCAACGCCGTTTCCTTGCGTGCTTCAACTCTGATCGTGTCTGGCTTTGGCGGAGGAGAAAACAATGATTTTCAGAGGCGAGGGTGCGGCAAGACCGCAGAAGAAGTCGCTCATTGGTGCCCTGGTCGCGACCGTCGTGGTGCTGCTCGGTTCGCAGGTATCCCCTGTGGTCGGCTATCTGTTCGCGCTGGCGGCGATGGTGATGATCGTGGTCGCGCTGTTCACCGATTCCATCTGGCCGACCCGGATCAAGAAGGAAAAGCCGCTGGTGTTTGCACTGTTCTGGGGCTTGATGCTGGGTGTGCTCGTGCCGTTCGTGGTCGAGACCTTCCTTGAAGGCGGCTGGTCGGCCGTGGTCGAGATGTTGACGTCGCCGCCGTGAGGATTGCGGTTCTGGGCTCGCCGGATAACGACAACGCGCTGGCCGCGTCGGGTGCAGCAGCAGCTACAGGAACGCCCTGAAGATACGGCTGCCGGGCGGCGGCTCGAAGAACTTCGAGGCGGCTTGGTCGAGCGTATCGAGGTCAATAGTCGCCTTGGTTATCTCTATGCGGCCGCGGTCTATGTCGAGCTTTTTAGACAGGCGGGCGGGTCCGCCGATACCGTCGCAGGTCTCAGCGAGCGGCTTATGGAGGAGCGATTGGCACTGCGTCGCTGAAGAACCTTGCGTGATGCTCAGCGGGATGGATGGTTGCTAGAGATCCAGATGGCTTCGACGAACTCGTAGCCACTGGACCCTTTCTTCAGGACCCTGGGAACCCGGGAGTCGATCGCCGGTTGGTATCCCGGCACGGTTTCCGGCAGCGGTTGGATCCTGCCGCCGCGCGCGCTGTAGTGGAAGCGCCGCAGCGTTGCGCCGTCGGCTTGTCGGGTAACGGTGATTTCGTAGTCCCCGTCCTGCATCCACTCGTCTCGAAGAACAGGGACTGCGTTGGCCGAAGACTTGTCATCGTGCGGATGGTAGAGATGCACGCGCACCCTGTGGTAGTGCTTGTAGGAAAACGTTCCTTCGGAGCGCCTGGAATGTGCAACCACTTCGCCATTGCGCTTCATCTCGACGAAAAAGGCTTGTTGATGGGCTTGTTCCGAGAAGTCGCGCATGCCGGCCCAGAACGTCAGTGCCGGCCAGTCTTCGCCTTTCCAGCTGCCATTGGTGATATGGGCATGGAGCGGCCAGAGGCCATGGTAGCGATACACGGTTTCGCGCTCGAACGGGTCTTCGCCAATCTCGATTCGCTCCAGCACCACAGGCAGTCGACTGACCGGCGTGCCGTCGATCAGGAATACGATGTTGTAGACACCCGGTTCGGTCAGGGTTACCTCGGCAGTGCCGTCGAGTGCGGCGCGTGCGATGACGCCGTTGTCGGTCCGGTTGAGATAGCGTTCGCGGAACGGAAAGCTGGCGATGACCGTGTCGCCGGCGTCGACCACGGCCACGGTGGCGTTCAGCGGCTCTTTGGTCGGGAAGGCCAGATCATAGGGAGCTGCGTGGAACACGATCAGGCCGCTGCTGTCGTCGAAATAGGTATCGAGCAAGGGTTCGAACAGGAATGCGGGTCGGTCCTGAGCCCACGCGCTTGCCGCTGCCAGCGCAAGCGCCAGGGCGAGCAGCGCAGCAATGCGCCAACGGCCGCGCGGGATGGAACTCGTCATGCTGCTGCTGCTCATGTTGAGGTTTTCTCTCCTGCCAGGCTGCGCGATCAATCCCAGCCGCCGCGCACCAGCCGGACCTTGAACAGCCCCGCAGTGGACGCCGGTTCGGTCAGCCCGTCGTCGAAATCGACGATCCAGGACTCATCGACCGCATCGCTGACCGGTGACGAGGTCCAGTGGGCTCCGGACGGTGCATTGGGAAAGACCAGGTTGTCGACGGTCGGAAGAAAGCAGCGGAACTCCAGGATCGAGACCAGTTCATTCCGGTTCGGCAGCCGCCAGTCGTCGCGTCCGTCCTGGATGTGGGTCTCGGCGGCGTTCAGCGCCTCGTCCCAGCTCATCGTCAGCGGCGTGCCGTTGCAGTCGCTACCGCTCCAGGTCTGACCCAGGGCACAGCGCTGCCACACCAACCGGCTCGGGTTGTGGACCACGGTGCCGTCATCTCTGGCGTCGAACTGAATCGCTGCTGCCGTTGGAGTGATCCAGGGATTCTCGTTACCGAGTCGACATTCGGCCGACAGGTCAGCGGAATACAGCAGGGACAGCGCGAGCGCTGCCGCAGCCAGGCCGATGCAGTGCTCGGCGGATCGACTTGATCGCCTGTTCATCATTTCACCTCCCGAACCAATCGCAGCCGCTGCGGTACCGTCTTGAAGCTGACACCTGCGCGGCCGTCGCTGAAGTCAAGCCGCCAGGCCGAGGCGCTATCGGCAGCCATGGGTGTAGAGCTCCAGTAGATTCCCTGGCCCCACGGAAACAGGTCGACTGCCAGTGCCGGCTGGCGGCGCCCGGCATGGACCAGGTTGGTCAATTCCTCGAGCGTGGGCAGCCGCCAGTCCGAGGCTCCGCACAGCAGTGCATCGTTGACGGTCGTAACGAACCCATCGGTATCGCAGCTGCTGCCGATGCAGTTGCCGCCGTCGGCCAGACCCGGCTGACCGCCGTCGTTCGAAGCATCGGTCTGGAACCAGGTGAAGGTGTGCTCGTGGTGACGCGGGTCGAGCGGGTCGTCGACCTTGATCTCCCAGACCAGGCCGGTGTAGTTGTCGAGCACGCAGCTCCAGGTTTCCGCCGACTGCGGTAACGCATTGCCGTTGGCGTCGATCTTGGTGTAGTCGAAGCCGGCCGGACCGCCGCCGAATCGCTCCAGCGTGCCGGCTTCGGCCCGTGCATCGCGACCGTACTCGGCATCCTGACCGGGAAGGCCGACAACCGGACATTCCTCGCCGGCGTCTCCGGCACAGGCGGTGATGCCGGTGTCCCCGACCTGGCCCAGCGCACAGCGCGGGATCGAACCCAGTCCACGCTCGGCCTCGAAGCCGTCGCGGAACATTTCGCAGGCGTCGACCTGCTCGGGCCCGGGTGGGTCGGGCGGCGGACGCTTGCGTTCGATTTCCAGCACGACATCGTCGATCGCGACAATCGCCTGCGTATCCGCTGAAGCTCCGACCAGGGTCGCCGACAGCAGCAGCGGTTCGCCCGGGCTGATGTCGTCCAGCGCGATGCGCAGGGTCTGGCCGGTCAGGCTTGTTCCCGGCGCGAGGTTGAAGCCGGCCGGAACCGCAGTCGCGTTGGCCGCCGCGCTGGCGCCGGCACGGAAGCTGGCGACGCGGCTGAAGCCGTTGGCCCCGGTGAGATGAATATCGAAGGCTTCTGGAATGAATCCGCCGGTCGAACCGAACTCGGGCAGTCGGGAAAGGGTCAGGCGTAGTGCCTTGAGCCCCTCCGGTGCCTCGAAGCCCTGGCTGAGGCCGGCCACGAAGGCCGCGCCCTTGGCCAGCTGCGCCGCGCCGTTGACCACGGCGACCGACCCGGCCGGCGTGGCCGAGTCGGGCGAGACGACGACGGTCCATTCCGACATGCCCTGGCTGAAATCGCCGTTGGGCAAGGGGAGGTCGATGATCTCGAAATCGTCGGCCCAGGCGCTGGTGACGCCGAGTCCCCCGGCAATCGCGGCGGCGGCAACAAACAACGTGAGGCTGCGCCGCTCGCGCACGCGATGCGAGGGACCCACTGGAATTGTCATGGTTCTCAACGGATAACCCTCCATCATGGAATCAGTTCGCCGAAGCCACACGGCAACAGGTTCTTGGGATGACCGGTATCCCTGAACTTGTCGAAGATCGCATCCACATCGCCGGGAATCCCTTGAAGGCCATCGGCGGCTTGAGCCAGGGCTTCGGCGATCACCAGCCCGTATGATTTGGCAACGCTGATCGAGGCGGCGGCAGTGCATAGGACGCCGATGAGTTCCAGTGCGGCGGTTTCGCCGGATGGGTCGGTAAATCTCAGCGGGTTGTTTTCGGCATAGCGGTAGTGCCAGGGTTCGAGCAGGTCTTCCGACACGAAACGGGCCTGGAACGGGTCATACAAGCGCGCGCGATAGTAGGCGAGCCCCCCCGGCAGGTCGAACTCCCGACCGGTAAAGCGCAAGGCATCGTCCAGTCCCGGTGATGGACCCAGCACCTGGCGCCCATACGGTGTATAGGCAAATGCAGCCAGGGTCTGGCCATCATCATCCACCTGATGCCGGATGCTGCCGAGGTGGTCGGTCAGCAGCCAGCGCGTCTGACCGGCCTGCTCTTCGGCCAGCGGCCGGTCGGCGGAGCGGCTGTGCAGCCGGCGCCAGACCACCTGACCGCTGTCATCCAGCGCCGCGATCACGTTCTGTCCGTCGAAGACGAAGTGGCGCCGCTGCCCGTCGACTTCGGCAAACACCCGCGAGCCGGAAGGCAGATAGCGATAGTTCGCCTGGGAGACGACTGCATCGTCCTGGTCGGTCGTAGTCACCGTAACCGGTCGGTCGAAGCCGTCATTGGTGATGCTGAGGGTGTTGCCGGTCGAAGAATCGACGCGCTGGATCAGGGAACCGCGCGGGTTGTAGGAATAGGCGGATTCACCATCATCGATCAGGCGATGACCGCCTGCGCCACTGCCGTAGGACAGTGTGACCGGACCCGGTCGATCCGGCAGCGACAGCCAGTTGCCCATGGCGTCGTAGAGATAGGATCCACCGGTCAGCCCGGGCACGCCCGGATGCGCGGCATCGACCAGCCAGCCACGACCGTCGTAGACAAACTGATGCACGCCCTGGGCATCGGTCAGCTCGATGATTTCGCCGTTGGCGTTTCGACCGAATTGCAGGGCATGAATGGCAGCGTTGTCCGGCCGGCGATGATCGATCAGCATCGGCTCGGTGGGACAGCTCGGACAGGTATAGCCAAGGCTGGTTATCGGCCCGGCGACGGTCCCGGCCAGATCGGCGAAACGCCGCATGTTCTGAATCAGGCCGGCCTTGTTGTACTCGAAGCTCACCCGCTTCGGATTGATTCCCGTCCCGCTCTGGCTGACCGCGGTGAGACGATCGACACCGTCATATTCGTAGACCACGGTGCCGCCCATGGAATCGACCACCTCGATGACATTGCCATTGCCGTCGTATTGGTAGTCGACCCACCATGACGGGGCGTCGGGTCCGCTGAACGAGAGGCGGCGAATCAGCCCGGTGGGCCAATACTGGATATCCAGGGTGGCATCCGGGCCGCTCTCGCGGGTGGTCAGGCCGCGCGGATTGTATTCCCAGCTGAAGCTCTGCCCGCCGCCGACCAGCGTTTCGGACACTTGTCGTCCGGACTCTTCGAACTCGAATTCACGCCGCTGACCGTTTCGATCGACGCGCACTGTCTCACGGCCCAGGCCGTCATACTCCCGCGTTTCGGTGCCGCCAAGGGGGTCGGTCAGACTGCTGAGCAGGCCGCGCCCGGTGTAACTGAACGACCAAGTCTGACCGAGAGGATCGATGATCCCCGTGCGCAGCCCGCGACCATCGTATTCGAACGCGGTCGTGCCGCCCAGCGGATCGGTCTGGGACAACAGTCGGCACTCCTCGTCGTAGCTTCGCTCGGTGGCATTGCCGAGTGGGTCGATCGCCCGGGTCCATTCGCGATCGCAGTTGCCGTCGGCATATTCCCAGCGCAAGGTCTGACCGCCGGGATAGCTGCGGGAGAGCTCGTTGCCACGATCATCGAAGCTGCTGAGCCGGCGACCGCCCTCTGCGTCGATGTATTCGACCACCCGGCCGGCGGCATCACGATTCCAGATCTGTTCGATCCATTCATCGACCGTGACCCAATCGCGTCGCGCCGTCAGCTGGCCGCGCTCGTCGTAGAACAGTTCACTGCGGAAACCATTGGTATCGAAGATGATCTCCTGCCCGCCGCCGACGTCGAACTCGTAGCGCGTGCATCCATCCAGGGTCGCGACGTCGCCATCGGCCGGGCACTGGCCGATCAGGCGGCCGTCGTCATCGAACACGTGACGACTCAGCGGGTTGCCGAGCGGGTCGACCAGCGCCGTGATGTGGTGCGGGTAATCGGGGTCGCTGTATTCGTGCGTGCTGACAGCGCCGCCGCGATCGGTGACGCTGACCAGGTTGCCGATCGCGTCGTAGCCGTAAAGGATTCGCCCGCGTTCGGCACCCGGTTGCGCTTCGGGTAGAACGATCTCCGTGATACGCCCCTGCGCATTCCGGATGTAGTCCACCGACGGACCGAGTGAACTGACGACGCCGCTGTCCGAGATCGTCAATATGCCGCCCAGCGCGTCGCGGATCTCGATCAGGCCGAGCTCCTCGCTGATCACGTAAACCACACGATCCTCGGTCTCGAGCTCGTAGACCGAGGGGTTGTAGGGAATGATGTAGTCGGTGTATCCCAGGCCCAGCGCCCAGACCACCTGAGAAGCATCGACCACCCGCAGGGTGTCGGTCACCCCGGGATCGGGCTCGAACTCGACGTCGAACTGAAACAGCGATGGAAAGCTGCGTGGCTTGGGGGCAAAGGTGAAGCCGACGCGCTCGCCGTTCGGCTTGACGACATGGACCCGAGTGGCGTTCGAGAACGGCTCGGCCAGCAGGAAACCCAGCGGGTTGTCCGGATCGGGGCTGTTGCGGGCAGAGTCCCGGACGCTGGCCGACAGAGTCATCCGCCAGCCCGGCCCCAGGTCGGCGCCGGATCCGGCGCTGGTCGAGCCCGCGTCCAGGCTGTCATACGAGCGCCCGAAGGTCAGGGGGATGCCGGCGACCGGCAGTCTCGCGTCGACTGTTGAGAAAATCAGCCGTCCGGGCTTGAAGCCGCTGCCGATATTGATCCGGTACTCGATGCCGCCGGTCTGAAGACCGTCCGACCCGAGGACGCTGATCCAGTAGATGCCTTCAGGAAAACGCGTCGGATCGATCAGGGCTGCCTCGCCCTGACTGACCGGGCCGGTGCCTTCGGCCAGAACTTCAGGCTCGCCGCCCTCGTCGGATCGAATCGAAACGGTCCAGGTCAGGGCGGCCGGCGTGTTGTCGTCGATGCTGACCACCAGCGGCGTCGGCTGGATCAGCAAGGTTTCGGGCGCGGGCGAGAACAGGCTGACGACCGGCTTCTGTTCGTCGTTGCAGTCGGCCACCTGCAGCGCACCGGGAACGGCAACGCTCAGTCCGCTGACATCGGTCGCGCTGGCCAGGACCGGTACGTTGCCCGGCGTCGACGGGGTCCACTCGACACAGTTCGCGATCAGCGTCTGCACCGCGCCGTCGATCTGCAGTGCACGGCTGGCAATGCCGATGTTGTCGCTGGCCTGCAGGCACACGGTGACCGCTTCGGTCGCGCAGGCCGGTTGGCGCGCGATGAACACGGAGACCTGGGGCGACTCGGTGTCTTCGAGCACGTCGATCTCGAAGGTCTGCGAGGTGCTGCCGCCCCAGTCATCGACCACCTGGATCTCGAACATATGGGTTCCGGGCGCGACACCCGTCGTCGACCACGACAGCCAGCCGGCTTCGGCATCCAGCGTCATGCCTGTCGGGCCTCCAAGCAGGCTGAAGCGCAGCGCATCACCCTCGGCATCGGTGGCAATGAACAGATGGTTGTAGGTCTGCCCGACGAAAACGGCGAGCGGTGGGTTGCTGGTCAGGACGGGGTCGGAATTCTCGTCTCGAACCGCGATGTCGAAGGCCTGTTCGGCCGACAGCCCGAGCGGGTCGGTGACGACCAGACGGACCGCGACGCTGGCGGGCGAGCCGACCGGCGGCGTCCAGCTCAGCTCGCCGCTGACCGGATCGATCAGCATATCCGGGGGGGCGTCGTTCAGACTGAAACTCAGGCCCTCGAATTCCGGATCGACCGCATCGGCCGGATAGAACCACGGCTGACCGACCACCGCCGACTGCGGCGGCGTGCTGGTGATGTACGGGGCCTGATTGGGCAGGCTTTCGAGCACGATCAGGTCGAAACGCTGCGTGGCCTGCTGCCCCGAGCTGTCGCTCGCAAGCAGTTCGATCGCATGCGGCCCGAGGTCACCGGTCTCGGGCAACCACTGCAGGGATTGAGCCGCGGGGTCCAGGATCATTGCAGCCGGCCCCTGGGCCAGCGTGACAACCGGTGCGGGATCCTGCGGCGGGCTCAACTGGTAGCGATAGCGGTATTGAGTACCGACGGCGGCGTAGGCGACGGGGGTGCTGCTGAAGGCCGGCCCCGGCGGGCTTGTGGCCGGTTCACCGACATACAGCGTATAGCTCTGGCTCGCTTGACCGCCCGCGCCGTCGTCGGCCTGCACGATCACGCTGTGCTGGCCGGGCTGGGCATTGGGCCAGCTCACCAGGCCGGAGGCCGGATCGATGTCCATTCCGGCCGGGGCGCTGAGCAAACCGAAGCCGACCGCATCGCCATCGGGGTCGGTGACCGCAGCCTGGTAGACGTAGTTGAACCCGATCGGGGTCTGAATCACCGGCGCGCTGGTGAAGATCGGCGGAGCGTTGAAACCGGCTTCGACGACGATGATCGAGAACGACTGCCGGGCAACGCCGCCGCGACCGTCCGAGATGCGCAGCACGACATCGAAGGAGCCGGCCGTCGACGGCGTCCAGGTGAGCTCGCTGCCGCCGAGGTTCATTCCGTCCGGACCGACCAGCACGGCAAAGGTCACGCTGTCGCCATTGCCGTCTGCGGCACCTGCGGAATAGCGCCATGCTCGCCCGACCGTGGCCCGGGTCGTGGGAACGGTAGTGAAATGCGGTGCCTGGTTGGCCGGAAGCAACCAGCGCGGCTGAAAATCGATGCCGTCCAGTCCGGGATTGGAAAAGGCCAGTTCGCGCAGCGCCGACTGCCCGCCGGCGGCCAGGATCTCGCCTTCCGGCACGACAAGCACGTACGGCTCGCCGTTGGGCGTGAGGCCGTCGCTGTTGATCAGCTGCACACCGGGATGCAGGTCGACGCCGACGGCCATCAGGATCGGCCCTCGAAGTTCGGCACCCGGGTTGCTGGCGGCCACGTTGACCAGCAGGCGCTCCGCAGTCTGGTCGAATGTGGTCCCGGAAAATTCGGCCTGCAGGAGGTCCGACACTTCGGCGAAGCTGGCCCAGGGATCGGTCTCGTCGCCGGCACCCATCAGCTCGATTTCCAGCACCGTCGGTCCACAGGCCTCCACCGCGGAAATCGTGACCTGGTTCGGGCCGGGCTGAAGCTCGATCGTGGCAAAGAAACTGCCGCTGCCGTCGAGTACCGAGGACGGCTGGCCGTTGACCTCGACTTCCAGCACCGGACGCAGTTGATTGACCGGCAGCACGCGGCCGCTCAATACCAGCGGCACACCCGACGGCAGCAGGGTGCCGGGACGCGGAGACAGGTCGGTGAACTCCGGCGCTGCAATCGTATTGGCCGTGCCGCAGGCGGCAATTGCAATCGCGCGCGCGACCGGGAGTACATCCTGGAGATCAAAATCGGCGATTGTTGAAATCCCACCGGTGCCGACCGTGATCAGCCCGCCCATGGCGCGCACCGGGTCGGAGGCAATGCTCGGCAGCAGGGGGGAAATCACCACGTCGGTCTGGGCGGCGATCTGGCGGGCGAAGTAGACTGACTCGATGTCGAACGCGTTGACCGGATCTCCGCAGTACGAGCCTTCGTCGGCCACCGGAATCAGCAGCCGGACCGCATCTTCCTGCCACTCCAGCAGACCGGCAACGACGGCCGCCGCCGGTGCCCAGTTCTCGATCGAGCCGGCGACTCCGTCGCCGCACTGGTCGAGGGCGCTCATCCATGGCGGCGGCGAACCCGGCACGACCGAACCCAGCTCGGCGAGCACGTTGCTGGTCAGGCAGCTGGCACTTCCGTTGGCCGTAATCCCCCAGAAGCGCGAATGGATCGGAATACCGTCGTCGGCCAGCACCTGAACCAGTTCGGCGGTCAGATCGCACATGGCCTGATTGACGGGATTCATCGAAGTCGAGGTATCGAAGGTGAAGACCACATCGAGCGCAGAGCATGCCGCACAGCCCTCGGGCACCTCGATGGTCGTGCCCGACGACGCCACCCGGAACAGCCAGTCGCTGGCCTCGTTGCCGGTGTTGTAGAACGTCAGCGTGTAGACGCCCGACGCCAGGGGAATGGGCCCCTGATCCTGGGTGCTGAAATTGTTGGCATTGGCCGGACCGAAGACCGTTGTGCCGACCGGGTCGAGGAGCTCCCACTGGTTCTGACTGGCACTCGACATCAGATCGAAGATCAGCGCCTGTCCATCCTCGTCGGGGACAATGCTGTAAGTCAGGCGCGACCCCGGTGTGGCGAACTCGGCGACGATGACTTCATCGACTCCGATCAGGCCGAGTTGCTGATCGAGGACGCTGCTGATCTGCCAGGCCGGCTCGCCCGTATCGAGGAACGCGCCAAGCACCAGTTCATAGTCGCCGGCCGGCAATGACCAGGGCCCGCGATCGGCGTTGAAAGCGGAGTTGAGGTTGACATTGGTAAACAGCTGCCAGCCGGACGGCAGGTGCGTGAGGCTGGCCAGAACGCCGGCGGCATCGGCCCGCGGGTCGAAGAACGCCCGGGTCGCCGGCTCGGTCAGCGTGAATCGGGTTCGCCGCTCGGCGCCCGGACCGGGAACGGTCCAGGTCTCGAGTTGATCCAGGGTGGTCGTCTCGATCGAAGCCGGTGCGTAGGCATGCAGACTCAAGCCATAGGCCGATGTGGTCGGCGAAACCATGGAGACCACCAGCCGGTACTCACCCGGCACGACGACCAGCGGTCCGCGATCATCGTTGAACGGTGAGAGCAAGCGTTGTCGATCGATCAGCGCTCGTCCTGCCGAATCGAACAGCGAGTAGCGCATCACACTGTCTCCGGACTGGACCTGGACGAAGAGTCGATCCAGACCCGGCTCGAGGGTCAGTGCGTAGCTGTGCGTCTGGCCCGGCACGGCCATGCTGTCGGCGATCGACAACGGGGTCGCCCCAAGCGTGAGCGTATCTTCCAGATCGGTCACGCTTTGGACCTGGAACCGGTATACGGGCGCGGCGTTGGACGTGGCCTCGAAGACCAGCCGATAGTCCCCTGCCGCCAGTGCGAAAGGTCCAAGGCTTTCGCTGTTGATGCGGGCGACGCTGGTGCCGAAAACGACTTCGCCATCGATGTGCTCGAGACGCCAGCGAAGCTGCGTATTGCCCTGGATCAGCTCGAAATGGAAGCGACCGTCGGCGGGAACGGTAAACAGGTAATCGTTTCGAAAACCTGCGACGGTGGCCGCAGTTTCGATCGGCTCATCGAGATCGATCACGGTTTCGGTGACTGCGGCATCGACGGCCCGGAACGAATAGTCGACCGGATCGCCGCCGGTCAATTTGAATTCGACCATGTAGTCGCCTGCGGCCAGCAGGAACGGCCCGCGATCATCGACGCCCGGAAACCGCGCGCGGGCGTTGTCGAACAGCGTCTGTCCAGACGCGTCGAACAGCGTCCAGCGCAGGTTCGCAGCACCCTCGACCAGTTCGAAATAGACCCGCTCGGGATCGGCAAGACTGATCAGCCATTGCTGGGGCACCCCGGTATTGATCGTCGATTCGGTCAGGTCGTTCAGGGCCACTACCGTGCCCGCGGGCGTGAACACTGCCGGGCCGAGGTCGTTGAGTGCAAGGGTGTAGTCGCCGGTTGCGCCACCCTCGGCCAGTACGGTCAGCACATAGTCCCCACCCGTCAGCTTGCGTTCGGTCAGAACCGGAAGCGACGTTCCGCGGCTGACGATCTCGCGGCCGCTTGCATCAAACAGGATGTAGTTCAGTTCGGAATTGTTCGAGCCCGCCTGGCGATCGATCGAAAGTATCCGGTTCGGCGGCGAGGTGAAGCCATAGCTGCGGATTTCGCCGGGCTGGGCAATGCTGTCGTTGATCACGCTACCGAGGCTGGTGGGAAGTTCGATCACCGACTTCGTCGTCAGCGCGAAGTCGACAAAGCCGGTTGCCGCCGCGCTTCCGCGGACGGTCAGGACATAGTCTCCGCCCCGGATGGCGATGCTTTCGACATCGTTCAGATTGCTGGTTTGATTCAGAACGGTGCGGCCCAGCGAGTCTTCGATGCGCCAGCCGAGATTGTTGTTGCTGGTATCGAGGCGATCCAGCAGGTACGCGCCGGCCGGCAGGCCGGTGATTGCAAAGCGATGCTCCTGGCCGGGAATCAGGATCTCGGCGGTAGCCGGGATGTCGACCGTGAGGATCGAATCGGTATCGATGACTTCATGCAGGAGCGCATTGCCGGCGATCGGCGTGGTCGATCGGCTGCGCACGCTCAGGCGGTAGTCGCCGGCCACCAGGTCCCAGCCTGCGCTGGGTGGATTCATGCTGACCGTCCAGTCGTTGATCGACTGGCCGTCGCTCCGGTCGAGCCGCCATTGGCCGGCACTCGTGTTGTGCGTGAAGTCGAATTCGACGAAAACGCGAGTGGTCTCGGCCAGGCTGAACTGGAGCTCCGTGGTTTCCGACACGTCCTCGCTGGAATATGCGGCCGAACCATTCAGAGGCAGAGCAACCGTGGCTATGGTGGCAATCGGACGTACCGTCAGGCTGAAACTTCCGGCGTAGCCATTGCGACCGCGGACCTCGATGCTGTGGTTGCCCGCAGGCAGGTGCAGGGGTTCGGTCACTGCCGGGCCCGAGAGGGTCCAATCCTGGCGCAGGTTGCCCTGTTCGTCCGTGACGCGGTAGCTGAGCTGGGAGGCGGTGGCCTCGCCGAAGAACAGACGAACCGGCCCCGCTTCGGTCAACGGCAATACAAAGGCGTGGGTCGCGCCGACGCCGCTCAGGCTGCGGGTTTCCGTTACACCGATCGGGAGAATCCCGGCTGTATCGACGACCGAGTGCACGATGAACTCGAAATCACCCGCGGCCGTCGGCGTCTCGCCGCGCACCGCCAGGGTGTAGTCACCGCCCATCAGCGAAACCGGACCGAGATCGTTCAGGGCCGTCAGGTTCTGGGTGATGGCGCGACCGAAGCGGTCTTCGATCAGCCAGACCAGCTGTGAGACATTCGTGCTCGCCGTTCGCTGCAGGTAGATGCGCTGGCCCGCCGGCACGGATTCCAGGCTGTAGAGCTGCTCTTCGCCGGCGGCGATGGAGCCGGAAACCGGCTGATCAAGTTCGATCGCTTGTGTACCGGCGAGCGCGGCGGAGCAGAACGTCGAGCAAACCAGGATCATCAGGACTGCCGGGACGAAGCGAGCCTTTTCTGAAGCATCCCCGGCAACGACATTCGCGTGACCGCCTTGCCAGAGTCGATGGCAAATTGCCCCCTTCTTCAGAAACAGGGAGATCGATGCTCTCGGCACTGTGGCGGTGCGACTGGACATGGCGAGTCTCGCAGTGATTGACCTCCGAATCGTAGGCCCGGGCTCCAGCGAAGTCCTGCAGGAACCATGAAAAGGCGATGAAAGTTGAGTGTCGCCCGAGTTCGGCCGCGAACCTGGCGAAACGGCGAGCACAGTCATTGTGCCGACATCTGTCACCTGGCACGAGTGCGCGCTATAGTCAGTCGCTGACGGCAGCTTCGCTTTGGGTGAGTTCCATGTGTTCGATCTTCGGCATTCTCGATATTTCCCGGCCTGATCCCGAATTGCGCGTTGATGCGCTGGGGCGCTCCCGGCGGCAGCGTCATCGCGGGCCGGACTGGAGCGGGGTTTACGCGGACGAGCGCGTGATCCTGGCGCATGAGCGGCTGGCCATCGTCGATCCGGCCGGCGGTGCACAACCGTTGCACAGCGCCGATGGCAGCACGGTGCTGGCGGTCAATGGGGAGATCTACAATCACCTGGCGCTGGAGCGCAATTTTGCTGCCAACTACCCGCTGCAGACCGGCTCGGACTGCGAGGTCATTCTGGCGCTGTACCCGCAGCTGGCGCCGGAGGCACTGTTGCGTGAGCTCAACGGCATCTTTGCCTTCGTGCTGTGGGACGCGGCCTGGAACGACGGCCAGGGACGGTACCTGGTGGCGCGCGATCCGATCGGTGTGATGCCGCTGTATTGGGGCCGCGACCGCAAGGGTCGGCGCGTCATTGCTTCGGAACTCAAGGCATTGCATGACCTGTGCCCGGAGTTCGGCACCTTTCCGCCCGGCCATGTCTACGATTCCTCGCGCGACGAGCTGAGCCGCTACTGGGACCCGGCCTGGCGCCATCGCGTGCCGGACGAGGACATGGCGGTGATTCGCGACGAGGACGAGGCCGTTGCGGCACTGGCCGAGACCCTGGAGGCGGCGGTCACGCGCCAGCTGATGTGCGATGTGCCCTACGGTGCGCTGCTGTCGGGCGGCCTGGATTCATCGATCATCGCAGCACTGGCAGCACGTCATGCCGCGCGCCGGGTCGAAGCCGGCGAGACCGAGCCGGCCTGGTTTCCGCGACTTCACACCTTTTCGGTCGGGCTCGAGGGCAGCCCCGACCTGGCCGCAGCCGATATCGTTGCCCGGCACATCGGCTCGGTCCACCATGCTTTCACCTACACGCTGCAGGAGGGGCTGGACGCGCTG
>Ga0100391_1003499_pt1 | contig 15857 bp, 10 predicted proteins | sample CryGeymeta201515_FD_81541 | JGI IMG/M metagenome (GOLD analysis project Ga0100391, IMG submission 81541) | Groundwater microbial communities from Crystal Geyser aquifers in Utah, USA - Crystal Geyser metaG 2015-15 | ecosystem: Environmental > Aquatic > Deep subsurface > Groundwater | place: USA...
AAAACGTTTTTGATGATTTTATTAGCGCTGCTGAATTCCTGATCGCTGAAAAATACACCAATCCCGAAAAGATTGCCATCTTAGGCGGATCGAATGGCGGATTACTTGTAGGAGCCTGCATGACCCAGCGTCCTGAATTATTTCGGGTTGCTATTCCAATCGTGGGTGTGATGGATATGCTTCGTTATCATCTGTTTACCATTGGCTGGGCATGGGCAGGCGATTATGGCCGCAGCGACGACAGCCCGGAGATATTTGATTACCTTTATGGCTATTCTCCGCTACACAATATCAAAGCCGGTGTTGAATATCCTGCAACGCTTGCCATCACAGCTGATCACGATGATCGGGTTGTGCCGGCACATACCTTTAAGTTTATGGCCAAACTGCAAGCCAAACACCAAGGCAACAATCCGGTGCTGGTGCGTATCGAAACACAGGCCGGACATGGAGCCGGCAAACCCACTTCGAAACAGATTGAAGAAAATGCTGATATGTATGGCTTTATCATGTATGAATTAGGGATGAAGCCCGATTTTGAGTAAGCTAAACACCCCTTGGAGCGAGGAAAAAAATCAAAATTTTCGCATAGTAAACACTTTAATAAGTATGTTGTCTTCAATGTAGGATTTCTTCATTATTTTAGCTTTAATAACAATCATTCCGAAGTTTCGATGCTCCTTGATTTTCAAAACTGCCTAAGCCCTGTCAGCCAGTTAAGACAGGTGTGAAAACGAATAATATTGTCCAAACACATGACTTCATGGAAGAACACTATAATCATAAAAAAAACATAAAACCTCCTGAAAGCCCGTAGCGAGAGTACTTGATAAATTAATACTAAGATAACTATGGCTGTTTGTATGTTTTTTATAATTTCGCTTCTCTAAACTCAGAAAGCATAAAACTGTGGAAAACATTTATTTAGCGCTGGTAATTGTTCTTTTCATCCTGGCAATTTCCGATTTGGTAGTAGGTGTAAGCAATGATGCGGTAAACTTTTTAAACTCAGCAATAGGGGCAAAGGCTGCTCCATTCAAGGTTATTATGATCATTGCCGCGCTGGGAGTGCTCTTTGGCGCCACATTTTCGAGTGGCATGATGGAGATTGCACGAAGCGGGATATTCCATCCTGATAAGTTTTACTTTTCGGAAATCATGCTGATTTTTCTGGCAGTAATGATTACCGATGTAATCTTGCTCGACACCTTCAATACATACGGACTTCCTACATCCACCACAGTTTCAATCGTTTTTGAACTTTTAGGTGCCTCTGTTGCCATTGCTATAATGAAAATTTCGCACAACGAAAGCGGTCTTAGCATGAGCGACTACATTAACACCTCCAAAGCTTTGGCCATTATTTCCGGTATTTTGCTTTCTGTAGTAATCGCTTTTAGTATTGGTGCATTGATACAATTCTTTACCCGTTGGATTTTTTCATTCCGATTCGAAAAACGTTTAAAATACTATGGTTCGGTTTACGGCGGTTTTGCCATTACTGCAATCATTTATTTTATGCTGATCAAAGGTGTAAAAGGAGCCTCTTTTATATCGGAAGAAACCGGAATCTGGATCAAATCAAACTCCTTGCTTATCATTGGCGTTAGCTTTGTTGGGTTCACTATTTTGCTTCAAATCCTTAATTGGCTATTTAAACTCAATATCCTCAAAACTGTTGTTTTAGCAGGCACCTTTGCGCTGGCAATGGCTTTTGCCGGAAACGACCTGGTAAATTTTATCGGAGTGCCACTTGCAGGCTACGAATCTTTTAAAACCCTAATAAGTAATCCGGGTGCAGACCCTGATTTTTTCCTGATGAGTTCACTCAAAGGTCAGGTGCAGACTCCAACGCTATTTCTGTTATTCGCAGGCTTTGTGATGGTTGTAACACTTTTTACCTCACGAAAAGCCAAAAATGTAGTCAAAACCACTATTGACCTCAGTCGGCAAGACGAAGGAGACGAACGTTTTTCATCATCTCACCTTTCGCGCTCCATTGTAAGAATGGCTATCAAGCTTTCGGATGGCATTTCCAGCATAATTCCAAATCGTGTTAAAGCAAATATAGAAAAGCAATTTGCACTTATCAGCCACGATAAAAACAACAAAGATTATCCTGCTTTTGATATGTTGCGAGCCTCCGTTAATTTGGTTGTTGCCAGCATCCTGATTGCAATGGGAACTTCGCTTAAACTACCATTATCAACAACTTACGTCACTTTTATGGTAGCAATGGGAACTTCCCTTTCTGACCGGGCATGGGACAGAGAAAGTGCTGTTTATAGAGTAACCGGTGTGTTCTCAGTTATTGGTGGATGGTTCTTTACTGCACTTTCTGCTTTTACATTGGCATTTTTAATCGCCATGTTCTTCTATTTTGGAAATATGTTTGCTATTGGTATTATGGTTTTGATATCAATTTACCTGGTTTATCGCACTCACAAGCTTCATAACTCCCGTGAAGCAAGCAAAGCTGAAAGCAAAAAAGAACTGGAAAAGATTAACAACGAAAACATCCTTGAGCAATGCAGTTTGAGCGTAAACATTATCATGCATCAAACCCAGCTTGAATACAAAAAAACCATAGCTGCATTAACAGATTTTGATGTGAAAGCGTTGAAAAAAATTGCTAAAACAACCGAGAAGATTGAAAAAGATGCCAAACAAAAAAAGAACTCTGTTACCGTTGTTATAGCAAAACTAAAAGAGGATGCACTCGAAAGCGGGCATTATTATGTTCAAGTGCTCGATTATCTGCGTGAGATTTTGCACAGCCTTATTTTTGTTGTAAAACCTGTTTATACACATATCGACAACAATCATAAGGAGCTAAGCAATGCACAATTATCTGAACTAAAAGTGCTGAGTCAAAATCTTGGCAACTTCCTTACGCATATCATGACAGACATCAAAGACGGAGTATTTGCCAATCAGGAAAGTATTGCAGTTGAACAACTGAAATTACTCAATTTGATCGATTTATTCAGGAAAAACGAAGTGAAACGCATTAAGAAAGAAGCCGGAAGCACCAGAAATAGCCTGTTGTTTATGACTATTCTACAGGAAACAAAAAACATTTGCCTGTTTAGCTTCAACCTCTTTAAATCGCAGCGCGACTTTATGCTTTATCATAACGAGAGGAATCAAAAAGTCTGAGAAAGCTGGTTATCATTAATGGAGGCCAAAGCGGACTTGACCGTTCGGCTTTAGATGCTGCGCTTTCGGTGGGTATTCCCATTAAAGGTTATTGTCCGAAGGGAAGATTGGCAGAGGATGGCATTATTGATATAAAATATCCACTTACCGAAATTCATTCAGTAAGTTATAGCAAGCGAACCAGAAGAAATGTAGCTTATGCTGATGCCGTTCTTATTGTTGTAAAGGCTAAACCTGATCCAGGAACTATTTTAACTATCCAACTGGCTGAAAAACTTAAAAAACCCTTGAAAATTTTGGAGCTAAATTCCAATAATAATGCTTCGAATGAACTCCTGAGATTTTTAGAGAGACCATTTTGTAAAATTCTTATCGCTGGTCCCCGCGAAAGCAACGAAGCAGGGATATACAACCAAGCTTTCCCCTTATTACATCAATGTTTTACGGCACTCACAAAACGATCTCGGCCATGAAAATCCTGATGAATTTGTACTTCCCGCATACCAATGGTTTCACATATTCCAGCAGTTGCCTTTCCGAAGGCTTCATTGATTTCAAACCATAGCTCTCCTTGTTTGGCAAGTGTTTGATGAGCCAATTTTACAATCGCCTTGTAAAATAATAATGGCTCCTCGTCAGGCACAAACAAAGCCATTTCGGGTTCAAAATTCAGCACGTTTTCTTTCATTTTATCACGTTCCGACTGCCTGACATATGGTGGATTACTTACGATGATATCTGCTGTTTCCAGTTCGTGAGGATTCATTTTCAGGATGTCGGCCTGCTGGAAAGCAATAGTTGCATTCAATCTTTTCGCATTTGCTTCTGCCAGGGCAAGCGCATCTTTACTCAGATCAAATGCTTTTACTTTAGCTTGTGGCAAAGCAAGAGCCAGGCTGATGGCGATACAACCCGATCCGGTTCCCAAATCACAGATGGCAACTGAGCCGTGATTTAAAAACCTCCTTACGATTATATCGACCAAATGCTCTGTTTCAGGTCGCGGAATTAAAACGCCGGCTTTTACAAGAAATGAATGTCCAAAAAATTCCGTTTCGCCTGTGATATATTGAACAGGTTTGTGATGAAGCAGTTCTTTCACAGCAAAATGAATCTTTAGCATCTCAGATTCTGAAAGGCGTAAATCCGTTCGCAGGGCAAGCTGCGTGCGATCCAGTCCGAAATAATGCCTGATTAAAATCAATAGTAGTTGTTCGGCTTCGGCTTTTCCATAAATAGCTTCCAGCCGTTTTTGATAAAAACTACGGATGGTTCTGAGATCGTTTGATGGCACTTTCATACAATCAAATAAATAGTATTAGCCATCAAAATTACAGCTTTGACAGCTGCAAAACCAAATTGAAACCATATCCACAAAATAAAAAAGCTGTGACCAGTTGATCACAGCTTCAAAATATATTTTTAGTCTTTGCTTAACGCATTGGATACTTCTTAAATATTTCACCTGATTTCATCAGGATATCAACGTATTGTGCGCGTTTGTAAGTAAAAGGATCATTCATTTTTGCTCTTGAAAGCTTTCCTCTGAAATCGTCCAAAGAATTGTACTGACGGCTTGCCATCCAGGCTTCCATTTCCTCCAGCATCTTTGAAATCTGCTTAGGGCCATTTTTGTAGAGTGTGCTCACAACCTGCACGGCATCAGCACCAGCAAGAATCATTTTTATCACATCAGCACCTGTAAATATTCCCTGGCTTGCACAAACGCTTCCCTTTATTTGATCATAAAGCAATCCCGAAAATCTGAGCGCCAGGCGATTATCTTGTTCGCTACTCAGGTTGTAAGGAAAATGATGACTTTCGGTTTCGATATTGATATCAGGTTGAAACAGCCTGTTGAACAAAACAAAGCCATCAGCACCTTTTTTATCCATTTCGGCAATCGTAAAAAGCGGGTTGGTATAGAATGCGCTCAGTTTAACACTCACAGGTATTTTTACAGCTTTTTTCACCACCTCAATAATGTCGAACTCCTCGTTCATAATGCCTCTACCATCCACATCAAACTCAGTAGGAACAGCATAAAAGTTTAGCTCCAGCGCATCAGCTCCTGCTGCTTCCAGCTTCTGGGCATATTCAATCCAGGTTTCGTCATACACGGCATTAAGGCTTGCAATCAACGGAATGCTCACAGCCTTGCGGGCTTCAACAAAATTTGAGATAAACTCTTCCGGCCCAGCCTCATACAAATCATGAGGAAACAGCGTTGTCATTTCTGCATTACGCTCGTTGTAATCCGTCATTTCCTGATGGATTTCAAGATTCTCGAGCTGAATCTGCTCTTCAAACAATGATTTGTAAACGATTGCAGAGGCACCTGCCTCCTCTAGTTTTTTGAGCATTTCAATATCGGTCACCAAATTACTGGCTCCAACAATGATCGGGTTTTTCAGTTCCAAACCCAGGTATTTCGTTCTCAGGCTCATAATGTTATAATTTTAAGTATTATTATCATTCCTTAGTGGATGCTTTCGGCGTGTAAATGTACATAAAATTCCAAAACTACTTCCAAAGACGCTAATCTAAAATCATTATAAATTAGGGGGTTGTGATTCCTATTAGGTTCATTTTAACCTTTGGCAACAGCTTAATTTCGTAATTTCGCGGTGATGCTTTAAAACGCCTGTAAATATTGTATAAGCTTAAATTCTAATAAGATATGAAAATGAAAAAAAAGTTTGTAACCTGCGACGGTAACTATGCTGCGGCACATGTTGCCTATATGTTTAGCGAAGTAGCAGCGATTTATCCGATCACACCATCTTCAACTATGGCCGAATATGTGGATGAGTGGGCTGCTTATGGCAAAAAGAACGTCTTTAACGAAACAGTGCACGTTGCCGAAATGCAATCGGAAGGTGGTGCTGCCGGTGCAGTTCACGGTTCATTGCAAGCGGGTGCGCTTACCACCACTTTTACCGCATCACAGGGATTGCTGCTGATGATACCAAATATGTATAAAATTTCCGGTGAGTTACTCCCAGGTGTTTTTCATGTTAGCGCCAGAAGCCTTGCTGCTCAGGCACTTTCGATTTTTGGCGACCACAGCGATGTGATGGGTACACGGCAAACAGGATTTGCAATGTTAGCTACAGGTAGTGTTCAGGAAATAATGGATATTGCCGCAATCGCTCACCTTGCAGCCATTAAATCGCGTATTCCTTTCCTGCATTTCTTTGATGGCTTCCGTACCTCACACGAAATCCAAAAAGTAGAGTATTTTGAGGTTGATGATCTGAAACATCTGGTCGATTGGGACGCCTTGCAGCGTTTTCGCAATCAGGCACTCAACCCCGAGCATCCTGTAACACGCGGTACTGCTCAAAATCCAGACATATATTTCCAGTCGCGCGAAGCTGCAAACCGCTTCTACGATCCTATTCCGGATATGGTAGAAGAATATATGCAGGAAATAACTAAACTGACAGGCCGCGAATATCACCCCTTTACTTATTACGGTGCTTCTGATGCCGAAAATGTGATCATTGCTATGGGTTCTGTCACCGAAACCATTCGCGAAACCATTGATTACCTTCTGGCGAAAGGCGAAAAAGTGGGATTGATTTCTGTACATCTTTACAGGCCTTTCTCAGCTAAATATTTACTGAAAGTAATGCCCGAAAGCGTAAAACGCATTGCTGTGCTCGATCGCACCAAAGAACCCGGTGCCAATGGCGAACCACTTTACCTCGATGTGAAAGAACTTTATTATGGCCAGCCTAATGCTCCAATGATTGTTGGCGGACGTTATGGCCTGAGTTCTAAGGATACTACACCGGCCATGATCATTTCAGTGTTTGATAACCTGAAGATGAATGAGCCCAAAAACCAATTCACAGTTGGTATCCTTGATGATGTTACATTTAAATCATTGCCCCTGCTTCCTGAAGTGAGCATTGCACCCAAAGGAACCTACGAAGCAAAATTCTACGGGATTGGCGCCGACGGAACAGTTGGAGCCAACAAAAACTCTATTAAAATTATTGGAGAAACCACTGATAAATATGCCCAGGCTTATTTTGCTTACGACTCGAAAAAATCAGGTGGTGTAACTACTTCGCACCTTCGCTTTGGCGATAAACCCATTCGTTCTACCTACCTGATAGGCACGCCTGATTTTGTTGCTTGTCATGTGCCTGCTTATCTTGGCAAATATGAGATGCTCAGAGGGTTAAAGAAAAACGGCACTTTCCTTTTGAACAGCATCTGGGATGCAGAAGAAACCAAATCGAAACTGCCTAATAGCATCAAGAAATACCTGGCCGAAAACAATATCAGTTTCTACATCATCAATGCCACGCGTATTGCTGAAGAAGTTGGGCTGGGAGGCCGCACCAATACCATTATGCAATCGGCATTCTTTAAGGTGGCAGAAATTATTCCCTACGAACAGGCTGTTGAAAAAATGAAGGCTTTCATCCTGAAATCTTATGGCAGGAAGGGTGAAACTATTGTGAAAATGAATAATGCGGCTGTTGACCGTGGTGGCGAAGTTGAAGAAGTAGAAGTTCCTGCCGAATGGGCAAAACTTGGTCCTGATGAAGTGGCTGACAAAGGCAATGTGCCAGACTTTATTAAAAATGTGGTTCAGCCTGTGAATGCCATGCTGGGCGATGACCTTCCGGTAAGCGCATTCCTGGGTCGCGAAGATGGTACTTTCCCGGCCGGAACAACTGCCTACGAAAAACGTGGTGTTGCCGTTAGCGTTCCTGAATGGCAACCCGAAAATTGTATTCAGTGTAATCAATGTGCCTACGTTTGTCCTCACGCTGCCATTCGTCCATTCCTTGTTAATGAAGAAGAAGAGGCTCATTTGCCCGAAGGCACAGTTTTGTTGGAAACCAAGGGTAAACTTGCTCCACTGAAATACCGCATCCAGGTGAGTCCGCTCGATTGTACTGGTTGTGACAACTGCGTAGATGTTTGTCCTTCAAAAGAAAAATCATTGGTGATGAAACCGCTCGAAAGTCAGGAAAGTGAGATCGGTCGCTGGGATCATTTTGCCAATAAAGTGACTTACAAAGACACTGTTGTCGACAAATTCCAATCAGTTAAAAACAGTCAGTTTGCTCAGCCCTTGTTTGAGTTTTCGGGTGCCTGTGCCGGCTGTGGCGAAACGCCTTACATCAAAACTATCACGCAGCTTTATGGCGACCGGATGATGGTAGCCAATGCCACGGGCTGTTCTTCCATCTATGGAGGTTCTGCTCCCAGCACACCTTATTGCACCAATGAGAATGGTGAAGGTCCGGCATGGGCCAACTCACTTTTCGAAGATAATGCCGAATATGGTTATGGAATGGCAACAGCCGTTAACAAATTGCGCGAGCGCATTGCCCTGCGCATGACCGAAGCCATGAAAGGTGAACTGGAAGCCGAACTGAAAGAAGCCTTCCAAAATTGGATCGACACAGCTCAAGATGCAGCCGGATCGCGCGAGTCATCAGCTAAATTAGTTCAGGTTTTATCCGGAAGAAAAGATAACCTCTCAAAAGAATTGCTGGCCCTGAAACACTTTTTTATAAAAAAATCAATCTGGATCTTTGGAGGCGACGGCTGGGCCTATGATATCGGATTCGGTGGTTTAGATCACGTTTTGGCCAGCGGTGAAGATGTAAATTTATTGGTATTGGATACCGAAGTTTACTCCAATACCGGCGGCCAGGCTTCAAAATCTACCCCAATGGGTGCCGTTGCCAAATTTGCTACCTCAGGTAAAAAAGTGAAGAAAAAAGACCTCGGTGCCATGATGATGTCATATGGCTATATTTATGTCGCACAAGTGGCTATGGGAGCCAATCAAAATCAGTTCTTCAAAGCTTTGAAAGAGGCAGAAGCATTTAAAGGCCCTGCTATCATTATCGCCTATGCGCCTTGTATCAACCATGGTTTACATATCGGTATGGGAAAAACACAGTATGAGGAGAAATATGCCGTTGAGAGTGGTTACTGGCAAATGTATCGCTACAATCCTGCGCTGGAAGAAGAAGGAAAAAATCCTTTCCAACTGGATTCCAAAGAACCGGATTGGAACAAATTCCAGAGCTTTATCGCTAGTGAGGTACGTTTCTCATCACTCAAGAAAACATTCCCCGATCAGGCTAAATTCCTCGGTAAACTTGCTGAAGAAAATGCCAAATGGCGTTACAACTATTACAAACGATTGGAAGCTATGGATTACAGCGAAAAATAATCCATTGCATAAATATTTCACAAACCGGATCAAAATCGATCCGGTTTTTTTATTTTAGCCCTTTAAAACACTAATCATCATTAACAATGAAAACCAAAGCCTTAGGATTTCTGCTTTTTGTTTCTTTTGCGTTCATTGCCTGTGAAGGACCGCATACACATCACCAGCATGATAATGCACCCGCGCATGGCAATCATCCGGCCATGTATGCTACCCTTTATCAGCAACAGGCTGCCGAATACAAAGCACTTTGTTATCAGGCTTTTAACATTGCCACTGAACGATTGGATGCACGCCTGCAAATACCAACGGATAATTTACTTGCTGTGGTGGTTGATATTGACGAAACCGTGCTCGACAACAGTCCCTATCAGGCTCAGGCCATACTGGATCATTTTGGTTATCCAGAAAGATGGGACGAATGGATCAATGCTGCAAAAGCTGATACCGTGCCCGGAGCACTCAGCTTTTTGAAATACGCCTCCGAAAAAGGTGTAACAGTTTTCTATATCTCTAACCGCAAAGAAAAATTCAGGGAAGCCACACTAAAAAACCTGAAAGCGTTTGGTTTTCCTGATGCAGTGAATGAAAATCTGTTGCTCCGCACTGAAGAGAATGACAAAGAGCCGCGCAGGCAGCAAGTACTTCAGAAATACGAAATTGTGCTGCTGATGGGCGATAACCTGAGCGATTTTATTAGTGCATTTGATACTTCTGATGCCAGCGTCAGAGACTCTTTCACTATGAAAAACATCAATAATTTTGGCAAAAAATGGATCGTTTTGCCCAATCCGGTTTACGGCACCTGGATGAACGCCCTGCCTGGCATGGAAGAAAGCAGAAAAACAGCAGACAACAGTTTTCTGGAGCAGGGATTGAAGGGGTTTTAATTTTTTCTAACCCACAAAATAAAGATTTTTCGCAGAAATTCAGCGCGGCTTTTCAACACACTGACAAGCTATAGATGAGAATATCAATACGTTGATATATCTCACCTTTTTTCTTCATGGAAAAATATTTAAGTTTTATTTGCCTTTGTAAATGTCATTTACTTTGAAGGGATAAAAAATGACCAGCCCTTTTTAAATGATTTACAATGCATCAAAATAAAGTTTAAACTTCTTTCCACAAATCTATAAGTCATGATCAAATCCATTCGATTTTCTTTTGTTGTTATGCTCACAAGCATATTGTTTATCAACTTTTCCTGCTCAAAAAAGGAAGATAGTAAAACCGATGACGATCAGCCCATCTTAGGAGCCCACAAAGACATCGTGGCCTCACAGGAATATCTGGGTATATGCTATGGCCCTTATCATTACGACGGGCAGGCACCCGGAACTCCAATCAGTAAATCACAATTGGAAGAAGACCTGAGTTTGATTGCCCGGAATTTTACTTTTTTACGCACTTATACTGTAGCCGACGGCATGGATCAGCTTGTTGGCGTAGCAGCTTCCAAAGGGCTTGAAGTTGCGCTCGGTGTTCATTGCTATCCCAACAATGAAGCCCAAACCAAGGCAGATATTAACAAGGCAATCCAACAAATAAAATCTTTCCCAAATACTGTTTTAGGATTGATTGTGGGCAATGAAACCAATCTGCGTGGACCAAATTTTGTTGAACCGGCTACAGTAGCCAATTATATGAGATATGCCCACGAAAGGCTAAGTGCCGAAGGAATTGAACTACCCATCACATCCTGCATCACCGGTGTGGGAGCCGACAGCCAAAACACCTACCCCAATGAAGCCTATTGTGGTCCGATTCTGCAACAATGCAAAGACCTTAATACTGCTGATAACAGAGTGATTCTGATGACAATCTATCCCTATTATGGCAATGGCCAACCTGAAAATATCCATGGCAATATGGAATGGTCATATCAGCATGGAATGGCTAATGCCGAAAACAACTTTGGGTTGGGAGTAATCATCGGCGAAATAGGATGGCCTACCGGAGTTGGCAATAATGGCACCGCCACAGGGCGCGAAAACGTGCAATTTGCGGAAAAGAATTTCAAAGCCACCTTGAACTGGGTAAATGGTAACAACTTCAAAAATCAGGCTTACAATAGCTTTTGGTTTGCCATGTTCGACGAGCCCTGGAAAACAGACGAACCAAATGGTGTAGGGCCATCATGGGGAATCTATGAGAAAAACGGAAAGCAAACACCCAAGTTTCCTATCCCCGCTTTAAATTAAGGGGTTAGAAAATAAAAAGCAGGATGAAATTTATCACCCTGCTTTTTTTTGTCCAAATAGCTGTTGCTTTGTGTTACAATCCTAATTGTATTTGAAGGAATAAATGTATCCTTCCACAAGCTCGGGTGAAGTTTTTAGTGTTTCGGTTTCCTCAAAAGTCTTAACGCCATCAACTGTGACATATTTCATGCCGATAGAATAGAGGGATTGCACATTCTCCAAAAGCTATTTCTAATGAGCCTAAAAAAGTCATAAATACATTTTTATCGTTCAATTGTGTATAAAAGTCCATTTGTTAATCTCTTGTTAATATTTATTTATTCAGCGTTGGTTTGTATAATTTTATCACAGATGCCGAATGCTAACCAGCATTCGTGGCATAAAAGCTTCAATATTTTATTCATTAAAATTAATATTATGAGAACCAATTCTATTTACAAGTTTCTGATGCAGTTAATTTTGCTACTTTCTATATCACAGTTTACGAATGCTCAAATCTTTAAAAATGAGATACCGGTTCCTTACCAGGTGCAGGGAGATCACTTCGAGATTGACATCGCCGGAGGGCAGCATAATTTTGATCCTAACGGTTTCGTCACTGATATCAATTTAAATGTGCCGCTGGCCACTTATTGTTACAATAAAACAGGGCAAGCTGCTGATGAAAAGATGTCGTATTTAGGACCCACTTTGATTTTTACAGAAGACCATGAATTGACCTTTGATATCTCAAATTTGCTGCCAGATGGAGCAAACACCACTGTTCACTGGCATGGGCTTAATATTCCTGCTGCAATGGATGGTGGGCCACATCAGGTTATTTTCAATGGCTCAAACTGGACGCCATATTTTAATATGATCGATGAGGTTCAAACCTGCTGGTATCATACCCATCTGATGGATTTAACTACCGATCAGGTGATCAGAGGTCTGGCAGGGATGATCATCGTGGAGGATCCGGCAAACGACCCGTTGTATCAGGTTTTGCCACACAACTATGGCCAAAATGATTTCCCTCTTGTGATTCAGGAAAAGGGATTTGTCCTCGACTCAACCACCACACCTCCAACAGCAGTAGCCATTAAGGCAGGTGAAAAACCCGGCAATGGACCATATACTTTGATAAATGGTGTAGTAGGAGGTTATCTGAAAATTCCGGCTGAGGTAGTGCGCTTGAGGATTTTGAATGGCAGTCCGCGCAAAATGTTTCATATTGGTTTGTCAAAAGAGTTAGCCTCTCCGTCAAACTTCACAAGCATGCGGATGATAGCAACCGGAGGAGGCTATGTTGATGTGCCCCGACCCACTGATTCCACCTTGATGTCGGTTGGCGACAGGAGAGAATTTCTGGTGGATTTTGCCCAGTTTGAGGATGGTGATACGGTTTATATGAAGAATCTTGCCATTCCTCATGATATGAATTATGGCTCTACTAATGGAAAAGCATTGATGGCTTTTGTGATAGATCACAGTCTTGTTTCAGATAATCCTGTAACGACATTACCTGCTTCATTGGTTGAATATGAATTGGCTCCGGGCCCCGTTTTTATGACAAGAGAGAAAAACCTGATGGGCTCAGGTGGGAGCGGAAATGTTTGGACGATCGATGGCACACCCATGGATATGATGGTGATAAATGATACTGTTTTGGTGAATACCAAAGAACGTTGGGTAATCAACAACCTGACGAACAAATCCCATCCTTTTCATATTCATAAGGTACAGTTTCAGGTAGTTGAATACACCGGAAAAGTTGGTGTGCTTGATTCAGTGGCCACCTATACGCATCCTGACCTGCCTGACGAATTGTTTGGGTTCAAAGATGTTCAGCTCATCCGTCCGGGAGCAACACTTATTTTTGAAGCCCGATTTGACAGCTTCCCTTCGCCACTCAATGCAAATCAGGGTTATATGTATCATTGTCATATACTTACACACGAAGACACAAGCATGATGCATCAGTTTGTAGTAGTAGATTCAGCTGATTTCTATACGGGTCTGTCAGCAATCCCTGGAACAGAAAGACTTGAAGTGTATCCCAATCCTGCCATAAATGAATTGTATTTTAATGGCAGTTTCGAAGGGGCAGGAATACTGACGTTTTATGATCTTAGGGGTAAAATATTGAGGAGAGAAGCAATTCATGCAAGAGATAGTAAAGCTGTTTCTGTGCAGGATCTGCCCAGGGGTGTTGTTATCGTTGAGTTGTTTTCAGCAAACAAACGCTATATTTCAAAGCTAAGTTTGTATTAGCACCGTTCATAGGGTTACCAGAAAGAGCAGTGTGGGGCAATCCTGCATTGCTTTTTTTGATTTAAGATGGAAGGTCGAAGGTCTGAATGTCGAAGGTCTGAATGTCGGAATGTCGGGTTGTTATATTGTAGCATGGCGAAGCCCTGACATCTTAAATTGAAAGAAATATTGTTTAGGGTTTTGCGGTTGTTAAGCGTTACAAAATTGGGCTAATTTATTTAATGGTTTGATTATCTGTTGTTTGTTTGCATGTTTCTTGTGTAAGCAGGAATGGTTTGAGTAAAAGTTTGGATGGTTTCGGAAAAAGTTTGTGTGTTTTCAGGAAAAGTGAGAGTTGTTTCAGAAAAAGTTTGCATGATTTCAGTAAAAGTGAGAGTTGTTTCAGAAAAAGTTTGCATGATTCAGCGGGAGTGTTCAAAAAAGTGTGTTATTCTGAGTAAAGCTTGGATGTATTTCGTGTGCAAGCAGCAAACGACCGAAATTTCCCCACATTTAAGCATGAAGAACCTGAAATATGTAAAGAACCCTTTGGATCTGTCGGGAGGAATTGTATGAATAAAACTGTAACCGTGGATGAATGCCTTGCCAGTAATGTTTTTCTTTAAAGCAGTTAGGTCTTGCTTGTCAGAATATGCCGCAAGGGCTGCATGATTCGTTGAAACAGACGGATGTCGTGTGTAATTATTTCGGCTGTGCCTGTCATTTGACGGTTAAATGAAAGGGCTTGTCCGTAGCTTGTAACTAAACCTTCCGGAAAAGCAATCGTTACAAAATATAAACCTTGCTCAGGCACATCTGAAATGCCTGACACTACAGCTTCGAGCTGTCCATACTACATATAAGGGTAGTTGTCGAGCCTGATATTAACGCACTGACCCACAGCAATTTTGCCTGCTCCTGCTGCCGGAATTTGCATCAGACCTCTGATCGCTCCCGAATCCTGTGGCAAAATAGTGAATACAGTTTCGCCAGTGTTTATGTTCTGATTGCTTGACCAGAATCGCGTAAAAATACAGCTTCCGTTTTGGGGCGACCATAGCACATAGCGCTGCTCCCAGATTTCGATTTGTGCCAATAGGTTCTGTTGGGCTTCTTTTGTGGTATTTATATGGTTTTCTAGCTGCTGTTGGTATTGAAGTTCAAGATCACGGATGTTACCTTTTAACTGATTGATCTGTATTTTTAAACCAGCCAATGTTGTCCGGCTATTTTCAAAGGCCAGCTTTTTAGCCAGGTAAAAGCTCTGTATCTTTTCCAGCTCCTGCTCCGGTATGACCTGTTCGTCAAAGAGTTTTTTGTATCGTAAAAAATCTTTCTGAGCCAGCTCATAATCTTTTTCGAACGTGTTGCGCTGATCATAGGAATAATTGTAAAGCAGTTGATGATCGCTAAGCTGTTTTTCCAGGATAGCAATTTGTTCGGCATGGTATCCAATTCTTGTAAAAGTTGACAAGGCATGTTGTGATGTCCGCAAAACCGTATAAAATTGTTGCAACTCTCCCAGCTTATTTCCGGCATTTTCAAAGGAAATGAAGGGATGAAAAGTATCGCTTGCCACGTGAACATTTTTTTGCAATATGCGCTTCAACCTGTTCACTTCATCAAAACTGGCCGGATTTTCGATGATGCCCAACAATTGTCCTTTGGAAACCTTTTGATTATTCACAACGAAAATAGTATCTATCTTACCGCTGGTTCTGGCTTTTATTTCTGCCGGTGGCTTGTCGCTGGTTATTTCAACAGGGCCTGCAATGGTATCAGGGTATTTGAAAAACCACGAACCTGCCAGAAACACAATGATCACGACAAAAAACACCGCAATACCCGACCTGATGATTCTGCCCGGTGTTTTACCTAAAATCTCATCTATTTCTCCTGATCGTATTTCGGGGTTTTGTGGCATTATGTGATAGCTATTTATTCGGTAACCCTCCGGCCAAAGGCATCTTGTGAGTTATAGCCTATCCCCTCAATTTTGCGTTCAAAATCACAAGACTTATGACTACTGAAGAACGCAGAGAAAAAAT